>Ga0209051_1000166_pt1 | contig 120265 bp, 114 predicted proteins | sample AraplaCvi_mMS_r2_2_FD_184286 | JGI IMG/M metagenome (GOLD analysis project Ga0209051, IMG submission 184286) | Arabidopsis root microbial communities from North Carolina, USA - plate scrape MF_Cvi_mMS_r2 (SPAdes) (version 2) | ecosystem: Host-associated > Plants > Roots > Endosphere | place...
TGGTCGAGATTGTTGGTGGTGGTGGTGACCCGCTTCGGATTGAGCGACCAGATGGCATAGAGCGCCTGCAGCAGGAACCATTTGCCGATGCCGAGACCGAGCGCATGTTCGATCAGGCCGAAATGGCTGAGCTCGATCATATCCTCGTCTTCGCAGAAATATTCGTAGAAGCCGGCGGGTGCGCCGTTCACATAGAGAACGCTGATATTGTTGCGCTTGTCGTTCAGCGTCTCGGCAAGCTGCTCGTCGCTCATGCGCAACCGGTCCACCCATTGCCAACGCGCACCCACCTGCCGGTAGAGATAGCGGTAGAAGGGCAATGGGATCTCGGGAGCGCGCATGATCGCCGTCTGGATGTTGACGGGCACCGGCATGCTTGCCTTTGGCGGCGCCGTCATTTCGAGCCGGGTGATGTGAGCTTTCAGCGAAGCGGGTGCCTTTCCCATGGCGATCAGACTTTGACCGGCGTCGGCGGACCGGTGACGATGGGCGTATCGTCACGGCTTCCCCATTCGCTCCACGAGCCGTCATAAAGCTTGTTGTCGTGATGGCCGAGCGATTCCAGCGCCAACGTGATGATGGCGGCGGTGATTCCCGAGCCGCAGGACGTGACGACAGGCTTTGAAAGATCAATGCCGGCGTCCTCGATCGTCTGCCTGAGTTCGGGCAGCGACTTGAACCGGCCCTGGTTGGCGAAGACGCTGGACGGCAGGCTGCGAGCGCCGGGCATATGGCCGGAGCGCATGCCGGCACGCGGTTCGGGTTCGGCGGCTGCAAAGCGGCCGGCGCTGCGGGCATCGGCGATCTGCATCGTGCCGCTGGAGACGATGTCGCGCATCGTATCGAGCGTTACCACGCGGCTCTCGTCGAAATCGGGCGTGAAACGCGCCGGCGAATAGCTGGGCACAGTGGTTTCGAGCGGGCGGCCCTCGGCCTTCCAGCCGTCGAGACCGCCATCGAGCACGAAGACGTTCTTTGCGCCCATAACCCGGAACAACCACCAGACGCGCGGCGAGGCGAACAGGCCGATGCCGTCATAGACGACGATGCGATCGTTCTCGCTGATGCCGAGCCGGCCGACTTCGGCGGCAAAATAATCGGCCGAGGGGATCGTGTGCGGCAGTGACGTCGAATGGTCGGCGATCTTGTCCTGGTCGAAGCGGATGGCGCCTGGAATATGGCCGGCCGCATATTCGACATCGGCATCGCGTTTCTGCGCCGGCAGATAGAAGGAGGCGTCCAGTACGCGCAGATCCGGCTTGCCGAGCTCGGCCTGCAGCCAGTGGGCCGAGACGACGAAACGGCTCTTGGTCTCACTCATGATGCTCTCCCTTGATGTCAGGCTTCGTCGCCGGGCGTGCCGAAACGGATGCGGAAGCGCCGGTTCTCCTTGCCCTTCTTTTCGATTTTGGCGATGTGAATCTGCCCGACTTCCTGTGTCTCGGAGACATGTGTGCCGCCGCAGGGCTGGCTGTCAATCGATGAGTTTTCGCCGATGCAGACGAGGCTGACGCGCCCGAGCCCGATCGGCGGGCGGACGTTCTTCGATTTGACGATGTCGGGATTGGCTGCAAGGTCCTCGTCGGTAATCCATTGCAGATAGACCGGATGGTTCTCGCCGACCAGTTCCATCAGCTTGGCCGTCACTTCGTCCTTGTCGATCGTCTCGGCCATGTCGAAGTCGACACGGCTTTCCTCCTCGCCGACGGCAGCGCCGGTGATCGGATACGAGCAGACGACGGACAGCAGATGGCAGGCCGTGTGCATGCGCATCAGCCTGTAACGGCGCTGCCAGTCGACGTGCAGCACCAGCGTCTCGCCAACCAGAGGCCTCGGCTCGTTTTCGAGCGGCACGTGGATGACGATATCCTTGCTCGGGCCGTGCTTCGTCTGGCCCAACACGATCTTGGTGCCGTCGGCGCGTTCAAGCTCGCCCGTATCACCCGGCTGGCCCCCTGATGTCGCATAGAAGCAGGTCTGGTCGAATTCGATGCCCCCGTCTTCGTGGACGGCGGTGACGACCGCCTCGCATGTCGAGAGATAGAAGTCGTCACGATAGAGGGCATTGACGGGCATGGTGTCTCACGCGGGCTCGTAGGGAACGTTTATATCGGGCGAGTTGGCCATCCAGCCCGGAACGGGCAGTCCCTTCGAGGTCAGGAAATCCGGATTGAAGAGCTTCGACTGATAGCGGTTGCCGTAGTCGCAGAGGATCGTTACCACCGTGTGGCCGGGTCCGAGATCCCGGGCGAGCTTGACCGCGCCGGCAATGTTGATCGCCGTCGAGCCACCGAGGCACAGACCTTCGTTTTCGACGAGGTCGAAGAGATAGGGCAGCGCTTCGGCATCGGAGACCCGATAGGAGAAATCAGGCGTGAAGCCTTCGAGATTGGCGGTGATGCGGCCCTGGCCGATGCCCTCGGTGATCGAAGAGCCCTCGGATTTCAGCGCACCGTTCTGATAGAACTCATAAAGAGCAGCGCCGTCGGGATCGGCGATGCCGATCTTGACGTCCGCATTGAAAGCCTTGAGGCCGGCAGCGACGCCGGCCAGCGTGCCGCCGGAACCAACGGAGCAGATGAAGCCGTCGACCTTGCCGTCGGTATCGTTCCAGATTTCCCGAGCGGTGGTTTCGATATGCGCCTGGCGGTTGGCGACATTGTCGAATTGGTTCGCCCATATCGCCCCGTTCGGCTCTGTTTTCGCCAGCTGCTCGGCGAGCCGCCCCGAGACCTTCACGTAGTTGTTCGGGTTCTTGTAGGGAACGGCGGGCACTTCGACGAGTTCAGCGCCGAGCAGTTTCAGCGCATCCTTCTTTTCCTGGCTCTGCGTTTCCGGAATGACGATGACGGTGCGGTAGCCGAGCGCCTTGGCGACCAGCGTCAGCCCGATGCCGGTATTGCCGGCCGTGCCTTCGACGATGACGCCGCCGGGCCGGAGCAGCCCTTTCCGTTCCGCGTCGCGGATGATGTAGAGCGCGGCACGATCCTTCACCGACTGGCCGGGGTTCAGGAACTCCGCCTTGCCGAGAATGGTGCAGCCGGTCGCCACCGACGCGCCCTTGAGTTTGATCAGGGGCGTATTGCCGATGGCTTCGAGGACGGAAGGGTGGAAGGTCATGGAATCTGCCTCTATTCGAACTCTTACTTTAGGAACGGTCTTTTCCCTTCACAAGGCTGCGTTGGCAAGAAATGCTATTCCACGCCCCTGTCGGGCACGATAAAATTTGGCCTTCCTCCCCCGAAATGATGAATGGCCCGCAATCTCGCCATGCGTGGGGTGATCCGAAGATTGACTTTCTCCGTACGGATGACGACAAAGCGAAAACGGAGCGCGGCAACAGGGCGTGACCGAAACCGGTATGATTCACGAGCAGATCGACACGATCGATGCATTGATGGCGCATTATGTCGCCGGTTCCTTGCCCGAGCCGGCGCGGGTGCTGGTACGATCCCATCTCGACATGAAGCCCGACAATTGCAGCCTGGTGGACAGCCTCGAATTGCTGGCTGGGGAGGCGCTGGAAAGCGCTGGTGAAACCGCCATTGCCGACCGCGACCGGCAGCTTCAGGCAATCTTTTCCTCTGCCGCTCCGGTCGCAGCGCAGCAGGCGGCCAAACGGCCGGAAAACGCGCTCTTTCCACAAGCGCTGCGCGATTTCGTCGGCTTCGAGGTCGAGGACGTGCCGTGGCGCAAGCGGTTGCCGGGTTTCAAGGAATATTCCCTCGAATTCGACGGCTGCGAGGTCAACCTGATGTGGATCCGCCCGGGCCGCGCTTTGCCGGCGCACACCCACAAAGGCATGGAACTGATCCTCATCCTAGACGGCGCCTTCAACGATGAACGCGGCCGTTTCGGCCCCGGCGACATCTCCATTGCCGACGAGACGGTCGACCATCGGCCGGTCGCCGAAAAGGATAGGCCCTGCATCGCCTTTGCCGTTTCGGACGGGCCGGTGAAGCTCACCGGATCCCTTCGTCAGATGATCGGCGACCTGATCGGCTGAAAGCAGCCACAATGGTGTGATAAAGCCGTAAATCCGGGAGGAGAAGGGAACTTTCCGGACCTGTTTTCGGTTGGTCAGGCAGAACCGGAGGAACATGTCATGCGTGATTTCACCGCCCGTCCCGAAGATGGACTCGTCTGGATCTCGGGTGCGAGTTCGGGCATCGGCCGTGCGCTTGCGCTGAAGCTTGCCGACGAAGGATACAAGGTCGCCGTCACCGCCCGAAGCCATGAAAAGCTGGTCGAACTGCAGGCCGAGGCCAGCGGCCTTGCCGGCAGCATCGTCGTTCTCGATGGCGACGTCACCGATGCCGAGGACATGGAGCATATCATGGCCTCCATCGAATATGAGCACGGCACGCTCGGCATGGCGATCCTCAATGCCGGCGTCTATCTGCCTGTTCATGCTGAGGACCTGAACCGCGCCGATTTCGAAAAGAGCTTCGCCGTCAATCTCTCCGGCGTCGTCAACTGTCTGTTGCCGGCAGTCCGCCATATGAAGGCGAAAGGGCAGGGACAGATCGCCATCGTCTCCTCCGTCACCGGCTATGGCGGCCTGCCGACGGGCGCTGCCTACGGTGCCACCAAAGCGGCGCTGATCAATATGGCCGAAAGCCTGAAATTCGATCTCGACAAGATGGGCATCCGCATCCAGCTCATCTGCCCGGGCTTCGTCGACACACCGGCGACGCGGAAGAACGCCTTTCCCATGCCGTCCCTGGTGTCGACCGACGAAGCCGCCCGGCAGATTGCCGCCGGGCTGAAATCGCAGGCCTTCGAGATCTCCTTCCCCAGGCGCTTCACCATGATGCTGAAGCTTGCGCGCATGCTTCCCTACAGCGTCTATTTCATGCTGGTGAACCGCGTGACCGGTTGGCGCGAGCGGCCGTCATCGGCTGGTCACCATCCGGCGACACCGCATCCGGCGGAATGATCAACTGCGCGAGAACACCACTTGGCGCACATCGATATTGCGGGCGCGGAAGCCGGCCTCGCAATAGAACAGATAGAATTCCCAGAGCCGCTTGAAACGCTCGTCAAAGCCCATCGGGCGGATGCGCTCCCAGACCGACCAGAAGCGTTCGCGCCATTCGGCAAGCGTGCGGGCATAGTCGAGCCCGAAGCCGAAGTCCCTGACCAGTGACAAGTCGACCTTGCCGGCAAGTTCCGCCAGATGGTTGCGCGTCGGCAGCATGCCGCCGGGAAAGACATATTTCTGTATGAAGTCGGGGTTGCTGCGATACTGGTCGAAGGCCTCCGGCCGGATCGTGATGATCTGCAGGCCGGCCTTGCCGCCCGGCTTCAGACATTGCCGGAGCTTGGAGAAATAGGACGGCCAGTATTTCTCCCCGACCGCTTCGAACATCTCGATCGAGACGATCCGGTCGTAAAGCCCGGTCTCGTCGCGGTAATCCTGGAAACGGAATTCGACACGGTCGCCGAGACCGGCCTTGCGGATGCGCTCCTCGGCAAAGGCCAACTGCTCGCGGCTGATCGTCAGCCCGGTCACCTTGCAGTTCAGTTCGCCTGCTGCAAATTCGGCAAACCCGCCCCAGCCGCAGCCGATCTCCAGCACGTGATCGCCGGGCCTGATGCCGGTCGCCTCGGCAAGCGCGCGGTATTTGGCATTCTGCGCCGATTGCAGGTCGTTGGCCCCTGTCGAATAGAGCGCGGAGGAATAGGTCATGCTCGGATCGAGCCACTGCCTGTAGAAATCGTTGCCGAGATCGTAATGGGCGGAAATGTTACGCTTCGATCCCGTCTTGGTATTGGTGTTCATCCAATGGCGGACGCGCTCGACGAGGCGGCCAATGCCGCCCTTGCCATTGGCATAGCTGTAGACGGCTTCGCCGTTGACGAGGAAAAGTTCGAGGAAGGCGGCGATGTCGGGGCTGTCCCAGTCGCCGTCCATGTAGGTTTCGGCAACCCCGATCGTGCCACTCGTCAGGGCCCGATAGGCAAGGTTCCAGTTGTTGAGGCTGAGAGCCGCCTTCGGCCCGGCCTGCTTGCCCTCGATCAGCAGCCTGCGGCCGTCGGGCAGGGTGACTGCAAGCGAGCCGTGCTGCATGCGCAGAAGTCCGCGCAGCGCCAGCTTCGCCTTGAACGGCAGCCCCTTCACCAGACGGGATATATTTTCGGCCGTCAGCGTCACCGCGTCACGGGCCAGTACATTCCAATCCTGCGCCTTGCTCATCTTTCCTCCTCCAGCATTTTCTTGCCGGTTAGGGACGACGATACATCCGTGACGATGTTCGGGCGGCCTCCGGCCATTATTCGGCAAGGCTACTGCATAATTTCCTCAATCGGAAATCGAATTAAGGAAAAATTATGCAGCCGTTCAAAGCGCTGCAGCGCTTTTGCGCGTCGTGTCGGAACGCCCGGCGCTGCAAGGTCATTCCGCGGTGTCCGCAAGCGGCCGGGGCCGGTGAATGCTGACGGCAGGCGGAGGCGCCGGACGGCTGATATAACGCGCGCCCTTCAGCCACAGTTTCAGCGCTTCCCAATGGATGCCGGCCACGATCTTGAAGGGGAGGAAAGGGATGAGCGCCGTCAGCCGAAGCAGCGCGGCGCTTGTCAACTGCAGCCGCCGTCCTGAGAATGTCGCCGCAAGCAGCGGCCCTTCGCCGTCGGTTTCGAGGATGCGCCAGCGGATTTCCGCGCCAGGCGGCAGCATGCGGAAGTGATAGCGCGCCGCTATGCCGATGAAGGGCGAGACGTGGAAGAGCTTGTCGCAGCTCTGACGGAGCCCGCCGTCCGACATTTCACCATCACTGAGGGGACAGACGTAACTGTGCCGCTCGCCGAAAGTGTTGCGCACCTCGTAGATCATCGCGACGAGGGTGCCGCCGCCATCATAGGCGTGATAGACGGAGATCGGGTTGAAGACATAGCCGAGAGTGCGGGGATAGCAGACAAGCAATATCCTTGCCGCGCGATCGAGCCCGGCCTCAGCGAGCAGCCGGTCGGCATAGGCGCGCAGCGGCGTGTTCGCCGTGTCGGCATGGTCATTTTCATGAAACGAGACGAGATTGCGACCGTTGACGGAAAACAGCGCCGACAGCCGATCGGCTGCTTCAAGCCGATCGAGATCGACGAGCAGGGAGAAGACGCGGTAGCGGAAACGATGACCGAAGGGTTTCAGGCGTTGATGCATGATGTCGCCGACATAGAGCGCGGCCGCCGCATCCGGCGCAGCGCCGTTGCCGCTCATGCTGACGCCGCGCTTTTTGCCTCGTCCGCTCATGCCGCTGCATCCGGTTGCGGTTGCCGGCTTCGCGCCGTTCGCCAGGGAATGATGCCACCCAGCGCCTCGGCTGCCGCCAGGCCGGAAACCAGGCCATCCTCATGAAATCCATATCCCATCCAGGCGCCGGCGAAATGGCAATGGTTCTCACCCTGGATGGCGGCGAGCGCCCGCTGCGCCGCCATGGCATCAGCCGAAAATTGCGGATGCTCATAGGTGAATTCCGCAAATACCATGCGGGGATCCGGCTCGCGGTCGGGATTGAGCGTGACGAACAACGGCAAACCATCGTCGATGCCCTGCAGCCGGTTCATCCAATAGGTGACGGCGACACCCGCCTTGCCATCCTCCCGGCTGGAGCGCAGATAGTTCCACGAGGCCCAGACCTTGCGCCGCTGCGGCATCAGCCTTTGGTCGCGGTGCAGGACGACGCGGTTCGGCTGGTAGGGAATGGCGGCAAGCAGCGGCCGTTCCCGGTCGGTGGCATCGATGAGCAGGCGTGCCGTCTGATCGCTGTGGCAGGCAAGGATCACCTTGTCGAAGGCACGCTGGCTGCCGGTCTCGTCGATAAGCGTGACGCCGTTCTCCGAACGGATCACCCCGCGTATGCCGCAGGACAGTTTCACCCGTCCGCCGAGCGGCTGCAGCAGCCGGTCGAGATAGCTGCGGCTGCCGCCGGTCACCGTCCGCCATTGGTGCTGGCGGTGATAGATCAGCCGGTGATTGTCGAAGAAATTGACGAAATATTCGGCCGGGAACTGCAGCATGCGGGCCGACGGTGTCGACCAGATCGCCGCCGCCATCGGCACGAGATAATTGTTGGTAAAGCCGGGCGAGAAGCCGCGCCAGTCGAGATAATCGCCGATCGAGCGCGAGGCGAGGTGACCGGCGGCCCGGTCTTCGAGGCAGGTGCGGTTGAAGCGCAGGATCTCGCGGATCATCCACAGGAACGACGGCCGCAGCAGGTTGCGCTTCTGCGCGAAGATCGAGGACAGCCCGCCGCCGCTCCATTCCAGCCTGCCGCGGTCGAGCGAGAGCGAAAAACTCATGTCGCTTGCATGGGTGGCGATGCCGAGTTCGGCAAAGAGGGCCGTCAGGTTCGGATAATTCGGTTCGTTATAGACGATGAAGCCGGTATCGACCGCAATCCGAACACCGTCATAATCGACGTCGACCGTCGCCGTATGGCCGCCCGCCCGCGCCTGGCTCTCGTAGAGCGTTACGTCGTGCACGGGATCGAGCGCCCAGGCCGCCGAGGCGCCGGAGATGCCGGAGCCGATGACGGCGATCTTCAGCCGGCGCGAGGCGGGGCGGAAATGCGCGTTCATGCGGCGTCCTTTGTGGCTTTGTAAGCGGCGAGCGCTCGGTCGCGGGCGCTGGCATGGTCGACGATCGGTTTCGGATAGGTCTGCCCGAGGATGATGCCGGCCTCGTCGAGCGCGCTCTTCGGCGCCTCGAACGGCCGGTGAATGTATTTTGCCCCGAGCTTTTGAAGTTCCGGCACATGAGCTCTGACATAGTCGCCGTCGGGATCGAAAGTCTCGCCCTGCAGCATCGGATTGAAGATGCGGAAGAAGGGTGAAGCGTCGGCTCCCGAGCCCGCCACCCATTGCCAGCTTGCCGCGTTGTTGGCGGGATCGGCATCGACCAGCGTATCGCGGAACCAGGCCTCGCCGTCGCGCCAGTCGATCATCAGATCCTTGATGAGAAAGGAGGCGACGATCATGCGCACCCGATTGTGCATCCAGCCGTGACGCCAGAGCTGGCGCATGCCGGCATCGACGATCGGGTAGCCGGTTATGCCACGGCGCCACGCCTCGAAATCGCCGTCGTCGTAGCGCCATTTGAACCCGTCGAAACGATCGTTCCAGTTCTCCGAGGCAAGACGCGGGAAATGGAAAAGCAGGTGGTAGGAAAATTCTCGCCAGGCGATCTCCTTGCGGAAATGCACGATGTCGGCCGCCGGCACCCGGTTCGACAGACCGCGCGTCGCATCCCAGATACGGGCAGGGGAGATTTCGCCGAGCGCCAGATGCGGCGACAGCATCGAGGTCGCCGGTTTCGCCGGATAGTCGCGGTTTTCCTTGTAGCCTTTGAGTTCGTCCTCGACGAAGGCGCTGAGCCTCTCTCTTGCGCCTTGCTCGCCCGGCGTCCAGAGATCGGTAAAGTCCTTCGCCCAGTCCGGCTTCGTCGGCAGCATTTTCCAGCTCTTCAATGTTTCCGATGCCGGACGCTGCGCTGCCAGCCGCAGCTTCGCCGGCGCCTCCAGCGGCGGCTCGGCTTCGCCCGCACCTTCCAGCGCGCGCCAGAATGGCGTATAGACCCGATAGGGCGTGCCACTGCCGGTCATCAGCCTGGACGGTTCATGCAGCAGCTGGCCGCCGAAACTTCTCGCCTCGATCGCCTGTTTTTCCAATTCCTGCTTGATATGGGTGTCGACCGAGATGCCCGACGGATCGTATCGCCGGTTCCAGAAAACGGCTTCGGCACCGCTCTTTTTGATGACGGCGCGGAGCACATCGAGCGCATCGCCGCTGGCAAGCACCAGCCCGCCCTGCCGCTCGTGCAATGATCTATCAAGCGCTTCCAACGAATGATGCAGCCACCAGGCCTGCGCAGCGCCGAGCGGACCGGTGCCGGCTGCCGCCGGCTCATTGATATAAAGGGGGATGATCGGTCGCCCGGAGAAATGGGCGGCATTCAGCGCCTGATTGTCGTCAAGGCGCAAATCCCTGCGAAACCATAAAATGACGGGTTTTATCGCGTCCTTTGCCAATGAAGCCGTTCCCTGCTCTTGCTTTTTCACCGTGCTACGGATGTACGGAACGCCCGGATCAAAAGTTTCATCCGGAGGGAAAGCTTTTCATCATGGTGGCGACGACATGAAAAAGGCCGGCGTGAACCGGCCTTTCCAAGCGTGGCGCGCGTTCGCGCGACATGTTTAGGGAGCGAAAGTGCCTGTCAGTTGTCGTATTCGCGGCAGGCTTCGCTGATCGAGGCACCGCTTTCGCCGCCGCGTGTATCGACGCCCGACCTCTGCTGCGGCATGCCGGCGCATTCCATCGTTTGCGGCTGGCCGATGCTCTGTGTTGTCATCGGATCAACCGGCGCGACGCGCACCGGATACATGCCGTTGTTACTGTTGGTGTAATCGGATGAATAGCTACCCGAACTCGGATCGGTCGAGCCGCCGTTGGTCGGCCCGATCGGATCGGGATTCGACTGGGCAAAGGCTGACGATGCCATGCCGATCGCAAGCAGCGAAGCGGCGATAAGGGATTTGTTCATGAGGAGATCCTCCTTTGATTTTCATCTTGGATGACCCTGGGGTAACCGCCTGCCGGAATCATTGTTCCGAAATTTGCGAAAAATCTGCACGCAGGCCTTGCATGGTTACGCATAAACCTTAACGGCGGAAGCTGCTGGATCGCCTCTGCCACCTGCCTTAGTGCATGACGAAACGCCAATCCGCAGCATGAGGCCGCAATGTTCGTTTCCCAGCGCGAGGCCGCAGATCTCGGTCTGCAGATTGCCCTTGCACTCGCCCTGACGGCCAGTGGCATGGCAATCGCGTCCTCTGCCATGGGCCGCGAGAAGGCCGGCATATCAGCGATCGACGTCGGCCGCCCCTCGTTGTGGACTGCCATTCCGACGCGTATCGATCCGACGACACAGGCCTATCTGCGCGCCGACGCGCTGGCCGGGCCGGAACTTGCCGCCAGCGCCGAACAACCCTGCCATGACCCGATTGGCCTGCGCCTCTCCTGCAATTTGATCGCCACCAGCAGCACAGCCTTTTAGAGCAATTCCAGCAAAACTGTGCAGCGGTTTTGGCGACGATCTCTGCGCTTCACCGCGAACGGCTGGCGCTCGATAGCTGCACGGGCAGGACAGTCGATGCCTTGATGTCCTTCAGCACGAACATCGTATGCATCTCCTTGATGCCGGGCAGGCGACGGATCACCGTCATCGCGAATTCGGCATAATTGTCGAGATCGGCAGCGACCACCTGCAGCAGGAAATCGGCCTCACCGGCAACGGAATAGCAGGCGATGACCGCCTCCAGTTCGCCGACCTCGCGCTCGAAGCGCTGGGCCTCGTCATGGGAATGCGTGTCGATCTGCACACGCACGAAGGCGAGGACGCCGAGGCCGACGGCGCGACGATCGACGAGAGCCTGATAGCCGCGGATGACACCGGCCTCTTCAAGCCGTTTTACCCTGCGCCAGCAGGGCGAGGTCGACATCCCCACGCGTTCCGCAAGCTCCTGGTTCGTCAGCCGTCCCTCGCTCTGGAGCGCCTTCAAAATTCGGATATCTCCCGGCTCGAATTCCATGATCGGTAAATCCTTTCTAGCTTCATCGACAGATAGGAAGATCCTACCAAAATCGCCCGAGTCGCGACAGGAATAGGCAGGATATTTCTATGCCTTACGATAGGTTGGGAAAACCGAACCAAGCGTGGAGAATGAGGGATGACGGGTGAGGATTGGCGTGTCGCGGTGATTGTCGAGCCGGCGCTGCCGGCCGGCGAACTCGCCAATACAATCGCAGTGCTGTCGATCGGCCTCGGCGCTGCGGCGCCGGCGCTTGCCGGCGCGCAATTGACCGACCTGACCGGCCGGATATTTCATGTCAGTGCCAACAAGCCGGTCCCGGTGCTGCAGGCGGCGGCCGCCGATCTGAGATCGCTGTTGCTCAAGGCGTTGCCGGCGCCCGATGGCGCACTGGTCGTGCCATTCCCGCGTTTTGCCCGCGCCCTGCATGTCTATGCCGATTATGAGGCTTCGATACCAGCGCGCGACCTCTCCTCGGAAATCATCGACGGCATCGGGCTCGCCGGCCCGACGAAGTGGATCCGTTCGCTGACTGGCTCGCTGAAGCTGCTGCGTTGATGCGTGCAGGCAAGGCTTGCCGCCTGGTATAGCTGACCTGTCCCGGCGAAAGCTTGCAAAAGGCGATGATTTGCCGTTTCATCGGGCGATAGCGACCTCCGTCCGACTCTTTTCCTGAAGGATTCAGCCTCTTGTCCCAACCGATGCCCCGCGGCTTCGAGAAGCCTTATGCCGCCTTCCTGTTCGATATGGACGGCACCATCCTCAATTCCATCCGTGCTGCCGAACGTGTCTGGAGCGACTGGGCAAGGCGTCAGGGGCTCGATGTCGCCGACTTTCTGCCGAAGATGCATGGATCGCGCGGCGTCGACACGATCGCCCGGCTGAACCTGCCGGGCGTCGATCCCGAACATGAAGCCAGGCTGGTGACCGAGGCCGAGATCGCCGATGTCGGCGATGTCGTTGCCATTTCGGGTGCCGCGGCATTCCTGAGCTCGCTGCCGCCGGATCGCTGGGCGATCGTCACCTCTTCGCCCTTGCGTCTTGCCCACCGGCGGCTGGAGGCGGCGGGCCTGTCGCTGCCGAAATTCATGGTGACGGCTGAGGATGTGAAGGTCGGAAAACCCGATCCGCAATGTTATATTCTCGGCGCCGAACGCCTCGGCGTCAGCACCCAGGACTGCCTGGTGTTCGAGGATGTCGCCGCCGGCATTACTGCCGGCGAGGCGGCGGGCGCCGATGTCATGGTCGTCACGGCAACCCATCATGACAAGATGGAAACGCCGCACCCGACCTTCGCATCCTATGACGAGATCTCGGTCCGCATCTCAGCTGACCACAAGATGTTTATCGTGCCGAACGCGGCCTGACATCAGCCGCGTTTCCGGCCTCTCACTCCGCGGCGGCGGCAAGACAGCGATCGATGATCCTGCCGATTTCGCCGCGGCACGAGCCGCAATTGGTTCCGGCACTCGTTTCCTTGCCGACCGCCTCGACGCTGTGGCATCCGCCGCGCACGGCGGCGGCGATCTGGTTGACCCCGACGCTGAAGCAGGAGCAGACGGTGGCTCCCGGATCCGGCCTGCCGGCGCCGGGACGGCCTGCCACGAGTGCAAAACGTTTCCTCAGATCATCATGTGCGGCGGTGAGCTGCGAGATCGCCCAGTTGCGCGCCACGGCGACCGGCTCGCGAGCAAGGAACAATGCGGCGAGCAGCGTCTCGCCATCGAAGAAGGCGAGCCGGAGGTCGCCGGTTTGCCGGTCGGCATAACCCAGCGGTTCGATCTCATCAGGAATGGCGAAAACCGCCCGGCACCAGGCCGTCCAGTCTTCGACGGTCCGGTCGAAGGCAAGCTCCAGCCGCCAGCCGCCCTCGGCTTTCGCCAGCGCCCAATAGGCCGCGTCAGGTGTTACGGGTTTTGTCGCCGAGACGGCGAAACCGTAATGGCTGGCGGGGAAGGGCCGGACGGCGACAGCGACGTTCTTCGACGCCGGCTGGCCGGAAAAGGGATCGGTGATCGGCGCGACCACGGCGTCGATCCGCGCTTTTGCCGCGAACTGGTCGTTCCAGTGCATCGGCGCGAAAATGCCGCCGCGCGCCTGGCGATCGGTCACCAGCGCCCGGACGATCGCCTTGCCGTGGGGGCTGTCGATCTCGACGAGGCCGGCGCTCGATATGCCGGTCTCGATCGCGTCGCGCGGATGGATCTCGGCAAAGGGTTCGGCGATATGGGCGGACAGCCGGGCGCTCTTTCCGGTTCGCGTCATCGTGTGCCACTGGTCGCGGATGCGCCCGGTATTCAGCGTGAAGGGGAAGTCGGCATTGGTGCGATCCGTTGCCGGCGGTTCCACCGCGACGAAGCGCGCCTTGCCGTCGGCATGGTAGAAACCGCCATCGGCGAAGAAGCGGGTGATGCCGGGTTCTGTCCCTGCCGCCTGCGGCCACTGGAAGGGCGACAGCTCCTCGTAAGCGTCGCCCGAGATACCGGCGCGGGCGCCGATGTCGAAGTCGCGGCTGCCGTTGTTTTCGAAGGCGGACAGGGCGGCGTGTTCGGCGAAAATCTCGGCCGGTGCGTCGAAATCGAAGGCGGCGGCAAATCCCATGCGGCGTCCGACTTCCGCAAGCTGCCACCAGTCGGCCTTGGCATCACCGGGCATGTCGAGAAACGGCCGCTGTCTGGAAATGCGCCGTTCGGAATTGGTGACGGTGCCGTCCTTCTCGCCCCAGCCGAGCGAGGGCAGAAGCACCTGCGCGTGCCGGGCCGTATCCGTCTCTCTCAGAATGTCGGAGACGACGACGAAGGGACAGGCGGCGATCGCGCTTTCGACGCTGTCGGCGTCCGGCATCGAGACAACAGGATTGGTGGCCATGATCCAGAGCGCCTTGATGCGCCCGTCGGCCACCGCGCGGAACATGTCGACCGCCTTCAGGCCGGGCTTGGCGGCGATAACTGGCGATTCCCAAAAACGCTGAACGCGGTCGCGGTCTTCAGGATTTTCGATCGCCATATGGGCGGCAAGCATGTTGGCGAGACCGCCGACTTCGCGCCCCCCCATAGCGTTCGGCTGGCCGGTCAGCGAGAAGGGGCCCATGCCGGGGCGGCCGACGCGGCCGGTCGCCAGATGGCAGTTGAGGATGGCATTGACCTTGTCGGTGCCGGACGAGGATTGGTTGACGCCCTGGCTGTAGCAGGTCACAACCTTCGACGTCGTTTCGAAAAGGCGGAAGAATTCCCGGATCTGCATGGCCGGCAGGCCGGTTCGTTCCAGCAGATCGTTGATATCGAGTGCTGCGGCTGAAGCAAAGGCGCTGGCGAAGCCTTCCGTATGGGAGGCGATATAATTCTGGTCAATCGCAGGGCTTGTCGCGAGGTGGGCAAGCAGTCCCATGAACAGCGCGACATCGCCGTCCGGACGGATGGCGAGATGCAGGTCGGCGATATCGCACGTCATCGTCCGGCGCGGATCGATGACGACGATGCGCATGTTCGGCCGCGCCGCTTTTGCGGCGGCCAGCCGCTGGTAGATGACGGGATGACACCAGGCGAGGTTGGAGCCGGTGAGCACCACCAGATCCGCAAGTTCGATATCTTCATAGGTCCCAGGCACGGTATCGGCGCCGAAGGCGCGGCGATGCCCGGCCACGGATGAGGACATGCAGAGCCTGGAATTGGTGTCGATATTGGCCGAGCCGATGAAACCCTTCATCAGCTTGTTGGCGAGGTAGTAATCTTCGGTCAGCAACTGGCCGGAGACATAGAAGGCGACGGAATCGGGCCCGTATTCGGCGATCGTATCGGAAAAACGCCGGGCAACCAGATCGAGCGCCTCGTCCCAGCCGCTGCGCGCGCCTGCGATTTCGGGGTAAAGCAGCCGGCCGTCGAGATCGATGGTTTCGGCAAGCGCCGAACCCTTCGAGCACAGCCGGCCGAAATTCGACGGATGCTCGGGATCTCCTTTGACGGTGACGGCGCCGGCCTCGTCGACCGTGGCGATGACGCCGCAGCCGACGCCGCAATAGGGGCAGGTGGTCTTGACCTCAGCCGCCATTATTCAGCCGCCATCAACAGGCTTTCCAGCGCGATGAACAGGGCGCCGTCCTCATTGCGGACCGGTATGGTCCGCACCTCGCCCTGGTCGGCGCCGAGCGCCTTGCCAGTTTCCAGAGAGATCACCCAATTGTGCAGCGGGCAGGTGACCGCCTTGGCATGCACGATGCCCTGGGAGAGCGGGCCGCCCTTGTGCGGGCAGTGATCCTCGATGGCGAAGACCTCGTTTTCGGCCGTGCGGAAGACGGCGATCTTGCCCTGCGGCGTCTTCACGCAGCGCGCGCCGCGCAGGGGAATATCGGAGATGTCACCGATTGCGATCCAGTTCATGTCCATCTCCTTATTCGGCTGCCTGCGGATAGCCGATCGTCGCCATCGGCTTGAATTCGTGCTTGTCCTTGCCGGAAACACGCTCCGACCAGGGATCGACCTGGGCAAATTTCTGGGAGAAGACAAAGCGGTCGTAATAGGCCTTGCGCTTTTCGGCATCGTCCATGATCTGGCGGCGGATTTCATCCAGGCCGATGCGTTTGGCCCATTTGTAGATGCGCTCGAGATAGCGGGCCTGCTCGCGGTACATCTGCGTCAGCGCCACGATATGCTCCAGCGCCTCGTCCTCGGTCTTCACCAGGCCGAGCACCTCGGTGCCCTTGATGTCGAGACCGGCTGCGCCAGCGAAATGGATCTCGAAACCGGAATCCACGCAGATCACGCCGATATCCTTGCAGGTTGCTTCGGCGCAATTGCGCGGGCAGCCGGACACGGCCATTTTCAGCTTGGCCGGCGTCCACGAGCCCCACATGAACCTCTCGATGCGGATGCCGAGACCGGTGGAGTCCTGGGTGCCGAAGCGACACCAGTCCGAACCGACGCAGGTCTTCACTGTACGCAGGCCCTTGGCATAGGCCTGGCCGGAGACGAAGCCGGCCTTGCCGAGATCGGCCCAGACGGCGGGCAGATCTTCCTTCTCGATGCCGAGCAGATCGATGCGCTGGCCGCCCGTCACCTTGACCATCGGAATCTCGAACTTGTCGACGACATCGGCGATGGCGCGCAGCTCGTTCGCATTGGTGACGCCGCCCCACATGCGGGGAACGACGGAATAGGTGCCGTCCTTCTGGATGTTGGCGTGGACGCGCTCGTTGATGAAGCGCGACTGGTAGTCGTCGGCATATTCGTCCGGCCAATCGCAGACGAGGTAATAATTGAGCGCCGGCCGACACTTGGCGCAGCCGCAGGAGGTCTTCCATTCCAGTTCCTGCATGACGGCAGGAATGCTCTTCAGGCCTTTCGCCTTGATCAGGCGGCGAACATCGTCATGGCCGAGTTCGGTGCAGGTGCACATCGGCTGCACGGCGGCCGGATTGTAGCCGTCGCCAAGCGTCAGCGCCATCAGTTGTTCGACGAGGCCGGTGCAGGAGCCGCAGGAGGCGGATGCCTTGGTATGAGCACGCACGTCGTCGAGCGACGTCAGCCCTTTGCTGGTGATCGTCGAGGTAATCTTGCCCTTGCATACGCCGTTGCAGCCACAAATCTCCGCGTCATCCGGCAAGGCTGCAACGGCCGCCATAGGGTCCAGCGGCGACCCTCCCTGATAGGCCTGACCGAAGATCAGGGTCTCGCGCATCTCCGAAATATCGGTCGCCTTCTTCTTCAGATCGTTGAACCAGGCGCCGTCGGCGGTCTCGCCGTAAAGCACGGTGCCGATAATCTTGTTGTCCTTCAGCACGAGACGCTTGTAGACGCCGGCGCTGGCATCGCGCAGCACGATCTCCTCGCGGTCGTCACCATCGGCGAAATCACCGAGCGAATAGAGTTCGATGCCGGTGACCTTCAGCTTGGTCGGCGTGTCCGCATGCACGAAAGCCGGCGAATGGTCGTCCGAGAGATGTGCTGCGGCAATGCGGGCCATCTCGTAAAGCGGGGCGACGAGGCCGTAGACCATGCCGCCCACCTCGGCGCATTCGCCGAGCGCAAAGATATCGCCATCCGAAGTCTGCATGCCGGCATCGACGACGATGCCGCGATTGACCGCAAGGCCGGCGTCCTTCGCCAGGCCGACACTCGGACGAATGCCGACGGCCATGACGACGAGGGTTGCCGGGATGATGCGGCCGTCGTCGAGTTCGATGCCTTCGACCTTGCCATTGCCGATGATCGCCTTGGTATTGGCCTTGCAGATGACCTTGATGCCGCGTTCCTCGACCGCCTTCTGTAACAGATAGCCGGCGGCGGGATCGAGCTGGCGCTCCATCAGCGTCGGCATGACGTGCAGGACGGTGACGTCCATGCCGCGCTGGGCGAGGCCAGCTGCCGCTTCGAGGCCCAAAAGACCGCCGCCGATGACGACCGCCTTTTCGCGCGACTGGGCGGCAAGCAGCATGGCCTGCACGTCGTCGAGATCGCGATAGGTAATGACGCCGGGCAGATCCTTGCCGGGGACCGGGATGATGAAGGGCACGGAGCCGGTGGCGATCACCAGCTTGTCGTAGCTTTCGGTTACGCCGTGGTCAGAGGTGACCGTCTTGGCATCGCGGTCGATGTTGACGATCTTGTGGCCCTTGTAGAGCATGATGCCGTGCTTGATGTACCAGCCGTCACCGTGAATGATGATCTGCTCGTAGTCCTTTTCTCCCGAGAGAACCGGCGACAGCATGATGCGGTCGTAATTGACGCGCGGCTCGGCATTGAAGATCGTAACTTCATAGCGTCCGGGCGCCCGTTCGAGGAGGTGCTCCAGCATGCGCCCGGGCGCCATGCCATTGCCGATGATGACGAGTTTTTCTGTCATGTTTCCTAGTCCTTAGATCAGGTTGCAGCCACGGGCGCCGAGGCCCCCTGGCGCGACAATTGCTTGACGGACAGGTGCATCCAGACGAGCGAGATCGCGACGATTGCGAAGAGCAGCAGGAAGCAGCTGGACCAAAGGCCGGTCATGTCCTTGAGGAGGCCGAAGGCGATCGGAAGGATGAAGCCGCCGAGACCGCCCATCATCCCGACGATGCCGCCGACGGCGCCGACGCTTTCAGGGTAATAGGCCGGAATGTGCTTGTAGACGGCGGCCTTGCCGAGGCTCATGAAGAAGCCGAGCACGAAGATGACGACGATGAAGATAACAGGCGTGATGGTCGTAGCCGGCAGCGACAGGATGAGAGTGGCTACGGCCGAGACGGCCAACATCGCATACATCACGCTGCGCGCCCCCTTCTTGTCCGACAGCACGCCGCCGAAAGCGCGGAAGATGCTGCCCGGGATGGAGTAGGCGGCCGCAATCATGCCGGCAGTTTCCAGGTTGAAGCCGTAGACGCCAACCAGATAGCGCGGCAGCCACAAGGACAGGGCTACGAAGCCCCCGAAGGCGAAGAAATAGTAGAGCGAGAAACGCCAGACCTGGACGTTCTGCAGCGGCGCGAATTCCTGAGCGAGGCTCTTGGAGGCGACGCCGCGCTCGCGGCGAAGACGAAAGGCCGGATCATCTGACGTGGTGAACCAGAAGACGATGGCCATCAGCGCCAGACAGACGGCCCAGATCTCGGCAACCGCCTGCCAGCCCCAAGCGAGCAGCACGAAGGGAGCAGCGAATTTGGTCACAGCCGCGCCGACATTGCCGGCGCCGAAGATGCCGAGCGCCGTGCCCTGCTTTTCCGCCGGGAAGAAAGGCGAGACATAGGCAACGCCGACCGCGAAGGAGCCGCCGGCAAGCCCGACGCCGAGGCCGGCGATCAGCATCTGCGTATAAGTCTGGGCGTAGGAGAGCAGGAAGGTCGCCACTGCGGCGGCAAGCATGGTGAGGGTGTAAACGAGACGGCCGCCGTAACGCCCCGTCCAGATGCCGAGGACGATGCGCACAAGCGAACCGGTCAGAACAGGGGTGCCGATCAGCAATCCGAACTCCGCCTCGTTCAAGCCGAGGTCCTGTTTGATGCGGATGCCGATGATCGCAAAGATCGTCCAGACGGCGAAACAGAGCGTGAAGGCGACCGTGGAAATCCACAATGCTTTGGCTGGTTCGCCGGCGGACATGGGCTGCGCTTTCTCGATGACAGACATGGCTTCTCCGTGGCGCGACAAGGTCGTGCCGATCCATTGCTGGGGGGGTTAAAAACAAAAAGCCGCTGGTCAGGCTGCGCATGCACGAGGCGCGCGAAATATCCTGATCAGCGGCTTTGCTGGTGGCGCCCGCCGTTGGACGCCGAATTCATGGTCTTCTCGGAGCGACTATTGCGCCCTCATACTGCGCTGATCGCCATTGATCTGTGCACCAGTATCCTTGCAAACTGCGTGCCAGTTTAGTGTTGTTTCTTTAAGTGACTGAATAGAAATGGAATTTCTAAAAACTGGTCGTCTGTACGTTTTTGCGGCTGCCAAAAAACGTGCAAATCTTTTGTGCGTTGCGGTGATGGTGGGCATCGAACATTGCTGGCGTTTTGTGCAGGTCGGCATGGATCAGGTCTCATCGCTGTGGGGGGCGAAGGGCAGGGCGCTTTTGACGGCAAAGCTCGCAACATAGTCCGGCAGTTCCGCCGGATCGAAGACGTGGCCGTCCATGAAGCAATCGCCTTCATCATTGCCCTCGATGCGGATGTCGGCGTCATCAGGTGCATTGGCGTCGCCGAGCGCTCTGCGATAGAGATCGGGACGGTAGGCGGAGGCGGCGGCCCGCGCCTTGTTGAGGCTGGTCTCGGCCTGTCCCCAGCGGATCATCTGGCTGTAGATCCACAGCGCATGGCTTGGTCTCGGGTAATTGGCGAAGCCGGAATGAAACTGGAAATAATCGGCGATAATGCGCCGGTTGCCCTTCGCATCGAGGTTGAATTCGCCGGCGAGAACTCGGCGAATGATGCCGACAGGGGCGGCGATATAGCGCGGATCGGCGAGGACCGCCGCCAACGCGTCGTGATTGTCCGGCATGTCGCACCAACGGGCTGCCGCGTCGAGCGCCACGATTAGCCGGGAAACGGTCTCCGGATGGCTCTCCGCCCAATCCGGCCGCATGCCGATCACCTTCTCCGGGGCCGAGGGCCAGATGTCCTGTTTGGCGGCGACGATGCGGCCGACACCGCGCTCCGAGGCGACCATGTTCCACGGCGCGCCGACGCAGAAGCCATCTATCGCGCCGGCTGCCAGTGCGTCCGAGGTGAGCGGCGGCGGCACGACGACGAGCTTGACGTCCCTGTCGGGATCGATGCCGCCGGCCGCTAGCCAGTAGCGAAATTCGTAATTGTGGGAGGAGAAGGGATAGGTAACCCCGAACGTCGGCAGCGGCGCGCCGCGCGCCTTTATCGCCGCGATCGTTTGGGCCAGGGCATGGGCGTTATCCAGCGCGCTTGCCATCTCCGGCAATCGGGCGTCATCCCGCATCCTGTCGAAGAGCCGCGTCGACAGCGTGATCGCATTGCCACCGCGCCCAAGGGAAAACGGTGTGATCGTCGGCGAGGGATTGGAGCCGAGACCGAGCATGGAGGCGACCGGCATCGGCGACAGCATATGGGCGATGTCGAACTGGCGGAATGCTAGGCGGTCGCGCACATTCGCCCAGGAGACATCCTTGACGAGATCGAGCGTCAAGCCTTCCTTCTGCGCGAAGCCGAATTCCGCCGCCGCTATCAGTACCGATGCATCGACGAGCGGAATATAACCGGCCCGTAGCACCTTCGGCCCTTCACTGTTGACATGCGCGGGCGAGGGCAGCCCTCCGCTGGAACTGGCGGTGTTCGTCATCATATCCACTCCGGTTTCCTCCGGAAATTGAGGAGGCCCGCGATCACATCAAAAGTCCCGCGGCGGTGACAACGCTCTGGGCGATTTCCGACATCTTCTTCTTTTCGTTCATCGCCGTCTGGCGCAACAGGGCGAAGGCCTCTTCCTCGGACAGTCCGCGCATTTTCATCAAGATGCCCTTGGCGCGCTCGATAAGCTTGCGTTCCTCCAGCGCCGAGCGGGCATCGGCAAGCTCCCGCCGCAGCCGGCTAAAGGCATTAAAGCGGCTGACGGCCATGTCGAGAATAGGTTTGACGCGTTCCTTCTTCAATCCGTCGACGATATAGGCCGAGACGCCGGCATCGACCGCAGCCTCGATGGAGGCCGTGTCGGAGCGATCGACGAACATGGCGATCGGACGGCTGACTGTACGAGTCAGCTGGAACAGATGCTCCATCATATCGCGGTTCGGGTTTTCGATATCGATGATGATCACATCGGGCATCAGCGTTTCGATCGTTCGCGCGATGCCGTTGACCTCATGCACGACGGTGACGCGCGCATGCCCTGCCTCGCGCAGCCCTTCTTCAATGATGGAGGCGCGGATGGCATTTTCGTCGATCACCAGAATCGTCAGATCGAGATGCTTCATGATTATATTTATGACGCAGCGCAGCAATTTTGGCAAGGTTTGCGCCTCATAAATGTGCAGAAGCTATCGTGCTTAAAAATTGATCATACTGCCGCACTTTCAGGCGTCTACAGCGCGAGACCGATATCGATAGCGAACTTTTCTAGCCCATTGACGCTTGAGGAAGCGCTCCGTTTGGGCGAAAAGGCGTGGCGCTTTCGACCTCGATCTTTTCGAGTGTCGGCAGCGCCTGATCCTCGGGGCAGAAGGCAGGTTTTATTGGCCACCAGTGAATTTCATCCGATCCAACGGGCAGGGGATGACGGGCTTGCGGCGCGGGCACTGCGGGTAATTGAGGCCGTTCTCGGCGTTGCCGCAGCGCTCGTTCTCGCCGTGCTGCTCGTCATGGTGCTAGTCACTGTCTGCCTGCGCTATTTCTTCGGTACCGGCTTCATCGGCACCGAGGATTTCGGCATCTGGCTGAATGTGGCGCTGGTCGCGCTCGGCGCGCCGCTCAGCCTCAATAGCGCCCTTGCCATGCGTCTCGACGTTTTCGTCAGGATGCTGCCGGAAGGCCTGCAGAAGCTGACGCGGATCGGCGCCGATGTCTTCACCGTGCTTTCGGCGCTGATCCTCGCTTTCGGCGGCCGCGAGATCATGACGATGCTTGGCGGCGTCTCGCCGACGCTCGGCCTGCCGGAATGGATCCGCTTCAGCTTCCTCGGTGCCGGCGGCGCGCTGATCCTCATCGTGCTGCTTCTGCAGCGCATCGCCGACCGCCGGGTCCTGCCGGTTGCTCTTTCGCTGGCCCTCGGCATCGCGCTCTATGCTGGCATCCCGCATATCTTGCTCGATCTCGACTGGCCGCCGAGCATCTTCCTCGGATTGATCGCGGCGATCGGCCTGGTACTTGCCGCACCGCTGCCGCACGCCTTTCTCGCCGCAGCCTATGCCGCCATCGCCTTCGGCAGCAGCCTGCCCGAGCCGGCGATCGTTTCTGCGACCGTCACCGGTATCTCGAAATTCCTGCTGCTCGCCATTCCTTTCTTCCTGCTCGCCGGCGGCCTGCTGACGGCATCAGGCGTCGCCAATCAGCTCGTGCGCTTTGCCGCCGCCATGGTCGGTCATCGCCGGGCCGGACTGGCGCAGACGACGCTTCTGACCAGCGTTCTCTTTTCCGGCGCTTCCGGTTCCTCGGTCGCAAATGCCGCCTTCGGCGCATCGACCTTCCAACCGGAATTGGTCAAGCACGGTTATCACCCGGCGCGGGCTGCGGCGATCATCGCCTCGACATCGGTTCTCGACAACATCATCCCGCCGTCGATTGCCTTTCTCATCCTCGCCTCGGCGACCAATCTTTCCGTCGGCGCACTGCTAGTCGGCGGCTTTTTCGCCGGCGGGCTGATGGCCATATGCCTGGCGGTCGCCATCCATCTGACCGTGCGTGAGCAGGTGCCCTTGCCGCGCGCAACCGCGAGGCAGCGCTGGCAATCGGCGGTCCAGGCGATCCCGGCCTTCGGGCTGGGTGTCATTGTCGTCGTCGGCATCCGCATCGGCATCGTCACGACGACGGAAGCGGCAGCGCTCGCCGCTTTCTATACGCTGCTGCTCGGCATCGGCGCCCGTCTCGGTATCCTCTCGCTCTATGCCATCTTCCGCCAGGCGGCGGTCGAAGCGGCGGCGATCGGTCTGCTGATCGGCACGGCCGGCCCTTTCGCCTTCCTGCTGGCGGTCGACGACGTGTCTTCGCTGATCGCCCATCTGACGACGGCGCTCGGCGGCAGCGCGCTGGCCGTCATTCTTTTGTCGAACGTCATTCTGCTCGCCGTCGGTCTCGTTCTCGACATCGGGGCCGCGATCCTGCTTTTCGGTCCGATCCTGCTGCCGGCAGCGATCGCCGCCGGCATCGATCCCATCCAGTTCGGCGTCATCATCGTCGTCAACCTGATGATCCACGGGCTGACGCCGCCGCTCGGCATGCTGATCTTCGTCGTCAGCGGCGTCACCCGCATTCCCGCCTCGGAACTCTTCCGGGCGGTGGTTCCCTATCTGCTCGCTCTCCTGGTCTCGCTCGCAATCCTCTGCGCCTGGGCCATCATCGTCTAACGAACGGATAATCCATGGACAATCTCAACCGACGCAATCTCCTGAAGTTCGCAGCGCTCGCCGGAACGGCGCTCGCAGCGCCCGCTTTCGTCCGCACGGCCGCCGCCCGCACGACGACGATCACGATCGCCTCGCTGCTCGGCGACGACAAGCCGGAAACCAAGATCTGGGTGAAAATCGGCAAGCTGGTCGAAGCCAGGCTTCCAGGCCAGTTCAAGTTCAATATCGTCAGGAACGGTGCGCTCGGCGGCGAGAAGGAAGTGGCCGAGGGCGTGCGCCTCGGTTCGATCCAGGCGAGCCTCTCGACGGCCTCGTCGCTTTCCGGCTGGGCACCGGAGCTGCAGATCCTCGATCTGCCCTTCCTCTTTCGCGATGCCGATCATGTCCGCAGGACCGTCGGCGGTGATGTCGGCGCCGATCTCAAACAGAAACTGCAGGCGCAGAATTTCGTCGTCGGCGATTTCATCAATTACGGCGCGCGCCATCTCCTCACCAAGGAACCGGTGACCCGGCCCGAGCAGCTCAAAGGCAAGCGCATCCGTGTGATCCAGAGCCCACTGCACACCAAGCTCTGGAGCGCATTCGGCACAACGCCGATCGGCATTCCGATCACCGAGACCTATAATGCGCTCGCAACCGGCGTCGCCGACGCGATGGACCTGACCAAATCGGCATACTCAGGCTTCAAGCTCTATGAGGTCGTGCCCGATATGACCGAGACCGGCCACATCTGGGCATCAGGCGTCATCTATTATTCCTCTGCCTTCTGGGCCGGCCTCAACGGCGATCAGAAGGCGGTATTCGAGCAGGCCTCCAGCGAAGGGGCCGCTTACTTCAACCAACTGATCGTCGACGACGAGACGAAGTCCGTCGAGACGGCGCTTGGCCATGGCGGAAAGCTGTTGAAGCCGGAAGCCTTGGAGGAATGGCAGAAGGGCGCGCAGGGTGTCTGGGCCGATTTCGCGCCTGTCGTCGGCGGCATCGACAGGATTAAAACCGTTCAGGCGGCCTGAAGCGGGGGAAGGGCGGACCGCTGACGGTCCGATAGGGGCGACTGAAAAATCGGCCCTATCATCGCTCGGATGTATCGGAAAAATAATGCCGCCGCAGGCCTGAAATCGAAAGAGCATGCCTTCGGCGATCGTGGTATATGACTTACTTAAAATCCTGGAATGGGAAGTTCTTAACCTTCGGCCGGTGCGATCCTGTTGACCGCAATCTCGCGACCGCTTCCGGCGGACGGATCCCATGGCCTCGATTTGAAACAAACAACATTAAACACAAGGCTTTGGAGGGCCGACCATGAGCTTACGCATCAACGATATTGCCCCCGATTTTACCGCCGACACCACCCAGGGACCGATCAGCTTCCATGAGTGGATCGGCAATGGCTGGGCCGTGCTGTTCTCGCATCCGAAGAATTTCACGCCGGTCTGCACGACCGAGCTCGGCGCGATGGCCGGCCTGGCGGGCGATTTTTCCAAGCGTGGCGCCAAGATCATCGGCATCTCCGTCGATCCCGTGGAAAGCCATGCCAAGTGGAAGAACGACATCAAGACCGCCACCGGCTTCGATGTCGAATATCCGCTGATCGGCGACAAGGATCTCAAGGTCGCCAAGCTCTACGATATGCTGCCGGCCGGCGCCGGCGAGAGCTCGGAAGGCCGCACGCCCGCCGACAACGCCACGGTGCGTTCGGTTTTCATCATTGGTCCCGATAAGAAGATCAAGCTGATCCTCACCTATCCGATGACGACGGGCCGGAATTTCAACGAGATCCTGCGTGCCATCGATTCCATCCAGCTGACGGCCAAGCACCAGGTGGCGACACCGGCGAACTGGAACCAGGGCGAAGACGTCATCATCACCGCCGCGGTTTCCAATGAAGACGCGATCACGCGTTTCGGCTCCTTCGATACGGTTCTGCCCTATCTCCGGAAGACCAAGCAGCCGACGGCCTGACCGCTGCTTTCAAGCCGTTCTGGAAGCCGCCGCGGCCATTGCCCCCGGCGGCTTTTTCTTGCGCCATTGCCGAAATGGGGAAGCGTCGCGCCGTGAACGATGCTATCTAGTATCAGCGTCGCGATGGAAGTCGAACCTGCTGAGATCCGATGAGAGGGCGAAAGCGTCAGTCCGGCATGGGGAAGAGAGCGGCGAAGGCCCTGCTTTCGCTCTGCTTTCTGTTTACCGTCATAGACACGCCAAAGGCCCAGCCGGAAGTAAGCGCTGCCGAGCCGGCCTGTCTCTATTCCGGGCCTTCTGCGTCGGGATCGGATGAGACGCTCTGCATCCGCAAGGACAGTTTCAATCGCGATCTCTGCGCCGCGATCGAGCATTTCGCCGAGGCCAATCAGTTGCCGCCGGAATATTTCGCCCGCCTCATCTGGCGCGAAAGCACCTTTCGCCCCGACGCGGTCAGTTTCAAAGGCGCGCAGGGTATTGCCCAGTTCATGCCCGGAACGGCGAAACTGCGCGGTCTTGAAGACAGCTATCAGGTGCTGGAGGCGCTCCGGAAATCGGCGCAGTATCTCGACGAATTGCGCAATCGTTTCGGCAATCTCGGCCTTGCCGCCGCCGCCTATAATGCCGGCGAAAACGGTCTTGCTTCTTACCTAGCGTCAGGAAGATTGCCTTACGAGACGCGCAGCTACGTGATGGCGATCACCGCCCATACGGTGGAGGAGTGGAAGGAAAAGCCGCCGGAAACTGCGGCAGCCCCGCTCGATAAGGACAAGCCCTTTTTCGACGGCTGCGTGGCGCTTGCCGAACGCCGGACGTTGAAGGACACGCCGTGGCGTCAGGAGGGCGACTGGGCACCCTGGGGTGTCCAGCTTGCCGCGAACGCGGATGTCGCGGTGGCCCGGCGCATGTTTCTCGATGCGGTGCAGGATCTGCCTGCGCCGCTCAATGCGGAACAGCCGCTGATCCTGCGCCAGCGCGATCGCAGCTTCGGCTTTCGCCCGCGTTATGCCGCCCGCATCGGCCGGCAGACGCGCCTGGAAGCCAACAGCCTCTGCAACCAGATCCGCACTCACGGCGGCACCTGCCTTGTTTTCAAGAATCGATAACGGGGCCGCTTTCCCATTCGCGGCGAAAACTCCGCTTGCAGGATCGCGACACGGCGCAGCATAGTCGGCGCGGATCATGCAAAGGGAGGAACGACAATGCGGGTTTTGGTCATCGGAGCGACGGGCCATGTCGGAACCTATCTCGTTCCTCGTCTGGTCGAGGCGGGGCACGACGTCGTTACCATCAGCCGCGGCGCGGCAAAGCCCTACACCGAAAATCGCGCCTGGGCCTCCGTCGACCAGCGCCAGATGGATCGGGCCGAGATGGAACGGACCGGCGAATTCGGCCCGGCCGTGCGTGAAGTGAAAGCCGATATCGTCATCGACATGATCTGCTTCACGCTCGAGAGTGCCGAGCAACTGGTGACCGCGCTATCCGGGCATGTCGGTCATTTCCTGCACACCGGCACCATCTGGACCCATGGCTACCCCCGCACCGTGCCGACACTCGAAGAGGCGCCGAAGTCTCCCTTCGGTGACTACGGCATCCAGAAGGCGGCGATCGAAACCTATATGCTGCAGCAGGCAAGGCTTCGCGGCTTTCCGGCCACCATCATTCATCCCGGCCACATCGTCGGTCGCGGATGGGCGCCGCTCAACCCTGCAGGCAATTTCAACCTGCAGGTCTTTTCGACCCTCGCCCGCGGAGACGCCCTTGCGCTGCCCAACTTCGGCCTGGAGACGGTCCATCACGTCCATGCCGATGACGTGGCGGCGATGTTCATGGATGCGATCGCCAACTGGAATGCGTCGACCGGCGAAAGCTTCCACGCGGTTTCGGAGCAGGCGCTGACGCTTCGCGGTTATGCCGAAGCCATGTCGCACTGGTTTGGGCGGGAGCCGAAACTCAGCTTCGCCCCATTCGATGTCTGGGCCGAAAGCCAGACGGCCGAAGATACGGAGGCGACATGGGAGCATATCGCCCGCAGCCCGAATTGCTCGATCGCCAAAGCCCGGCGCCTGCTCGGTTACTCCCCGAGATACACGTCTCTGCAGGCAGTGCAGGAGGCTGTGGACTGGCTGATCGGGCAGGGAAGGATCTAGACCCACTAACGGATCAGGATAGCTCTGAAATCATTGACGTTGGTACCGGTCGGGCCGGTTTCGAAGAGATCGCCGACGGCGGCAAAGCCCGAATAGCTGTCATTGCCGTCGAGCAGCCGGCGCGGATCGAGCCGGGCAGCGCGCAGGCGCTTGACCGTGCCGCCATCGGCGAAGGCACCCGCATTATCCTCGGAGCCGTCGATCCCGTCCGTGTCTGCAGCAAGGAGATGAATGCCCTCCTGTCCGTCGATCGCTAGCGCCATGGCGAGCGCGAATTCGCCGTTGCGCCCGCCCTTGCCGCCCTTGGCGCGAAGCGTCACCGTCGTTTCGCCGCCGGACAGGATGACAACCGGCTTCGAAAACGGCCTGTTCCGGCCGAGCACCTCGCGGGCGATCGCCGCATGCACCAGCGCCACGTCACGCGATTCTCCCTCGATCGCATCCGAAAGGACCGCCGGCACTATCCCCTGCGACTTCGCCAGGGCGGCGGCTGCCTCCAGCGAGACGCCGGCAGAGGCGATGATGTGATGCGCGTGGCGTCGGAAGACCGGATCGTCGGGCCGCGGCGCATCGGCCTTGGGTGAGTTCAGATGGTCGAGGGCTGCCTGCGGCAGCTGTAATCCATATTGCTTGACGATCTCAAGCGCGTCGTGCCGCGTCGAACCATCAGGCACTGTCGGCCCGGAGGCGACATGAGCCGGGTTGTCGCCGGGAATGTCGGAGACGATCAGGCTGACGACCCTTGCTCTGGTTGCTGCCGCAAGTCTCCCGCCTTTGATGGTCGAGAGATGCTTGCGCACGACGTTCATCGCCGAGATCGGCGCCCCCGAGGCGAGCAGGATTTCGTTGAGCGCAATCTCGTCTTCGAGTGTCAGCCCCACCGGCGGGGCGGGCAGCAGCGCCGAGCCGCCGCCGCAGATCAGCGCGATCACCAGATCGTCTTCCGTCAGTCCGCTCACCGTCTCCGTCAGCCGTCTTGCCGCTGCAAGTCCCGCCGCATCGGGAACAGGATGGGCAGCCTCGATGATCTCGATGTCGCGTGTGTCGGAGCCATAGCCGTAGCGCGTGACCACCAGACCCGTAAGCGGCCCGTCCCACACGCTTTCGAGCGCTCGCGCCATCTGCGCGGCACCCTTGCCGGCGCCGATCACCACGGTCTTTCCCTGCGGCCTGTCAGGAAGGTTTGCCTTGATGCCGGTCAGCGGATCGGCGGCGCGAACAGCCGCGTCGAACAGGCTTTTCAGGAAATCGCGGGGAGCGCTTATCGTCATCGGTGGTCTCTGCTGCCTGGAGTGTCGATCGTCACACCGACTGTCGACGCATCCCCGTGCCGGCGTCAAGGTCGAAGACGAGGCAGTGTGACGGTTGTGGACTGCAAATTCTGCTTCATCGAAAGGAACGGATACGAACGATAGAAAGCATTAACCATAGTCCCGTAGACAACGAACAGGATCAAAGGAACTTGTGTTCGATGGCTACTGAAATGACCTGCCGCCCCGCCGCCCAGAGTGAAGGCGTGGTGATTGCTTTTCCCTCCGGAACCGGAACCGCCAATATCGAGCGCTGCGCCCGTGAACTCGGCCGCAGGCATGGCGCGGATGCGATTGCATTCTGGAGGGCTGAATGCCGCAGGCTCGCCGATCAGCTTTTGGCAGCCGGAATGCCGGAGAGCGACGTCGGCGAGCGGGTGCTGCAGTTTCAGCAGGATGTCCAGATCGAACTCGTCCTCAGCCATCAAAACGGGCCGCTGCCCAAGTCTCAGAACCGATAGCGGCGCTCTCGCTGAATCTGGACGGTCCCCCGGCGAATGGCATGGCAACCAGTTTGCTCCCGTTCTGTCGCTTTACCGCAGCAGCCCGGCAGATCGAAGGGCGTCTTCAATGACCTTCTGGATGCCGCCGCGATCATCCCCTATGGCAGATGAACCTGCGACGTTTTCCGGTTGCGCAGTAGCGGGTTTTACATTGCGCCGCTTTTCAAACGAGGGAACCAGGCCCCAGGACCTGGCGATTTCGACGGTCGAGGAAATTCCGATGTCAAGCATGAAGGGGCCGCTCGCCCCGTAGCCGGTGCCGACGTCGAGCGGCGTGCCGTGATCCATTCCGGCAATCGTATAGAGCTCGATCACCTCCACCCCGTGAGCATCGGTCCAGACCCTTCGCTGATGGCGTCCGATATTTTCCACGCGCGACGGCGATACGTCGATGCCGTGGATATTTCTCCATTGGTCGACGATTGCATTTGCATTCGATGGCACGACGGTTCTGTCCGCGCTTCCCTGCCAGAGCGACAAAGTCGGCCACGGGCCTTTGTGGGTTGAGGCGTTTCTCAACCGCAGTTGCAGTTCTTTGGCGGTCGGGCCGCCATGACCGCGCATTCGGTCGAACGCCTCGGGAATGGTCGCGGCGCTGGCATAGGGCAGGCCTGCAATGATGGCGCCTCCGGCAAAAATCTCCGGATAGGTGGCAAGCATGGCGGCGGTCATGGCGCCACCGGCCGAAAGCCCGGTCACGAATACGCGCCTGCTGTCGATGCTGTGCTCCGCAACGACCTTTGCGATCATCTGGCGAATGGAAAAGACCTCGCCATGATCCCGGCCTATATCCTCCGGGTTGAACCAGTTGAAGCAGAGGTTGGGATTGTTTGCCCTTCGCTGCTCGGGAAACAGCAGCGCGAAACCATAATCCTCTGCCAATCGCGACCACCCCGACCCGATGTCATAGCCGGCGGCGGTCTGAGTGCAGCCGTGCAGGACGGTGACCAGCGCCATGTTCTTTGCGCGCTTCGACGGCAGGAAGATGTAACCTCCCAAAGCACCCGGGTTTGCACCAAATGTGCCCAGGGCAATCAGATCGGGATTTTCCTGCGTGGGGCGGGGGCGAAGCGTTCCTCGCAACGCAGCAAGGCGTGCGAGCGTGTCGGACATAGATCTCATGAAAGTCTCCGCCAATCAGCAGCCGGGATGGCGGTGATGCCTGCGTAAACGCGTCAGTCGGCCGAAGGTTGCTGCGCTGCACAATATTTTCTGAGCAGGCTGGATTTCCGGTAGCGCCGGTAGGCTCGCCGGGCGAGGAACTTCGGTCCGGAAATGACGTTGATGTTGTCGATTGACAGCATTGTCGCTGCAATTAGCGAGGCTTTTCAGATGTCGAACAAACCCAACTTCTTCTCTTCCTTTGCAACCATCGTCGCCGATTTCTCGGGAAAGCCGTTCACCTTTGTCGCGGCTCTGACGCTCGTGATTGCCTGGGCGGTATCGGGACCCTTTTTCGGCTATTCTGAAACCTGGCAGCTTGTGATCAATACGACCACGACCATTATCACTTTCCTGATGGTCTTCGTGTTGCAGAACAGCCAGAACCGTGACGGCAAAGCGGTCCAGGCCAAGCTGGACGAACTCATCCTGACGAGCCAGGCCGCCAACAAGTTCGTCGGCATCGAAAAGTTGGACGAGGGTGAACTCAGAGAAATGAGCAAGACGCTTGCCGCGCAAGCCGAATGCGTCGAGGAAAAAGCGGATGAGAAATCTGCCGCGGAGGCAGCCTCCACCTGATGTATATCGCCTCGATGCGACTTTTCAGTTTGTCATCTTGTCATGGTGTTGCTGGCGCATTTCCTCGATGGCCTCGACCTCCTTCTTCTCAGCCGCAATCCAGTGATTTCCGGCCTTGCTTGATCGGATCAGTTCGTCGAGCTTGGTTTGGAGTGCCACCATGTCCCGATTTTGGGAGTGCTGCACCAGCAGAAGAATAAAAAATATGATGAGTGTCCCCATCATGTTGGTCAGCAGAAACCATTGCCGTGGGAAAGAAAAAGTGACGCCCGCCGCCGCCCATATGGCGACCAACGCAACCAGCGTGACAGGGACCACGCGATGCCCCGCCCACAAGACGGCCAAGTCGGAAATCTGTCGAAAACGCCAGCGCATACGGCTCTCCACAGCGCATAAACGAAAGAGGGAGCAGATGTTTCCATCATCCAAGCTCAATACATTAAGTGCTGCGAACAGTTTAAAACCCGCGTTTCCGCGGGTTTTAGACGACGAGCCATTCTTATGGCCACCCTATGTTCAATTCAGTTTGACCGACGGTTCGCGGCCCCAGACACGCAGTTTGCCAAGCGCTTTAACAAAGGCCGCGGCATCCCCGGCCGCTCTAAGCGCAAGCACGCCCTCATCCAGGGAATCGGCAATTCCGGCCCTTTGCATGAGGGGCAGCGCTGTTTCCACATAGCCGATGAACTTGCAGTGCACGAAGGCATCCGAAACGAAATCATGGGCCGTTGCCTCCTTTAGCAGATCACTGCTTCCCGCCGACGAGGGCAGCAGCGCGACGGCGTCGTAAAGCACCGAAGGTCCGCCGTCGATCATCTGATGCGCCTCGATCCAATTGCCGTCCGAGAGCGTCACGCCGCCAATCTTTGGCGCGATCACTTCGAATGTTGCCTTCTGCTCGGTGACCTCGGCAAGCAGCGCCTTGAAGATCGCGGCGTCGCTGCCATCGGTGACAAGAATACCGAGCTTGCGTCCTTCGAACCGCTTCGGACCGCGCTCGATAATGCTGAGCGCCGGCGACGGCTCGAGATCCTGGCGCGTCGGCATGGCGGCATCGGCAGGCTTCGGCATCGATTTGAAGCCGAGTGCGTGGCCGACCTTGCTGGCCAAAGTCTCATCGATGTTCATAAGATGCGAGACCATCCGCTCGCGAATGACCGGTGTTTCGACTTTGCTCAATTCGAAGATCAGCGCTGCTGCAATATGGCGTTGCTCCGGCGGAGTCTGACTGATGAAGAACTGCCTGGCCTGGCTGTAATGGTCGGCAAAGCTTTCCGGCCGCAACCGGACCTTGGCACCCTGCTCCTCGGCCGGCAGGTGACGATAGCCCTGAACCGGCGATTCTCGCGGTCCCTGATTCCAGGAGTTCGGCTGGTAATTGACCCGTCCGACAGGATTGCGCATCGCCATGTGGCCATCCTGCTGGAAATTGTGGAAGGGACATTTCGGCGCGTTGATCGGCAGATGGGTGAAATTCGGGCCGCCCAGACGTTTTAGCTGCGTGTCGAGATAGGAGAAGTTCCGTCCCTGCAGAAGCGGGTCGTTGCTGAAATCGATGCCGGGCGGAACGTTCTGCGTCATGAACGCGACTTGCTCGGTCTCGGCGAAAAAGTTCTCGGGCATTCGGTCGAGCACCAGACGGCCGATCGGTTTGACCGGCAGGATCTCCTCGGGAATGATCTTTGTCGGATCGAGGATGTCGAAGTCGAACGTGTCGGCGAAATCCTGATCGAAAAGCTGGACACAGAGTTCCCACTCCGGGAAGTTTCCTGACTGGATCGACTGCCAAAGGTCGCGGCGATGGAAATCCGGATCCGCACCATTAATCTTGACCGCCTCGTTCCAGGCGACGGACTGCAGGCCGAGTTTCGGTTTCCAGTGGAATTTGACGAAGGTCGATTCATCGGCCGCGTTGACGAAGCGGAAGGTGTGAACGCCAAACCCCTCCATGAAACGGAAGGAGCGCGGGATGGCGCGGTCCGACATGACCCACATGATCATATGCATGCTTTCCGGGGTGAGCGAGATGAAGTCCCAGAAATTGTCATGCGCCGACTGCGCCTGCGGAAATTGCCTGTCGGGTTCCGGCTTTACGGAATGGATGATGTCCGGAAATTTGATCGCGTCCTGAATGAAGAAGACGGGAATGTTATTGCCGACCAGATCCCAATTACCCTGCTGCGTGTAGAGCTTCACCGCGAAACCGCGCACGTCGCGCGCCAGATCGAAGGACCCCTTGCTGCCGGCGACTGTCGAAAACCGCACGAAGGCCGGCGTCTTTTCCCCGGGCCGTTGGAACAGATCCGCCCGGGTGTAGGCGGCCAGCGATTCATAGGTTTCGAAATAGCCATGGGCGCCATAACCCCGCGCATGCACGACCCGCTCGGGGATGCGCTCGTGGTCGAAATGGAAGATCTTCTCGCGAAAATGGAAGTCATCGATGAGGGCGGGGCCGCGGGCGCCGAGACGAAGCGTATTCTGATCGTCGGAAACGGGGCCGCCTTGTGCTGTGGTCAGCACCGGCATGCCGTGCTCGGCAAACTGATGCAACTCACCGCCTGCACCGCGGTGCAGTTTCTGATCATGAATCGTCGCGTTGTCCGAGGGCGAGGTCTTCGTCTTCTTGGCCATCTATCTTCTCCGGAAAGGGTGTGACCTAACCGAAGCTCAAAAATGGCGACATGTTCCGCTCGCCGCGAAATAAACTGCAACCTGGCGAAGGGTTGCGTTCAAACGTAAAATAGGGCGCGGGGCCCTTCGACCCCGCGCCCCCGGTTTCCGGCGGTTTTCAGAGCCGGCGTGCAACGATGAGATCTTCCTCTTCGTCGCGTTGCGATCCGCCAAACGCTGCGGCAGCAGAGGCGATGAAAGCCCCGATCAGAAGCGACAGCGAGCCGAGCAGGGCCGTCGTGGAGGCCGCCTTGCGTGCCTCATCGGCAGCTTTCTGGGCGGCGACCTTGGCGTCGTCGATCCGCTTCAGCACCGTATCGACGCGGGTGCGTGCATCGGCTTCGGAAAGACCCGTTCGGGACGATACGATGGTGGCAAGATAGGCCTTGTCGTCATCGGGAACCTGGCCCTGGGCAGCGCCGTTGAGGAGGATGCGGGACACCTCGGACGTTGCCGCGGCATCATTGGACGTCGCCGCGGCGCGAGCCTGGTCAGGGCGCAGCAATGCGTCGGTAAAATAGGACGTGGACAGATCCACCGGCGAGGTTGCTGACGAAGCTGCTGCCGTGCCGGCGGCCGTGGCGGTCGATCCCACGACCGATCCCGCGGCTTGTGCACCCGCGCCGGCCAGCGAGGTCAACGATGATGCGAGAAACCCGGCGACGAAGACGGTCGCCAGCGCCCAGCTTAGGAAACCATGAGCCGTGTCACGGAAGAAAACCTCGTCCGTGTGAACAGCCGCCCATTTCGTCCGCAGCCGGCCGGTAATGTAGCCTCCGAGCGCCGAAGAGAGCCATTGCACGAGAACGAGCCAGATTGCCGCCGTCACGCCGAGTGTCCCGAGCGAACTGCTTTGCCCCGACCAGGGCGACACCATGGTCAGCCCGAGCCCGGATCCAAGCAGCAGTAGAATGAGGGTGACGCCAATGGCCGCGGCGGCGCCCCCGAAGATAGGCCCCCATGTCATGGCCGATTTGGAGGATTCAACCGGAGTGGCAACCTCTCCGGAACCTGTCATTGAAACCGACATGATCTGTTCCTATCGCATAAACAGAGCAAGAAGGATGATGATAGGCAGTGGAACACCGAGCAGCCAAAGTAGAATACCGCGACCCATGAGAGACCTCCTGTCAAAGCTGACGTTACGTTGTTGATGCCACTCAACTTTTAACCGCGGTGTTTGTTCCCGGCCCGCTTGATCATCGACGATCTTCAGACGCAGATTATAAAGATTGACGAAATCTAGGGCGCTCGCGCTAACGCCAGCCGGGGAGCGCACCTATATCTTGGGTTCAAGGTGGGGAAATTCTCCCGTTACTCCCAAAGGCAGAAACTCATGGCTGCATCACAGCGTGAATCGGAGAAGCATCGATGAACAGATTTCGGGCATTTGTAGCGGCCGGAGCAATCAGTCTTGCCTTTATCACTTCCGCCTGCTCGACGGCGCCGAATTCATACGGCTCGGCGTCGGGATATCAACCGGGAGATTCCTTGAATCCGGCCTGCGCCGATGGCTTCCGACCCGGCGATGGCCGTTCGTGCAGCTATTAGAAGCGGTCGGCTCTCGTTCGCTAATAACGGCAGCTTGCGGGCGGAGGTGCTTCGTGAGCGGTCGCGCGGGTCGACCGGCAGGATCGCGAGCGGCTCCTGGCGTCATTCCCGTTTGATGTTCGTGGCGATAGAATGTGTTTGAGAGGAGCCACGAGCGCGGTTCCCACGCTCCAACGGTCAAGAGAGAACGGCCACGTGATCTCGTGGCAGCGACGTGACAATCTGCCGCCCGACCCCATTCTTAAGTTAATGGCGGTCGCGTCCTGCCGCAGTCTCTATACCATCAGACCGGCAACGCAAAGATGGCCGGTTCGTCGCTTGTTGCTTTCGTTAAAGGCGAACGCCAAGACAGAGGCCCTGAGCAATCACCATCGATAAAGGCCGGGCGCCTCGTGGGCGCACACGACCGCGGCGACGCTGATTCTCTTGCGAGGTGGATCTTTGGACCGATTCCAACAATGTCACTGGCCGCGGGGCAAGGCATCGATCAACTGGTGCACCTTGTCGGTTGCGTAGACGATATCCTCGCGCGGCAAATGCACCGTGATTTCGATCTCCTGCCATCGTCCGCCATTATTTCTAGCGTAACTCACAGCGGCCTGTAGAGATTCGAATTCAACTGCGGGCGCGCCGGCGATCCAGAACTGCACGGTACAATCGGCTTCGCAATAGTCGGAGAGTGCTTTGAGCGGGTCTAGGGCCATGCGATGGGCTCTACACCTTTGGTGGTTCTTTGGCTACCGCACATGAAGCGCCGCCGCTGTTTTCGAGTCGCGCAATCCGCGCCACATCGACGTGACCTCCGCTCACTCCTCCAACACCGATGGCCGGCTCGATCAACACTCCTTCCGAACTGGTGCGCGACGGCTGGTCTTTCTGGAAATACCACAGCGGAGTGCCGTTCATGCCAGGTTAATGCATATTAACCGAGACTCGGGGCCTGAAAGGATGCGCCGATGAAAAAGCTTTTTCCCGTAGTCGCAGCCACAGTCTTGGCTGCATGTTTCGCCCTGCCGCTGAACGCCGCGCCGATTTTCGTGCCGAAACCGGTAGCAATGCACACCGCCGACATCGAGCAGGTCAAAGACCGTCGCCACGGCAATGGACATGCGTATGGCCACTGGAAGAAAAGCCGGTACGCTTACCGCGACTGCCGGTATTACGGCTCGTGCTACCGTCCTCGGCACTACGGCTATCGCGACTATTACGGCTATCGCGACGATTACCCCTATCGTCGTCGATCAGGCGTGACCGTGTATTTCAATTTTTAGTCGGCATCGCTCCGATCTCTTGAAGCCGTCGACCTCACCCCACAACCACAGCAGCCCGCCAAGCTCCAACTCGGCGAGCGTTTTGTGTCTGGCGCCTGAACAAAGAAAAAGGTCGGGGCGAACGCTCGCGCCGACCTTCTTTGATTGCATCAGCTCGGTGCCAGTACATCCGTGGTCACCGGCAAAAGCTATCCGATGGATCGAATTTAAGCGCCTTGTGAATTTTCGCAAGGATTAGGGGATGCTGATTTAGGGCTAAAAGTGAGAAGAAAACGCCTGTCTTCGGATTTCTCAACGAAACAGGCGATTAACTTGAAAATGGCTCCCCGGGCCGGATTCGAACCGGCGACCTGTCGATTAACAGTCGAATGCTCTACCGCTGAGCTACCAGGGATCACTGCTTGGCGCGGTGTGAGTGGGCTAATACAAATGCTTGTTCGATTTGCCAAGCAGTTTTTTCAAAAAAATGAAATGAACTTGTATTTGGGTTGTCTGTGCCCATCTCTGGGGAATGACGAACCGGAATGAGCGAGAAGAGACGAGGGTCGGCGAAAAGCCTAGGAAGCGGGCAGGGCGCTTCGGCATCGATCATGCAAGCGGCAGGCTCATGCTCGGCTCGTTCAGCATCGGTATGCCGCGCTCCCGCATCGCGCGGATGGCGATCGGCGTCGCCCTCATTCTATGCGGTTTCCTGGGCTTCCTGCCGATACTGGGCTTCTGGATGTTGCCGCTCGGCTTCCTTGTGCTCTCGCACGATCTTCCTGTCGCGCGCCGGCTCCGCCGCCGCCTAGCGGTCTGGTGGCACAGGCGTGGGAAACCGGCTGGCTGAGAGGTGAGGACATGAAGGCATTTTTTGTTGTCGCCCTGTCAGTGGCGACGATTCTCTCAGGCGTTCCCGCTGAAGCCCAGGCTGTCGACAGCCGGGGTTTTGACGCTCGCGGCATCTGCCGCCGTCCTGAAGGCTGCGTGGTCGATCACGACCAGGGCGGCAGCTATAACGGGCCTCGCAACTACCGCAATTTCAACGGCCGTAATGAGCGTGACGGCAATAACGATCGCGGCCGGAACGATCGCCGCTATCGCAATCAGAACAGAAGCGACAATTTCGATGGCCTGACCAACCGTGTGGCCGCAGGCACTATCGCCGTTGAGCCGGGTGTATCGCCCACGCGAACCTAATTTAGTTGGACCTGAGTTCGCTTTCCTCGAAAACGCCGTTGGGGCTCTGATCGAGGCTGGTCACCATCAACAGGCTGCTGACGGCAAGAAGGAGGACGAGCTTCAGCGCGTAGGAAAGGGAGACATGTCGGCTGCTCTGTGAGACGCGGGACGGCGCGATATAATAGTTGTAGTAGAAGTATGGATCAGTCGTTTCCAGCAGGTTCTCGTAGACATGCGGCGGAATGTCCACATGCTTCACCGGTGGAGAACCCGGAAATTTAACATGAAGATCGCGGCTGTCGGCATCATAGGCCGCATGCACGTGCTTCGATTTGAGGGCAGCCCACTCCATTTGCAGCTCCTATCGCCCTCCCGGGGCCAATATGAGGCCCGCAGAACGATCGTCAAGCTAACAATTTGTTTCAAATGCGATCCTGCCGGGAAGGGCACCGCTACGATGAGGGAATTCGAGCCTGCGCTCGTGCCGGCCGGCACTGAAAAATGGACTTTTCGGCTGCCGCGGAATGGCGTTTTTCCGAAATGCCCTCTTGCGATTTCCTTACGATCATTCTAAACGCTCGCCACGGCTCAGATAACGAGCTTGTGAGGCCTCGTGGCGGAGTGGTGACGCAGAGGACTGCAAATCCTTGTACCCCGGTTCAATTCCGGGCGAGGCCTCCAACATCTCCCACCATCGCATGCCCTGCCGTCCGTCGGCATAAGATCGTCGCAGACCCCATGAGTGGTCTGCACGCTTCCGCGCCCTTATCACTTCAGGGTCGTTTCGCCGTCCAGCAGCCCGCAGCAGAAGATGCCGATGAGCGCTGCGACGATGAAAAAATCGAACAGCGTCAGATATTCGAAAATCGCAGACATGGCCTGCTCCTCCTATTTCCTCCGTTGAAAATCATAACATGAAGGGGCAGGGAATTCCACGTTTGCGTGCAGAGCCTCATTGCCTCTGTTGCGCGGAAGAAGCGCCTGCCGGATTCTTTTCGCCGGCGGCTGCCAAGCCTTGAAAGCATCGGTGGCGGGGATTAAGAGACGAGAGACAGGAACCGCTTTCAAGAGCGAGAGGACATGATGGATTTCGAAGCAGCGCGCGTAAAGATGGTCGACACCCAGGTTCGCACGACGGACGTTACCTCGCATTCCGTGCTGACGGCGTTTCTCACGGTCCCGCGTGAGGCATTCGTGCCGGAGAAGGCGAAGCTGCTGGCTTACATCGACAACGATGTCGAGATATCGGCCGCCGGACCCGGAAAGCCGGCGCGCTTCCTGATGGAGGCATCGCCGCTCGCCAAGCTGCTGCAGCTGGCCGCAATCACCAAGGATGATTTCGTCCTCGAAGTCGGTTGCGGCACCGGTTACACATCGGCGCTGCTGTCGATCATTGCCGGCTCGGTCATCGCGCTCGAATGCGACGAGGCGCTGGCCGCCGAGGCGAAGACGCAGCTCGCCGGCTACGCCAAGGTCGAGGTGGTCACCGGACCGCTCGAAAAGGGCTACGCTGCCGGCGCTCCCTATGATCTGATCTTTGTCAACGGCGCAGTGGAGGAGGTGCCCGCGGCCCTTCTCGATCAATTGCGCGATGGCGGTCGTTTGATCACGGTCGAAGGTTACGGCAATGCCGCCCGCGCCAAGGTGTTCGTCGCCGAGCGGGGCGCCGTTTCGGAAAACGTCTTCTTCAATGCCTCCGTCAAGCCCCTGCCAGGCTTCGCCAAGGCGCGCGAATTCGTTTTCTGACGCCGTTTGTCGATGAATCAGCAACGGGCGCCACTGGCGCCCGTTTTTATAACAGCGCAGCCGCGTCTTCTCCGACGCCCAAAGGACGCTGCAACAGTTTGAAATCCAAGCATCGCCGGAAAGCCTTCACAAACATCATTTATCCTGAGGCTGCCAGGTCGAAAACATCGGGTAACAAAACTGTGCATGGCCGCATTCATTTGATTCGCGATGATTTTTTTCCCGTCTGAGGTATTCTAAGGTCGCGGTGATTCGGATGACCGCTCCACATCGTCCGGTCGTTGTTTTTGGATAACGGGGATAGAAATGGCTCAGCCAAGTGTAGCGCGTGAACCGTCCATGGAAGAAATTCTGGCCTCCATCCGCCAGATCATCGAAAGCAATGAGCCCGGCGCCGGCAAGGCGATTTCCGCATCCCTGCCGCCGGTTTACGGCGCCGATGAGGATGAGAACGGTTCCGAAATCCATCTGACCGTGGATGACACTTATGCCGGCGTGGAGTTCCCCGAACCGGCCATGCGCTCCTCCGATCCGCGTTTCGTCGCCGCCAACTCGGCTGGCACTGCCCCCGAAGCTGAAGTACCGGCCCGCGCCCTGTCGCTTGCCGATGTCGCCGCCCGCGTGCGCGCCGCTTCCGAGCGCAGCGCCGTGCAGGCCGGTCAGGCATTGCGTGAAATTCCGAGCGGCTTCCGCCAGCCCGAACCGCAGCCGGCGGTTATGCCGGAGCCGCCGCGCGCGGCTGCACCGCAGCCGCAGCCGACACAGCCTGTTTTCCCTCCGGCTGCTGTAGCGCCGGTTCCGCAGGCCGTGATCGAGCCGCCGGTCGAGCCGGTATTCGCGGAGGCACCACGGGGCCAAGTCGCCGCATCGGCGCCTTCAGTCGCCGAACCCGCCGCCGCGGTTGAAACGACGTTGCCGCCTTTGGAACCCGCTCAGTCCTCGGCCGAAGCTTTCCTGCCGAGCCTTATGGATGAGGTCCAGCCGACCCTGCTTTCGGAGAATGCCGGCCTGCAGATCAGCCGCTCCTTCGAGGAGCTCGCCGCCGCGATCGACGGTGCGGAGCGCCGCTCGCTGGACGAGATCGCCGAGGATATGCTGCGTCCGATGTTGCGCGAGTGGCTTGACGATAATCTGCCGACGCTGGTCGAGCGGTTGGTGCGCGAGGAAATCGAGCGCGTGGCGCGCGGCCCGCGCCGCTGATCGGATTGCTTTTTCCTGAAAAGCCGCTCCGGTCTCCGGGGCGGCTTTTTTATTGACTTGCCCGTGCCCATCCTATTTACAAACGCCATCCTCGAACCTCGAAATTGGTCAGAAAATGCTCGACAAGACCTATGATTCTGCTGCCGTCGAACCCAAAATCGCCGCGAAATGGGATGAGGAGGACGCTTTCCGCGCCGGCGCGAACGCCAAGCCCGGCGCCGAGACCTTCACCATCGTGATCCCGCCGCCGAATGTCACCGGTTCGCTGCACATGGGCCATGCGCTGAATAACACGCTGCAGGACATCATGGTGCGCTTCGAGCGCATGCGCGGCAAGGATGTGCTCTGGCAGCCCGGCATGGACCATGCCGGCATCGCCACGCAGATGGTCGTCGAGCGCAAGCTGATGGAACAGCAGCTGCCCGGCCGTCGCGAAATGGGCCGCGACGCCTTCATCGACAAGATCTGGGAATGGAAGGCTGAATCGGGCGGCCTGATCTTCAACCAGCTGAAGCGCCTGGGCGCCTCATGCGACTGGTCGCGCGAACGCTTCACCATGGACGAAGGCCTGTCGAAGGCCGTCCTCGAAGTTTTTGTCACGCTCTACAAGGAAGGCCTGATCTACAAGGACAAGCGCCTCGTCAACTGGGACCCTAAGCTCCTGACGGCTATCTCCGACATGGAAGTCGAGCAGCACGAGGTGAAGGGCCATCTCTGGCATCTGCGCTATCCGCTCGAGCCGGGCGTCACCTATCAATATCCGATCGCCTTCGATGAGGAGGGCAAGCCGACCGAATTCGAGACGCGCGACTATATCGTCGTCGCGACGACGCGGCCGGAGACGATGCTCGGCGATACCGGCATTGCCGTGAACCCCGAAGACGAGCGGTACAAATCGATCGTCGGCAAGCATGTCATTCTGCCGATCGTCGGCCGCAAGGTTCCGATCGTCGCCGATTCTTATGCCGATCCGACGGCCGGCACGGGTGCGGTGAAGATCACCCCTGCGCATGACTTCAACGACTTCGAGGTCGGCAAGCGCGCGAAGCTGCGGGCCATCAACGTCATGAACGTCGATGCCACGATTACCATCAAGGACAACGAGGACTTCCTCGAAGGCCTCGACAATCCTGCCGCACTGCATGGCGCGTGGGACCGTCTGGAAGGGCAGGACCGTTTCTTTGCGCGCAAGGTCATCGTCGAGATTTTCGAAGAGGCCGGGCTCCTCGACAAGATCGAGCCGCACAAGCATATGGTGCCGCACGGAGACCGCGGCGGCGTGCCGATCGAGCCGCGGCTGACCGAACAATGGTTTGTCGACAACAAGACATTGGGACAGCCCGCGCTGGAATCCGTACGCGAGGGAAAAACCAGGTTCATTCCGAGGAACTGGGAAAACACCTATTTCAACTGGCTGGAGAACATCGAGCCGTGGTGCATTTCCCGCCAGCTCTGGTGGGGGCACCAGATTCCCGCCTGGTATGGCCCGGACGGTCAGGTCTTCGTCGAACAGACCGAGGAAGAGGCGCTGCAGGCGGCGATTCAGCATTACCTGTCGCATGAGGGGCCGATGAAGGCCTATGTCGAGGACCTGCTCGAAAACTTCAAGCCGGGCGAGATCCTGACGCGGGACGAGGACGTGCTCGACACATGGTTCTCCTCCGCGCTCTGGCCCTTCTCGACGCTCGGCTGGCCCGACCAGACGCCGGAACTCGCGCGCTATTATCCGACGAGTGTTCTGGTCACCGGTTTCGATATCATCCCGTTCTGGGTCGTTCGCATGATGCAGATGGGCCTGCATTTCATGAAGAACGAGAATGGCGATCCCGTCGAACCCTTCCACACGATCTACATTCACGCGCTGGTGCGCGACAAGAATGGGCAGAAGATGTCGAAGTCGAAGGGCAACGTCATCGATCCCCTTGAGCTGATCGACGAATACGGCGCCGATGCGCTGCGCTTCACGCTGGCGATCATGGCGGCGCAGGGCCGTGACGTAAAGCTCGATCCGGCCCGCATCGCCGGCTACCGCAATTTCGGCACCAAGCTCTGGAACGCCACGCGTTTCGCCGAGATGAACGGGGCGAAAAGCGATCGGCATTTCGTGCCGGAGGCCGCTGAACTCACCATCAACCGCTGGATCCTGACGGAACTTGCCCGTACGGAACGTGACGTTACGGAAGCACTCGAAGCCTTCCGCTTCAACGATGCCGCCGGCGCGCTCTATCGCTTCGTCTGGAACGAGGTCTGCGACTGGTATCTCGAGCTTTTGAAGCCGGTCTTCAACGGCGAGGACCAGGGCGCCAAGGCCGAGGCTCAGGCCTGCAGCGCCTATATCCTCGAAGAGATCTACAAGCTGCTGCATCCCTTCATGCCCTTCATGACCGAAGAGCTCTGGGCGCATACGGCGGGCGAAGGCAAAGAGCGCGATACGCTGGTCTGCCATGCCGAATGGCCGTCTCCCTCCTATGCCGATAACGGCGCCGCCGACGAGATCAACTGGCTGATCGACCTCGTCTCCGGCATCCGCTCGGTGCGCGCCGAAATGAACGTGCCGCCGTCGGCGACAGCGCCGCTCGTCGTCGTCAGGGCCAACAACCTGACGCGCGAAAGGCTGTTCCGCCACGACGCCGCCATCAAGCGGCTTGCGCGTGTCGAGGCGATATCGCTGGCCGACGATGCGCCGAAGGGGGCCGCTCAGATCGTCGTCGACGAGGCCACCATCTGCCTGCCGCTCGGCAATCTGATCGACCTTTCCGCTGAAAAGGCTCGGCTTGAAAAGGCGATCGGAAAAATGGAAGGGGAGATCTTGCGCATCGACGGCAAGCTCTCCAACGAGAAGTTCGTCGCCAATGCCAATCCCGAGGTGGTCGAGGCCGAACGCGAGCGCCTCGAGGAACTGAAGGGGCAGATCGCCAGCTTGAAGACCGCACTCTCCAGAGTGAGCGAAGCCGGATAAGTTTCATCGCCCGTTTTGGTAAGTTATTTCAAAGACGCGCTCCAAGAAGGGCGCGTCTTTGTCGTTTTGGGCACGCGTGATTCGGTCTTGAAAAGCGGCTGATTGCCGGCGCTGAGCCTGTGGATTGTGGCTCCAATGGCCTCCCGCGGGCGAAAACTGTCACTGTTGTCGGATTGATACAGCTTCCACAATGTGTGGAATGAAAACCCAAAAGCCCATCTCAAAACCGGTAACTCTGGAATAAAATTTTATTAACCAGATTTTTTGACGTGTCCGTCAATTTCTTTACGTAAGTTGGCCAATGTAATGCCTGGGAATGCCGCCGTGGGGCGCGTTGCCATGTCGAGCGAACACTTACTAGAGTGGCGTCACATCAATTGCTGGAGTGGGGGAGACACAATGGCATCGCGTAGGTTTTCCAAGGGCGTAACGTCGCTCGTCCTTCTTTCGTCGCTTGCATCGCCGGCCTTCGCCGGCGGCCTGGAGCGCGGCGGCTACAATATCGATCAGCTGTTCGATACCTCGCCTTTCTCGTTTCAGTCGGGCGTTACCTATGTCACGCCGCAGCGCAAGCTGAAGGATGTCCGTGACACGAATACCTCCGTCTTAACGGGGGGGGGCAATCTCAACACCCGCCCGAACAGTGCCGACGACACCTCGAATTACACCATTCCTTACATCGGCTTTAAGGCCGGTTTCGCCGATGCAGTCGACTGCCTTGTCGACTATTCCGAACCCTTTGGCGGGCATACCGACCCGGGTTCGAATTGGGCTGGCGCCAACAACAATATCGAGACGGAAATCAAAACCCGCAACTATGGCGGCACTTGCTCCTATCGTTTTGATATGGGCCCTGGACAGCTTCGCTTCATTGGCGGCGCTTTCTATCAGGAAGTTGAAGGTTTCAAAGAGCGTCTGGTTTCAACGCTCCCACTTTTGCTCGGCACCGGCACCGGCGTTGGCCGCCTCGATCTCGAAGACAGCGGCTGGGGCTGGCGCGCCGGTCTGGCTTACGAGATTCCGGAATATGCGATGCGCGCGAGCCTCGTCTACAACAGCCGCGTCAAGTACGACAACCTGACGGGGACTGTTGATCTCCGTCAGGTTCCAGTTGTGCCGATATATGGCGGCAAAATCACCAACGTCTTCGGCTCCGCAGAAGCACCGGATTCGCTGGAGATGAAGCTGCAAAGCGGCATCGCTCCGGATTGGCTTGCCTTCGGATCGGTCAAGTGGACGAACTGGAGTGTTCTGCAATCCGTGCCTTTCTGCCCGACGTCGACGAAGGGCGTGGCTGCCTGCACAGCGGGCGGCGCTACGGAACTCACTTCGCTCGACCTTCTCTATCGTGACGGCTGGACCATCTCCGGCGGCGTGGGCCACAAGTTCAACGATCAGTGGGCCGGCGCAGTCAGCGTCACGTGGGACCGCGGCACCAGTCAGGGTTATGGCGCACAGACCGACAGCTGGACGCTCGGTCTCGGCGCCGCCTACACGCCGACTGAACATATCGAATGGCGTTTTGCCGGAGCCGTTGGCGTATTGACGAGCGGTTCGTCCGGCACCTTCGAGTATAATGGCCAGACCTATGGCGACGATGTCTCCTATTCGTTTGGCAACGATCTGGTCGCGGCACTGTCGACGAGCCTAAAGATCAAGTTCTAATTCCCCGATGTGAAGAATTGAGGAGCCCGGCACCGCCGGGCTCTTCTTTATTCACGGCCGTTAATCATGCCATTTTCTGATCCCGTTTTGTGACGATTCCGCAACACTTTTTTACGACGATTGGCGTAAGATGGCAGCGGGGTGAAATTGTCCATTTCCCGCCACAAAGAGAGCGCAGCGCTATTGGCAGGCGAGGAGATGGGCAGGCTTACGGTGCGTGTAAATAGTAGCATGGGTCGATTTTTTTCCGGTAACACGAGATCGCGCAGGACGATTGGCGGCAATCGTTTGATTGTGGTCGTTTCGCTTTCTGGACAAGGCTGTTCCGGCCGCCAATCCGACTTCGCGGCGGCGCCGTCGAACCGTTGGTTGTTGTCGTTTTCGGCCCGCTCGGATGCGCGGCCCGGCTTTGCCGGAGATGTCGATACCGCTTTCGTCACATTTGCTGTTTACGAATATGGTGAAGGCGGGAAGGCGGATGCCGCGCCTGCCGAAAGAGTGCCACGGAGATTGCAGTCGGACCATGCCGGGAGCCGGGTGGTTCTGAATGATGCGCTGAGAATTCGGCCTTCGAGAGAAGGCCACTGGGCTGGATGCGACGCGGGCAAAGGAGCCATGGAGCTCGCCGCGGGATCGCTCGCCTCGACGAAATACATCCGCGGAATGCACGGCGCGAGCCCTGCTGCTTCCTGCCTGCGATGAGCGAAAGAAATCGGTTGAAATGGTGACGTCCGAGTTCAAACTGTTCAAATTCATGCTGATGGGCATGTCTATGGCCGTAGCGCTGTCGCTGTCCGGCCCGGTCCGCGCATTCGACATCAAGGCGGGCGTCAGCAAGGAATCCGGCCCCTTCGATCTCTTCAAGTTCGGCTTCAAAGCCTATAAGAACGGGCAGAAGGAAGAGGCGGTCGAAGCCTATAAATACGCTGCCGAAAAGGGCCACACCGGCTCGCGCTGGGCGCTTGCCAACATGTATGCCGACGGCGACGGCGTAACGCAGGACGATTTCGAAGCCTTCAAGATTTACAGCGAGATCGCCCAGCAGGGCGTCGAGCCCGGCTCGGAAGATACCGGCTTCTTCGTCAACGCGCTGCTGTCGCTCGCCAATTATTACAAACACGGCATATCAGGCAGTCCGGTCCGGATCGACCTCACCCAGGCGCGCCAGCTTTATTTTCAGGTGGCCTCAACCTTTGGCGTCCCCGAGGCGCAGTTCCAGCTAGCGCAGATGATGCTGGCCGGCGAGGGCGGCAATGCCAGCCCGCAGCAGGCGAAGAAATGGCTGAACCAGGCCCGCAAGAGCGGTCATCCCGGCGCCATGGCGGTCTTCGGCAATATTCTTTTCGACGAAGGCCAGTCGGCCCGCGGCCTGGCGATGATGACGGCCGCACTCGACCGCTGCAAGCCCAAGGATTGCGGCTGGATGGAAGCGTTGCAGGAGCAGGCCTTTTCGGTTGCCAACGAGGCCGACCGCCGCACGGCTGTATCCCTCTCGCATAGCATCGCCAGCGGCTCCGACGACTAATGCATGTCGCCCGGAAGTGTGCAGCGGTTCCGGGATAACGACATGCGCAAAACAAGGAGGTAAAGCGCGAGCAGCGAATCTGAAAGATCGCGACGCGCTTTAAGACAGGGAAAAATCAGGCAGCGAAATCGAAATAGGCGATCACAGGCACGTGGTCGGACGGCTTTTCCCAGGCCCGCACATGTTTTTCGATCGCAGCCGACGTCATCCGGTCGACGGCCTCAGGCGACAGCAGCAGATGATCGATGCGGATGCCGTTGTTCTTCGGCCAGGCGCCGGCCTGATAATCCCAGAAGGAATAGAACTGCGTCGCATCCGTGGTCGCGCGCACAGCATCCGTCAGCCCGAGATTTTCCAGCCGGCGGAACGCCTCCCGCGTCTGCGGCAGAAACAGCGCATCACTTTCCCAGACTTTGGGATCGAAGCAGTCGTGCGGTTCCGGGATGACATTGTAATCGCCGGCAAGCACCAGCATCTCCTCATAGGCCAGCCGCTCGGCGGCAAAGCTCCGCAGGCGCTCCATCCAGGCGAGCTTGTAGGGATATTTCTCCGTGTCGACAGGATTGCCGTTCGGTAGGTAGATGCAGCAGACGCGCAGGATGCGTGTGTCGGGCAGCGTGAATACGGCTTCGAGGAAACGCGACTGTTCGTCCAGCGGATCGCCCGGCAGGCCGCGGTTCACTTCCGACGGCGAAGTCTTGGAGAGGATCGCCACACCATTGAAGCCCTTCTGGCCGTGTGTTTCGACGTGATAGCCGAGCGCCTCGATCTCCAGCCTGGGAAAACCTTCGTCGACCGTCTTGATCTCCTGCAGGCAGACGATATCCGGATCGGAATCCTTGAGCCATTGCGTGAGATTGTCGATGCGCGCCTTGACGCCGTTGATGTTCCAGGTCGCGATCTTCATCTCTCTGTCCTGTTCGCTTCGTGCGCTTCTTTTATCGTGGTCTTCCATAACAGGACAAGACGATAAACTGGCCGGAGGCACTTCGTCGGCCAGTTCATGAGGACAGTGCGATGCGTCTGAATATTCAGATCGAGAAGCTGGTGCCGCAGCCGCAGCTTGCCACTGCGTTCGGGTTCTTGATCTGGAAGGATTGACCGAGCAGATTGTCGACGAAGTCGATCTCGGAACCCGCCATGTAGACGAGCGAAAGGCTGTCGATCAGCACCTTGGCATCGTTCTTCTCGACGACGACGTCGTCATCGCCGGCGCTGTCGGCAAGATCGAACTTATAGGAAAAGCCCGAACAGCCGCCGCCTTCAACGGAGACGCGCAGCGCGCTCTTGCCGGCCTCGGCGCCGACGATCGCAGCGATACGCTTTGCGGCGGCATCTGAAAGGGTTACACTCGTATCCGTCATGTTTCCTCCTGCCGGGGTCAAGATCCGGAGAGAATGGGTTTTGGCACTTGAATGTTCAAATGCCTGATATCAAACAAACTTATCATGATCCTCGGAAAAAGGCCATGATGCGCCGAGGTGGTTGAGAAAGCGCCTCTTTGCCGTTTCTTCGGGCTATAGGTATGAAGAGCGCAAAGCGGCGTCAATGGGCAGATGCGGCAACATGCAGGATGACGGTGAAGAATGACGATCGATACGCGTGCTTTAGGTTTCGGCAGCAGTGAAAGAGCGGTCTATGCGGCAGACCCCTGGACGAGCCACGGGAGGCTCTATCCGGAGGAAGGCAGCCCGACGCGCTCCGATTTCCAGCGCGACCGCGACCGCATCGTCCATACCACCGCCTTCCGCCGGCTGAAGCACAAGACCCAGGTCTTCATCGCCCAGGACGGCGATCATTACCGCACCCGGCTGACGCACACGATCGAGGTGGCGCAGATTGCCCGCGCGCTTGCCCGCGCCCTGAAGCTCGACGAGGATCTGGCCGAGGGCGTGGCGCTGGTGCACGATTTCGGCCATACGCCGTTCGGTCACACCGGCGAGGACGCGCTGCACGAGGTGCTGTTGCCCTATGGCGGCTTCGACCACAATGCCCAATCGCTGCGCATCGTGACCAAGCTGGAGCGGCGGTATGCCGAATTCGACGGCATCAACCTGACATGGGAAAGCCTCGAAGGCCTGGTCAAGCACAATGGTCCGCTGCTGACGCCGGATGGTGTGGGCACACGCGGCCCGGTTCCGCAGCCGATCCTCGATTATTGCGAACTGCACGATCTCGAACTGGCTACCTATGCCAGCCTCGAGGCCCAGGTCGCGGCGATCGCTGACGACATCGCCTATAACACCCACGATATCGACGACGGCCTGCGTTCCGGCTACCTGACTTTCGACATGCTGGAGGAAATCCCGTTCCTTGCCGGGCTGATGGCCGAGGTGAGGGGGCGATATCCGCACCTGGAGCCGAGCCGCTTCACCCATGAGATCATGCGGCGGCAGATCACCCGCATGGTCGAAGACGTGATCGCCGTTGCGCAGGAGCGCCTTTCGCTGCTGCGTCCGGAGAGCGCCGCCGACGTCCGCGCTGCCGACCGGGTCATCGCCACGTTCTCGGGCCGCATGACCGAAACCGATAGCCAGATCAAGGCGATGTTGTTCAAGCGCATCTATCGCAATCCCGATATCATGCGCATCCGCGCCGGCGCCGCCCAGATCGTCACCGATCTCTTTGCCGCCTATATGGCCAATCCCAAGGAGATGCAGAGCCATTACTGGGTCGATCATATCGCCGGCCTCGCCGATGCGCCGAAGGCCCGCCATGTCGGCGATTATCTGGCCGGCATGACCGACACCTATGCGATCAGCGCCCACAGGCGATTGTTTGACCACACTCCGGATTTGCGATAGGCAGCGGTCGCCCCGCCAAGGGCCGATTTGGGCCTTTGGCACAGCCTATGCATGGAAGAGTGCGATGAACCTTTTTACCGACTTCGAAGCCAGGATCAAAACCGCCCTTGAACAGATCGATCTGGTCAGGGAAAAGCGATCCGAGCTCGATTTCGGCCGCATTGCCGTCGAGCCGCCGCGTGACGCGAGCCACGGCGACGTCGCGACCAATGCCGCGATGGTGCTGGCAAAACCGCTTGGAACCAATCCCCGCGCGCTGGCCGACATCATCATCGCCAAGCTCCGGGAGGATGCCGACGTTGCCGATGTTTCGGTCGCCGGTCCCGGTTTCATCAATATCCGTCTCGCCGTCGGCTATTGGCAGCGGCTGCTCGCCGCGATGATCGGCGCCGGCACCGATTACGGCCGCTCGACGCTCGGCGAGGGCCGGAAGGTCAATGTCGAATATGTCTCGGCCAATCCGACCGGGCCGATGCATGTCGGCCATTGCCGCGGCGCCGTCGTCGGCGACGCGCTCGCCAACCTGCTCGCCTTTGCCGGCTACAGCGTCGAGAAGGAATATTACATCAACGATGCCGGCTCGCAGATCGACGTGCTCGCCCGTTCCGTCTTCCTGCGTTATCGCGAAGCGCTCGGCGAAAAGATCGGCGAAATTCCCTCGGGTCTCTATCCGGGCGACTATCTCGTACCTGTGGGACAGTCGCTTGCCGCCGATTATGGCGTGCGGCTGCACAACATGCCGGAAGACCAATGGATGCCGATCGTCAAGGACCGCACCATCGATGCGATGATGGTGATGATCCGCGAAGACCTGGCGGCGCTGAACGTCCATCACGATATCTTCTTTTCCGAGCGCACCTTGCATGCCAATGGCGCGGCCGCGATCCGCACGGCGATCAACGATCTGACCTTCAAGGGCTATGTCTACAAGGGCACCTTGCCGCCGCCGAAAGGCCAGCTGCCTGAGGATTGGGAAGACCGTGAACAGACGCTGTTCCGCTCGACCGAAGTGGGCGACGACATGGACAGGCCGCTGATCAAGTCGGACGGCTCCTACACCTATTTCGCCGCCGACGTCGCCTATTTCAAGAACAAGTTCGATCGCGGTTTCGACGAGATGATCTATGTGCTCGGCGCCGACCATGGTGGCTACGTCAAGCGTCTGGAAGCGGTTGCACGCGGCGTTTCGGACGGTAAGGCGAAGCTGACGGTACTGCTCTGCCAGCTCGTCAAGCTCTATCGCAACGGCGAGCCGGTGAAGATGTCGAAACGCTCGGGCGATTTCGTCACGCTTCGGGACGTCGTCGAGGAAGTCGGCAGTGATTCGGTCCGGTTCATGATGCTTTACCGCAAGAATTCCGAGCCGCTCGACTTCGATTTCGCCAAGGTGACGGAACAGTCGAAAGATAATCCGGTCTTTTACGTGCAATATGCGCATGCCCGCTGCATGTCCGTCTTCCGGCAGGCGAGGGAGGCTTTCGGCGACCTCGATGTTTCCACTAAGGAACTCGCGCAAACCGTTGCAGGCATTGGCGATCCGGCCGAATTGCAGCTCGTTGCCAAGCTCGCCGAATTCCCGCGGATCGTCGAGGCGGCGGCCCAGTCGCAGGAGCCGCATCGGCTCGCTTTTTACCTCTACGACCTCGCTAGTTCTTTCCACGCCCACTGGAACAAAGGTAAAGATCAGCCGGAATTACGATTTGTTAATGATAAAAACCGAGAATCAACTATTGCCAGACTTGGGCTGGTGTACGCCGTCGCGTCGGTTTTGAAGTCGGGACTTGCCATTACAGGCACTGCCGCACCGGACGAAATGCGATAACGTCACCATTTCCCCACAATGCGCTGGCATTTCAGAGTTGGCGTTTGCGAGTGGGATAGGCATGGCTGATAAACAACTTGCGTATGATACGCGCGGAAAAGATGACCTGTTTGCCGATGATGATCCGTTGGCCGAACTTGCCCGTATCGTCGGCTTCGAACCGCGTGTTGCAGCAAACACGATAACCGAGTCCACGCGGCACGAGCCCGCCCTCGATCTCGAGGACGAGTTGGGACGCGAGTTCGACCGTTACGATTCGCCACGTCCGCTCGCAGAGCTCGACCGGCCCGCCGAACCGATCTCCGATGACGACACGCCAGAAGATTACATCGAGCCCGTTCTCGATGTGTCTACCGCCGCCGAGAGGGCCGGAGTGCCCGAGCCCGTTTCCGTTGCCTCCGTTGAGGCTGAGGAAGAAGCTGGACCGGCTGCAAGCAACTGGGATGCGCCCGCCGGTGAGGCCGCCTGGCCGCAGCAGCTTTCCGTCGAGCCCGCTTCCGAGGAGCCGGTGCAATCGGCCTTCGGTGGCGCACGCGACTTAATCGAGGAGCTTGAACTGTCGATCGGCTCTGCTCCGGTCTCTTCGCTGCCGCAGCCCGCCAAGGCGCCGCAATGGTCGGCCGCCAGCATCAGGCTGCCGCTTGCCAATTTCCACGCCTCCAAACGCGAGGAAACGGTTGTTCCGCCAGCGCCGGTGGCAGAAGCGCCTGTGGCCGAAGCGGTCGAGGCGCCGGCGGCTGAAGTGCCGTCTGCCGATCTTGCCGCGGCAGAGCAGCAGCCCGCGATCGAGCCGTCCGCCCCGGTCGTCGAGCAATTGGCTCCGGCCGTCACTGTCGAGCCGTCCGAAGAATTCGAATCCGCGTCTCCGTCGCTTGGCTTTCCCGCCGAGCACGATCGCCATGATGAGGTAGTGGCGTCGGAAGAGATTGCCGAGGCCGACGACTTCGTCGAAATCGAAGACGAACTCGAAGATTTCGGATCCGACGCCGGTTTCGATCTCATCGCCGCTGCCGTCGAAGGCGAGATCCAGGCCGATGCAGCGCTGACCGAGGTCGTGCCTGAAGTTCCGCACACTGTCGGCACTTTCGATCTGGACGATCTGCTCGCCGACGTCTCGCGTTATCCGGTGCCGCAACGTCCCAATACGGCGCCCGTTTCGCCGCAGGCCGCATCGATCGAGGCTGCGCCCGTTGCTGCCGCTCCCCTTGCTGTCGCGCCTATGGTCGCCGCATTTGCCGGGCCGCAGGTGATCGCGCCAGCGCCGCTCGCCGCAGCCCCCGTTCAGCCTGCTCCGGTCGAACCGGCTCCGGTCTATGCTGCCGAAGCCGCAAGGCCGGTCGTACCGCAGCCTGCCGAGGTTATTGCACCCCAGCCCGGCGCAATGGCATATTCGCGGGCGCCGCAGCCTGTGCCGGAAGCCGACGATCCCTTCGCCGGTCATGATTTCGAGCTGGATCTTGCCGGTATCGAGCTGGAACTTGCCGATCTCGATTTCTCCGAATCCGAGCTGGCTCCGGCTGAGCCCGCGCCGCAGCCGGAGCCGCCAATCCGTGCCGCCCAGCCGGCCGCTGCCGTCTCTCCCCGATCTGCCTCCGGTCTTGCGCCTGAGCCGCAAAATCCTGCTTTCCAGCAGGCGACATCGGCCGATGCGCGGCCTGCTCCGGCCTTCGTAGAGCCCCAGGCTCCAACTCCGACTCCGGCCGTCAACTGGTCTTCGGTCGCCGACTCGACCGAAGACCTGCCGTTTGATCCGGCGATGATCTCCGATCCGGAGGATCGTCCCGAGACGGTCGAGGATATGCACGTGCCGGCGCTGCCGCCGGTCGAGCAGCCCGCGCCGGTCGCGAAAACGCAGGATTTCGATTTCGATCTCGATGCGGAGATTGCCAGCTTCTTTGAACCGGCCAAGCCGCGGGAAACGCCGGCCCCGGTTCGCGATACTGCTGCCGCAGCGGCAAAGCCGGTCAAGCCGACCATCGCCGACGGCCTCGATGATTTCGAACGGGCGCTGGAAGAAGATTTCCGCCGCAGCGTGCGCGAGCCGGTCGAGCGCCGTGAGACCTCTGAGGTCCGCATCGAATCGGCAAGCCAGGCGGCCGATTTCAGCCGTGCCCGGTCGATGCGCCGGCTGCTGGCCGGAGCCGTCGTGCTCGTGGTCTTCGCCGGTGTCGCTTATGGTGTCTATTCCTCCGTCTGGAACGGCGAGGGGCTTGGCATCGTCGCATCCGGCGAGCCGCGCGTGATCACGGCCGACAAGGAGCCGGTCAAGGTCGTTCCGGAAAATCCCGGCGGCAAGACCGTGCCGAACCAGGACAAGGCCGTCTACGATCGTGTTGCCGGTTCTGCCGAGGAACCGAAGCAGAAGGCGCTGGTTTCTTCGGATGAGGCACCGGTCGATGTCGTCCAGCGGACGCTGACACCGGAATCGTTGCCCGAGGACGACGAGAACGCCAACGCCAGTGATCAGGTCTCGCCGACCGCAGTCGGTGAGACGGAAGATCCGCGTTTGCTGCCGAACCAGGACAGCGCCGACAACGCTGCCGCCGGCGATGCCGAGAAGACGCCATCGGTTTCACCGCGCAAGGTCCGCACGATGATCGTCAAGCCTGACGGCACGCTGGTCGCCCGCGAGGAACCAGCACCCGTCGATCAGCCGGCTGCTCAGGCGACACCCTCTGTGCCAGCGACGCAGTCTGTACAAGCCGCTCAGCCGATGCCGGCATTGACGGCCCCGTCGGCGCAATCGGCTTCACCCGTGCCGCCGGTCGTCGGAACGGCTGCAAGCTTCCCGGCGAGCGCTGAGATTGCTTCAGCCGATGCTCGCTCCGCAACGCTTGCCGAAACCGCGCCGGCAAAGCCGCCGCTTGCAGCCGACGCCGATGCGCAGGCCGCAAATCCCGCCCCGGTCGATACGCCGGTGCGCCCGGTCAAGACCACGGCGCTCACCGATACCGCTCCGGTTCCGATCGCGCGCCCGGTCGATCAGCCCGTCAACGTCGTCGGCACGGTGACCGAAAAGGGCAACGTTCGCGCTCCCGCACAGCAGCCGAAGCCCGGGCAGCAGCCGAAGACGACTGAAGTCGCTGCTGCAGCACCCGCCGCCGCCCAGCCGCAGTCGCAGGCCGCCTCCGCCGGCGGCTACGGCATCCAGATCGCCTCGCTGCCATCGCAGGACGAGGCGACCAAGTCCTATGCCAACCTGTCGAAGAAATTCGCCGGTGTGCTTGGTGGCCGCGCTCATGAAATCCGCAGGGCCGATATCGCCGGCAAGGGCACTTTCTACCGTGTCCGTATTCCGGCCGGTTCCAAGGACGAGGCCGCAGCGCTCTGCGAACAGTATCGCGCGGCGGGCGGAAGCTGCCTGATCTCCAAGTAGGATCGGTTTTCAACGAAATAACAGGAGCGGCGGGCCGGATCGGCCCGCCGCTCTTTTTTGTGCATGGCGCCCGAGCTTGCTCGCATTTGGCCGGGCGCCGTCTATGATTCCGATATGACCGAATCAAAAGCGATGATCCTTGGCTGCAGCGGCCTTGCCCTCACATCCGAAGAGAAAGCCTTCTACCGGGGCGAACGGCCCTGGGGCTTCATCCTCTTCGGGCGCAACATCTCCGAAGCAGGGCAGATCGCCGATCTTGTCGCCGAACTGCGCGACAGCGTCGGCTGGCATGCGCCGGTGCTGATCGACCAGGAGGGTGGCCGCGTTCAGCGCATTCGTCCGCCGGTTTTCGCACGTTATCCCTCCGGCCAGGCGCTCGGAGATCTCTATCGCCGAGACCCGGCGCTTGGGCTGCGCGCTGCCTGGGCGATGTCGCGGCTGCACGCCTTCGACCTTTCGAGCCTCGGCATCGATGTCGATTGCCTGCCGGTGCTCGACGTGCCGGTCGAGGGCAGCAGCAGCGTCATCGGCGACCGCGCCTATGGCGACGCCCCCCAAACCGTCATCGCCATGGGCCGGGCGGCTGCCGAAGGGTTGAAGGCCGGCGGCCTCTTGCCGGTGATGAAGCATATGCCCGGGCACGGCCGCGGCTTTGCGGATTCACACCTGGAACTGCCTGTCGTCACCGTCTCGCGCGATGAGCTGGAGGCTCATGATTTCCCGCCCTTTATCGCCATGAAGGACGAGCTGATGGCGATGACCTGCCACGTCGTCTTCACCGCCATCGATCCCGACAATCCGGCGACGACCTCGCGAAAGGTGATCGACGGCGTCATCCGCGAGCAAATCGGCTTTACCGGTCTGCTTCTCTCCGACGACAGCTCGATGAATGCTCTTTCCGGCACGATCGGGGAACGTGCGGCGAATATTATTGCAGGCGGATGCGATATCGTGCTGCATTGCAATGGCCATATGGACGAGATGCTGGATGTCGTGGCAAATGTTCCGCCGCTCGCCGGTCAATCGCTTGCCCGTGCAAAAGCGGTGGAAGCAGGTTTTGAAGCGCCGGATGCCGCCGATGAGGCGGAATTGCGGGCGGAATTCGAGGCGATGTTTGCGATCGTGTGATCGCTGAGGAGCAGGGTGGTGATCACGGTCAAGGGCACGGAGCGTCCGCAGGCGGCAACGCCGATGGACAAGTTGTGGCAGGAGAACGGCGCCGAGCGCGCCAGCCACGAGCCGGCGCTGGTGATCGATGTCGCCGGCTTCGAAGGGCCGCTCGATCTGTTGCTCTATCTCGCCCGCAACCAGAAGGTCGATCTGTCGCGCATTTCGGTGCTGGCACTGGCCGAGCAATATCTGCAGTTCGTCGAAAGCGCCCGGCGTATCCGCATCGAGCTTGCCGCCGATTATCTCGTCATGGCAGCCTGGCTTGCCTATCTCAAGTCGCGGCTGCTGATACCCCAGCAGATCAAGGATGACGGTCCGTCGGGCGAAGAGATGGCGGCAACGCTCGCCTTCCGGCTGAAGCGCCTCGAAGCCATGCGCCAGGCCGCCGAAGGCCTCGTCAACCGCAACCGCCTCGGCCGCGACATCTTCGTGCGCGGCGCGCCCGAGCATATTCCCGACCGGCAGCAATCCGCCTACGCGGCAAGCCTCTATGATCTTTTGACCGCCTATGCGGCGCTGCGCCAGCGCAATGCCGTTACCCAGGTGACGATCGAGAGGCGCAACGTCTGGTCACTGACCGACGCGCGTGAGTTACTGACCCAAATGATCGGCGAGATCGGCGACTGGACGGCGATGGAGCATTATCTGCTGCGTTATCTCGCTGCGCCCGAGGAACGCGTCACGGCGATTGCCAGCGCTTTTGCCGCCTCGCTGGAGCTGGTGCGCGAGGGCAAGCTGGAAATCCGCCAGGACGGCGCCTTTCAACCGATATACATGCGCCGCGGACCAAAACACGCCACGCTGCAGGTGGTGGAGCAGGAGCAGCCGGCTTGATCGATCCGAAGAGCGACGAGGATTTCGAGGATGATTTCGAAGGCAGGAGCCGCGACCTGCAGGCCGAGATCGAGGCAGAACGCATCGCCGAGGCGTTGGTTTTTGCCTCCTCGCAACCGGTGTCCGAAGGCTTCCTCGCAGAGCGCCTGCCCGAGAAGACCGATGTTCGCGCCATCATGCTGCGCCTGAAGGCACACTTTGCACCGCGCGGCGTCAACCTCCTGCAGATCGAGGGTGCCTGGGCCTTCCGCACCGCCGCCGATCTCTCCTTCGTCATTCGCCGCGATGACAACGAGGTCAAGAAGCTCTCGCGCGCCGCATTGGAAGTGCTGGCGATCATTGCCTATCACCAGCCGGTGACGCGCGCCGAGATCGAGGATATCCGCGGCGTGCAGACCTCGCGCGGCACGCTCGACGTGCTGATGGAGGCGGGCTGGGTACGGTTTCGCGGTCGCCGTCGCACGCCGGGCCGGCCGGTGACATTAGGCACCACCCGCGATTTTCTCGACCATTTCGGTCTCGAGGAGCTGCGCGATCTGCCCGGTCTCGAAGAATTGAAGGGCGCTGGCCTGCTCTCGGGGCGCATTCCTGCGAATTTCAACATTCCCTCGCCATTGATGAACGACGAGCTAAGCGAGGACGAAGACCCCATTACCCAGATGGATCTCGAAGAACTTGGGTTGCTCGCCCCGCGTTCTACCTCCGAAGATTGAAGGACTTCGTCTTGCTTTTGCCATGCATGACGAAAACAATGGTGCTCACCATTTTTCGGCGGTTCGGTGGCTTGTCACAAAGGGCGATACCGTGACATTAAGCGCAGTTCAAAGGGCTTGATGTTGGAAACGCTGTCGGAAATTCTTACATCATGGGAACATCGAATAAAGGGAGTAAGTGCAAATGATGGGTTCTTTTAGCATGTGGCACTGGTTGATCGTTCTGGTCATCGTGCTGTTGTTGTTTGGCCGCGGCAAGATCCCGGAACTGATGGGCGATGTCGCCAAGGGCATCAAAAGCTTCAAGAAGGGCATGACGGACGAAGATGCGCCCGACACGGCCAAGACCGTCGATCACAAGGCCGACGAAACGAAGTAACCAAGTGCGGGAAAAAGCGCAGCCCCCGCGCTTCCCGTCCAGGAGCCTTGCATGTTCGATATTGGCTGGACCGAGCTTTTGGTCATCGCGGTCGTCCTGATCGTGGTCGTCGGTCCCAAGGATTTGCCGCCGATGCTGCGCGCTTTCGGCAAGATGACGCAGCGCGCCCGCAAGGTGGCGGGTGAATTCCGTGCGCAGTTCGACGAAGCGTTGCGCGAGGCCGAGCTTGACGATGTCCGCCAGACGCTCAGTGACGCCCAGAAGCTCAACCCGGTCAACAGCCTGCGCGAGGCGATGAACCCGCTTCGCCAGATGGGCAACGAGATCAAGGCCGACTTGCAGAAGGCGACCGCAGTCCCGGAAAACAAGACCGAGGTGCCGCCGGCTGCCGTTTCCGCGCCGACGCCGTCGATGGGCCTGCCGGAAACGCCGCCGTTGGTGCCGGCACCTGCGCCGACGCCGGAGCCCGTTGCTGCCGCGGTCGCCACGGCCGATACGGTAGCCGCCAAGCCGAAAGCGGTGCGCAAGCCGCGGGCCAAGGCTGCGGATAAGGCGGCCTTTGCCATCGCCGCGCCCGTGGAAAACGTGCCTGCGGAAAAGCCTAAGCGCACGACTGCTGCCAGGAAGCCCGCAGCGCCGAAGACGCCGGCGCAGATGAAGAAAAAGGACGAGGCATGAGCGGTGATATCGAAGACAAGCCGCAGCCGTTGATCGAGCACTTGATGGAGCTGCGCACGCGGCTGATCTGGTCGATCGGCGCATTTTTCGTCGCCTTCATCGCATGCTTCTTTTTTGCCAAGCATCTCTTCAACTACCTGGTCATTCCCTACAAGACGGCCGTAATATGGGCGCATCTCGACGTCGAGAAGGCGCAGCTGATCTACACCGCGCCGCAGGAATTCTTCTTCACGCAGGTGAAGGTGGCGATGTTTGGCGGCCTCGTGGTTGCGTTTCCGATCATTGCAGCACAGGTCTACAAGTTCGTCGCGCCGGGCCTCTACAAGAATGAGCGCCAGGCCTTCCTGCCGTTCCTGATCGCTTCGCCGGTGCTGTTCCTGATGGGCGCGGCACTCGTCTATTTCTTCTTCACGCCGATGGTCATGTGGTTCTTCCTGTCGATGCAGCAGGCGCCGGGTCAAGACGAAGTGGCAATCTCGCTTATGCCCAAGGTCTCGGAATATCTGAGCCTGATCATGACGCTGGTCTTCTCCTTCGGCCTCGTCTTCCAGCTGCCGGTCATCACCACGCTGCTTGCCCGCGTCGGCCTGCTGACGTCGCAGTGGCTCGCCGAAAAGCGCAAGTTCGCCATCGTCCTCGCCTTCATCGTCGCCGCCGTACTGACGCCGCCCGATCCTATGTCCCAGATCGGCCTTGCGATACCGACGATCCTTCTCTACGAGATTTCCATCCATGCGGCGCGACTCGTAGAGCGCCAGCGTGCCCGGCAGGCGGTCGAAAAGGACACCGAATCCGCGGACGTTGCCAAGACGGACAGCGTCTGAGCGGCAATCCGGAAATCCTTTCACGAACGCCGTCTCATCCGGTCGAAGCCCGGTCAGGCTTTGGCCGGGTCACTTCTGTTGCAACGACCTGGAACGACGATGCTCGATATCAAATGGATCCGTGAGAATCCCGAAGCGCTCGATGCCGCCCTCGCCAAACGCGGTGCGGAGCCTCTGGCCCAAAATCTCGTTGCCCTCGATGAAAAGCGCCGCTCCGCCGTGCAGAAGGCGCAGGACTTGCTGTCCCGCCGCAACCTCGCTTCCAAGGAGATCGGCGCGGCGCTGTCGCAGAAGAACGGTGAACTCGCCGAGAAGCTGAAGGTCGAGGTCGCCGAATTGAAGGCTATGCTGCCGATGGTCGAGGAAGAGGACCGTCAACTGACGGCCGAACTTAACGACGCGCTGTCGCGCATCCCGAACATTCCCTTCGACGACGTTCCGGTCGGCAAGGATGAGCACGACAATGTCGTCACCCGCATCGTCGGTGAAAAGCCGCTCTGGAACCACACGCCGAAGGAGCACTTCGAAATCGGCGAGGCGCTCGGCTATATGGATTTCGAGCGCGCCGCCAAGCTCTCCGGTTCGCGCTTCACGGTTCTCACAGGGCCGCTCGCCAGGCTCGAGCGGGCGCTTGGCCAGTTCATGATCGATCTCCACACCCGCGAGCACGGCTATACCGAAGTCAGCTCGCCGCTGATGGTTCGCGCTGAAGCAGTGTTCGGCACCGGCAGCCTGCCGAAGTTCGAAGAGGATCTCTTCAAGACGACGGATGGCCGCTATCTCATTCCGACGGCGGAGGTGACGCTGACCAATCTGGTGCGCGAGGAAATCCTCGACCAGGAAAAGCTGCCGCTCCGCTTCACCGCCTTGACGCCGTCCTTCCGCTCGGAAGCGGGCTCGGCCGGCCGCGACACCCGCGGTATGCTGCGCCAACATCAGTTCTGGAAATGCGAGCTGGTCTCGATCACCGACGCCGAGAATGCTATCGCCGAGCATGAACGGATGACCGCCTGCGCCGAAGAAGTACTGAAGCGCCTCGGCCTGCATTTCCGCACGATGACGCTTTGCACCGGCGACATGGGCTTCGGCTCGCGCAAGACCTACGATCTCGAAGTCTGGCTGCCGGGACAGAATGCCTTCCGCGAAATCTCCTCCTGCTCGGTCTGCGGCGATTTCCAGGCCCGGCGGATGAATGCGCGCTACCGCGGCAAGGACGACAAGAACAACAGGTTCGTGCACACGCTGAACGGCTCCGGAACCGCTGTCGGCCGCTGCTTGATCGCCGTGCTTGAAAATTATTTGAACGACGATGGTTCCGTCACGATTCCGGACGTTTTGCTGCCTTATATGGGCGGATTGACCAAGATCGAACGGGCGGCCTAAGGCAATGCGCATCCTGCTTACGAATGACGACGGCATTCACGCCGAAGGCTTGGCCGCGCTGGAGCGGATCGCCCGCACGCTGTCCGACGATGTCTGGATCGTGGCGCCCGAGACCGACCAGAGCGGCCTTGCCCATTCGCTGAGCCTGTCCGAGCCTTTGCGGCTGCGCAAGATTTCCGACAAGCATTTCGCCTTGCGCGGCACGCCGACCGATTGCGTGATCATGGGCATCCGGCAGGTGATGGACATCAGGCCCGATCTCGTGCTGTCAGGCGTCAATTCGGGCTCCAACGTCGCGGACGACGTAACCTATTCCGGCACGATCGCCGGCGCCATCGAAGGCACGATGCAGGGCGTGCGCTCCTTCGCGCTGAGCCAAGCCTATCTCTATGAAGATGGTGCGCGCATTGTGCCATGGGAGGTCTGCGAGACGCATGCGCCGGCTCTTCTGGAAAAGCTGATGGTTCTGGACCTGCCGGAGGGCACGTTCCTCAATCTCAACTTCCCGAACTGCCGTCCGGGCGAGGTCGACGGCGCCGAGGTGACCATGCAGGGCAAGCTCGCCTTCAACCTGCAGGTCGATGCCCGCTCTGATGGCCGGGGCTTTCCCTATTACTGGCTGAAGTTCGGCGAACGCGCCGGCGCCTTCATCGAAGGCACCGATATTCACGCCTTGAAGCATAACAAGATTTCGGTAACGCCTTTGAAACTGGATCTGACCGATTATTCCGTAACGGACCGCGTGGCGCGGGCCTTGGGATACGGAGCACAGGTTTGACGGCAAGACTGGCCGAGAAAGAGGGCTTTGCGGCGCTCGTCCTCAGATTGCGTGCCGAAGGCATCTCCGACCTCGATCTGCTGACCGCGGTCGAGCAGACGCAGCGCTCGCTCTTCGTGCCGCCGCAATTTTCGGATGACGCCTATTCGAGCCGGACGATCCCGATCGAATGCGGCTCCTTCCTTGAAGGCATCGATTTTGTCGTCCGCATCCTGCATCACCTGAAGCTCAAACCCGGTCAGCGCGTTTTGGAAATCGGCACCGGCAGCGGCTTTACGGCCGCCGTCATGGGCCGCATGGCCGAGCGTGTTCTGTCCATCGACCGCTATAAGACGCTGACATCGGCTGCGCAGCGGCGCATGGAATCGCTTGGTCTGCGCAACGTCATCATCCGCCACGCCGACGGCAGTGCCGGCATGCAGGGCGAGGGCACCTTCGACCGCATTCTGGTGACGGCGGCATTCAATGCGATGCCGCGCTTTTATACCGATCAGCTTGTTTCCGGCGGTTCGATGATCGCGCCGCTGATGATCTCCGAGAACGAATGCCGCATGGTGCGGCTGACGAAAACCGGCAGCCGTTTCGAACGCGAGGAACTGTTCGAAGCCCCTTATCTGCCGATCGTTCCGCGCCTTGCCTCGCTGCTATAAGCTCTACGATTTTTCACCCGTAAGCTATGGTTATCAACTTCTCAAAAATATCGCACTGATTCCAGCATCTTAACTGCGTGGTAATACTAACGCGTTTTAATAGACTCACAAATGGTTGCGTTCTCAGTGGGTCGAGTCAATGCGTTTCAGTCTTTCGCCGAAGTTCGGGAAGTCGGCCGGTAATCTTCTGGTTGTGGGCCTGCTGGCAAGTGCCGCAACGGGCTGCAGTTCCGATGTGACACGGTTTGGCGGCTTGTTTTCCTCCTCAGGGCAGGATCAGATCACCACAAGTTCCATTCCGCGCAGGGGCGGCGCTCAGGCTGATCCGGTGCCGCGCGCCGATCTCGGCGGCTCCGCCGTTGCAAGTCAGTCGGGTTATGGCGGCGGCAATGGCGCACTGAACCAGCCTTACCCGTCGAACCCTAGTTATGATCCGGTCCGCACGTCGAGCGCCCGTATGGCTTCCGCGCCGGTTGCGGTGCAGCGTTCCGAGCTTGCAGCTCCGAGCGCCGTTGCGCCGGTCCGGCAACGGGAAAAGGAAGTCGCGCTCGCCCAGCCTTTCCCTTCAGCGCCGCAGGCCGAAAAAAACCGATTGGTGGCCCCGACCGCGCCGAAGCTGACGCCTGATACCCTTACGACGGGCACGACGCCGAAGGTTTCCGGCTGGTCCGGGACCAATGCCCCTTCCGTGACGCTGCGTCCGGGTGAAAGCGTTGCCACGCTATCCAGGCGCTTCGGTGTTCCAGAAAAGGAAATCCTGCGGGTCAACAACTTGAAGACGGCTTCCGCCGCCATGCCCGGCCAGGCGATCCTGATCCCGACCTTCAATGGCGGCAACGCTGTCAAGGCAGCGTCGCAGGCGGCTGACCTCTCCAAGCCCGGCAAGATGCCGGAACCGGTAAGGGCGCCTGAGCAGAACGTCGCTGTCGTTCCCGGCGCCAATTCCGCTCGCGACAAGACCATGGCGAGCGCCGATGCCACCGGCAAGCTTCCGCCCGGCGCCGGCAAGGATCCGAAAGCGCCTGCCGGCACCTATGTCGTCAAGCAAGGCGATTCGCTGGCAAAGATCGCCAAGGCGACCGGCACCAAGATCGACGATCTCAAGGCCGCCAACAATCTGTCGGCCAGCTCGGTGAGGGTCGGTCAGGCGCTGAAGATCCCGAACGGCACCGCCGACAATATCAAGACAGCATCGATCCAGCCGCAGAAGGTCGATCCGAAGCCAGCTCAAACGGCGCCCGCCCAGCAGACGGCCTCCGTCGAGCCCGCACCCTACAAGGCGCCGGTCGCCACTCAGACGGTCGACGATGTCGAAAAGAAGTCCGATGTCAGCTCCGCCGCACCGGAATCGACCGGCATCGGCAAGTATCGCTGGCCGGTCCGCGGCCAGGTCATTGCTTCATACGGCGCCAACGTCAACGGCAACCGCAATGACGGCATCGACATTTCGGTGCCGCAGGGAACGCCGATCAAGGCTGCCGAAAACGGCGTTGTCATCTATGCCGGCAACGGCCTGAAGGAACTCGGCAACACTGTTCTTGTCCGTCATGACGACGGCACCGTCACCGTCTATGGCAATGCCGATACGCTGAGCGTCGCCCGAGGCCAGAAGATCCAGCGCGGCCAGACCGTCGCCGTCTCCGGCATGAGCGGCGACGTCAAGCAGCCGCAGGTCCATTTCGAGGTGCGCAAGGACGCATCCCCGGTCAACCCGATGACTTTCCTGGAATAGGTACAGCGTCCCAGGAAGCGCAAAAGCCCGGCCACCCGCCGGGCTTTTGTCATTTAAGGCATGTCGCGCAAAAGTGTGCTGCGGTTTTGCGGCAACGACGGATCTGAAAGAGCGCGACGCGCTTCAACCTCGCTCGATATGGACGCGCATGCGTCCGGCCAGATCCTGGATATACTGCCAGGCGACACGGCCGGAGCGGGCGCCGCGCGTGGTTGCCCATTCCAGTGCCTCGGCGTGCATCCTGTCGCGTTCGAGCCCGAGCTTGAAATGGTCGGCATAGCCGTCGATCATGCCGAGATAATCTTCCTGGCTGCATTTGTGGAAGCCGAGCCAGAGACCGAAGCGGTCGGATAGCGAAACCTTCTCCTCGACGGCCTCAGACGGATTGATCGCCGTCGACTGCTCGTTTTCCATCATGTGGCGGGGCAGCAGATGGCGCCGGTTCGATGTGGCGTAGAAGAGCACATTGTCCGGCCGCCCTTCGACGCCGCCGTCGAGTGCCGCCTTCAGCGACTTGTAGGCGGTGTCGTCGTGGTCGAAGGAGAGATCGTCACAAAAGACGATGACGCGGTACGGCGTGTCCTTCAGGAGGTCCAGCAGGTTGGGCAGGCTCGCTATATCCTCGCGATGGACCTCGACCAGCTTCAGCGCAGAGCCGCTTTCGCGCCTGACATCCTCGTGCACGGCCTTGACCAGAGAGGATTTTCCCATGCCGCGCGCACCCCAGAGCAGCACATTATTCGCCGCATAACCTTCGGCGAAGCGCACTGTATTCTCATGCAGGATGTCGCGCACATGATCGACGCCGCGGATGAGCTTCAGCGCCACTCGATTCGGCTTCTTCACCGGCTGCAGATGCAGGCGCGATGGCGCCCAGACGAAACAGTCGGCCGCATCCCAATCGTTGACGGCAGGCGCTGGTCCGGCAAGGCGCTCGACGGCATTCGCAAGCCGCTTCAGCTCGGCAAGAAGCGCGGTGTTGATTTCCTCGGTCATCGCAAGCTCCTGATTTCTTGCTGCGGCAATCCGCTTTATCTTTCGATGCGGGGTAGCATGGCGTTTTGCCGGCGGAAAGGTTATGAGGCAGCGGAATCGGTACTGTTTCGGGCTGTTTCTGTTGCATTCATCGAAGCGGCAATTATAGTCCGGCAACCTGAAAAATGAGGCGGAGTTCCGCCGCCAAGCCTGAGGAGTTTAGCATGTTCATCACCCCGGCATTCGCCCAGAGTGCCACCGATACCGCAACGGGTTTCGGCGGCTCCGGTTTCGAAATGATCATCCTGTTCGTGCCGCTGATGGTCGTCTGGTACTTCCTGCTGATCCGTCCGCAGCGCGCACAGGCCAAGAAGCGTGAGGAAACCCTGAAGGCGATCCGTCGCGGCGATCAGGTCGTCACCGGTGGCGGTCTCGTCGGTAAAGTCACCAAAGTTATTGACGACAAGGAAGTCGAAGTCGAGATTGCCGATGGTGTTCGTGTGCGCATCGTCCGCAGCGGTATTTCGGATGTGCGCGTCAAGGGTGAACCCGTCAAGGCCGACGCAGCGTAACAAGCGAAACGGCAGCAGCGCCGGATCGGAAGATCGTCGAGAGAATGTTGCATTTTTCCCGCTGGAAAACACTTCTGATCTGGCTGGCCGCGTTTGCTGCCATCGTCCTCGCTGCGCCCAATCTGCTGAGCGAGGTACAGCGTTCCTCGCTGCCGGGCTGGCTGCGGCAGGACCGCTTAACGCTCGGTCTCGATTTGCAGGGCGGCTCGCATATTGTTCTGAAGGTCGAGCGTTCCGATATCGTCAAGGACCGCCTGGAAGAGGCGGTCGCCAATGTCCGCAACACGCTGCGCGGCGCCGGCATCCGCTATACCGGGCTGACCGGCAACGACCAGACCGTCACCGTCCGGATCACCGATCCGGCTGAGACGCAAAAGGCGGTCGATCTCCTGAAGCCTTTGACGGCGCCCGGCGGACGTGCCGGACCGGAGGTCGCGCTGCGGCAGGACGAGGACAGGCAACTCTCGCTGCAGATTTCCGACGCCGGCATTACCGCCGACGTCGCTTCCGCCCGGACTCGGTCGCTTGATATCGTTGCCCGCCGTATCGCTGGATTCGGCCATGCGAATTTCCTCGTTCGCCCCGATGGTGCCGACCGGATCGTCGTGCAGGTGCTGGGATCGGTCGATGCGGAACGGCTGAAAAACCTCCTCAACCAGCCGGCCAAGCTTTCCTTTCATCTGATCGACGCAAGCATGTCGGGGCAGGAGGCGCTGAACGGCCGCTGGCCGGCGACATCGCAGGTGCTCTATTCGCTGGACGATCCGCCGGTTCCTTATCTCGTCGATCGCACGGCTTTCGTCACGGGCAGCAACATGGTCGGTATCGAGCCGGTCGTCGATCCGCAGACCCAGGATAGCTCGATTGCCTACCGCCTCGATGCCGAAGGAACGCGGCGGCTGGCTGAGGTGACGGGGCAGAATATCGGCAAGCACCTTGCCATCGTCTTCGACGACCAGGTGATGTCGTCACCGGCCATCGATGCGGCGATCACCGGCGGCGAGGGGGCAATTTCGGCAAACTTCTCCGAGGATGGCGTCCGCGACCTGGCGATCATGCTGCGCGCCGGTGCTCTGCCGGCGACGCTGACGAGCGTCGAGGAGCGCAGTGTCAGCCCGAGATTTGGCGCTGACTCCATCTTCTCCGGCCTCATTGCCGGCCTCGTCGCCGTCGTGCTGGTCGCGGCATTGATGATCGCGCTCTATCGCATTCTCGGCGTCATCGCCGTCGTCTCGCTCGTCTTCAACCTGATCCTCATCGTCGCGGTGCTCAGCCTAGCCGGCGCGACGCTCACCTTACCCGGGATTGCCGGCATCGTACTCATCGTCGGCATGGCGGTCGACTCGAACGTTCTGATCTACGAGCGTATCCGTGAAGAGGAAAAAACTGCCCATTCCTTTGCGGAGGCTGCCGGCCGCGGTTTCTCGCGCGCCTTCGCAACGATCGTCGATGCGAATGTGACGATCTTCATCGCCGCAATCATCCTCTTTTTCCTCGGCAGCGAATCCATCCGCGGTTTCGCGGTGACGCTGGCGGTCGGCATCCTCACGACCGTCATCACGGCTTTCACGCTGACGCGCTCGATCGTTGCCGTCTGGCTGTGGCGGCACCACCCCCGGCATCTGCCGAAAAGTGTTCTGACCCATCTTTTCGAACACGCCAATATCCGGTTCATGGGGATCCGCCGTTACGTATTTACGGCATCGGCGATCATTTCGCTGATCGCCATGGCCGCCTTTGCCACCGCCGGCCTGCGTCTCGGCATCGATTTCACCGGCGGCTCGCTGATCGAGGTGACCGCGAAGCAGGGCAATGCCGACCTCGCCGATCTCCAATCGCGCCTCAACGATCTCAATCTCGGTGAGGTCAGCGTCGAGCGCGCCGGCGGGCCGTCGAACGCACGGATCCGCATCGCCTCCCAAGGCGGCGGCGAGAATGCCGAGCAGTCCGCGGCGACGCTGGTGCGCGGCGAGCTCCAGGAGGACTATGATTTTCGCCGCGTCGAGGTCGTCGGCCCCGCCATCTCCGGCGAATTGACGTTGATGGCGACGCTCGGCGTTCTGGCAGCGCTGGCGGCGATCCTGATCTACATCTGGATCCGCTTCGAATGGCAGTTCGCGGTCGGCGCCATCGTCGCGACGCTGCATGATGTCATCATCATGCTGGGTCTCTTCGTCCTGACCGGCATGGAATTCAACCTGACGAGCGTCGCCGCCGTGCTGACCGTTGTCGGTTATTCCCTGAATGACACGGTCGTGGTCTATGACCGAATGCGCGAGAATCTGAAGCGATACAAGAAGATGCCGCTGCCGATCCTGATCGATGCGTCGATCAACCAGACGCTGTCGCGCACCATACTGACGGCGGCGACGACGCTGCTAGCCTTGCTCGCGCTCTATCTTTTCGGAGGAGAGGTCATCCGCTCCTTCACCTTTACGATGCTCTTCGGCATCGTTCTCGGCACTTTCTCTTCGATCTATATCGCCGCTCCTGTGCTGATCGTCTTCCGGCTGCGGCCGGAAAGCCCTGACGGGGAAGAGAGCAACAAGACGGATGCTGGTGTAAAATCCGGCACGGTGGTTTGAAAACATGGCAAAAGGCATAGAAATCCGCGCCGCGCATTTTCCAGGGCGCGCGCCGATCGATACTTACGGCAATGGCGGCTTCCGTTTTGCCGATATGTCGCATCGCGGCTCGATCCTTTGCCTGCCCTCCGGCATTCACGGCTGGGACATGGACATGTCGAAACCGCTATCGCCGGAAAATTTCCGCCGTGTGCTTGATGAGGCCGATGATATCGAGGTTCTGCTCGTCGGGACCGGAACCGAGCTTCGCCGTTTGCCGGAGGCATTGAAGCAGGCGTTGAAGGCGCGCGGCATCGCCTCCGATCCGATGAGCACAGGTGCTGCGGTACGCACCTTCAATATCATGCTCGCCGAGCAGCGCGCCGTCGCCGCGGCTCTGATTGCGGTCTGACGATGGTTGAAGCGAAGACGGCGACGAACCAGGAGATCTGTCTGGCGATGCTGCGCGACAGCGATCGCGACCGCTACCTTGCCTGCCTGCTGTCGCCGGAGGACAAGCGCGGCGCGCTTGCAGCCCTCTATGCCTTCAATGCCGAGCTTGCCCGCATTCGCGATCTCGTGCACGAGCCGTTGCCCGGCGAGGTGCGGCTGCAATACTGGCGCGACCTGCTGGAAGGCAGCGCCCACGGTTCGACGGCGGCCAATCCCGTCGCTTCAGCACTTCTGACGGCGATCGAAACGCACCGCCTGCCGCGCAAGACGCTGATCGATATGATCGAGGCCCGCACCTTCGATCTCTATGACGATCCGATGGAAACGCGTCTGTCGCTCGAAGGGTATGCCGGCGAGACCGCATCGGCCCTCATTCAGCTTGCAAGCCTGGTGCTTTCGCCCGAGGAAGCCGCAGGATCGGCCGACGCCGCCGGTCATGCCGGTGTAGCCCAGGCGGTCGCCGGCCTGTTGCTGCTGATGCCGCTCTATCGCCGCCGCGGCCAGGTCTATATTCCGCTGCAGATCCTGTCCGCCACCGGTCTCAACCGCGATACCTTCCTTGCCGGCGAAGACCGGCCGCGCATTTCCGCCGCCATCGAAGCCTTTGCCGGCCTCGGTCGCGAACATCTGGCAAAGGCAAGGGCGGCAGGGCCGATCGCGCCCGCGGTCTTTCCGGCCTTCCTGCCGGCGACGCTTGCCGAACCCGTGCTTTTCAGGGCGCAGAAGCTCGGCGCCGTCCTGTTCGACCGGCCGCTGCAGCCGCCGCAATGGCGCCGCCAGCTCGGTATGGCCCTTTCGGCCGTCCGCAGAAAAATCTGACACCGGTCAAACTCGCGCAAGTCTCGCGCGTTACAAGGCTTGAACCGCTACCTTTTGAACGGAGACTCGGCGTGGGCATTATCGTCTGGTGCGTTCTATTCGCCATCGTCATCTTCTTTGCCTTCGTGGTAACGCGTATGGCTGCGCAGAACAAGGAAGACGGCCTGCATGACACGGGCCTCGCCATCATCGAGTTCGGCCGCGCATTTCCGAACGAAGCGATCCGCCAGTTGCAGGCGACGGAGAACGGCCAGGCCATTTTCGTGCGCCTGCATGACAACAAGGCCGGCTTCATGCGCAACATGTCGCGCCACTTCGCCTGTCATCTGATCGAGCCGGGCCGGGTGCGCGTCGTCAGCTCGCAAACGGGCAGGGGCCTGGTGATCGATTTCCTCGATGCGCCGCATCACAACGGCGATTTCGAATTCGCTTCCGCCAAGGAGTCCGCGGAAGTCGCGCTCTGGCTGCTCGGCAACTATATCGCCGGGCCGGATAAGGATCTGCCGTTCGACCATATTTCGGCGGCGAACAAGCACTAAATAGCGAGTTAGGCGCTTTCGGCGAGCGGCGAGTTCTGGCCCAGCCAGGCGGCGCAGTCCGTAAGCGCGCGCCGCGCGATCAACTGCCGCTTCATGATCGTTTTGTCCTTACCGCGGAAACGCTTGACGCCCTCGGGCGTGACGATCGATCCGGGCTGAAGTTCCGGAAACAGCCCGAAATTGATGTTCATCGGTTGGAACGAGCGTTTGCCCGGCTCCTCGTCGGTGACGATGTGCCCACCGGTGATATGACCGAGCAGCGAGCCGAGCGCCGTCGTTGCCGGCGGCAGCGAGATCGCCTCGCCCTTGCGTTCGGCGGCGGCGAAACGCCCGGCCATCAGCCCGACGCTGGCGCTTTCCACATACCCCTCGCAGCCGGTGATCTGGCCGGCGAAACGCAGGCCGGGCCGCGATTTCAAGGTCAGCGACGGGTCGAGCAGGGTGGGGGAGTTGATATAGGTGTTGCGGTGCAGGCCGCCGAGGCGGGCGAATTCCGCATTTTCCAGGCCGGGGATCATGCGGAAGATTTCCGCCTGCGCGCCATATTTCAGCTTCGTCTGGAAGCCGACCATATTGTAGAGCGTGCCGAGCGCATTGTCCTGGCGCAGCTGCACGACGGCATAGGCCTTGACCGTCGGGTTATGCGCATTGGTCAGCCCCATCGGCTTCATCGGCCCGTGGCGCAGCGTCTCGCGGCCGCGCTCGGCCATCACCTCGATCGGCAGGCAGCCGTCGAAATAAGGCGTACCTTCCCATTCCTTGAAACCGACCGTGTCGCCCGATATCAGTGCGTCGACGAAGGCATTGTACTGCGCCTCGTCCATCGGGCAATTGATGTAATCCTTGCCGGTGCCGCCGGGACCGACCTTGTCGTAGCGCGACTGATACCAGCAGATATCCATGTCGATGCTCTCGCGGTAGACGATCGGCGCGATGGCATCGAAGAAGGCGAGCGAATCCTCGCCCGTCTGCGCCTGAATGGCGCTTGCGAGCGACGGTGCGGTCAGCGGCCCGGTGGCGACGATGGCGAGATCCCAGTCACCAGGCGGCAGGCCGGTGATCTCTTCACGCACGACCGTGATCAGCGGGTGGTCGTGGATCGCCCGGGTCACGGCTTCGGAAAAGCCGTCGCGATCGACGGCGAGCGCGCCGCCGGCCGGCACCTGGTGGCGATCGGCAGTCGCCATGATCAGCGAGCCCGCCATGCGCATCTCGGCGTGGATGACGCCGACGGCATTGCTGGTCGCATCGTCGGAGCGGAAGGAGTTGGAGCAGACCAGCTCGGCAAGTCCGTCGGTCTTGTGTGCATCCGTGCCGCGCACCCCGCGCATTTCATGCAGGATGACGGGAATACCGGAACTGGCGATTTGCCAGGCGGCTTCCGAACCGGCAAGTCCGCCGCCGACAACGTGGATGGGGGAATAGGAAGAGATCGTGTTCATTCCGGGCTGATACCATGTCGGCAGGTGCGATCCAACACCCGGGAATCAAAAACGGCGCCTTGAGGCGCCGTCTTGGAAGCATCAAGCCCGTTGTTAGCGACGGGCTATTAACGGAACGAGCGGGATGCGATGTTGCGGATGTCGTAACGGCTGACGCCGATATCGGACAGGGTCTGGTTCGAGAGGCCGCCGAGTTCGTTGAGCGTACGGCGGTAGCTGAGCCAGCTTCTTGCAATGCGGATCGGGTTCATTGTCTTTTTCCTCAAACAAATGTCCGCTGGATGGCGGGATCGCCTATCTCTCTGCGGTTGATGTTTATATAGGCGAGAACCGCGCTTTTGTGCAGTGCAAATAAAAGGCGTCTGCTATGCAATTGTGCAATGTGATGCTTGCCAATTAGGCGGTGGATACTTTTTGAGCGGGCTAAGGAAACGGTTAACGGCGTGCAACCGCAGCGGCAGTGCGTAGGACAAAGAAAACGCCCGCTGTTGGTACAGCGGGCGTTTCGATCGAGGACGAACTGCTTGGGAGGATGCAGCGATCGCCTTGAATTAGCGGGCGGAAGCCTCACGGGCAACACGATGGATGTCCGAACGGTCGATGCCAAGGTCGTGCAATTCGCGGTTGCTCATGCGGCCGAGTTCGGTGACGGTCTGACGGTACTTGCGCCAGTTATTGAAAGAGCGAGAGAAGTTCATGTTAAGCCCCTTTCCGAGGGTTTGATCTGCCAGCAGCCACTGATCGGCGCTGACCTCTATTTGATGACCCGAATATATGTTGCGGCGCGAAAGAGGAAAACAGCCAAGTTTTCAGATCACCTATGCTAAGAATGCAATGCTCAAAGGGTGATTGACCAAGACTTACCGTTTTTTGGTCAACGAATAGGCAAAATGATTCCGAGGGAAGCAATCTGGACTGGCGCACCGAATGGGCGTTCTTGCGTCAAAGCGCTGTTCCCTCCGGCGGTTCCGCCTGTGCGTCCACCACAATGAGGCGTTTCGCCTCGGATCGACAGCCGCCCATGTATCCGCAGCCTCTGCGAGGGGCCGGGTGGCGGCGGTGTGGCACGACCGGATCAACCGGCCGAACTCCTGGGACGCCAATGCTTTAATGCGTTCTTGCACAAGAAAACGCCCGCCGGGGGAGGATCCGGCGGGCGCATTATGACGACTGGCAACTGGGAGGAGGAGTGTTGCCAGTCTTATCGCAGCGCGCTTGGGAGGAGGAGTGCGCGGCTGCGAATCTCGTCACGGACAATCATTCCGCGGGCATCCGGCAGAACCGGGCCGGGGCGCCATCCCCGTGCTTAGATGTTATCTCTAAATAGTATGACTAATTGGATTTTTGCAGTGCAATAAATTCATGAGGGATATGCGCAATATGCATACCTCTTCGAACATGCACTTATAATAGCGCTAATGACGTTAGCGGCCGGTTAATACTCGCCCCAATTTAGACCAATGAGGAATTTGTATATTTGTCGGGAGGACGTTTGCGAACCTCGATGCTGCGTCTATAACGACGAAAGCCGCAGCGCCGGAACGAGCGTCGCGGAAATAAGGGTGGGAGCATGTATCGCGGAAGATTGGAGCGGGATCTCTCCCTCTGGGTGGGCAAAGGCCTGCTGGGGCAGGAAACGGCAGGCGCGCTTCTTGCCGAATATGACAGCCGCCCGGCAAGCTTCAGCCTTGGGCGGGTGCTAATGGCGCTGGCGGCGGTGCTGCTGGCAGCCGCCATCCTGCTGGTCGTCGCCTCCAACTGGGAGGCCATTCCGCGGCTTATCCGCGTCGGCGTGATCCTTGCCCTGATCTGGGTGGTACACCTTGCCGCCGCGCGAATGCTTGCCCGCGGTGCGTCAGCGGCGGCAAGCGGCTTGCTGATCATCGGCGCGATGAGTTTCGGCGGCGCCATCTCTCTGGTCGGACAGATGTATCATCTCTCCGGCGACGAGCAGACGGTGATGTATCTCTGGTTCGCCATCGCGACGATCTCGGCGATCCTGTTCCGCTCGGGCGCCGTGGCCGTCGTCGCGGGTTTCCTGTCCTGGGCATCCTTTGCCGTCTATCTCGAGAATTACGACACGCATTGGATAGGGCTCGATCCCTGGATGGCGCCCGTCATGGCGGCGATCGTCATCGGGCTGGTGCGGTATACCGGCGCCGAGCGGGCCCGCCATCTCGCCTATCTGCTGCTGATCGGTTGGCTCGCCTGGCTCTATACGCTTTACGAGGAAATCGCCGTGGCGCTTGCCTTCGCGATCGGCGGCATGGCGGCCTTCGTCCTGACGGCGTTGCCGACCCGGTCTGTTGCCTCCCTGGTCCGGAGCGCCGGTGCGGCCCCAGCCTTCTACAGCTTCCTCGTCGCCGCGATCGGCTTCCTGCTGCTGCATATCGAAATCGAGGACGGCTGGCGGCTGGTGGTGCTGGGCGTGGCGACGCTTGCCGCCTCGGTGCTGGCGATCGCTCTGCATGGCAGGGACAACGGCGCGGTGCGTTATCTCGCTTATACGACCTTTGCCGCCGAGATGCTTTATCTCGCTTCCGTCACCGTTGGCTCGATCCTCGGCACGTCGAGCCTCTTCCTGTTCTCCGGTCTCGTCGTCGCGCTGGTTGCCTGGATCGTCATCCGTCTTGAACGGCGCTTTTCGGCGAATGCGCAGGGGGAGGGCGCATGAACTCGCTGATGGCAAGGCTGCAATCCGGCAAGGGTTATCTGCTTTCGGCAATCATTGTCGCCGGCCTGCAGACCGTGATCCTCGGCACGATCATCCAAAGCCGCGCGTCAATCCTCAACAATGGCGCTGAAGTGCTGCTGAAGACCGCGCCCGTCGACCCGCGCGATTTCCTGCGCGGTGATTATGTGGTCTTGAACTATGACATTTCCTCGGTGCGGGTGCAGACGGTCTCGGGCGGCATTCCGGCAGAACCCGGCGAGCACACGTTATGGGTTCGGTTGAAGAAGCAGGAAGACGGTTTCTGGACGGTGATCGAATCGTCCTTTCACCACCTGCCGCCGCTGCCGGAGACCGTGATCCTGCGCAGCCAGCCCTTCTACAGCGGTGGACTTGCCGCCGGCGACAGCATCCGCGTCGAATACGGCATCGAGCGCTACTACGTTCCCGAAGGTCAGGGCAAGCCGATCGAGGAGGCCCGCAACGGCGGCAATGTCGCAATCGCCGTGCGCGTCTCGCCGGCGGGAAGCGCGCAGATCCGCGGTCTTCTCGTTGACGGCAAGCCGGTTTACGACGAGCCGCTCTACTGATCCGGCGGCACTTCGGAAGAGCGCGGTTTGCGGGCCGCAAATCCCTGTCATTTCCCGTTCATTTTTCCTTTGCCTCGACCAAATCGGGTGATATAGAGACGCCGCGCTCCGGAAGGCCTCATGCGCAGGCATAGGCATGCGGTTTTGTGAACGCGGGTATGGTGAAATTGGTAGACACGCCAGATTTAGGTTCTGGTGCCGCAAGGCGTGGGAGTTCAAGTCTCTCTACCCGCACCAAGCTGTTTGCAGGCGGGAGATAGTCGTCCCGAATACCCGGAAGCGAGTGCCGTTCCCCTTTGGGTGGAATGATACAGGAATTGGGAAAAGCCACGCGCGGCACGCTGCCGGCGTCGTGCTCATTGAAACGAACGGCGTCTGGGCACGGCCGCCAGGACATGAAGGTAGGAAGACATGCAGGTTATCGAAACGCTCGCTGAAGGGCTGAAGCGCGAAATCAAGGTCGTTATCCCGGCCAAGGACATGCAAGACAAGATGAACGAGCGTCTTGCCGATGTGAAGGACAAGGTCCGCATCAACGGCTTCCGTCCGGGGAAGGTACCCGCTGCTCACCTGAAGAAGGTCTACGGCAAGTCGATCATGGCCGAACTCGTCAACGAGATCGTCCGCGAGCAGCCGTCCGCCATCCTCTCCAGCCGCGGCGAGAAGTCTGCCACGCAGCCGGAAATTGCCATGACCGAGGACAAGGACGAAGCCGACAAGATCCTCGCCGCCGAGCAGGATTTCGAATTCACGCTCTCCTATGAAGTGCTGCCGCCGATCGAGCTGAAGTCGGTCAAGGGCATCAAGGTCACCCGCGAAGTCATCGACATCTCTGACGACGAAGTCACCGAGCAGGTCCTGAAGGTTGCCGAAAGCGCCCGCGCTTACGAGACCAAGACCGGCAAGGCTGCCAACGGCGACCGCATCACCATGGATTACGTCGGCAAGGTCGACGGCGAAGCCTTTGAAGGCGGCACCGACCAGGGCGCCGAGCTGGTGCTCGGCTCCGGCCGCTTCATTCCGGGCTTCGAAGACCAGCTTGTCGGCGTCAAGGCCGGCAACGAGAAGACCATTACCGTGACCTTCCCAGCCGACTATCCGGCCAAGAACCTTGCCGGCAAGGAAGCCACCTTCGACGTATCGGTCAAGGATGTTGCAGCCCCCGGCGCCGTCGAGATCAATGACGAACTCGCCTCCAAGCTCGGCATCGAATCCGCCGATCGCCTGAAGGAGATCGTCCGTGGCCAGATCGAATCGCAGTACGGCTCGCTGACCCGCCAGAAGCTGAAGCGTCAGATCCTCGACCAGCTCGATGAGATGTACAAGTTCGAGACCCCGACCTCGCTCGTCGACGCCGAATATAACGGCATCTGGAGCCAGGTGAACAACGACCTCGCTCAATCAGGCAAGACCTTCGAGGACGAAGAGACCACCGAAGAGAAGGCACGTGAGGAATACAAGACGCTTGCAGAGCGTCGCGTCCGCCTCGGCCTCGTTCTCTCCGAAATCGGTGAAAAGGCCGGCGTCGAAGTCACCGAAGACGAGATGCAGCGCGCCATCTACGATCAGCTGCGCCAGTATCCGGGCCAGGAAAAGCAGATCCTCGAATTCTTCCGCAGCCAGCCGGGCGCCGCAGCTTCGATCCGCGCGCCGATCTTCGAAGAGAAGGTCATCGATCATCTGCTGACCGAAATCGACGTCACCGACAAGAAGGTGACCAAGGAAGAACTGCTCGCCGAGGAAGAGGGCGAGGCGAAGGCTGAAACCAAGAAGGCCGCCCCGAAGAAGAAGGCTGCCGCCAAAGCTGAAGCTGCCGACGCCGGCGAAGGCGAAGAAGCCGCCGCTCCGAAGAAGAAGGCCGCTCCGAAGAAGAAGGCAGCCGACGAAAGCGCCGAATAATCGCTTCCCGGTTTTGATGTTTGAAGGCCCCGCCATCGTGCGGGGCCTTTTCTTTTACGGAGCATCCGGCAGTCCCTCGTCTTCATCGGAAACAACAAATAGTTGCAATAAAGTATAATTCGGTGCAGATTTGCTGGGGGGTGGAGGGACCTGAAAGTGACCGCAAAGAACGACATGAAGAAGCTGGTAGAGGATATCTATGCTGTGCGTGGCCGCGGCGATATCGAGGGCACGCTGGCGCTGTTCGGGGAGGATTGTACCTTTCGGATGGCCGGCAATGCACGGATGTCGCCTCTTTCGACTGAATCCGGCGGGCCTGCCTTTCGTCAGGTGATAGAGCAGCTCATCACTGTCTGGGATCTATCCAAGATCAAGACAACCGGCATTTATGTGGACGAAGACGAGCATATGGTCTTCGCCCATCGCGAAGGTGAGGTCCGGCACATTCCATCGGGCGTGAGCTTCCATACGGAATTCGTCGACAAAATCCATTTCAAGGATGGGAAACCAGTCAAGATCGTCGAATTCGTCGACACGCTGCAAGTAGCTGAGATCATCCAGATAAACCAGGACGCTCAAACCTCAAGCCGCTAAAGCGCGTCGCATCAAACGTGATTCATGCGACGCGCTTCAGCGGAATTGCAATTCAATGCGCGGTCCGTGTCAGCTCCGCGACTTTTCTCACATGGCTGACGGCAGCAGTGCCGCCTGCTGTTTTGGTGAAGAGGCTGAGTGTTTCTTCCTCATCGTCGGCGACCGGCGTCAGGGCCTGATCCATATAGGTCTTCGACTTCGCTTCCCTTGAAATCAGGAATGCCGAAATGGTCAGGCCGATGATGGTGCCGGCGAGCGAAGCGTGTTTTCTGAATGTTTCCCAGGCAAAGCGCGGCCAGAAGACCAGCGGATTTTCGCGCGGCAGGTCAGGGCGCCGCTCCGAAGGCGTCTTCAGGCGGAGGAGGCCGCTCTGCAGCGGATGCACGTTTTCCAGCGGCACGGTGGTTGCGAAGGAGACGAGAACCTTGACAAGTCTTGCGAGCGGTACCCCGGTCGCCACGGCCCGGCGTAGCAGCGTCTTCATGTGATCAGGCGAATAATAGAGCGCCCAGGCCTCGTGGTAGATATCTTCCCACTCCTGCTTGCTCATCTTTGGATGCGCGGTGCAGACGTGTTCGACATCGTAGATGTTGAGATCGGCGTCCATCTCGACATTCTTCTTCCATAGGACCTGATGATCCTCGGAGCCGGGCAACGGCGTCAGGATGAAGAATTCGATGACATCGAGCGGCAGCTCTTCCTGGATGATTGCGATGTCGCGGCGGATCGATTCCGGCGTGTCGGCGGGGAAGCCCAGGATATAACCGGCGAGCGTCATGATGCCCTGCGCCTTCCAGGCGAGCAGCATCTTGCGATATTCGGTGATCTTGTTCTGGTTCTTCTTGGCGGCCGTCAGATTGTCAGGATTGACGTTTTCGAGGCCGATGAAGACGCGGGTGACGCCGGCGCGCCGGGATTTTTCGATGAAATTCGGTATCTTGTGGCAGAGCGTGTCGACCTGGATCATCAGACCGAGCGGAATGCCGTCCCGCTCCTTGAGCTCGATCAGCCGGTCGAAAATCGCTTCCCAATCCTTATTGCGGGCGAAATTGTCGTCGGTGATGAAGAATTTGTGGATGCCCTGCGCCCAGTTCATCCGCACAAGCTTTTCGACGTCATCGGCCGAGCGGAAGCGCGACTTGCGTCCCTGCACGTTGATGATGGTGCAGAACGAGCACTGATAGGGACAGCCGCGCCCGGCATCGAAGCTGGTACTGAGCCCGAGCGTGCGCTGGATATTGTCCTTCGGCAGGAAGGGAACCGGCGTGCCGCCGATGCCGGGAAGGTCGTTCATGAAATTGTAGAGCGGCTTCAGCTCGCCGCCTGCGGCATCGCGCAGCACCATTTCCAGCCGGCCCTCGGCCTCGCCGGCGAACATCGAGATGCCCATATCGCGGCAGGCTTCGAGCCCGACCGCCTTGCCGTCCAGCATCGACAGGCAGCCGGAAACATGGAAGCCGCCGATCGAAACCTGCAGGCCGGCATCGCGGAGGGGCCGGGCAATATCGAGCGCACGTGGATACTGGTTGGTCTGGACGCCAACCAGCGCGATCATGCCGAAATTGTCGTGGCGCTTGAACTGTGCGAGTAGCCCGGCGAAGTCGATCCGCGTATTGGTCTCGTCGATCACGGTGATGTCGATCGCCGTATCGGGCCCGAGCACTTTGCGTTCCGCGCATTCGGCAGCGATGCCATAGAGAGCCGCGAGCGAATTGGAAGGGATCATCGCCCGCCACCAGCGGATGACATAGCCGTCGTCGTCATAATGCGACGGCTTGATCAGGATCAGCTGAAAACGTCGGCGTGCAGCTTCCAAGACATGGGACAAGATTATCTATCTTTCTTCAGAAGCTTTTGCCGGAGGCAAAATGGCGTTGAATGCATCTATCAGGCATGGCGTATCAATACGATTCAGGCGGTCAAACTAAGGCGTAAAAAAACGGCGCTGCACGCAAAACGCTTCTCGCAGCACATTCCTCAATATACTACCCGATATCGAGCAGCAATGCGCGGTGGTCGGAGACCTCGGGCGCCTCGACCACTTCGAACCTGGCAATCTTCACCTCCGGTGTGACCAGCATGTAATCGGCAAAGCGGCCCCGCTTCAGATAGTAGGAGGTTCGCGTGTCTACAAGGCCGTTTCCGGTGACCAGCTCAGAAAGCCCGAGTCTGGCGAGAATCGTGAAAGTCTCGCTGTCGGGCAATATGTTGAAATCGCCGCAGACGACGAGCCCTTCGTTGCCGGGCCAGACCCGCTCGACAAGCGCAACCAGTGCGGCGGCCTGCTTCTCGCGGGCGGGTGTGTCGCTCTTGCCGGCCGGATCACGCAGGCCATGCATATGGGCGATGGTCAGGCTGGAAGCGTGCTCATGGCTGAAGACGCGGATGCAATGGGCGTTCCGCGGCCGCGGATGTTCACCCCAGCCATTGGCGGAAAACCTGCCATGCACGAAGTCCAGCCCCTGGGCGATGACCGAATGCGATTTGCGCACGAAGGTCGCCAGCCCGAATTCGGCGGCAATGGCGCTATCGCCGTTAAACAGCTCACCTCTCGATGTCGGGCAGAAGAAGCCGTCGTGGCCGGGCAGGGCGGCGCCGATCTCTGCAAACAGATTGGCGCGCTGAGGCAGCTCCAGCTCCCCATCTCGATAGATCGACCATCCCTCATTCGCCCCCGGCGCCCGCAACACCTCCTGCAGGCACAGCACATCCGCATCGGCCCGTCTCACATAGTCAATGAGGGCCTCGTGCAGCCTGCCGCCCCAGGCGTTCAGCGAAATGATGCGCAATAGCGTTCGGCTCCGTTTTGGCGGCCGGATCTAGACGAGCCCGCCGCTTATGAGACGCCCTCAGAGTTCCGACTTGATGTCGCCCATCCGGTTCCAGGCGTCGAGGCCGGCGATCTTGTAGGCTTCCGCAAGCGTCGGATAGTTGAAGGTGTTTTCGACGAAATATTCGACCGTGCCTTTGAGATTGAGCACCGCCTGGCCGATATGCACCAGCTCGGTGGCGCCTTCGCCGACGATATGCACGCCAAGCAGGCGGCGTGTCTTCAGCGAGAAGATCAGCTTCAAAAGCCCGGTGTCGAGGCCCATGATATGACCGCGCGAGGTTTCGCGGAAACGAGCGATGCCGCATTCGTAGGGAATGCCGCGCTCCTTCATCTCCTCTTCGGTCAGACCGCAGGTGGAAATTTCCGGCACGGCATAGATGCCGTAGGGGAAATATTTCGGCGGCTCCTTGGCAACCGCGCCGATCGCGACGCGGGCGGCGATGCGACCCTGTTCCATCGAGGTCGAGGCAAGGCTCGGAAAGCCGACAACGTCGCCGGCGGCATAGACGTTGGCAACCGATGTCTGGAATGTTTCCGGATTGACCTTGAGGCGGCCGCGGCTGTCGGCTTCGAGGCCGATCGCCGGAAGGTTCAGCGCGTCGGTTGCGCCCATGCGGCCGGCGGCAAACAGCACCATATCCGTCGTCAGGCGCCGGCCGCTGTCGAGTGTCAGCTCGACCTTGCCGCCCTCAAGCGTCTCCACCTTGTCGGCCTTCTGGCCAAGCAGCAGCTTCATGTTGCGGTCGCGCAGCTGATAGGTGAAGTCCTCGACGATTTCCTTGTCGATGAAGTCGAGCATCGTCGCCTTAGGGTCGATGACGGTGACGGCCGTGTCGAGCGCGCTGAAGATCGTCGCATATTCGATGCCGATGACGCCGGCGCCGATGACGACCATCGAGCGCGGCAATTCCTGGATATCGAGCAACTCGTCGCTGTCGAGAACAGTCTTGCCGTCGAAGGGGATGTAATCCGGACGGAACGGCTTTGTGCCGACGGCAAGCAGCACGCTGGCGGCGGTGACCTGGGTGATCTCGCCGTCATCCTTGATCACCTGCAGCGTCGACGCATTGATGAAGCTCGCCTTGCCGCGAATATGCTGCACGCGGTTGCGGGCAAACTGATGTTCCAGCACCTCGACCTCGTGATTGAGCGTGATCAGCAGGCGGCGGCGCAGGTCGTCCGCACTGATCTCCTCCTTGACGCGGTAAGACCGGCCGTAGAAGCCGCGTTCGCGCCAGCCTGAAAGATTGAGGGCGGTCTCGCGCAGCGTTTTGGAGGGGATGGTGCCGGTATGCACGGAGACGCCGCCGACGCGTTTGCCCTGCTCGATGACAAGCACTTTCTTGCCGAGTTTCGCAGCCTGGATCGCGCCGCGGCGCCCTGCGGGACCGCTGCCCACCACAACAAGATCGTACTGAAGCATCATCTGGCCCCGGATTGGAAAGGAATCATTGCGCCGCGAAATGTCGCCCCTCTATCGGTAGCCGGTCAATGTTACAGATTGTTTTACGAGCGTCGATTCAAGCCCGCCTGTGCTTTTCAGATCAGCTTCAGCCCCTTCAGGCTGACATGGCCATCCCCGCCGATGATGCCATCGTCGTGGACGGGGATACCGGGCTTGAATGGTTAAACGGCAATTGGCGTAAACCAAGGCTGATTGGCTGCCGCTGCGCAGTCAACAACGGCATCGACGAATGCGACACCCTTGAGCCCATCATGTGCCGTCGGAATATCGCGTCCGATCGCTGTCGGTTCGCGTCCTTCGCGCTTGGCACGGATTGCCTCAGCAAAGCCGGCATACAGATTCGCAAATGCCTCGAGATAACCTTCGGGATGGCCGGGAGGTGTGCGGATCCGCGCTTTGGCGCCTTCGCTAAGGTCGTCCGCACCGCGTTTGATGATTTCAGTCCTTCCATTCAGCCGAGCGTGCACGAGCTCGTTCGGTTGCTCCTGGAACCACGTTAGCGAGGCCTGCTCGCCAAACACCCGGAGCCGCACGCCATTTGATGATCCAAGCGCTACCTGTGAAGACCAGAGAAGTCCGCGGGCGCCGCCTTCATAGCGCAGCATGACATGAGCGTTGTCATCCAAGGCGCGTCCTTCAACAAAGGTGGCGAGATCCGCGGTCAACGATTGAAGCTTGAGGCCTGAGACGAAGCCAGCCAGATGGTAGGCATGCGTGCCGATATCGCCGATCGAGCCACCACGACCGTTTTTCTTCGGATCAGTGCGCCAGGCGGCCTGAGCATTGCCTTTTGTCTCAATGGCGGTTGCCATCCATTCCAGCGGGTATTCAACTTGGACGGTACGGATCTTCCCGAGCTGACCGGTCGCAACCATATGCTTGGCTTCATGTATCATCGGATAGCCAGAATAGGTATATGTGACCCCCATGAACCGGCCGCTACTGCGAACCAAGTTTTCGAGCGCGACAGCGTCTTCCAAAGTTGCGGTCAAAGGTTTCTCGCAGATGACGTCGAAACCCGCTTCCAGAAAAGCCTTGGCGATGGGGAAATGAGTGAAATTGGGCGTGCAGATCGCAACGGCATCGATCCGATCCTCACGGCTGCTTTCGCCCGCGATCATCGCCTTGAAATCATCATAGGAGCGCGTGCGATCCAAACCTTCGCTTGCCGCGAAGGCGTGACCGCGGGCAGCATCGACGTCGAATGCGCCAGCGACCAAGGCCCACGCCCTGTCCTGGCGAGCCGCGATACGATGAATATTGCCGATATAGGCGCCGTTGCCGCCCCCCACCATTCCGAGGCGGAGCGGCATTTGCGAAGAAGAGTTTGTCGTCATGGCTGTCCTCAATCAAGTCCGAGCATGGCTCGATTGGCGTCCTTGTTGGCGCCGGATTTCACGAAGTCATCGAACGCACGGTCCGCGACCCTGATAATGTGCTCGCGGATGAACTTTGCGCCTTCCGCGGCACCGTCCTCCGGATGTTTGATGAAGCACTCCCACTCCAGTACCGCCCATCCATCGAAGTCATAGGTTGCCAGTTTGGTGAAGACAGCGCCGAAATCTACCTGACCGTCGCCGAGTGACCGGAATCGTCCGGCGCGCTTCGACCAAGGCTGGAATCCGCCATAGGCGCCCGTTTTGCCGTTCGGCCTGAACTCGGCATCCTTGACGTGGAACATCTTGATGCGCTCGTGGTAGTGATCGATGAATTCCAGATAGTCGAGCGCCTGCAGGACGAAGTGGCTCGGATCGTAGAGGATGTTGCAGCGGCGATGATTGCCGACGCGCTCAAGAAACATCTCGAAGGTCAGTCCGTCGTGGACATCCTCGCAGGGATGGATCTCAAAGCAGAGATCGACGCCCTGTTCATCGAAGTCGTTCAGGATTGGCATCCAGCGCCTTGCAAGCTCATCGAAAGCCTCGTCGACCAGGCCCTCCGGCCATTGCGGATAGGGGTAGAGATAGGGCCACAGCAGCGATCCGGTGAAGCTGACATGGCGATCAATACCGAGATTCCGCGAGGCGCGGGCAGCAAAACGCATTTGTTCCTCAGCCCATGCTCGGCGCCCGGCCGGATTGTTGTGGACATTGGCGGGGGCGAAACTGTCCATGATCCGGTCATGGGCAGGGTGGACGGCAACGAGCTGGCCCGTGATATGCGAGCCCAGTTCGGTCACTTCAAGGCCACTTTCCGCCAGCACCCCCTTGAGGTCATCGCAATACGTCTTGCTTTCGGCTGCCATCTTCATATCGATCAGGCGATTATCCCAGGTCGGGATTTGAACGCCGGCGAAACCTCTGGCCGCGACCCACCTGGAGAGGCTGGAAAGCGAGTTATAGGGGGCTTCGTCAGCTGCGAATTGGGCGAGATAGATGCCCGGTCCCTTGATCGTTTTCATGCTTTTTTCCTATTCGGATAAGGCTTCTGCCGGCGCCGGGGGGCCGCCGTCATAGGCTCCCCAGACCGATTGATCGAAATGAACGACGGAGCCTGTCATCATTCCCGAATCGTTCGATGCGAGAAAGAGGACGGCCCGGGCGACTTCTTCGGGCGCCAGAATGCGGCCAAAGGGTTGCGCCGCCGCGGCCGTGGCGAGCCAGTTGGGGTCGGCCCCGTGGTATTCGCGCTGAATGCGATCTTCGCCGTCAGACGCCATCCAACCGATATCGAGCTGGTTCACGCGGATCTGGTTGCGCATCAGGGCGTAGCCGGAGTTCCGGGTGAGCGTCGCCAGCGCACCCTTCGACGCAGAATAGGGAGCTAGAAATGGCTGGCCCGCATGCTCCGATGTCGAGCCGATATTGACCATACTGCCCTTGACGCCACCACGGATCATCAGTCTCGCCGCTTCCTGCATCAGAAAGAACGGTGCCCGAACGTTGACGGCGAACATTCGATCGAAAAGATCTGGAGACGAATTCAAAAGATTGCCTCGGTCAGTGAGGCCCGCGGCATTGACCAGAATATCGACTCTGCCGAATTCGGAGTCCGCTTTGGCGATGATCGACCGGCAATCTTCGACCTTCTCAAGATCCGCCGGGACAAATGTCACCGGCACCCCGGTTTCGCTCGTTATCGAGGCCGCAACGGCGTTGCCTTTCCCGGCATTTCGTCCGCAGGTGATGATGCCGGCGGCACCTGCTTTGGCGAAAAGTCGCGCAATTGCCGCACCCAGTCCCTGCGTCCCACCCGTGACGACGGCGATTTTTCCCTCGATACTGTTCATCTCAAACACCTACGCGCTGCTTCTGGCGGATCTTTTCCTGATCAGCGCGTGCTTTTTGAACGGATTTACGCTCCGAGACCTCAGGAACGCCGACGTCCCAATCCGCATCGCCCGGCACCCAGGCATGGGCATCGGTGACGAGGGTGATGACCGTCGTCCGGTCGGTCGTTTGTGCCCACTCCATTGCGGTTTTCAGATCGGCAAGGCTTTCGCAGCGCCGGGCGAGCGCACCCATCGATTCAGCATGTTTGACGAAGTCGACGGCAAAAGGCTCCTTGACGCGGCAATCTTTGATGAGATTGTTGAAACCAGGCACGCCCTTGAACTGTTGGAGACGATTGATGACGGCATAACCGCCGTTGTCGCAGACGACGACTATCATCTTGTGGCCCGTCAATACCGTCGAATAGATGTCGGAGTTCATCATCATGTAGGTGCCGTCGCCGATCATCACGATCGGCGTGCCGTTACCGGCTTTCGCCATCGCATGGCCCCAACCTGCTGCGATCTCGTATCCCATGCAACTGAAGCCGAATTCGCAGTCGAACGTGTTGGGATTCTTGACGCGCCAGCCCTTGGTCACCTCACCGGGTGTGCCGCCTGCCGCTGCGATCAGCGTATCGTTCGGCTTTGAGGTTTCGTTGACGATGCCGACCACCTGCGCGTAGGTCGGGATCGGCCCATTCGTGACCGCTTGATGCCGATCGAGGAGCTTGTTCCAATCGGCAAATAGCGACTGCGCCTTCGGAAGCAGCGCCGGATCGGCCTTCCAGTCACCGAGAGCCTCGTCCAGTTCAATCACCGTTTCGAGAGCATCCCCGACGACGGCAAGTGCGCGATGCTTTACCGCGTCAAAGCGCGCGGCATTGATCGAAATGAACTTTGCATCCTGCTGAAACACGGTCCATGAACCAGTTGTGAAGTCCTGCAATCGTGTACCGATCGCCAGAATGACATCCGCCTCACCGGCAAGCGCATTCGCCGAGGTTGATCCAACGATCCCGATGGGGCCGGCGTGAGCGGGATGGTTGTGCGTCATCGCGCCTTTGCCGGCGATTGTTTCGACGATCGGGATGCCGCGTTTGACAGCAAATTCCGCGACCTTCTCTTCGGCCGACGAATAGCGGACGCCACCTCCCGAAATGATCAGCGGTCTCTTCGCGGCCTGGAGCAATGCGGCTGCTTCCACAAGCCTTGTTCTGTCGGCACGGGGGCGGGGTATGGACCATACAGCGGGCTCGAAGAACGCGGCGGGATAGTCGAACGCGACTTCCTGAGCATCCTGTGCAAGGCCAATGAATGCGGGACCGCAGTCTGCGGGATCAAGCATCGTGGCGATTGCCTGCGGCAAGGATGAGATGATCTGTTCAGGCAAAACGATGCGATCCCAATATCTGGTGACTGACTTGAAGGCGTCGTTGACCGTCACGGTCGGGTCACTGAAATGCTCAACCTGCTGAAGAACTGGATCGGGAATTCGGTTTGCGAACGTATCTCCCGCGATCAGGAGCACCGGCAGGCGGTTGGCATGGGCTGTGCCAGCCGCTGTCACCATGTTGGCCGCACCGGGTCCGATCGAGGTCGCCGCGACCATCAATTGGCGTCGGCGTTTGGCTTTGGCAAAAGCGATCGCTGCGAGTGCCATCGACTGCTCATTTTGACCGCGCCAGGTTGGCAACTGATCCTGCACCGACTCCAGCGCCTCCGACAAGCAAGTCACGTTGCCGTGACCGAAAATGCCGAACACGCCGGCAAAAAGCGGTAAGCGCTCGCCATCGATCTCCGTGAATTGATTGCATAAGTAGCGCACAAGCGCCTGCGCCATCGTCAGGCGTACGGTCTTCCGGGACATCCGGTCTCCTCCCATGGATCATGTTTTTTCGACGTTACGAAATATTAATTGACAAAGCAATAGTTCCGCAACAATCATTGCAAAAATAGAAATGGGAGGATCTTGATGTTGAAAATTGCCGTTCTCGGCTGCGGCCGTATTGGCCGCATGCACGCCGAAAACATAGCTGCCCATCCGCGGGCGACGCTTGCGGGCGTCTTCGACGTTCATCGCTCTGCGGCAGACGATGTTGGGAGCAAACACGGTGTGGCCGTCTTTGATTCTGCCGAGCGATTGTTCTCCAGCAGCGCCGTTGATGCGGTCCTGATCGCCACGTCGACACCGACACACGCAGATTTCATCGAGAAAGCCGTCGCGGCCGGCAAGCCGATATTATGCGAAAAGCCGATCGATTTGAGCCTCAAGCGTGTCCAGCAATGTGCGGAGGCAATTGGGACGACCAGCGTACCGATCATGCTCGGTTTTGTCCGCCGCTTCGATCCCGGCCACAGGGCGGCGCGCGATGCAATCCGTGCAGGCGATATCGGGGACCTTCATCAGGTCGTTATAACCTCGCGCGACCCCGGAATGCCGCCGGTCGCCTATACCGAAGCATCCGGCGGCATCTTTCGCGACATGACCATCCATGACTTCGATATGGCACGGTTCATGCTCGGCGAAGAGGTGATCGAGGTTTCGGCCGTGGGTAGCCGCCTTGTCGATCCGGTTCTTATGCAGCGATTGGACGACTACGACACCGTGACGGTCGTCCTCAAGACCGCATCGGGCAAGCAATGCATCATCAATAATTCTCGCCAGGCCGTCTACGGCTATGACCAGCGGGTTGAGGCGCTCGGCACAAAGGGAATGGTCGTCTCCGAAAATCGCCGCCCAAACATGACGACGCTGCACTGTGCCGATTTCACCGGCAAAGGCGCGCCGCTTCTCAACTTCTTCATCGATCGCTACGCCGAGGCCTTCATGGCTGAAATCAGCGCTTTCGTCGATGCGATTGGCGCCGGCAAGGCTCCGGAGGTCGGATTTGAGGATGGTCGTCAGGCTCTGATCCTGGCCGAAGCGGCAATCAAATCCGCGGCCGAAGGCCGCGCCATAAAAACCAGCGAAATTGGGTGACCCATGTATCAGAAGTTTGGACTCTATATCGACGGCAACTGGCGCCGTGCATCCGACGGAGCAACGGCTGACGTCCTAAGCCCCGTCACTCAGAGCGCTCTTGGCGCAGTTCCCGTAGCGACGACCGCTGACACGCAGGAAGTCCTGGCTGCAGCCAGCAAAGGCTTCGCGGCTTGGCGGACGACGGCCGCTTTCGCCCGTGCCGACGCCCTGCATCGGATTGCCGACGAGATGCTCCGCCGTGCCGATGAGGCGAAAAGGATGATTTCCGCCGAGACCGGCAAGCCGATCGCGCAGTCAGAGCGCGAATGGGGACTGTCCATCGATCAGTTTCGGTGGTTCGCGGAAGAGGCACGCCGCATCTATGGCCGGATCATTGAATCGCGCGTGCCGGGTGGTCGCTTCGAGGTGTCGCGTGAGCCGGTCGGCATCGTTGGCGCCTTTACCGCTTGGAATTTTCCCGCGGCACTCGTCGCCCGCAAGGCGGCACCGGCGCTTGCGGCGGGTTGTGCAATCATTATCAGACCGTCGACCCAGACGCCGGGCGTTGCCATGGTCATGGTCGATTGCATGCGGGCGGGCAACTTGCCCGATGGCGTCGTCAATCTCGTCGTCGGTCCGACAGCGACGACCTACGTGCCAATCATGGCGGACAAGTCGGTGCGCAAGGTGTCCCTGACCGGCTCGACACGCGTTGGTCAGCAGATGATCCGCGATGCCGCCGATACAGTGAAGAAAGTATCGATGGAACTCGGCGGCAACGCTCCGCTGATCGTCTATGACGACGCCGATCTCGAGCTCGCACTGAACGTGTCCGTGCCGACAAAGTTTGCAAATGCTGGCCAGGTTTGCGTGACCCCGGATCGCTTCTTCGTGCATGAACGCTTGCACGACGCGTTTGTTGACGGGTTCGTTTCCCGCACAAACGCGCTCAAACTCGGCGACGGCCTCGATCCTTCCGTGCAAATGGGGCCTCTGATCAATGGCGGACGCCTATCGGAGATTGAGTCGATTGTCTCGGATGCTGTGAAAGCAGGTGCGCACGTTGCGGCGGGCGGCGAACGCGCGTCGGAATTCAACGCTGGTCATTTCTACAAGCCAACCGTTCTGACCAATGTCACCGACGATATGAAAGTCTTCGCCGACGAGAATTTTGGCCCCATTGCCGCAATCACACGGTTTAACGAGGAGGATGAAGTTCTTTCGCGCGCCAACGCTTCAGACATGGGACTGTCGGCCTACGCTTTTACCCGGTCGCCGGATCGGGCGCGGCGAACGGTATCGGCGCTGAAGGCAGGGATGGTCGGTATTAACAGCTTTGCGCTGGCGGCGTCCGAGGCACCGTTTGGCGGCACCAACCATTCCGGCATGGGCAGAGAGGGCGGGATTGAAGGCATTGGCGACTATCTCGACACCAAGCTTGCCCAGATCGTGTTTTGAGGGCTGCCGGTATGATCAAGAACAGGTTGAAGGAAATCTGGGCTCAAGGTCGCCCCTCGATCAATGGTTGGCTGTCAATCGGCAATGCGTTCACGGCGGAGATCATGGCAGCTCAAGGCTATGACTCGGTCTCGATCGACATCCAGCATGGTGCGCTGGACTACGGTTCGGTGCTGCCGATGTTTCAGGCCATGCGCGCCTCCGGTGTCGTGCCAATGGCACGCGTGCCTTGGCTGGAGCCCGGCATTATCATGAAGGTGCTGGATGCAGGCGCCTATGGCGTGATCTGCCCGATGGTCAACACTGCCGTACAGGCGGCCGAATTCGTCAGCTATCTACGCTATCCGCCTCACGGTCAGCGCAGTTTCGGGCCGACACGCGTCAGCTTCGCCGCCGGGCCGAACTATGCGGCTGAGGCGAATGGAGAAGTCCTTGCTTTCGCCATGGTCGAAACCAAGCAAGCGATGGAGAACCTCGATGCAATTGCCGCAACGCCACGGTTGGATGGCATTTATGTCGGTCCAGCCGATCTGACCTTCAGTTTGACCGACGGTCGGCTTGCGCCGGCCTTCGATCGCGAAGAGCCGGAAATGATCGACGCTCTCCAGCGCATCGTCGCTGTTTGCAAGAAGAATAGAATTCGCGCCGCCCTTCATTGCGGCACGCCGGAATATGCCGCCCGCGCCATTCAGTGGGGTTTCGATATGACAACTGTGTCCGGCGACACCAGACTGTTGGCGGCTGCAGCGGCGGCGAGCGTCGCGAAGTTCCGCGACCTCGTAGGACAGACGGCGGGTATAGCTGAAAAGGGGGCCTACTGATGCCCCATATTCTCATTGCGGGAAAGTTGCATCCGTCAGGCATGGCGCTCTTGAAAAGCGCTCCGGGCGTGACGTTCGACTACGTGGAAGAAGTGTCGGAGCAATCCTATCATCCATTTATCAGCAAGGCTGACGCCCTGGTGTTGCGCACGCAGCCGCTTTCAGCATCGACTGTTGCGAATGCGGACCGCTTAAAGATCGTCTCACGCCATGGCGTTGGATACGATGCCGTACATCTGGCATCGCTCAATGAAAGAGGCATTGCACTTGCAGTAGTCGGCGACGTGAATTCGGTGTCGGTGGCGGAACACGCCATGATGTTGATCCTGTCGGCGGCGAAACGGGTTCTTCGCGGCGATCGTGCCGTGCGCAATCCATCGGAATGGGGATGGCGGAATCGGCTGGAGGCGGAAGAGATTTCGGGAAAGCGCCTGCTGATCATCGGGTTCGGTCGCATTGGGCGTCATCTCTCCAGAATGGCCGCCGGCTTTGGCATGGAGATCCGAGCTTTTGATCCTTATCTGCAGGCCCAAGGCTGGCCCGGGGGGGCGGTCTTGCCCGAGGGCAGCCTCCTCAATGGCCTTCGGTGGGCTGACGTAGTCTCGGTCAATGTTCCAAAGGCCGATCGACCGATAATAGCCAAAGATGAACTTGCCGCGATGAACCCCGGTGCCATCCTCGTCAATACAGCCCGCGGTGGTGTTGTCGATGAGGCAGCTTTGATCGAAGCACTGCAATCCGGTCGTCTCGGCGCAGCAGGGCTCGACGTTTTTGACGACGAACCACCATCTGAGGATTGCCGCCTTCTAGCATTCGATCAGGTGGTGCTGTCACCGCATATCGCCGGGCTGACCCGTGAATGCGGTGAGCGGATGGCCGTAGCATCGGTTCAAAATGTGCTCGATTTTTTTGCCGGAAGAATAGATCCGAGCCTCGTTGTGAACGCCCAGTACTTGCAAGCGACCTAGGCCAGCAAGCCGATAAGTTACAATCTGAATGTTGTGAGGGCCTGGCTTCCGCGCCCACGAAATTCTATGCGTAACTAGCAATGAAAATTGCACGTATTAAAAATGACATTAAGCATTGAAATATGGTTTGACTCAGTGATTATTGCTGATTAGTTTATTTTGCAATGGTTGTTGCAATTGAGGTTCTCGACAGCAATCATGGGCAGGCAGAAGTTTGGCGCTGGGAGGCGTCGTTCCTAGAAAATCTGTCGGTCCTGGATGCACTTTGTTCCATGGGAGGTAAGAGATGGAACGTCTGATCCGTGGCCTTATGGCCACAACAGTTATCGCAGTCGCAATGGGCGGCGTGGCAGTCGCGCAGGACAAGGCGAAAGTCTTCTTCTTGTTGCCAAATCAAACGACAATTCGCTTCGAAAGCCGCGATGCGCCGTTCTTCGTTCAGGCGATGAAGGAAAAGGCGCCCGACGTTGAAGTCGTGGTTCAGAATGCGCAGGGCGATCCCAATAAACAGCAGGCTCAGGTCGAAGATGCGATCGCTCAGGGGGCAAAGGTCATTCTGCTCACGTCTGCAGACGCGAACCTTGCCGCCGGTGAGCTTGCCGCGGCGGCCAAGGCGAATGTTCCTGTCGTTCTCTACGATCACGATGCTGTCGGCGGAAAGGCCGAAGCCCACATCGTCTTCGACTCGCTGGCGGTTGGTCAGGCGCAGGGCAAACGCGCTGCGGAACTAATCAAGGCCATGTCGAAATCGCCGGTCAAGGTTGCACGCGTCAAGGGTAACCAGGGCGAGTACGGCACCGGGCAATACGAAAAAGGCCAGAATGAATTTCTTCAGCCGCTGATCGACTCCGGAAAGGTCAAGGTCGTTTGCGAACAGTACACGCAGAACTGGGATCCGGTGCTGGCTCAGAACTTCGCCGAAGATTGCCTGACGAAGAATGGTGGCGACGTCGACGTCTTTCTCGGCATGAATGACGGCACTACCGGTGGGTCTGTTGCGGCGCTGATCTCCCAGGGAGCAAAGCCGGGAGAGAAGCTCGTCACCGGCGGCCAGGATGCCACGGTAGAGGCGCTCCGCTACATCGCGCAAGGCTGGCAGGACAACTCCGTTCTCAAGGACCTGAAGGTCCAGGCAAACGAAGCCGCGGAAGTCGTCGCATCGATCGTTGCGGGCAAGGGGGTGCCGAAAGACCTGGTCAACGGCAAGGTCAACAACACCTTCATGGACGTCCCGGCCGTGTTCCTGCCGGTGAGCAACATCACGAAGGACAATCTTGGCGACGTGGTCTCGAAGAGCGTTTGGACCTGGGCAGAAATCTGCAAAGGCATCGAAACGGCCGACGTCTGCAAGAAAAATCTTTAATTTGATCGGTTGTTGCGGGGGAGGGCGGCGCGGCCGTCTTCCTCCGTTGCAGGATCAAGACCCTTCCGAGGATGACATGACCGTGACCGATTCAGGGCGTTCACAGGATAAAGCCCTTTCAACCCAAAAGTCTGTTCCGCTCATTTCGATGCGCAACATTCACAAATCGTTCGGCTCGGTTCACGCCCTGCGAGGAGCCTCCGTTGAAGTCCATGCCGGCGAAATCGTCGCGATGGTGGGCGATAACGGCGCGGGTAAATCGACGCTCGTGAAGGTGATGGCAGGCGTCTACGCGGCTGACTCCGGAGAATATGAGATCGAAGGTAAGCCGGTTACGATCCGAACCCCGGCGGATGCCACTGCGCAAGGCATTGCGACGGTCTATCAGGATCTTGCGCTCTGCAACAATCTGGACGCTGTCCAGAATCTGTTTCTCGGTCGTGAATTGACCGGCTCGGGCATTTTCGGCCGCCGCATCCGCCGCGCGGAATGCGAAGTGCGCGCCCGCGAAGTCATGAGGAGAATGCGTCTGGGCAACCTTTCGCTGACCCGGCCCGTTGGCGCCATGTCCGGCGGCCAGCGTCAGAACATCGCGATAGCAAGATCCATTCTTTGGAAGCCCAAGGTGGTCATCCTCGACGAGCCCACCGCAGCCCTTAGCCACTCGGCGGCGCAACAGGTCGCAGACCTTATCCGCGGCCTGGCCGATGATGGACTGGGTATCGTCATCGTCAGTCACGACATCCACCACTTTGTCGTGAATTCGACCGACCGCATCGAAGTCATGCGACTTGGCGCGAATGCGGCGAGCTTTCGCTCCAAGGATGTGACCGGGGAAATGGTCGTCAACGCGATGGTCGGCGGCAACGAGGGTGTCAATCTTGCCGGCTGACCAGAACTCTTTCCATAGTCAAGGAACGAATACCATGGCCTCCATCTCCACAACCGCCGCGCCGAAGCGACGCACTTTCGGAGAGCTTCTCAACAGCGATCTGCGGGCGCTGCCCGTGGTCATCGCGCTGATCGCGCTGTGGATCTTCTTTGCCACTCAGAGCGATATTTTCCTCACGCCGCGAAATCTATCGAACCTGCTTCAGCAATCGACGGTCGTCGGCATGATGGCGCTCGGTTTGATGTTTGTGCTCCTCGTCAAGGAGATCGATCTTTCGATCGCGGCAATACATGGGGTCACGGCAGTCTTCAGCGCAAAGCTGATCGTCGATTATGGTTTCTCGCCCTGGCTGGCGCTGCCTATTGCAATTGTGATCGGCGCAGCGATCGGGTCTTGTTCCGCGCGGTGGGTAAACTGGGTGGGAGTGCCATCGTTCGTCGTCACCCTGGGCCTGGGGCTTGCACTCAACGGCATTCAATTGCTTCTGCTTCCTGCGACCGCGCGTTATGCCTTGATGGGGACGGGGGTTGAATACATAGCGCAGACGACCGTCGCAGGCGCCAGCGCCTGGATCGCCTGGGCAGTTGGGTTGATACTGCTCGGAGGGTTGATTTTTTCTGGCGTCGTCCGGCGACAGCGAGCAGGCCTTGAAGTATCGATTCTTCATAGCGTGCTGCTTCCTCTCCTAGGAGCAGGCATTCTGGGGGCACTCGTTGTGCTCGTCCTCAATGCCAGTCAAGGCATTCCCTTGCCCGTTCTGATTTTTGTGTTTCTCCTTGGCATCGGCGGCTATGTCTTAGGCGAAACTCAATTCGGCCTTTATCTATATGCGGTTGGAAATAATGACGAAGCGGCACGCCGAGCCGGCATCAACGTGCCACTCATTCGCATGGCTGCCTTTGCAATCGCCGGCGGTATTGCGGCAATTGCTGGGATCGTTGCATCGTCGAGAACTCTCGGCGTCGGTGTCTTCTCCGGCGGCGGCGTCGGCGGTGGAACACTGTTGCTGGAATCAATCGCGGCCGCGGTCATCGGTGGCGTGAGCCTGTTCGGGGGGCGAGGCGCTATCCACGCAGCGCTCTTGGGAGCCCTGGTCATCGGCACGGTCCAAAACGGCCTTAATCTCATGGGCGTGGAGAACGAAGTTCGTCTGATCGTCACCGGGCTTCTGCTGGTCCTCGCCGTTTCCATAGACAAGATCATTGAAAAGCTGACGGGACAACAGTCCTTTTGATCTTGCGCTGCAAGGGTTGCGGGCGGCTCCGGTAGCCGCCCGGCAAGGCAGATCGATTTGACATTGCCAATCTTTTGCTGTTCAGCGCATGATGCAATGAGATTTGCAGGTTTAGGAAATGGCGAAGATCGAACCACCGCGAGATTACGAGGAATTCATTCGTCTGGTCCATGACCGCTACGGCGACATGAGCAAAACCTATCAGAAAATCTCAGTCTATCTTACCCAGAGCCCGAATGATGTGGCAGTCCTCTCTGTCAATGCGATCGCGGAGCGCTGTGGCATTCACGCCTCCAGCTTCGTCCGTTTCGCCCAGTACCTCGGCTATGAGGGCTTCAAGGATCTGCAAGGCTTGTTTCAGCGCCGGCTCTCCACCGCCGCTCCTGGTTTCGAAGCGCGAAAGAAGGCATTGGAGACGGAGCTCGGTGCGCGGACGGATAGAAGCGAGGCGGGATTCCTTCGCGACCTCGTGGTGCGCGATATAGCGTCCTTACAGGACATTCTTGCGCAAATTTCCGGTGAGGACTTGGCCACAGCGGTCGACCTTCTGGAAAAAAGCGAGACAATCTTCTTAATCGGTCAGCTGCGTTCAGCGCCAGTGGTTGAATTGCTGCGGTACGTTCTTACCATGCTTGGAAAGCGGTGTGTTCTTCTCGACCCAGGTGGTGGGCTTGCCACATATATGGGGCGTACGATGAAGGATACGGATCTCCTCTTTGCCGTATCGTTCCGTTTCTATGCGACTGAAGTTGTGAACGTGGTGGAAGATGCGGCCGCCCGGGGCATTTCTATCGTCGCCATTTCCGATAGCACACTTTCACCTTTGGCCAAGTCTGCGACGGTTCTCTTCCCTGTCCCGGAGCATGAATACACGTTCTCGCGCTCTCTTGCTGCTCCGATGTGCCTGGCCCAGGCTTTGACTGTTGCGTTGGCAAGCCGCCTCCAGGGCAGCAAGGATGATCCTCGTATTCCGATCGTTACCGGACAATAGCGCGCCCATTTCCCTCAAAATCCAATCCGTCGATTCGACTGCCGCTTCCGCCGGCCCTGTGCTTTCAGATCAGCTTCAGCCCCTTCAGGCTGACATGGCCGTCCTTGCCGATGATGACGTGGTCGTGGACGGTGATATCGAGCGCCTTGGCCGCCTCGATGATCACCTTGGTCATGTCGATGTCGGCACGTGAGGGCGTCGGGTCGCCGGACGGGTGGTTGTGGACGAGGATGATCGCCGTTGCCGAAAGCTCGAGCGCGCGCTTGACCACTTCGCGCGGATAGACCGGCGTATGGTCGACCGTGCCGCGGCCCTGCACCTCGTCGGCGATCAGCACATTGCGCTTGTCGAGGAAGAGGATGCGGAATTGTTCGCGGGTCTCGTGCGCCATGGCGGCGTGGCAGTATTGAATGACCGAAGACCAGGAGGAGAGCACCTGCTTGCTTCTGATCTCGCTTTTCAGCGTCCGGTGGGCCACCGTCGAGATCAGTTTCAGGTCGAGCGCCACGGCCTCGCCGACGCCCTTCACCTCGGTCAGCAGCGCCGCCGGCGCGCCAAAAACGCCGGAAAGCGAGCCGAAGCGTTCGATCAGCGCCTTGGCGATCGGCTTGGTGTCGCGCCGCGGGATCAGGCGAAAAAGCAGGAGTTCAAGGATTTCATAGTCGGCAAGGGCGATGTCGCCCTGTTCGCGGAAGCGGTCACGCAGCCGCTCGCGATGGCCGTGATAATGCTCCTGAGCGGCGAGCGAAGCGGGCAGGGCGGCCTTGGCGTTCGGCGCGGCCGGTTTTTGCGGCTGTCCGCCGAAGAACGAGCGTTCGTCGGCGGCAACAGGCTCTTCGGTCTCAAAAGGCAGCTCGTCGTCGGAAGATGTCGCAACCGGCCTCTTCGCCATCGGATCGTCACCCGGCAAACGATGGCAAGCCCGGGCGGTCGAGCCCGCCTGGCGACAGCGTAAAGATCTCGCAGCCGTCGGAGGTGACGCCGATGGTGTGTTCGTACTGCGCCGAAAGCGACCGGTCGCGGGTGACCGCCGTCCAGCCGTCGGCCAGCACCTTCACATGCGGCCGGCCGAGATTGATCATCGGCTCGATGGTGAAGATCATGCCTTCGCGCAGTTCCGGCCCTTCATTGGCGCGGCCGTAATGCAGGATATTCGGTGAATCGTGGAACAGCCGGCCGACGCCGTGGCCGCAGAAATCGCGCACCACCGAACAACGCTCGGCCTCGGCATAGGTCTGGATCGCCTCGCCGATTGCGCCGGTGCGGGCGCCGGGCCTGACGGCGGAAATGCCGCGCATCAGCGATTCATAGGTGACCTCGAGCAGTCGCTCGGCGGCGCGCTTGATCGTTCCCACCGGATACATCCGGCTGGAATCGCCGTGCCAGCCGTCGAGCACGAAGGTGACGTCGATATTGACGATATCGCCCTCACGCAGCGGCTTGTCGTTCGGAATGCCGTGGCAGACAACGTGGTTGATCGAGGTGCAGGTCGATTTGGTGTAGCCGCGATAATTCAGCGTCGCCGGGTGGGCGCCGTGATCCATGCCGAAATCGAAGACGAACCGGTCGATGTCATCGGTCACCAGCCCCGGCTTGACGATGTCGGCCAGCGCATCGAGGCAGCGCGCCGTCAGCTGGCATGCCCTGCGCATGCCTTCGAATGCTTGCGCGTCGTAAAGCCGGATGGCGCCCGTATTCTTCGAGGGCGCGGAAGAGGCTTCGATATAGTTCACCATTGCAGGGCCTTAGCGGAGAATATTAGAATTGTTCATAATGTAGCTATGCCGGGTTCGTCCATCGCGATCAACCGTCGGGACGAGATTTCTCAGCAGATCCTAATCGCATAGCGGGCAGCCTCCCGCATCGGCTCATCGTCAAATCCTCGGACAGGATGGAATATCCACAATCTTCTCAAGAGGATAGGATTGATTGCATGAAGCCTCCTCGCTACTCACCGATTGGTGACAGTGGGGAAGGGTCGTTCGTGCTTGATGAAGCGGTAAAACTTGAAAATTTGCCTGAGGCCGGCGGCGAGCCGGAGCGGCGAGTGCGCGATCGGGGCGCCACCGAGCGCGCCATCCTTGCCGCCGCCAAGGGATTGCTGGCCGAGGAGGGCTTCCAGAATTTCGGCATCAATGCGGTCGCCCGCCGCGCCGGTTGCGACAAGCAGCTGATCTATCGTTATTACGGCGGTCTTGACGGTCTGGTCGAGGCGATCGGCGCCGATCTCGGCACTTGGGTGAAGGATCGCATTCCCGAAGATGCCGGCGGCATGTTCCTGTTGACCTATGGCGACCTGATGGAGCGGCTGTCGCTTCTCCTGCTCGACGCTTTGAGAAACGATCCGCTGATGCGCCGCATCCTCGCCTGGGAGATATCTGAGAACACCGAGCAGGTGAGGCGGCTTTCCGAAGCGCGTTCGAAGGCTTTGGCTCTCTGGCTGGAGCGCATGCGCGGCTCGCTGGCGCCGCCGAAAGGTGTTGATGCCGCGGCCGTCAATGCCGTCATCATCGCCGCGATCCAGCATCTCGTGCTTGCCGCAGCAAGCGGCGGGCAGTGCGCCGGTCTGTCGCTGAAGACGCCGAAGGACTGGGAGAAGGCGGCGATGGCGCTGAAGCGCATCGTGCGCGGCGTCTACGGCTGACAGCTCATTCATCCACAGGCAGCGGCTGCCGCGTTAACCTTAATGAATGGTTTACGTTGCCTGGCCTGGGTTAACCCGACAGTGTGAAGGGGAGCAGAGATGGAATGAGTAAGAGCCCCCGAGTTGACATCAATGGGAACCAGGATCGCCAAAGCCGCCTTTCTCGTGACTGCGATGATGTTCTTCGCGGTCCTGGCGCTGGATATCGCAATTCCGACGCTGGTGCTGTGCATCATGGCATTGTCGACCCGGTTGGTTTCCCTCGATCTGCCCGTCGCGCGCAAGCATGGAGGTGAGGCCGCATGAAGTGGTTTCTGATCTTCTGGGCCGGCCCCATCGTCTTTCTGGGCGGATGGTACTGGCTCTCCTATTACGACATGAATTTCGGCATCTTCATGCTGTCGCGGCAGGTCCATGACCTGACGTTCCAGCTCTATGGCGAGGCGCTCGGCATTCCGCCGGAAAACATTCCGCCGCTCGTTGCCCGCGCCATCGCTGTCGACAGTCTCGTCGTCTTCGCCATCCTCGGCTTCCGGAAACGCAGGTCGATCGTCGCCTGGTGGAAGGCGCGTCAGCTGAATTCGTCTCCATCGGATCTCGCCAGCAAGGAAAGCCTGTCGAGCGCGCCTTGAAGGATGAAGCTCGCGGCGGCCGAATCGATCCGTTCGGCCCGTTTGGCGCGCGAGACGTCCATTTCGAGCAGCGTCCGTTCAGCCGCCACCGTCGATAACCGCTCGTCCCAGTAGACAAAGGGCAGCGCCGTCTTCTGCTCCATATTGCGCACGAAGGCGCGCGTCGCCTGCACCCGCGGACCTGCCGATCCGTCCATGTTCATCGGCAGACCGATGACGAAACCCGCGACCTTTTCCGATTGTGCAAAATCCATGAGCGCCTGCGCATCGATGGTGAACTTGACGCGCCGGATCACCGGGCGGGGCGTGGCGAAACGCCGCCCGAGATCGGACATCGAAAGCCCGATCGTCTTGGTGCCGAGATCGAGGCCGGCAATGGCCTGCCGCGGGGCAAGCGTCTCGGCCATTTCCTCGATCGTCAGCACCGTCATCGCCATTTCATCCCGTCAAAAGAAATTGAAGTCGCCACCGCTTTTCTTTGCGGCCGCATGAGATATGTCCATAGAGCATGATGCCGAAAAGTGTGAGCGGTTTTCTCATGACATCATGCTCCAATTGTTTGATTGAGATGCGGATTCAGATTTTAGGCAGATCCGGCCTGAAATCATCTGGACCTTCCCGAACGGGCTTTTGCATCACGTAATAAAGGAGAGATTTGATGAAGATCACCTGGCTTGGCCATTCCGCCTTCCGCATCGAGATCGGAAAAGCGACGATCCTGCTCGATCCGTTCCTCAGCCATAACGCTTCCTTCTCCGGCCAGGATATCAAGGATGTCTCTGCAGGCGTTACTCATATCCTGCTGACGCATGGGCACGGCGACCATGTCGGCGATACAGTGGCGCTTGCCAAGGAAACCGGCGCCGTCGTTCTCGCCAATGCCGATCTTGCCGCCTGGCTCGGCTCCAAGGGTCTCGACAGGCTCGAGATGGGCAATACCGGCGGCACGATCGCGCTCGGCAGTTTCTCGGCGACCTTCACCAATGCGCTGCACTCGTCTGCCCAGATCACCGAAGACGGCGTCTCGCATGCGCTCGGCAATGCCAACGGCCTGATGCTGCATTTCGAGGATGAAGCCTCGATCCTCGCCATGGGTGATACCGACATCTTCGCCGACATGGCGCTGATCAATGAGTTGCACCAGCCCGATATCGGCCTCGTGCCGATCGGCGACCGCTTCACCATGGGCGGCGCCGTGGCGGCCCTTGCCTGCCGGCGCTATTTCAACTTTAAGACCGCGATTCCCTGCCATTACGGCACCTTCCCGATCATCGAGCAGACGGCCGATAAATTCGTTGCCGGCATGGAGGGATCGAAGACGGATGTGAAGGCGCTGAAGCCCGCGGAGAGCCTGTCGATCTGACGAAATCCCGTTGCACCGGGCGGACATGGCCTTTATAGCGGGTAGGAAAAATCCCATCCGGAGAATGCCATGTCCGTCGACCTTGCCACCGTGAAGCGCGTTGCCCACCTTGCCCGTATTGCCGTCTCCGAGGACGAGGCAAATCGCATGGTCGGCGAGCTGAACGGTATCCTGGGCTTCGTCGAGCAGCTCTCCGAAGTCAATGTCGATGGCGTCGAAGCGATGACATCCGTCACCCCGATGGCGATGAAGAAGCGGACGGATGAGGTGACCGACGGCAGCAAGGCCGCCGATATCGTTGCCAATGCGCCCGTCACCGATCACAATTTCTTCCTGGTGCCGAAAGTCGTCGAATAGGGCTTCAAGCCTCTTTCCGACCCCTGTTGCCATTTTCAGATCTGAAGCGAAAACATCATGAGCGAACTCACCAGCCTGACCATTGCCGAAGCCCGCCGCAAGCTGCGCGCCAAGGAAATCACCGCACTCGAACTGACCGAGGCCTATATCTCGGCGATCGATGCGGCCAATGGTCATCTTAACGCCTATATCAAGGTGACGCCGGATCTCGCCCGCCTGATGGCGAAGAACTCCGACGAGCGCATCGCTGCCGGCAAGGCCGGCGAACTCGAAGGCATCCCGCTCGGCATCAAGGATCTCTTTGCCACGGTAGGCGTCCACACCCAAGCCTGCAGCCATATTCTCGATGGTTTCGAGCCGCGCTATGAATCGACCGTCACGCAGAACCTCTGGGATGACGGCGCCGTCATGCTCGGCAAGCTGAATATGGACGAGTTCGCCATGGGCTCCTCCAACGAGACCTCGCATTATGGCGCGGTGATCAACCCCTGGCGTGCAGCAGGGTCCAACCAGCAGCTCGTTCCCGGCGGCTCCTCCGGCGGCTCGGCCGCGGCCGTTGCCGCGCATCTTTGCGCCGGCGCCACCGCAACCGATACCGGCGGCTCGATCCGCCAGCCCGCCGCCTTTACCGGCACCGTCGGCATCAAGCCGACCTATGGCCGCTGCTCACGCTGGGGCACCGTCGCCTTCGCCTCCTCGCTCGACCAGGCGGGCCCGATCGCCCGTGACGTGCGCGATGCCGCCATCCTTCTGAAGTCGATGGCCAGCGTCGACGCCAAGGACACGACGTCGGTCGATCTGCCCGTTCCGGATTATGAGGCAGCCCTTGGTCAGTCGCTGAAGGGCATGAAGATCGGCATTCCAAGCGAATACCGGGTCGACGGCATGCCTGAGGAGATCGAGACCCTCTGGCGTCAGGGCATCGCCTGGCTGAAGGATGCCGGCGCCCAAATCGTCGACATCACGCTGCCGCACACCAAATACGCACTTCCGGCCTATTACATCGTCGCTCCGGCCGAGGCATCATCGAATCTGGCGCGGTACGACGGCGTGCGCTACGGCCTGCGCGTCGACGGCAAGGATATCGTCGACATGTACGAGAAGACGCGCGCCGCCGGCTTTGGCCAGGAAGTCAAGCGCCGTATCATGATCGGCACCTATGTGCTGTCGGCCGGTTATTACGACGCCTATTATATCCGCGCCCAGAAGGTCCGCACGCTGATCAAGCGCGATTTCGAACTCGCCTTCGACGCCGGCGTCGACGCCATCCTGACGCCGGCAACCCCGTCGTCCGCCTTCGGCGTCGCCGATGAGAACCTCGCTGCCGACCCGGTGAAGATGTATCTGAACGACATCTTCACCGTCACGGTCAACATGGCCGGCCTGCCTGGTATCGCCGTGCCCGCCGGTCTCGACCAGAAGGGCCTGCCGCTCGGCCTGCAGCTGATCGGCAAGCCCTTCGACGAGGAAACCCTCTTCAAGACTGCTCACGTCATCGAGCAGGCAGCCGGCCGGTTCACGCCGGCCAAGTGGTGGTAACAGGCCGCACGATCCCGCTCTTCCAGAGCATGGGCGTCGAATGCGAAAAGGTGCATCTTAAGAAGCTGTTGGCTGATCGATAACGGGAATCAGGAGGAGCGTGTGGCGACCAATGATCTTGCGCGATTGATCGAGGCAACTGATCGCCTTGCAGCCGGCGGCTTCACCGTGGGCGCGGATTGGCAGGCGGTTCACGAAATCTGTCAGCGCCACGAGGGCGAGCAACCGTTCGATTGGGGCCATGCGCTCTGCCATCGCATCGAAGGCGACGACTGGAATGCCGACTACTGGTATCGCCGCGCCGGCAAGCGACGCGGCACGGGCACGATGGCCGAGGAATGGTCGGCGATGCGGACGGAACTCTCTGAAAAGGCCTGAGACTAGTCCTGACCGCGCCGTTCGAGACGCGGCCAGGATGGTTGGTTGCTATCTGTTGTTCAGCTGCGACCTGACCAGCTTCAGCCCTCTTTCGGTGATCCGGTAGGGCTGGCCACTGGAGGACTTGATCGCTCTCAGCCGCTTCAGCCTGCGGAAGAGATCGAGGTCGACGCCGGGATAGAGCCAGCCATCGCGGGTGAAGCAGCTGACCGCCTCGATCTTCCTGTCGTCGTCGCGGGAAATTTCGATGCGGCCGCCTTGGGCCATGAGATGCAGGATGCGCTGCTCCGTGCGGGAAATGTCCATCTGTTGAGATCCGGTATCGCGCCCGGCAGGGCGCACAAAAACGATCTGGCGCTCCTTCGAACGTCAGGGCTTCGTTTTTTCGGGCCATGCGCGCAAGCGGACTTGCGGGCAGGGCCTTTACCGGGTCTGTGACTGGCTCAACATAAGGAGTTTATTATTTCGATCGCAAAAGGCGGTCAAGACCGCGATCGCCGATCAAACCGGTCGAAAACTCCAGTTTCCAGCCATCGTCCCGCTGGGGGGTACTGGTAAATTCCCCGACTCAATGGTCTAGTTGCGGGGTAACGCGGAGGTGTCGTTGATCCACATTCGCAATGCCCGCGACGGCGAAGCGGAGCTGTTGAGCGAGATCGGGCTGAGGGCCTGGCAAAAAGCGATGGCGTCGATCGGCGAATCGGACGCGATGATCGATGCAGCCCGCAACGCCTTTCGCAACTTCGTGGAAAACGACTGGCTGACCATCACCGTCGTCGAGCAGAACGGCCAGGTCGCAGGCTGGGCAGCGCGCGAGGGATTGGACGAAACCATCTCGGATTTCTGGATCGATCCGGCCTTCATCGGCCAGGGGTTGGGCTCCGCCCTTCTCGAGCGGATCGAAAAGGAGATTGCCGAGCAGGGCCTGGAAAAGGCGGCGATGCAAACCCATTCCGGCAACAACGAGGCGATCGGCTTCTTCCGCAAGCACGGCTACAGCATCCACTGGCTCTCGGTCGCCTATAATCCGAAGCTCGACCGCGACGTGCCCTCGGTCGGGCTGACGAAATCGCTGGTTTCGGACGGTTAGGGTGGGTACGGGCAGGAATTCTGACATTTCGAAAGTCAGGCGGAAAGCGAAAGATTGCTCGCTTTGCGAATATCAGTGTTCAGCCCATAGCGGACTATTCGGACGTCACGCAAAAATTGTTGCCTTCGGGATCATACAATACGCTGTAGCTATTCGTTTCGCGGACGAATGTCGCACCGAGGGATAAGAGCCGCTGAACTTCTTTTTCTCGATCTGGAGCGGCGATATCGAGATGTACGCGGTTGCGGATGGGACGTTCTCCCCGACGAAGGTGGAAGCAAAAGCGCAGGCCCGGACCATCGACCATCACGGTCGGGTCCGTGTCAGGTGTCAGTCCGATCGCGGCGAGGCGGGCCAACTCCGCATCGTCATAGGGCATCACTTCGTAGCCATCGAGCGCAGCCGCCCAGAAACGAGCAACCCGTGAGGGGACGTCGCAATCAACCACGATTTCTTTCAGCTTTGCCATAACGCTTTACAACTTATCCGATCGATGCTGGAGAACGCGCTCAAAGATCGCTCCGCCGATGGCCGGCAGCAATGCGAAAAGAATGAGTTGTGGTGTTCCCTGCAGCGTCAACAGGGCGGAAATGGTCAACGCGATCAGCACTCCCGCCAAGGCTCCGGCCAGATAGGGAAGATAATCCTTCAATACTGCCTCCGTCGTGCGAAGATCTCAAATCAAAGCGGCATCGTGGCTGAAGATAGAGATCCTCATGCTGACGACAACCGGGAGCGGGCTAAACTCATTCCATTGGCATGAATCAAATATTGAGCCGTCGCGCTTCTGGTACAAAGCCGCCCCCTCGATCTGGGCGGAAGCGGGCAACGGCCACTGCTACACAATTCCGCGAAAGCCTTGCACCGACATCCCATTTCCGTTACCTCACCAGTGGAAAAGAACAGCCTGCAAAGAGTATCAGATGACCCTTGTCGACGTCCGCACGCCTGATCCGAAACGCTTCATCCCCGGCGCCACCGGCGACTGGGAAGTCATCGTCGGCATGGAAGTCCATGCCCAGGTGCTCTCCAATTCGAAGCTCTTCTCCGGCGCCTCGACGGAATTCGGCAAACCGCAGAATTCGAACGTCTCGCTGGTCGATGCCGCCATGCCCGGCATGCTGCCCGTCATCAACGAGGAATGCGTCAGGCAAGCCGTGCGCACCGGTCTCGGCCTCAAGGCCCAGATCAACAAGCGCTCGATCTTCGACCGCAAGAACTATTTCTATCCCGACCTGCCGCAGGGCTATCAGATCTCGCAGTTCAAGGATCCGATCGTCGGCGAGGGCAAGATCGTCATTTCGCTCGGGCCGGACCGCCAGGGCCAGTTCGAGGATATCGAGATCGGCATCGAGCGCCTGCATCTGGAGCAGGATGCTGGCAAGTCGCTGCATGACCAGCATGCGACCATGTCCTATGTCGATCTGAACCGCTCCGGCGTCGCGCTGATGGAGATCGTCTCCAAGCCCGACATGCGCTCGTCCGACGAAGCCAAGGCCTATATGACCAAGCTGCGTTCGATCGTGCGTTATCTCGGCACCTGCGACGGCAACATGGACGAAGGCTCGATGCGCGCCGACGTCAACGTCTCCGTCCGCCGCCCCGGCGAAGGTTTCGGCACGCGCTGCGAGATCAAGAACGTCAACTCCATTCGCTTCATCGGCCAGGCGATCGAATATGAAGCCCGCCGCCAGATCGGCATTCTGGAAGATGGCGGCACGATCGAGCAGGAGACGCGGCTGTTCGACCCGAACAAGGGCGAGACGCGTTCGATGCGCTCTAAGGAGGATGCGCACGACTATCGTTATTTCCCCGATCCGGACTTGCTGCCGCTCGAATTCGACGACGCCTTCGTCCAGGCGCTCGCCGTCGATCTGCCGGAATTGCCTGACGACAAGAAGGAGCGCTTCGTGCGCGAGCTCGGCCTGTCGATCTACGACGCCTCGGTGCTCGTCTCCGAAAAGGCGATCGCCGATTATTTCGAAGCCGTGGCTGCAGGCCGCGACGGCAAGACAGCGGCAAACTGGGTGATCAACGACCTGCTCGGCGCGCTGAACCGCACCGGCAAGGATATCGAGCAGACGCCGGTTTCGCCGGCCCAGCTCGGCGCCATCATCGATCTCATCAAGGCTGGCACCATTTCCGGCAAGATCGCCAAGGATCTCTTCGAGATCGTGCTGACCGAGGGCGGCGATCCCGCCGAGATCGTCGAAGCGCGCGGCATGAAGCAGGTGACGGATACGGGCGCCATCGAAAAGGCCGTGGACGAGATCATTGCCGCCAATCCCGATCAGGTGGAGAAGGTCAAGGCGAAGCCGACCTTGGCCGCATGGTTCGTCGGCCAGGTGATGAAAGCGACCGGCGGCAAGGCCAATCCGCAGGCCGTCCAGGCGCTCGTCAAGGCGAAGCTCGGCATCGAGGAATAAGCGGTGTATTTCGTCCGCACTGCCGGCGAGCGCGACCTGGAGAAGGTCCGCGCCCTGCTGGTGGAAAGTTTTCACGCGACCTATGACAGTCTCCACGGCAGAGCCAGGGTGGAGGAGCTCACTGCCCAGCTGTTTTCGCCGGAGGCGCTGAAAACGCGCCTGGTGCGCAAGGATGCCGAATTCCTCGTTGCCGACGACGGCCGCAAAATCGGCGGCATGGGGTATGCGGCGATGTCGCAGGAGCTGACGAAGACGGTCATGCTGCATCTGCTCTATGTCGCTCCGGCGCTACAGCGCCAGGGCATCGGCCGCGATCTCTTCGCCGAGCTCGAAACCTGCTTTCCGGATGCGGAGATCATGCGCCTCGAAGTCGAGCCGCAAAATGCAGCGGCGATCGCCTTCTATCAGGCGCACGGCTTTGCCGAAGTCGGACGCAACGAGAATAGCGCGCCTGGGCAATCCGGCATCCCGGCGGTGATCCTCGAAAAAACGCTCGAGGGGCATTGAGGCGTGGAAGGCGAATTGCCCGACATTCGCATTCGCCAGGCGCGCAGGGAGGATTTGCACGCTCTCGTGTCAATATTTGCCGCCGACGCCGTCGGCGGTCATGGCGACACCACCGATCCAGTGGCCTTTGCCGATTATGTCAGGGCCTTCGCGGCCATCGAGGCTTCGCCCGACCAGGTGCTGTATGTCGCGGAGCGCGGCGGCGAGGTTGTCGGCACGTTCCAGACGATGGTCACGACCACGCTGACTGGCCGAGGCTCGTCGGCGATGATCATCGAGGCGGTGCAGACGCGGGCCGACATGCGTGGGCAGGGGATCGGCGCCGGGATGATCGAGTTCGCCATTGCCGAGGCAAAAAGCCGCGGGATCAAGCGGGTAGCTTTGACCTCGAATGCGATCCGCAAGGATGCGCATCGTTTCTATGAAAGACTGGGCTTCAAGCCCTCGCATCTCGGCTTCAAGATGGCTTTGAAATGACCTTTGGCTGTCGCGGAATCGCTGGACAATTCGGCTTGGCGGCGGCATAAGCGAGAAAACGAATTCTGGTTTGGCCCGCATCTGGCGGGCACAAGGAAAAGACATGTGGAATCTTCTGGTTCAGACCTTTACCTGGTGGAACAGTCAGACGATGGGCACGCGTTTTGCGACCTGGCGTTTCGGCAAGCGTGTCGGCGAGGATGAATTCGGCAACGTCTATTATGAAGGCGGCATGTCGTCCTACGGTCTGCCGAAGCGCTGGGTGATCTACAAGGGTTATGCCGATGCCTCCGCCATCCCGCCGGGCTGGCATGGCTGGATGCATCACCGCACCGATGTTCCGCCGTCCAAGGAAAACTACGTCGCCAAGGAATGGCAGAAGGCGCATCGTCCCAACTTCACCGGTTCTCCGCAGGCCTACCGTCCGCCAGGATCCATCGCCGTTCCGGGCGAGCGTCCGCGGGTCACCGGCGATTACGACGCCTGGACGCCGGGCAACTGAGACGGCTCGACCGGGGCAATCCCAAACCCGGCTTTTGGCCACAATTGACCTTTACCCGCAGGTTGGCCGCGCTTGACCGCGGCCGTGAACGAAGAATATCTGGAGACGGGTACACATGAAGTTCTTCACGCGAAACAGGGCGCTGCGTGCCGCCGGGTCGCTGCTGGCGCTCTCGGTCCTGCTTCCGCCGGTTGCGGCACGTGCTGCACGCATTGAAAACCCGGTAGCCGTTTTCTCTGGCCTCGACAAGATCACCGGCCGCATCACCACCTTCGACGTCTACGTTAACGAGACCGTCCAGTTCGGCGCGCTGCAGGTAACGCCGAAGGCCTGTTACTCGCGCGACCAGGCCGAAGCGCAGAAGATCGACGGTTTCGTCGAAGTCGACGAGATCACCCTCGACCGCAAGATCCGCCGCATCTTCACCGGCTGGATGTTTGCCGCCAGCCCCGGCCTCAACGCCGTCGAGCATCCGATCTACGACGTCTGGCTGAAGGACTGCAAGGCAAACTCGGATGTCCCCGCGCCTGACAACGCCAAGGCGACAGCGCGCTAACGCGTGTCGCCGGCGGTGATCTTGGCCCTAGCAGGATCTATGCAGTGGGCGTCTTGTTCCTGTTGAAAAGGCCCTTGGCGAAGCGAAGCACAGCGCCGGCCGCGATGACGACAAGGATGCCGGCCTTTTTGAAAAAGGCGAGGGCAACGGCCAGCAATCCCACCTTCGCGGCAATCTTGGCGCCGGCGCCCGCAGCGATCATTCCCGCCATCCCATAGGCCGCGATCTTGTCGCCTTCGACATAGTCGGCATAGGCCATTCCCTTGTCGAACTGCACGAGCTTCGTGACTGTCGGAATGACATCCTCGATCTCCTTCAACTGGTCGAGGGCAGCGACGAAGTTGAATTGAAAGACACCCTCGCGGCCGAGCGCACGCACGGAATAGTTCAGCGTGTGCTGCCCCTGTGCATCATCGCCGAAGACCAGATCGCGCGCCCAGTGCAGCGCATGCGCCGATTTGTCGTAATGCGGTGTCGAGGCCCAGCCGACAAGCGTGATCTTCTCGAAACCCTGCTTTTCGCGCTCGACGTTGTTTTCTCGGATGGAATCCTTGATGTTCTGCAGCAGTTCGTCGTATTCGTCGTGGCGGCATCGGCGTCAGAGACATAGCCGTCCGCGCTGTATTCCACAACGGAGCCCCAGGCCTCGATATCGGTCGGCGCGTATTTCGCCGGGAAGATCATCCCCATCTTTCCCTCCGCCGCAGCCGCGGGATTTCCCCAGATATCGACGAGCACCTTTTTCGTGTCGGCGGAATTGAGGTAATAGAAGCCTTGGGGCACGTTCAGCGTCGCCTTTGCCTCAGGCAGCTTGATCGCACCCTGCTGAAAATCGAGCTTCTCCAGCAACGGTTTTTCCGCTTCGGAAAAATCGCTCCTGTCCGGGAACATCTCCTGGTAAGGTCGGGCGTCGGCCTGGCCTGTGAACAAGGCGAAAAGGATCGCCGCCGCAAAATATCGTCTCAAAATTCTATCCCCCATTGCATTTTCCGAACCTATTCAAATCGGCTGGAAAATCAACGCAGGGATGAAATGATCGCGCTTAAAACTTCAGGTGTGGCGATACCATCGCGGCTTCAAGCAGCACGCCATAATCGGCCTTCGCAACGTCGATCGCCCCGAACGTCTTCAGGTGCTCGGTGGTGAACTGTGTATCGAGCAGCGTGAAGCCTCTTTCCCGTAGTCGCTCGACCAGATGCACGAGGCAGATCTTCGAAGCGTCCGTGCGGCGTGAGAACATGCTTTCGCCGAAGAAGGCCGAGCCGAGCGAGACGCCGTAGAGGCCGCCGACCAGCTCGTCGCCGTCCCACGCTTCGACGGTATGGGCATGGCCCATGTCGAAGAGCGTCGCATAAAGGGACCTGATCGTCTTGTTGATCCAGGTACTCGGGCGACCGGATGTCTCCTCGGCGCAGGCAGCGATCACCTGCTCGAAAGCGTGATCGAAACGGATTTCGAAGGGTTTCCTGCGCACCGTCTTGGCAAGACTCTTCGACAGGTGGAAATGGTCGAGCGGCAGCACACCGCGCAATTCCGGCTCGACCCAGAAAATCTCCGGGTCGTCGGCGGATTCAGCCATCGGGAAAAGGCCGATGGAGTAGGCGCGCAGGAGAATTTCAGGGGTAATGCCTGGTGACTTCCTGCGCGATCCCGCCATTCCTGCCCTATGCCGCCGGTTCGTTGGCGAGGTAGTGTTCCAGCCAGTGGATGTCGTAGTCGCCGTTGGCGATATCCTGGTTGGAGACGAGATCCTGGAACAGCGGCAGCGTCGTATTGATGCCGTCGACGACGAATTCGTCGAGCGCCCGCCGCAGCCGCATCATGCATTCGACGCGGGTACGGCCGTGCACGATCAGCTTGCCGATGAGGCTGTCGTAATAGGGCGGGATCTTGTAGCCCTGATAGGCGCCGGAATCGATGCGCACGCCGAGACCACCCGGCGCGTGGAAATGCGTGATCGTGCCGGGCGAGGGCACGAAAGTGCGCGGGTGCTCGGCATTGATGCGGCATTCGATGGCATGACCGGAAAAATGCACTTCATCCTGCGTCACCGAGAGACCGCCGCCGGAGGCGACGCGGATCTGCTCGTGCACCAGATCGATGCCGGTGATGGCTTCCGTGATCGGATGCTCCACCTGCAGGCGGGTGTTCATTTCGATGAAATAGAACTCGCCGTTCTCATAGAGGAATTCGATCGTGCCGGCGCCGCGATATTTCAGCTTCTTCATGGCGTCGGCGCAGACCTGGCCGATCTTCATGCGCTGCTCGACGTTGAGCGCCGGCGAATTCGCCTCTTCCCAGACCTTCTGGTGGCGGCGCTGCAGCGAGCAGTCGCGCTCGCCGAGATGGATGGCATTGCCTTCGCCGTCGCCGAACACCTGGATTTCGATATGGCGCGGCTTGCCGAGATATTTTTCCATATAGACGGCATCGTTGCCGAAGGCGGCTGCCGCTTCCGTGCGCGCCGTCGACCAGGCCTCGATCAGGTCGACCTCGCTCTTGGCGACCTTCATGCCGCGTCCGCCACCGCCGGCCGTTGCCTTGATCAACACTGGATAGCCGATTTCGGCGGCCGTCTTCAGCGCGTCCTCTTCGGTCTTCACTTCTCCGTCCGAGCCCGGAACGACGGGAATGCCGAGCTCCAGCGCCGTCGTCTTGGCGGTGATCTTGTCACCCATGATGCGGATATGGTCCGCCGTCGGCCCGATGAAGGTTATGCCGTGGGCTTCGAGAATATCGGCGAACTTGGCATTCTCCGACAGAAAGCCGTAGCCTGGATGCACGGCATCGGCGCCGGTGATCTCGCAGGCGGCGACGATCTGGTGGATATTGAGGTAGCTCTCGCGCGAGGAGGGCGGACCGATGCAGACGCTTTCGTCGGCAAGCCGCACATGCATGGCATCGGCGTCGGCGGTCGAATGCACCACGACGCAGGCGATGCCGAGCTCCTTGCAGGCCCGGAGCACGCGAAGGGCGATTTCCCCGCGATTGGCGATGAGAATTTTCGAAATCATGGGCATCGGCCTATTCGATGACGACGAGGGCTTGGCCGTATTCGACGGGATGTCCGTCATCGACGAGGATCTCGGTCACCTTGCCTGACTTCGGCGAAGGGATCTGGTTCATCGTCTTCATCGCTTCGATGATGATCAGCGTCTGGCCTTCCTTGACGGTGACGCCGACTTCGATGAACGGGCGCGCGCCCGGTGCCGGCGCCATGTAGACGGTGCCGACCATCGGTGCGCTGACTGTATTGGCGGGGTTGCGGGCGGGAGCTGCGGCCGGTGCAGCGCCTGCTGCTGCCGGAGTGGCTGCTGCGGGTGCGGCATAGGCAGGCGCTGCGATCGGCGCCTGGACATATTGCTGGGTGCCGGCGCGCGAAACGCGGATGCGCAGGTCGTCCTGCTCGACCTCGATCTCGGTCAGGTCGGTCTCGTTGAGGATATTGGCGAGATCGCGGATCAGTGCCTGATCGATACCCGATTTCTTTTCAACCATGGTGTTGCCCTGTCTTCTTCTTATGCCGTGATGTTCTTCAGCGCCTGCAGCGCCAGGATGTAGCTGTGAGGCCCGAAACCGCAGATCACGCCTTTGCATGCCGGCGCGATCATCGATTTGTGGCGAAATTCTTCCCGTGCATGGACGTTGGATATGTGGAGTTCGATGACGGGAATGGAAATAGCGCGGATCGCATCATGCAGCGCAACCGATGTATGCGTATAGGCGCCCGCATTGATAGCGACGCCAGCGGCTTTCTCGTCGGCCTCATGGAACCAGTCGACGAGCGTACCTTCGTGGTTGCTCTGGCGGAAATCGATGTCGAAGCCCAGTTCGCGGCCGGCGGCTTTGCAGTCCGCCTCGATGTCCTTCAGCGTTTTGCCGCCATAAATGCCGGGCTCTCGTTTGCCCAGCATGTTGAGGTTAGGGCCGTTCAGGACAAAAATCGTTTGCGTCATCGAATGTTCCGTAAAATGTACGACGGCAACCTATAGACTCCGCGAAGGCCGAATGAAAGCCCTTACGGATTGCCGGCAGGAATCGCGCCACATTTGTCCACATGGTTGAAACGCTTCGATTTTGGCGATTTGATGGGCAGCCGTCCGGCGGCTGACGTGCTCAGCAGGCGGTCTTGCCGCAGCTGCGCATGTTCTTGACCTTGGTTTCGAGATCGTCGAGCCCGACGGCGCCCGGCACCAGTTCGGTGCCGATCACATAGGACGGCGTGCCGCTGATGCCGAGACTGGAGGCGAGCTGGTAGGTAGCCTGGACGATGCCGTCATTCGGGTTCTTCGCCATCTCGGCGCGGATTTTGTCCTCGCTGACGCCGAGCGAAGCGGCAACCGCGATCGCCGTTTCGTCCGAAGCGCGGCCTTCGCTGCCGAGCAGGGCGACATGGAAATCGGAATATTTTTCAGGCGCCAGCTTGCGGAAGGCGTCGGCCACCTTGTGGGCAGCGACCGAATCCGGTCCGAGGATCGGAAATTCCTTGAGCACGAAGCGGACGTTTTTGTCCTTCTTCAGCATTGCCTGCATGTCGGGAAGCGCGTGACGGCAGTAGCTGCAATTATAATCGAAGAATTCGACGACGGTGACATCGCCCTTGGGATTGCCGAGCGTGACGTCGTTCTTCGAATCGAAGATGTCGTTGGTGTTCTCTTCGATCGCCATATTGGCCTTCACCAGCCGCTGGGCTTCCTGCTTCTTCTGCAAAGCGTCCTGGACATCGAGCATGATCTCGGGATTTTCGATCAGATATTGCTTGATGAATTCACCGAACTCCTTCTTCTGCTGGTCGTCGAGCGCTGCTGCCGGAAAGGGAAGGGCGATCGATGCGGCAAGCGCCAGTGCGGTGAAGGTTTTCGGAAGAAAGGCCATGATATCCTCGTCAACGGCGATGGGGTCGTCTCCTGGGCGAGATGACCGTCGCCGGGTTAATGGACTTGAATGCGTCGCGTCAAGGTACGGCGCGTTGAGTTCCGCTCAAACAGGAAATTTCACCCCCGCGCGGCCCTCGCGGGATTGTGATGAGCCGATTAATGCGGCAATTGTCGGGCCATCATTGCAGAAGCCGAGCGAGAAGCGATCTTGTTTTCCATATCGAAACGCAGCGAAGTCGAGCCTTTTCATGCCATGGACGTGCTGGCGGAGGCGACGAAACGGCGCGTAGCCGGCCATCCGGTGATTTCGATGGCGGTCGGTCAGCCCTCGCATCCAGCCCCCCAGGCGGCCCTCGAAGCGGCGCGCGCAGCCCTTGCCGAAGGCCGGATCGGTTATACCGATGCGCTGGGGACGGCGCGGCTGAAAACGGCTCTTGCCCAGCATTACCGGTTTCGTCACGGCCTGGAAATCGATCCCACGCGGATCGCCATCACCACCGGTTCCTCTGCAGGCTTCAATCTCGCCTTTCTCTCGCTCTTCGATGCCGGTGATGCGGTGGCGATCGCAAGGCCCGGTTATCCCGCCTATCGCAATATCCTCGGTGCGCTCGGCCTGAGGGTTGTCGAAGTGCCGGTAACCGCCGAGACCCACTTCACACTCACCCCTGAGAGCCTCGAGGCGGCGCAGAAGCAAAGCGGCGTGAGCCTGAAGGGCGTGCTGCTGGCGAGCCCCGCCAACCCGACCGGCACGGTGACCGGCCGCGATGGGCTGAAGGCGCTTGCGAATTACTGCGCGGCCCATTCCATCGCCTTCATCTCCGATGAAATCTACCACGGGCTGACTTTCGCCGGCGAGGAGGCGAGTGCACTCGAACTGACCGACGAGGCGATCGTCATCAACTCCTTCTCCAAATATTACTGCATGACCGGCTGGCGAATCGGCTGGATGGTGCTGCCAGAGCGCTTGGTGCGGCCGATCGAGCGGTTGGCGCAGAGCCTCTATATCTCCCCGCCCGAACTCTCCCAGATCGCCGCCACGACCGCGCTCGGCGCCGGCGCCGAACTCGATCTTTATAAGGCGAGCTATGCCGCCAACCGCGATTTGCTGATGAAGCGCCTGCCGCAGATCGGTCTTTCGATCGCCTCGCCGATGGACGGCGCCTTCTATGCCTATCTCGACGTCACCCGCTTCACCAATGATAGCATGGGTTTTGCCAAGCGCATGCTCGCGGAAATCGACGTCGCCTCAACACCCGGTCTCGACTTCGATCCGCTGGAGGGACATCGCACCCTGCGCCTGTCCTACGCGGGCTCGCAAGCCGAGATCGCCGAGGCGGTGGAGCGGATTGCAGTCTGGTTGAAGTAGCGCGCAGGCACACCAGCGGCTGCTGCTCTCCCATCGCTTAACTGCGCGACGAAAACAGCGAGGCGAGCGTCGAAGACGGCTTGTTGTTCAGGCGCGGCACGACTACGAGCTGCCTGATGTCGCCGCGCTTGTAGGCGGCGAGGAAGCGCTTGTAATCCTTGAAGGAGACGCAGCCGTTGGAATCGCCGTTCTTGCCGAGCATGTAGGTGTGGGCGAGCAGGCCGACACGGTCATAGATGGCGTCCGACCCCTCGAGCGGAGTCAGCCGCAGCGCCTCGACACCGTGGAAAAGGCTTTCGCGCATGGTGAGGGCGTAGGTATGTGGCGGGGTCGGCCCGCGCATCTTCTTGTCGACGTAACGCGGATTGTCGCGCATCTTGCCGAGCCCGGAATGAGCTTCCAGCCTCTCGCCGTTCGGCAGATAAACCGTGCTGTTTTCGATGTCGTAGATGGCGACGCCGGCGCGCAGCTTCGGCGAGAAGACCGGCTTGTCGTAGCGCGGCACTGCATCGTCCTGGTCGTCTTCGATCGGCGAGTTCGGCTGGGCATAGGCAAGGGCAGGCTCGCCGGCGCGCTGCGAACCCTTGGCGGCCGGTGCCGGTTTGCCGATAAGGCCGTCAGGACGCGCCATCGGCAGCGGTACGGAACCGGCATCCGGCGCCAGAACGAGATCGAAAGGCTGCGGGTCTTCGGCCGCGGCAATTTCTACGGGCGCAGATTTTTCCTGCGGCAGTGACGCCGTCTTGAGGGCGGGCTGGACCGGGGCAGGCGCAATCTGCTGCGGTCCGGCATCGGCAAGCGCCAGCAGGGCCGGGAGTTCGGCAGCGGCGACGGCCTCCTTCGAGGGAACGACGATCCGGTCGCCGTCGTCTTCTTCTACACTCTCTGCCGAGGCAACCTCGACGGCCGGCGGCGTGACCACGTCATCCTTGCGGAATTTGGCGCTGTCGGAAATCGCGGCAACCACAGGCTGCTCGGCAGCCATGACAAGCCGATTGTGTTTTGTAAGTGCCGCCAGTGCCGTTGCAGTAGCATTGGTTTTCTGCGCATGCGATTGGACGAGGTCGGCCGTCAGGGCGACGACCGGCTTGGCGTCGAAGGCGGCCAAGCGATCGGCCTTGCCGACATGGATCAGCCGTTCGTGCGTCGCCGGCCTGGGCTTCGGCGCCGCTGCGGCCTGGGTGAATCTTTCGGGCGGAGAAACGGGCGCGGCAACCGAATGCATCGTCGCCAAGGTCGCAATCAACCATGTGGAGGTCAGAAATCCGGCGCCGACGACGCCGTAAAGAAAGCCACGAGATCTGCGCAAACGAAAAGCAGATCCGCCAAGAGGGGTGACGTCATCGAACGTCCCGACCGCAAACGCCATACTGAACTCGTCTTTCAAACTCGCTACGCAGGCCGGCGGCACTGACTGACTACACTTCGCCGGGGCCGGTAATGGCGCAAATGGGCCGAATTTAGACCACCCGCGACATCCGACTGTTTCGCAAGGATGACGAATTATGGTTTCTAATTTGTTTACGCGGTGTTGCGCTTTTTCATGACGTCTCAAAAAGAGATGCGTGGGATCTTTCAGACGCGTTCCATCACATAACTTCCGGGGGCTTCCTCGATCGCGTTCAGCGCATCGCCGCCCGGTTTGCGCGCCGCAACGCGCCTGCCGTCATGGGTCTCGATCCAGGCCAGCCAATGTGGCCACCATGATCCCGCCGTCTCGGTCGCCTGCTCGATCCAGGTCTCGTACTCGCCCTTGGCCGGGCCGCCCGTCCAGAATTGATACTTCTTCTTATCCGGCGGGTTGACCACGCCGGCGATATGTCCCGAGCCCGTGACAACGAATTCCACCTTGCCGCCGAAAAACTGGCTGCCGACGAAGACGGATTTGGCAGGGGCGATGTGGTCCTCGCGGGTGGCGAGATTATAAATCGGGATCTTCACGTCCTTCAGCGACACTGGCTTGCCGTCAAGGATCATCTCGTTCTGCGTCAGCGAGTTCCTGAGATAACAGTTGCGCAGATAGAAGGTATGGTTTGCCGCCGCCATGCGGGTCGAATCGGCGTTCCAGAACAACAGATCGAAGGGCAGGGGATCCTGGCCCTTGAGGTAGCTGTTGACGAAATAAGGCCAGATCAGCTCGGAAGCGCGCAGCATGTTGAACGCCATCGACATCTTCGAGCCGTCGAGATAGCCGGTCGCCTGCATATGCTCTTCGAGCGCTGCAAGCTGCTCCTCGTCGACGAAGACCTTGAGATCGCCGGCATGGGTGAAATCGACCTGGGTGGTGAAAAGTGTCGCCGTTTTGATGCGCTTGTTCTTCTCCTTGGCGTGCAGCGCCAGCGTTGCGGCCAAAAGTGTGCCGCCGACGCAATAGCCGACGGCGTTGACCTCCTTCTCGCCGGTCGCCTTCTCGATCGTCTCGAGCGCGAAATCGATGCCCTCGCGGGCATAGGCCGCCCAGTCCTTGGCGGCATGGCGCGCATCCGGGTTGACCCAGGAAATCACGAAGACGGTCTGACCCTGATCGACGCACCATTTAATGAAGGATTTCTGTGGGTTGAGGTCGAGAATATAGAATTTGTTGATCCAGGGCGGGCAGATCAGCAGCGGCCGCTTCAGGACCGTTTCGGTTGAAGCCTCATATTGGATGATCTGGCAGATGTCGTTCTGGGCGATCACCTTGCCCGGCGTCAGCGCCATGTCGCGGCCGACGGCGAATTTCGTCATGTCTGTCTGGCGAAGGCGAAGATCACCCTTTCCGGCAGCGATATCCTCGGCCAGCATCTTCATCCCGCGCACCAGGTTTTCGCCGCTGGTTGCGATCGTCTCGCGATAGAGCTGCGGATTGGTGGCGACGAAATTGCTCGGCGAGAGTGCTGCCGTGATCTGCTTCACGTAGAAACCGGCCTTGTGCTTGGTGTGCTCGTCGAGGCCGTCGGTCTCCGACACCAGCTTCTCCACCCAGTCGGTGGTGACGAAATAGGCCTGGCGGATGAAATCGAAGAACGGATTTTTCTGCCAGTCCTCGTCGGAGAAGCGTTTGTCCTTGCGGGTGTCCGGTTCCGGAGGCGAGGGCTCGCCCTGCATGCGCTGCATAGAGCGCATCCAGATGCCGAAGAAGGAGGACATCAGCTGCGTCTGCGCCTCGAAGGTGCGGCGGGGATCGGCAATCCAGTATTCGGTGACCTTGGAAAGCGTCTTGACCATGTCGGTCATCGGATCGACGACGGTTTCGCTGATCTCGCCGCGTTCGCGCGGCGCAAGCCAGGCCGAGGCCGCCTGGCCGAGATTTTCGAGCGCCCGGGCGAAATTCATCGCCATCGCCTCGGGATCCTTCAACAGATAGGGATCGAGATCGGTCGCGTCGAAACCGGCCTTGCCGCCATTCTTCTGGCCGCCATTCTCCTGCTTGCTGTCGGTCACCATTTCCTCCGGCGGCAGCACTCTTTTTATCCAATCGTTGTACATCGTGATTGAACGAGAAAACAAGTTCCACCCGCGCCGGCTCATGCTATTGCTTTGTCGCTGCGACAAATTTAACAGTCGACGCAGTCAGAACTGGATTTTGAGGCATGACGAAGAACGGCATTCGGCGCATCGCAACCTTCAACCGCACCGCATTGATCTGCGCCGCGGCGGCGATGGCCCTGGCCGGATGCAATCTGACGGCCGAGGAGAAGGCCGCAGCCGCCGCCAAGCGAGCGGCGCCGACCGCCGTGGTCATGCCGGCCACCAAGGGCGATGCGGTCGAAGGCGGCCTGGCGAAGTCGCCGGACGGTTACCCAAATTTCGGCGCGCCGCTGACGGCCGCCAATGTGCAGATGAGCGACGAGCAGGCAGCCGAACTGCAACATCAGCTGACCGCACTTGCCGCCCGGCGTAAGGCCGGCACGATCTCGGAAGCCGAATATCAGGCCAAGGCCGCCGAAATGCGCCGCCTCGCCGCCGAGCACGGCGCTGATACGCTCTCCGAAATCTCCAAATAGACCTTGCCTTTCAGGCATTTTGGACGCAAAGCCTTCCGGATGGATCGGAAGACAAGATTTTCCCGATAATGCGCTTTATGCGGCTTTTCCGTCAAAGATTTGCCGCGTGTCTTGGGTCTGATGAATACGGCGTTGCGATTCTGAAGTTCGTGTCGCAGCCGCCGGGAGACGGAACGAACTTCGACTGCGGCCCGAAAGCCGCCTTTCCATGGGGAATGAAATGGAAGAGTTTCACAAAGTCCGGCGTTTGCCGCCTTATGTTTTTGAACAGGTCAACCGTTTGAAAGCAAGCGCGCGAGCGGGCGGCGCCGATATCATCGATCTCGGCATGGGAAACCCCGACCTTCCCACTCCCCAGTCGATCGTCGACAAGCTGTGCGAGGTCGTGCAGGATCCGCGCACCCACCGTTATTCGTCCTCCAAGGGCATTCCGGGGCTGCGCCGCGCCCAGGCCGCCTATTATGCCCGCCGTTTCGGCGTCAAGCTCAACCCGGATACCCAGGTAGTCGCCACCTTGGGCTCCAAGGAAGGCTTCGCCAATATGGCGCAGGCGATCACCGCGCCCGGCGACGTCATCCTCTGCCCGAACCCGACCTATCCGATCCACGCCTTCGGCTTTCTGATGGCGGGCGGCGTGATCCGCTCCATGTCAGTGGAGCCGGATGAGAGCTTTTTCCCGCCGCTTGAGCGCGCGGTCCGGCATTCGATCCCGAAGCCCCTGGCACTCATCCTCAACTACCCCTCGAATCCGACTGCCCTGGTCGCGACACTCGATTTCTACAAGGACGTCATCGCCTTCGCCAAGAAGCACGACATCATCGTGCTTTCCGACCTTGCCTATTCGGAGATCTATTTCGACGGCGCTCCGCCGCCGTCGGTTCTCGAGGTGCCGGGTGCAATCGATGTGACGGTCGAGTTCACCTCGATGTCGAAGACCTTCTCCATGCCTGGCTGGCGCATGGGCTTTGCCGTCGGCAACGAGCGGCTGATCGCGGCGCTCACCCGCGTCAAGTCCTACCTCGACTACGGCGCCTTCACGCCGATCCAGGTGGCGGCGACGCATGCGCTGAACGGCGACGGCTCCGACATTGCGGAGGTTCGCAACGTCTACAAGCGCCGCCGCGACGTCATGGTCGAAAGCTTCGGCAAGGCGGGCTTCGACGTGCCGCCGCCGGCTGCCACCATGTTCGCCTGGGCGAAGATCCCGGAAAAGTTCCGTCATCTCGGCTCGCTTGAGTTTTCCAAGCTGCTGGTCGAGAAGGCCGACGTCGCCGTTGCTCCCGGCATCGGCTTCGGCGAACAGGGCGACGACTACGTCCGTCTGGCGCTCGTCGAGAACGAACACCGCATCCGCCAGGCTGCGCGCAACATCAAGAAGTTCATGTCGACGGCAGACGAAACGATGCACAACGTCATTTCGCTGAACGCGCACCGTTAATCCAACTCTTAAAGGCAGCCGCGTCCTGCGGCTGCCGCCACACAGACATTCAGGATCGATCCATGGCAGATGCCCTCAAAATCGGCATTGCGGGCTTGGGCACCGTTGGCGCCTCGCTAGTCCGCATCATTCAGCAGAAGAGCAACGAGCTTGCCGTCACCTGCGGGCGTCCGATCACCATCAC
>Ga0209051_1000170_pt1 | contig 119026 bp, 114 predicted proteins | sample AraplaCvi_mMS_r2_2_FD_184286 | JGI IMG/M metagenome (GOLD analysis project Ga0209051, IMG submission 184286) | Arabidopsis root microbial communities from North Carolina, USA - plate scrape MF_Cvi_mMS_r2 (SPAdes) (version 2) | ecosystem: Host-associated > Plants > Roots > Endosphere | place...
AAGCATTCTGGCCCATCAGGCCTTCCATTTCGCTCTCCGAGAAGAGACGGAAGGAAGGTATCTCCTCCTCGGTCTCCATTCCGAGGTGCCAGGCCTTGCGGGCCTGGTCGATTTTCCGGACGCCGTCATCCGCTGCATCAGTCGCATGGAACACCGCAAGGGCAGCCCCGCTCCTGACCGCGGCATCCACTTTCGAGGACCCGCTGACGAACTGGCCGGCTTTCCGCGCCATGTTCATCATCTGCATCAATTGCGCCGCAAGCAGCCGGTCGACGCCTGCGCCGAGATCGTCTGCCGCCTTCACGTCCATTTTTAGCGCGCGGGCGAAGAGTTTCTTCGCCACTGCCCTGTCGACCAGCGACCGGTCGATCTTCACCCAGCATCCGCGTCCCGGAAGCTCGCGCTTCAGATCGGCGACAACGGTTCCATCGGGAGCGGCAACGAAGCGGATCAGCTCTTCCGGCGATCCGCTTTCGCGCGTCACGATGCACATGCGTCCGTTCACGTCATAACCTGCAAGATCGTCGTCCTCGTCAGGGAGAGCGTCCCGCTCATGCGCGGTCATCATGCTTCTTGTTCGGCTTCGGCGACCTCTTCTTCGGTCCCCTTCGCCAGGTCTTCTTCGGTAATCCAGCCAGCCGACAGGCGGGCCTGGACGATCATCTGCTCGGCTTCGACGCGCGAGACGTCGAACTTCGAGAACAGGCCTTCGAACTTCTTCGTTTCGCCGTTCTTGCGTTCCGTCCAGCCGACGAGATCGTCGGCGGCACAGCCGGCAAAATCCTCGATCGTCTTGATGCCGTCTTCGCCGAGCGCCACCATCATCTGGGCGGTCATGCCGTCGATTTCGCGCAGTTCGTCCTGAACGCCGAGCGCCTTGCGCTTCTCGTCCATCTCGGCTTCGAGGCGCTCGAGGAACTCGCGGGCGCGCTGCTGGATTTCCTGCGCCGTCTCTTCGTCGAAACCGTCGATCGAGGAGATTTCGTCCAGATCGACATAAGCCAGTTCTTCGACCGCGGCAAAGCCCTCGGAGGCCAGAACCTGGCCGACCATTTCGTCGACGTCGAGCGAATCCATGAACAGGTTGGTGCGCTCGTTGAATTCCTTCTGGCGGCGTTCCGATTCCTCGGCCTCCGTCATGATGTCGATGTCCCAGCCGGTCAGCTGCGAAGCGAGGCGGACGTTCTGGCCGCGGCGGCCGATCGCAAGCGACAGCTGCTCGTCGGGAACGACGACTTCGATGCGCTCGGCATCCTCGTCGAGAACAACCTTGGCGACTTCGGCCGGCTGCAGGGCGTTGACGACGAAGGTCGCTGGGTCCTGGCTCCACGGAATGATGTCGATCTTCTCGCCCTGAAGCTCGCCGACGACGGCCTGAACGCGCGAACCGCGCATACCGACGCAGGCGCCGACCGGATCGATCGAACTGTCGTTCGAGATCACGGCGATCTTGGCGCGCGAGCCCGGATCGCGGGCGACCGACTTCACCTGGATGATGCCGTCGTAGATCTCAGGCACTTCCATGGTGAACAGCTTCACCATGAACTGCGGATGCGTGCGCGACAGGAAGATCTGCGGGCCGCGCTGTTCGCGACGGACATCGTAGACATAGGCGCGGACGCGATCGCCATAACGGACGTTTTCGCGCGGGATCATTTCGTCGCGGCGGATGATGCCTTCGCCGCGGCCGAGATCGACGATGACGTTGCCGTATTCGACGCGCTTGACCGTGCCGTTGACGATTTCGCCGACGCGATCCTTGAATTCGTCGAACTGGCGGTCGCGCTCGGCTTCACGCACCTTCTGCACGATCACCTGCTTGGCGGATTGTGCGGCGATGCGGCCGAAATCCATCGGCGGCAGCGGATCGGCGATGAAATCGCCGAGTGCGGCATCCGGGTTGCGGTCGCGGGCAAGCTCCAGCGGGATCTGCGTCGAATAATCCTCGGCCTTGTCGACGACTTCGAGCAGGCGCTGCAAACGGATTTCGCCGGTCTTCGGATTGATGTCGGCCCTGATGTTGGACTCGGTGCCGTAACGGGAGCGTGCCGCCTTCTGGATGGCGTCGGCCATTGCGGCCAGCACGATCTCGCGGTCGATGACCTTTTCGCGCGCCACTGCATCTGCGATCTGCAGAAGTTCGAGCCGGTTCGCACTGACTGCCATTGTCTTGTTTCTCCGTCTTAACCCCGGGGTTCCCGTCCCTGGAGCGGTCTGTTGATCGGTTATTCCTGGTCGTCCGCTTCGTTCTGGTTGGCGGCCTGGGCTTTCGCCAGCTTGTCGGCGCGCAACGCATCGCGGATCAGGTCGTCGGTCAGAATGAGCTTCGCATCGCTAAGCGCCGTGAAGGGAATGGTGACCTTTTGCTCTTCCCCGTAAGCGACCTGGTCACGCTCGAGCGTGAAACCATCTACGCCTGCTTCGACGATCTTGCCGCGGAAGCGCTTGCGATTGTCGATCAGGATCGACGTCTCGCATTTCACAAGGTGGCCCTGCCAGCGGACGAAATCGGATTTCCGAACCATCGGACGGTCGATGCCGGGCGAAGACACTTCGAGATGATACTCTTTATCGATCGGATCTTCCACATCGAGGACGGGAGAAATCGCCATCGAGATTTCTTCGCAGTCCTGGACCGTCATCGTCCCGTCGTTGCGCTCGGCCATGACCTGCATCGTCGCGCCGTTCTGGTTCATCATACGGACGCGGATCAGCCGAAAGCCCAGGCCGACGAGGACGGGTTCGATGATATCGGCAAGACGCTGGTCAAGCCCGGTTTCGGTAATCAGCCGCGGCTCAAGTTCGTTGTCTGCGTTTGTCATGTCCGACAAGCGATGCGCTCCTCGCAATTTCATGCTGTTTGGGGATCGCGCTAATAAAAAAGAGCGGGTCCTTGCGGCCCACTCTTCATCAAGCGATCAAGAATTTGAGAGCCATATAGTCGGGTTTTTCCGAAATTGCAAGGTCTGCGACCGATTCGGCCAATTCGCTTACGGTGGGGTGACGAGACCTATGGCCAGCGCCGGTCTTGCGAATATATTGCCGTGGGGCGCAACAACAAAAGCGGAGAAATCGTGGCCTACACTTCGTCGACATTGGCGCCTTTGCGGCACGATACCTACCGCACCATCTGGTTCGCCAGCCTGTCCTCGAATTTCGGCGGACTGATCCAGGCGGTCGGTGCCGCCTGGATGATGACGACGATCACCGCCTCGGAGGACATGGTCGCGCTGGTGCAGACCTCGACGGCGCTGCCGATCATGCTGTTTTCGCTGATTTCCGGTGCGCTCGCCGACAATTATGATCGCCGCCGGGTGATGCTGACGGCGCAGTGCCTGATGCTGACGGTCTCGGCGCTGCTGACGGTCACGGCCCTTCTCGGCTGGATCACCCCCTGGCTGCTGCTGTTCTTCACCTTCCTGATCGGCTGCGGCACCGCGCTCAACAACCCATCCTGGCAGGCCTCGGTCGGCGACATGGTGCCGCGCGCCGATCTGCCGGGCGCCGTCACGCTGAACAGCATGGGTTTCAACATTACCCGCAGCGTCGGCCCGGCCATCGGCGGCGTCATCGTCGCCGCAGCCGGCGCGGCGGCGGCCTTCGCGGTGAACACCGTGAGCTACCTCGCTTTGATCTATGCCCTGCTGCGCTGGCGCCCGAGCACGCCGGTCTCGACCCTGCCGCGCGAGGCGCTCGGCAGCGCCATCTTCGCCGGCCTGCGTTATGTCTCGATGTCGCCCAATCTCGAAAAGGTTCTCCTCCGGGGCCTGCTCTTCGGCATCGGCGCCAGCTCGATCCTGGCGCTGCTGCCGGTTGTCGCACTCGATCTCGTCGGCGGCGGCCCGCTGACCTATGGTTTCATGCTCGGCGCCTTCGGCATCGGCGCGATCGGCGGCGCGGTGCTGAATGCGCGGCTGCGCCAGATGCTGTCGAGCGAGATGATCATCCGCCTGGCCTTTACAGGCTTCGCGCTGAGCGCCGTCATTGCCGCCTTCAGCCCAAGCGCGGTGCTCACCTCGGCCGGGCTGCTCGTCTCCGGCGCCTGCTGGGTCTCCGCCCTGTCGCTCTTCAACACCATCGTCCAGCTGTCGACGCCGCGCTGGGTGGTGGGTCGCGCCCTGTCGCTCTACCAGACCGTCACCTTTGGCGGCATCGCCGGCGGCAGCTGGCTCTGGGGTGTTGCCGCCGATCGCTATGGCGTCGCCGATGCGCTGCTGATGTCATCGGTCGTCATGCTGCTCGGCATCGTCATCGGCCTGCGTTTTTCCATGCCGGCCTTCGCCTCGCTCAATCTCGATCCGTTGAATCGCTTCACCGAGCCGGCTCTCAGTCTCGACATCACCCCGCGCAGCGGCCCGATCGTCATCCAGGTCGATTACGAGATCGGAGATGACGACCTTGCCGAATTCATGCAGCTGATGGGCGAGCGCCGCCGTATCCGCATCCGCGACGGCGCCCGCAACTGGGCGCTGATGCGCGATCTCGAAAATCCCGGGCTCTGGACGGAAACCTACCATACGCCGACCTGGGTCGAATATATAAGACACAACCAGCGGCGCACGCAGGCCGATGCCGAAAACACCGACAGGCTTCGTGCGCTTCATCGCGGCGAAGGTCCGTTGCATGTCCACCGCATGATCGAACGCCAGGCCATTCCACCGGATACCGACGTCTTCCACAAGGCGCCGATCGACCTGCATCATTGAGGACAGCCATGTATCAATTCAGGCTCGCCCGCCAGTCCGATCTCGTCGCCATCGTCCGGCTTCTGGCCGACGACGATCTCGGCAGCGCCAGGGAAATCACCTCTGATCCCGTCGATGCGCGCTACCTCTCGGCCTTCGCGGCGATCGAGTCGGATGCCAATCAGCTCTTGGCCGTCGCCATCGATCCTTCCGATCGGGTCGTCGGCTGCCTGCAGCTGAGCTTCATTCCCGGCCTGTCGAGGACGGGCATGTGGCGCGGCCAGATCGAAAGCGTGCGTGTCGCAAGGGATGTTCGCGGCTCGGGCCTCGGCTCCGCGTTCGTCGAATGGGCGGTCGGCCAATGCGCCGCGCGCGGCTGCAGCTTGGTTCAGCTGACGTCGGACAAGACGCGAGCGGATTCGATCCGCTTCTACGAGAGGCTCGGTTTCGTGGCGAGCCACGAAGGGCTGAAGCGCAGTCTCTGAACAACTACTTCAGCTTGCTCTTCATCGTCGCCTCGGGAAAGCAGGTCGGTGCCATGCCGTTCTTCGCCTGCCACTGGCCGATCGAACGCCGGGTCTTGTAACCAGGCAGACCGTCGGAGCCCCCGACATCGTAGCCCTGCCGCTCCAGCGCCTTCTGCATGGCGGCGACATCGGAGCGCAGCATCTTGCCAACATCGCCCCATCGACCCTCAAAGGCACCGGCATTAGAGCCGATCCGGTCGGCGAGATTGCCGATATAGAGCGCGTAGAGATCGGAATTGTTATATTCCTTGATGATGTAGAAATTCGGGGTGACGATGAACTCAGGCCCATCGCGGCCCGCCGGAACCAGCATCATGCCCTCGGCCTTCATCTCGCTTGAGGGGAAATCCTTGCCGGAGATGCGGTCGATGCCGAGCGAGGCCCAGTGCGACAGCGGTTTTGAGAGATCCGGCCCTTCCTGCGCACAGGAGACCGCCTCCGGTATCGACACCTCGAAACCCCAGTCGTGGTCGCGCTGCCAGCCCTTCTTGACCAGGAAATTGGCGATCGAGGCGAGCGTATCCGGCACTGAGGTCCAGATATTGCGATGGCCGTCGCCGTCGAAATCGACGGCATATTTCAGGTAGCTCGTCGGCATGAATTGCGGCTGCCCGAGCGCGCCGGCCCACGAACCCTTGAAACCGGCCGGCGTCACGTCACCGCCGTCGAGAATATGCAGCGCCGCCACCAGCTCGGTGCGGAACATCTCCTTGCGCGTCGACATGAAGGCCTTGGTCGCCAGCACCTCGATCGCCGAATTCGGGATCTTCGCGGCGCCGAAGCCGGTCTCCCGGCCCCAGATGGCCAGCACGATCGGCCCCGGCACGCCATAGGTCTTCTCGATCCGCTTCAGCGTCGAGCCATATTGCGCGGCAAAGCCGCGGCCGGTTGCGGCAAGCCTCTTCAGATGGTCCTCGTTGAAATAGGGACCGGGCGAGGAAAATTCCGCCTGCGTCTGCTTCTGCTCCTTCGGCGGAGGGAAACCGGGCGGCGCGAGATCGGGCAGGTTCCAGTTCAGGGTGATACCGGAGAAGGCGGCCTTGAAGCTCTTCTCGGAAATCCCGTTCGCCTTCGCCTCCGGCCAGAGGTCCTTCTGCACCCACGTCTCGAACTGCGCCTCGACATCGGCTTTTGAAGGGGCTGCGTGGGCGCAGAGGGGGAGGAGGGCGGTTGTTATCGCGAGGGCGAATATCCGCGGCAAATGAAACCGTCTCATATTACCGTCCGTGCCCGAAGTGCTGCGGCAAGAGTGCCCTCGTCGAGATAGTCGAGCTCGCCGCCGACCGGCACGCCGTGCGCCAGGCGGGTGATCTTCACGTTAAGCCCCTGCAGCTGGTCGGTGATGTAATGCGCCGTCGTCTGTCCCTCGACGGTGGCGTTGACCGCGATGATCAGCTCCCGGATGCCGCCTTCGCCGATCCGGTCGATCAGGCCGCGAATATTCAGATCGTCGGGACCGATCCCGTCGAGCGGCGAAAGCGTGCCGCCGAGCACGTGATAGGCGGCGTTCATCGCGCCCGCCCGCTCCAGCGCCCAGAGGTCGGAGACGTCCTCGACGACGATGATGATCGATTGATCGCGCTGCGTGTCGGTGCAGACGGTGCAGGGATCGACGGTATCGACATTGCCGCAGCGCGAGCAGATCTTCACCTTGTCGTAAGCTTCGCCCATCGCATTCGACAGGGGCCCCAGCAGCTGGTCCTTCTTCTTGATCAGATGTAGTGCCGCCCGGCGCGCCGAGCGCGGCCCGAGGCCCGGCACCTTCGCCAAAAGCTGGATGAGTTTTTCGATTTCGGGGCCGGTGACTCGTTTTGCCATGCGCCGTTCTTAGCTGATATGCAACGAAAACGGAATCGCGGAAGGATCGGCCGTCCCATGAAAATCCTGGCGCTGTGCATCGGCAATCCGGAAAGGCTGGCCGGCAAGAGCTACAAGACCGGCATCTTCAAACACGCGGTCAACGGCGCGGTGATGATCGATGCCGAGGGGCTGGTCGGTGATGCCATCTGCAACCGCAAACACCATGGCGGCGTCGATCAGGCTGTTTATATCGAGGGATCGCTGACGCTCGACTGGTGGAGCGGCGAGCTTGGCCGGCCATACGAGGCTGGCACTTTCGGCGAAAACATGGTGATCTCAGGTCTCGACAATCGCGACGTTTCCGTCGGCGATCGCTTCATATCAGGCGATCTCGTCCTCGAAGTCAGCGCATGCCGCATCCCCTGCGCCACCTTCGCCGCCAGGATGAACGATCCGAAATTTGCCAAGCGCTATACCGCAGCCGCCCGCCCCGGCATCTATTGCCGGGTTGTCGCGGGTGGCGTGGCCGAAGCCGGGACGCCGGTGGAATATCAGCCTTTTCCCGGAAAAAAGGTGACGATGCCGGAACTGATGGAAACCTTCGGCCGGCGGCTTTCGGAGACGGACCGGGCGCGATATCTCGCTGCTCCTATTCATTACAAGCTGCGGGCAATGCTGGAAGCGCAGCGCTAGGAACAATTTGTCACCCTCGGATCGCGAGGGCGATGATCGCATCGTCCATCCGGGCAGCGATGCAATAAATTAAGTTGCCTGCTATCAGAATGGCAGCTTGAACCCGGGCGGGATCGGCAGGCCGGCGGTCAGCGCCTTGGTCTTTTCGGCGGCGAGCGCCTCGGCCTTGTCCTTGGCGTCCTTGTGGGCGGCGACGATCAGGTCCTCGAGGATCTCGACATCGTCTTCCTTGAACAGCGACGGGTCGATCTTCAGGCTCTTCAGCTCGCCCTTGCCGGAGATGATGACGGTAACGAGGCCGCCGCCCGCCTTGCCTTCGGCCGTGAGCTCGGCGATCTCCGCCTGCATCTGCTCCATCTTGGCCTGCATTTCCTTGACTTTGCCCATCATGCCCATGATGTCGCGCATCGTCTCGCTCCTTCTTGAAATCAGAATTCTATGTCGTCGCCGGGCAGGATATCACCGTCTTCCGATTCGGCGGCGGCAGGCGGCGTCGCCTCATCCGCTTCTTCCTCGGGGGTCGGCGCCCTGACGCGCACGTCGATGATCTTGGCGCCCGGAAACTGCGTCAGGATGGCCGCGACATCGGGGTCCTGGCGGGCATCGCTGACGCGCTGTTGCTGAGCCTTGGCTTCCGCCTCGACCATCGTCGGCCCGCCTTCTTCGCGGCTGGTGCTGACGATCCAGTGGATGCCCGTCCATTCCTTCAGCTTGACGGCAAGCTCGTTCAGCAGTGTGCCGGGTGCGCCTTCGGTCAAGTTCACATCGAGGCGGCCGGGTTCGATGCGGACGGGCCGCACGAAGTTACGCACCAGCGCCTTCAGCTTGACGTCCCGCTTTTCGGCGGCGAGATCGACGATATCGCTGACCGAATTGACCGGAACGAGCGGCTTCGGTGTCTCGGCCGGTATCGTCTCGATCCGCCCGACAGGCATCGTCTCCGGCTGGCTGCTCGGCACGGCGCGCAGCATCGCCACCGGCGCGGACGCCTGCGGCTTGCCAGGTGCGATGTCCGGCGCGCGTGCGACGCTGCTTTGATAGGGAACGCGCGTGCCGCTGCCGCCGCCGTTGCCGGAAGGCGGGGAGGAGGGCCGCGGGCCGGCATTGTCGCCGGAAAATTCGGCAAGCCGCCGCGCTGCATCCTCGGGCGCCGGCAGATGCGCCGCATGCGCGAGCCGGATCAGCACCATTTCGGCCGCACCCGCCGTCCGCGACGAGCCTTCCGTTTCGGGAATGCCTTTCAGCAGCATCTGCCAGATGCGCGACAGCGTCGTGACCGCGACGCCCTTGGCGAATTCGGCGGCCTTGGTACGCTCGACCTCGCTGAGCGAGGGGTCGTTTGCCGCATCCGGCACATATTTTAGCCGCGTCACCAGATGGGTGAAATCGGCAAGATCGGTCAGCACCACCACCGGATTGGCGCCGGCCTCGTACTGGCTCTGGAATTCACCGAGGGCTGCGGCGACGTCGCCCTTGACGACATGCTGGAAGAGGTCGACGATCCGGGCGCGGTCGGCAAGGCCGAGCATTCCGCGCACGGCTTCCGCCTGCACCGCACCCGCGCCATGGGCGATCGCTTGGTCGAGCAGCGACAGCCCGTCGCGCGCCGAGCCTTCGGCGGCACGTGCGATCATCGCCAGCGCGTCCGGTTCGGCCTCGATGCCTTCCTTGGCGGCGATTGTCGAAAACAACCCGACGAGATCCGACGCGCTGATGCGGCGCAGGTCGAAACGCTGGCAGCGCGACAGCACGGTGATCGGCACCTTGCGGATTTCCGTGGTGGCGAAGATGAACTTCACATGCTCCGGCGGCTCTTCCAGCGTCTTCAACAAGCCGTTGAAGGCCTGCGTCGACAGCATGTGCACTTCGTCGATGATATAGACCTTGTAGCGCGCCGAAACTGGCCGGTAGCGCACCTGCTCGATGATCTCTCTTATATCGTCGATGCCGGTATGGGAGGCGGCGTCCATCTCGATCACGTCGACATGCCGGCCTTCCATGATCGCCTGGCAGTGTTCGCCGGGCGTGCGAAGGTCGATCGTCGGCTTGTCGACATCGGATGTCTTGTAATTCAGCGCCCGCGCCAGGATGCGCGCCGTCGTCGTTTTGCCGACGCCGCGCACGCCGGTCAGCATGTAGGCCTGGGCAATGCGGCCGGTTTCGAAGGCGTTGGTCAGGGTGCGGACCATCGGCTCCTGGCCGACCATCAGGTCCGTGAAATCCTTGGGGCGGTATTTGCGAGCCAGCACCCGGTATCCGGTGCCCGTCGAGGCGGCATCTTTTGATTGTCGCTCGGTGTCGCTCATCGCCCTGCTTGTCGCCCGGATCGTTGGGCACTTCGTGGAGAGAAGGTGGGAGGCTGGCACGATGACCCGTGCCGGGCTCGTTAGGGCTGCTTCCTTCCGGACCTGACCCGGTTGGCGAGTGGCTCGTCCACCACCAACCTCCCGGATGCACATATCGGCAATATCGTCATCAAAAGCAAGCCAACATGCGAAAAAACTGCTAGTCGTTGGAAAACATGGGAGGAATGCCCTTTGAACGGTTTCGTGCTCGACCCCCGGCTGGAAAACGACAGCACCAGCGTCATGGTCACCGGCCTCTGTGATCTCAGATTGTCGAGGGATGCCCGCTGGCCCTGGCTCATTCTCGTGCCGCGCCGGGCTGAAATCACCGAAATCTTCGAGCTGACGCCGCTCGACCAGGTGCTGCTTGCCTTCGAGACGGAGCTTGTCGCCAAAGCCCTGAAAGAGATCACCGGCGCAACAAAAATCAATATCGGGGCTCTTGGCAATATCGTCCGCCAGCTTCATGTTCATGTCATTGCCCGCTTCGAAGGCGATGCCAATTGGCCGGGTCCCGTTTGGGGATTCGGGCGCGCGGAGCCCTACGAGGACGGAAAGAGAGACGAATTCATAGCGAAGCTGCGGGAAGCCCTTTCATCATGAGTCATTCGCTTTTCGATTCGGATGTGCCGCATCCCGAACCCAGCAATCTCACGGCTTTTGCCGCCAACGACCTCAATCGCGATTCCGAGCATCGCGACGAACACTCCGTCGAAAAGGCGCTGGCAAGGGACGGCACGCATATCTTCGCCTTCGCCAGAGACAGGCTGGTGCTGAAGCATGACGGTCAGGTGCTCGATCCGCTCTTTGCCCGCTACGAGCTGCAGGAATTGCAGCCGGATTGGGACGAGACCGTGCTTCTCGGCTACCGCAAATCGGGCGAGCCGCGGCTTGCCGTCCCCGTCGGCATCGACGTCGACGACCTCGCCAGCCATTACAAGCCTGCCGACGGCCGCACTTTGTTTCGCGAAATGCTGATCGACGAGGTGCTACTCGGCGAATTCGCCCAGGCCGCGAGCCTGATCCGCTGGAATGGCGACAACCGCTTCTGCGGCCGCTGTGGCTCGGCGATGGAGATCCACATCGGCGGCTACAAGCGTGTCTGCGCTGCCTGCGAACACATGATCTTCCCGCGCACCGACCCGGTCGTCATCATGCTGACGGTCGACGAGAGCCGCGACCTCTGCTTGCTCGGCCGCAGCCCGCATTTTGCGCCTGGCATGTATTCCTGCCTTGCCGGCTTCCTCGAACCCGGCGAGACCATCGAAAACGCCGTGCGGCGCGAAACGCTGGAGGAGTCGGGCATCCGCACCGGCCGCATCCGCTACCACGCCTCGCAGCCCTGGCCGATGCCGCACTCGCTGATGATCGGCTGCTACGCCGAGGCCAAATCCACCGAAATCACCCGCGACGAGACGGAACTCGAGGATTGCCGCTGGTTCACCCGCGAGGAAACGATCGAGATGCTGGAACGCCCGAGCGCGACTGGCAAGGCCTCGCCGCCGAAAGGGGCGATCGCCCACCGCCTGATGCGCGACTGGGTGGAGTGGAAGCGGTAACACCATGCCGGTCGCGCGCTCGGAACGGCTGCTGACGCTGCTTCAGACGCTTCGGCGTTACCGGCGTCCGGTGACCGGCACGGTGCTTGCCGAGGAGACCGGCGTCAGCCTGCGTACGCTCTATCGCGATATTGCCAGCCTCCAGGCCCAGGGGGCGATGATCGAAGGCGAAGCCGGCATCGGCTACGTGCTGAAGCCCGGCTTCATGCTGCCGCCGATGATGTTTTCCGAAGAGGAGCTGGAGGCGCTGGTCCTCGGTTCGCGCTGGGTCGCCCGCGCCGCCGAGCCGCGCCTGGCCGGCGCCGGCGCCGATGCGCTAGCCAAGATTGCCGCGGTGCTGCCGGCGGACATGCGGGACATGATCGATTCGGCCGCCCTCTTCGTCGGCCCTAAGCGCCGGGACGAGGACAAGGCTGACGTTTCGGCCATCCGCCGGGCGATCCGCCTTGAGCGTATCCTCGAACTGCATTACGGCGACGAACAGGGCCGGATCTCGCGTCGCCGGGTCTGGCCTTTCGCACTCGGCTATTTCGAGCATGTGCGGGTCCTCATGGCCTGGTGCGAACTGCGCCAGGACTTCCGCCATTTCCGCACCGACCGCATCATCGACATGACGCTGCATGAGGTGCGTTATCCGCGCCGCCGCACGGTTCTTCTGAAAGAATGGCGCGAGCAGGATGTGCCGCTTGAGAACTGAAACGCTGCTGCCATAAACTGTCAGCAGCGGGCGTTATTATCAGTACCAATCCACCAGGAAGGAGTACTGATCATGGCAATGCCTCCCGCCATCCATTTCGCCAACGAGCGTTTTGCAGCTGAGACCTTTGCCGATGTCATTTCGGCCGAAACTTTTGCCGACGTCCGCCAATCGGCGCGCTCCGGCTTGTTGGGACGGGTCATCGGCCTTCTCCGCAATCCCGGGGGAAACCGCTCGAAACTCGATCTTGAAACGACATCGGATTCCTTGAAGCGTGACCTCGGCTTTCTGGATGGGCGCGGCCCGCGCCGCGAGGATCGTTTTCCGCTCTAAGCCACTTCATTACCATTGATATTCCACCCGACGAACGGGGCGCGCGCCTCCACTTCCTGCTGCCATCCATTGGCAGCAGTCGGGTCCATCGTCCTTATCATTTCACATCAACGGGAGAACCGAAATGACCAGTCCGAACCTGATTATCCTCTACGTCAAGGACCCCGGCGAAAGCGCCAGCTTCTACCGCAACCTCCTGAACCGCGAACCAGCCGTGGAAGCACCGAATTTTGTCGCCTTTCCGCTCGAGGGCGGCTTCACCCTCGGCCTCTGGCGGCGCAGCAAGGTCGAGCCGCAGCCTTCCGCGATCGGCAACCGCGGCGAAGTGGCCTTCATGGTCAAGGGGGAAAACGCCGTCGCCAATCATTACGAGGACTGGCGCGGTCGCGGTCTGCCGATCGCCCAGGAACTGACCGAACTGGATTTCGGCCCGACCTTCGTCGTGCTCGATCCGGACGGCCATCGCCTTCGCGTCTGTGAGCCGGATAAATAATAGCTGATATGGAGGCGTCTCATGCATATGCCCGGAAGTCTTCAGCGCTTCCGGGCATATGCATGGAACTGAGGAGTTACAGCAGGCCTCGCATCGCATGCCCCTTGTAGACGCCGAGGATGCGCACCTTCTCGGAGAAGAACCGCAATTCTTCCAATGCCCGGCGCACGTTCGGATCGTTCGGGTGGCCTTCGATATCGGCGTAGAACTGCGTTGCCACGAATCTTCCACCGAGCTGATAGCTTTCCAGCTTCGTCATGTTGATGTTGTTGGTGGCGAACCCGCCGAGCGCTTTATAGAGCGCGGCCGGAATGTTGCGGACGTTGAAGACGAAGGTGGTGACAACCTTTTCATCAGCCGAATTCCGTTGCGCCCATTCCTCGTCGCGCGACAGCACGACGAAGCGGGTGACGTTGTTTTCCGTATCCTCGACATTTTCGGCGATGATCTCGAGCCCATAGAGATCGGCGGCAAGGCGTGGCGCCAAGGCGGCCATGGAGCGGTCGCCGGTTTCTTTCACCAGCTTTGCTGCACCGGCTGTATCGCCGGCGATGATAGGCTTCCAGCCGTTGGCGCGGACGATCTTCCGGCACTGGCCGAGCGCGTGGATATGGCTGTGCACCGTGCGGATCTCGTCCTTGGTCACACCCGGCAGCACCATCAGCTGGAAGCGAATCGGCATGAAATATTCGCCGATGATGTGCAGCCGCGATTCCGGCAGCAGATGGTGGATATCGGCGACCCGCCCGGCGATCGTGTTCTCGATCGGGATCATCCCGATGTCGGCGTCGCCATTGTCGACCGCCGTGAACGCATCCTCGAAGGTCTGGCAGGGCAGCGGCTCCATGGTGGGGAACATGTCGCGGCTGGCCATGTCGGAATTGGCGCCGAATTCGCCCTGGAAGGCGATCCTGTTGGTCTTGATGTTCATGATGGTTCCGTCAGTTCGACTTAGAGCATGATGCCGAAAAGTGTGAGCGGTTTTCGGATGACATCATGCTCTAACTCTTTAATTGAGAACAGGATTCAGATTTTAGGCCAACCGAGCCTAAAATCATCCTGTTCTGGCGGAGAGGATGCGCCGCGCTTTTTCGAGGTCGGCGGGAGTATCGACACCGAGCGGAACCGTGTCAACGATCTCGGCGTCGATGCGCATGCCGGCCTCCAGCGCCCGCAGCTGCTCCAGCGCTTCGCGCCTTTCGAGTGTCGAAGGCCCGAGCGAGACGAACCGTTCCAGCGCCGCGCGCCGATAGGCGTAAAGGCCGATATGATGGTAGAGCGGACCCTTGCCGTAAGGTGCGGTCGCGCGCGTGAAATAGAGCCCGCGCAGTCGGGTGTCGGAAACGGGCGAGCCGACGACCTTGACGATGTGCGGCGCGGTTTTGTCCTCTTCATTATCGATTTCGGTCGTTAGCGTGCCGATATCGACCGCCTCGTTCTCCAGAGGGCGCAAAGCCGCGCGCACGGTTTCCGGATCGATCGTCGGCAGATCGCCCTGGACGTTGACGATGAATTTTGCCCTGCCGGCAGGATCGACCTTCTGCAGCGCCTCAAAGATCCTATCGGAACCCGATTGATGATCGCTGCTGGTCATGACGACTTCGAAGCCGGCGGCAGAAACCGCATCGAACACCCTGATGTCGTCGACAGCGACGACGACGCGGCCGATGGCTGCCTCTTGGGCGCGCATCGCCACTTGGACGATCATCGGCAGCCCGCAAATATCGGCGAGCGGCTTGCCCGGAAGCCGGGTGGAAGCCATCCGCGCCGGGATCAGTACGAGCACACCGTCTAAATTTGAATCACTCATTGGTCGGGCCTTCTATTCCGGGCTGAAAAGTGTCAAAAAGTCTCACGCACAAGACCATTTAGACAGTTGCAACGATCAGCCAAAAGACATAGGTTCCGCGCGATTTCAAGATGGTCCGGTTATGGTCTGCCGGCTGCAAGGGGAGCATTGCAGATGAATTCATACGTCAATACGGCCGTGGGGGCACTGCTCGGAACGATTTTCGTTCTGATGTCGGTCTCTATCGCGTCCGAAGGGATCTTCCATTCCGAAGCACCGGAAAAGGAAGGTTTCGCGATCGTTGCCGAAGAGGCGCCCGCCGCTGGTGGCGAAGCTGCGCCTGCCGCTGCTGCCGTTCCGATCGCGCAATTGCTCGCTTCTGCCGATGCCAAGGCCGGTGAAACGGTCTTCAAGAAGTGTCAGGCCTGTCATGACGGCACCAAAGGGGGACCGAACAAGGTCGGTCCCAACCTCTTTGGTGTCGTAGATCGCCCGATCGCCTCGCATGAGGGCTTCGCCTATTCCGCTGCGATGAAGGATTTCTCCAAGGGCAGCAGCGAGAAGTGGACCTTCGAATTCCTCAACAAGTTCCTGCTGGCGCCGAAGAAGGACGTTCCGGGCACGGCCATGGGCTTTGCCGGTCTGGCGAAGGATCAGGACCGCGCCAATGTCATTCTCTACCTGCACACGCTGGCCGATTCGCCGGTACCGCTGCCGGACCCGAACACCGCGACGCAGTAACGCGGACGCAACAAGCGCACCTCGCAGAGAGCCCGGCCCGCGACGCCGGGCTTTTTGTTGTGCGGAGAGTGTTCAGGCGCCCAGGAAATAGGCCCAGAGCGAAACCGTGATGGCGCCGAGCGCTGTCGTCACGGTGATCGTCGAGGCAGCAATACTATGGCCGACACCGAATCGGTTGGCGATCAGCCAAGCGTTGACGCCTGTAGGCACCGAGGACGTCAGCACGATCGCCGCCGTCCATTCCGGGCTGAGGCCGAGGAGATGGCTCGCCGCCCACACGCAGCCGGGCAGCAGCAGCAGCTTCAAGCTCGATGTGACGCTTGCTATGCCGAGATTGCCGGAAATGCCGTATTTCTCCAGCGCCATGCCGAGCGAGATCAGCGCTGCCGGGCCGGCAATGCCGGCGATCTGCTTGACGACAGTGGCGAGCGTTACCGGCATGCTGAGGCCGGAAAGATGCATCGCCATGCCGGCCGCAAGCCCGATCACCAACGGGTTGCGCACAAGATTAACGGCGATCTGGCGAAGCACCAGCACCATGCTGCGATCGCTCTTGCCGGCGATCTTGCGCTCGGCATGCTCCATCAGCACCGTGCCGGCGACCATCATCACCGGCAGATGCACGGCGAGCAGGATTGACAGCGCCACCAGCCCTTCGTCGCCGACGGTGCGCTCGACCAGCGGCAGGCCGATGAAGATATTATTGGCGAAAGCCGAGGAAACGCCGGCCAGCACGCCGATCCGCTCGTCGCGGCCGAAGAGGCGCGTGGCGGCGATATGGCCGGTCGCCCAGGTAATGGCAACGCCGGAGAAATAGACGATCCACAGTCGGAAAGGCGAGGCACCGTGAAAATCCGCCTCGGCAATGGTGCGGAAGAGTAAGAGCGGCACGGCGATCTTGAATACGAATTCGCTGAGCGCTTCGCCGACATTCGATGCCATCAAGCCGCTGCGGACGATCACCCAGCCGATGAGGATGAGGATGAAGATAGGAAGAACGTCGAGGATGATGGCTGACATGGGGGAGGCTGCTTTGCGCGGGGGGAGTGTCGCACCTCTACCGCATAATTCCGTAAATCGGAATCGATTTAAGGATAAATTATGCAGCACTTGACAATGCTGCAGCAGCAAACGGCTTGGATTGAAAAACCAATCGCCGCCGATCCTGCAGCATCCGAGAAACAAAAAAAGCGGGCACAGCCCGCTTTTCCGCTCCGGCCTTGCCGGAGCGATCGCGAAGCTGCCAGTTCATCCGTGGTCAGCATCGCGCCGGTAAGATCGAGGGTTTCATCCCTCGTGCGTCCGGCTGCAACTGAAAGCTGCTCATGCCGGTCTTCTCGCGACTATGTCTAGATTTCAAAAATGACAGGGGCATGACGAACAAGCGGCGGTTTTGCGAAGAAATAGATGCGCCATCCACCATTTATCCTTCCAAACCGTGGAAATTTCGCTAAGACCGAACCCCGGCTATCACAAATCCGGGACTCCCCATTTCATGACAAGATTCGATGTTCTGACAGTCGGCAACGCGATCGTGGATATCATTGCCCGTTGCGACGACCAGTTCCTCATTGACAACCAGATCACCAAGGCGGCGATGAACCTCATCGATGCGGAACGGGCCGAACTGTTGTATTCGCGCATGGGGCCGGCGCTCGAAGCCTCCGGCGGCAGCGCCGGCAATACGGCTGCGGGCGTTGCCAACCTCGGCGGCAAGGCCGCCTATTTCGGCAATGTCGCCGCCGATCAGCTGGGCGACATCTTCACCCACGACATCCGCGCCCAGGGCGTCCACTACCAGACGAAGCCCAAGGGCACGTTCCCGCCGACGGCACGCTCGATGATCTTCGTCACCGAGGACGGCGAACGTTCGATGAACACCTATCTCGGCGCCTGCGTCGAGCTCGGGCCGGAGGACGTCGAGGCCGATGTCGTGGCCGACGCCAAGGTCACCTATTTCGAAGGTTATCTCTGGGATCCGCCGCGCGCCAAGGAAGCGATCCTCGATTGCGCCCGCATCGCCCATGAAAACGGCCGGGAAGTGTCGATGACGCTGTCCGACAGCTTCTGCGTCGGCCGCTATCGTGGTGAGTTCCTCGATCTGATGCGCTCCGGCAAGATCGATATCGTCTTCGCCAATCGCCAGGAAGCGCTGTCGCTTTATGAAACCGACGATTTCGAAGAGGCGCTGAACAGGATCGCTGCCGATTGCAAGATCGCCGCCGTGACCATGAGCGAGGATGGCGCCGTCATCCTGAAGGGCCGCGAGCGTTATTACGTCGATGCGATCAGGATCAGGGAAGTCGTCGATACGACGGGCGCAGGCGATCTCTTCGCCTCCGGCTTTCTCTATGGCTATACGCAGGGACGCTCTCTGGAGGATTGCGGCAAGCTCGGCTGCCTCGCAGCCGGCATCGTTATCCAGCAGATCGGCCCGCGCCCAATGACCTCGCTGTCCGATGCCGCCAAGCAGGCTGGGCTTATTTGAAGGCTTCGCCGGGATAAGCGCCCCAGATTTCCGACTGCGCCACCCAGCCGGAGGCGCCGTCGATTTCGGCGCGGCACCAGTCGCCGTTGCATTCGCCGATCGTCAGCATCACGCCGGGTTCCAGCTTGGCGACGATCGACGCGGAGGGCTGCGCCTCGCGGCGCAGATTGACGAATACGCCCTTGGCCTTCGTCTTCATCCACGGGGCGGCGATCGCCGCGCGCTGGCCTGACAGCAGCGACTGGTTGACCCAGCCTTCGGTGCCGTCGGCATCGCGGATGCGGCGCCAGTTGTCGTATTCCTGAATGATCTCCACCGGCAATCCGGATTTCAGATACATCCACGAAACGGCATAATCCGTTCCCGGGCCGATGCGCAGGTTGACGCGCTTGGATTTCAGGGTGACGAAACGCGGCAATGGCAGCCCGCTTGGCCCCTTGGCGGCCTGCGCATGGGCCAATTCGACGGTTCCCATGGATGCGGCCAGAGCGATGGCAAGGGCAAGGCAGGACTTCAGGACTTTGCTGCGCATGGAAGTTTCCGTTTGCTCGAATTCGCGGGCAGGCCCGGCCTGCTCGCGGTCCGGGCTCTGACATTCCCCAGCTGCACCGCGAGTTTTGTTTGTCTTCGCGCGCGGGTCTGGTAGAAAATGCCCGGATGGGAAAATTATCACCCCTCTTGGTTAAAGACCTCTGAACAAGGCACCACAGCCAGCCATGACAGCGAAGAAAAAACCGAAGGTCTATATCACCCGCAAGCTGCCCGATGCCGTCGAAACTCGCATGCGCGAGCTGTTCGACGCCGAGCTGAACATCGACGACGCGCCGCGCTCCGTGCCCGAGCTGATCGCCGCCGTCAGGACCGCCGACGTGCTGGTGCCGACCGTCACCGATCGCATCGATGCGGCGCTGATCGATCAGGCGGGGCCGCAGATGAAGCTGATTGCAAGCTTCTCCAACGGCACCGACCATATCGACGTCGAGGCGGCGGCGCGTAAGGGCATCACCGTCACCAACACGCCGAACGTCCTGACCGAGGATACCGCCGATATGACGATGGCGCTCATTCTCGCGGTTCCGAGGCGGCTCGGCGAAGGCGCGCGTGTGCTCACCGACAAGCCCGGCGAATGGGCCGGCTGGTCTCCGACCTGGATGCTCGGCCGGCGCATTCACGGCAAGCGCATCGGCATCGTCGGCATGGGCCGCATCGGCACGGCGGTCGCCCGCCGCGCCAAGGCGTTCGGCCTGTCGATCCACTACCACAACCGCAAGCGCGTCAATCCGGCCGTCGAGGACGAGTTGGAAGCGACCTATTGGGAAAGTCTCGACCAGATGCTCGCCCGCGTCGACATCGTGTCGGTCAATTGCCCGTCGACTCCGGCAACCTTCCACCTGATCTCGGCGCGCCGCCTGGCGCTCCTGCAGCCGACGGCCTATCTTGTCAACACCGCGCGCGGCGACGTCGTCGATGAAGCTGCGCTGATCAAGTCGTTGAGGGAGGGTCGGATCGCCGGCGCCGGCCTCGACGTCTTCGAAAACGAGCCCGCCGTCAATCCGAAGCTCGTCAAGCTCGCCAATGAGGGCAAGGTCGTGCTGCTGCCGCATATGAGTTCGGCGACGATCGAGGGCCGCATCGACATGGGCGACAAGGTCATCATCAATATCCGCACCTTCATCGACGGTCACAGGCCGCCGAACCGGGTGCTGCCCGGCCGCTGAAGCCGAGCTGAGTCAGACGACCTCGATTAGAGGCACAAGGGTCTTGCGCATCTCGACGAAGGTCGTCCTGGCAAAGCCCGGATGCGCCTTCTCGGCGGTTCTCGAAAATCCGCAGGCGGCGAAGACGGCGTGATTATCGGTGAGCTCGATGCGCGTCTCCAGCCGCAAAGCGGGAAGGCCGAGCCTTACGGCCGTTTCTTCGGCAATCGCCAGCAGCCGCTTGCCGAGGCCCTTGCCCTGGACCTCAGGCAGAACGGCGAGCTTGCCGACATAGAGACAATCGGCCTCCGGCCGCAGGAACAGGCAGCCGACCAGCTTTCCCTCATCGACGGCGGCATGACCGATCTCGGCTCTTGCCTTTTCGGCCAGCGACTCCGCCGTCAGCGTCAGCGCCGAGGATGGCGGATCGATCCTGCCGTTCATCGAAGCAAAGGCGGCGAGGATCAGTGCGAGTAACTCGTCCCAGCGCTTGAAACTATGATCAAGAGGAAAAATCGTCATCCGGCCTGTCTTTGCGTTGTTCGGCGTCGTTTATAGCGGACCGTGTCGAAGCGGGCCGAGAGCGCGTCATAGAGCAGCAGCCGTCCGATCAGCGGCTCGCCGGTGCCGGTGACGAGCTTGATCGCCTCCATCGCCATCATCGTGCCGATGACGCCGGTTAGCGCGCCGATGACCCCGGCCTCGGCGCAGGCGGGAATGAGCCCCATCGGCGGCGCTTCCGGAAAAAGGTCGCGATATCTAGGGTTAGGCGTCCCGTCCTCGGCGCTCTCATAGGGTTTGAGAACCGTCAGCGAGCCGTCGAACCGCCCGACGGCGCCGCTGACAAGCGGAAGGCGCGCTACCTCAGCCGCATCGGCCGCGGCATAACGCGTGTCGAAATTGTCGGAGCCGTCGATCAGCAGATCGAAGCCGGACAGTTGCCGGAAGGCGGTCTCGGAGGAAAAGCGCTCCTCGAAGCGGATCAGCCGGACATGCGGATTGAGCCTCGCGATGGCGAAGGCGGCACTTTCCGTCTTTAATTCGCCGATCGTGCCGGAATCATGGATCACCTGGCGCTGCAGGTTCGACAGCGACACCCGGTCGTCGTCGACGATACCGAGCGTGCCGATCCCGGCTGCGGCCAGATATTGCAGGACGGGCGCACCGAGGCCGCCTGCGCCGATCACCAGCACACGAGCGGCTTTCAACTTTTGCTGACCCGCGCCGCCGATTTCGGGAAGCAGGATGTGACGGTGATAACGGGCGATTTCGTCGGGGCTGAGCGGTTCCATGGCGCCGATCTTATCATGGCGCTCGCCGCCGGGAAAAGCCGCCTCGCTCATTCGAATACCCTTCCCTCGGCAACCGTGAAGAACTGCGCCCTGTCGCCGAGCGCTGAAAACATCGCGCGATCGGTGCCGGTCATGAAGGCCTGGCCACCCAGCCCGTCGATGAGGTCGAACAGTGCCGCGCGGCGGCCCTCGTCGAGATGGGCGGCGATCTCGTCGAGCAGCAGGATCGGCGCATGGCCGGTGAGATTGCCGACGAGGCGCGCATGCGCTAGCACCATGCCGACTAGCAGCGCTTTCTGCTCGCCGGTGGAGCAGCGTTCCGCCTCCATCGCCTTTTCCCGGTGATGCACGATGAGATCGGCCCGATGCGGCCCGTCAAGCGTGCGCCCCGCGCCGGCGTCGCGGTAGCGGCTCTCCGCCAGCATGGCCGCATAATCGTCCTCGAGGTCGACCGAGGGGCGCGAAAACTGACCGTCCATGAAGCCGGAGAGCTGCAGCGATGCCGAAGGGAAGGGTGACGTCTCGCGCGTTTCCTCGATCAGCCGGGTCAGCAGGCCGAGCATCTCCTGCCGGGCGAGCGCCATGGCGATGCCGAGGCTCGCCATCTGTTCCTCGATGCCGGTAAGCCAGGAGGGGTCGAAGCGGCCCTCATCCAGCAATTTGTTGCGGCTGCGCATGGCACGCTCGAAATCGCTGGCGCGGCGGCCATGGGCGGGATCGAGCGACAGCACCAGCCGGTCGAGAAAGCGGCGCCGGTCGGAGGAGGCGCCGGTAAAGAGGCCGTCCATCGCCGGTGTCAGCCAGAGAAGCCGCAGATGGTCGGTGAGTTCGTCTGCGGTCTTGGCCGCAGTACCGTTGATCCGCAGCCTACGGGCGGTGGTCTCCTCGCCCGTTTCTATGCCGGTGCCGATTTCGACTTCGCCTTCCATGCCGTCGAGCGCGGCGAAGATCGAAAAACCGCCGGCTGCACCGACGCGGGTAATGTCGCCATAGGCAGCACGGCGCAGTCCCCGGCCGGGCGAAAGCAGCGAGACCGCCTCCATGAGATTGGTCTTGCCGGCGCCGTTATCTCCCGTCAGCACGGCGTGCCGGCCATCAAGGTCAAGCGCCGCCGCCGCATAGTTGCGGAAGTCTGTCAGCTTCAGGCGGGAAAGAGAAACCTTGTGCGGCATCGAATGTCCGGAATCGTGAAGCGTGACAGCTAAGCCCAAGCGGCGTTGATGGCAAGGCTCGCGGCTTCGCTGACATGGATCATTGGTGCTGCCCTCGGTGCGGGATGAGCATCAGGCACGATGCAGCGCGGAACCAAATTCTCAATGAAAATACAACCTGGAGAAGGGCGTTCCGGTGTCGGACGGGCGCTATGGCCGGCAGCCTTCTTCAGTGTCTGCGAACCCGGTATATTCGGGGTTCTGCCACAATCGCCTCGACCAACTGACGTTACGTGAAGCCCAAAAAAGTTGGTTGAATTTTGCAACTGCAGGGTTGAGTTATCCTCTGAAACCGATATGGTAAACGAAGTGTTTAGGTATCAGAGAGTGATGAAGTGCCAGATCCGGTTGATATTATCGTTGGTCGCAACGTAAGGCAGTTTCGCGCCCTTCGCCGTGTGTCCCAGCTCGAGCTTGGCGAAGCACTCGGACTGACGTTCCAGCAGATTCAGAAATACGAAAAAGGGACGAACCGCGTTTCCGCCAGCAAGCTGCATCAGATCGCAGTTTTTCTCGATGTCGAGATCTCCGCTCTCTTCGAGGGAGCCGGCATGTCGCAATTCGGCAGCCGTATCGAACTCAGCCCCGACGCCTATGCGCTTGCGCTGAGCTACGACAGACTGAACTCATCGGCCGGCAAGGAAGCGGTCAAGACCATCGTCACGATCATGAGTGGGGAAACAGCCGAAAACGCCGCCTGATCTCGCCGAGCGGGATAGCGCGCTCGTTCACGGTCCGCACGCTGCGTTCAGTGGATCTCGCATTCGTGCAGCGCCGTCAGCAGCTCGTCCTGCGTCTGGTGGCCCGCGTGATAGAGGTCGATCGCGATGCTGGCGATGGAAAGGCCCTGCTGGCTGCGAAGCTTGATGTTGCGCTCGGCGCACCATGTGTAGATGGCGCCGGCGAGAACGTCGACGTCTTCGGACTGAGAGGAAAAGGCTGGCGCCATGGCAGATACCCTTGGTTTGATTGTCCCGCGCGTCTGAGGACGCTCTGTTGTTTGATTCCGCGCCTAATCCTTTCCGGATATCGATTCCGATTTTCGGGCTTATGCGCTGACGGCAGAGACTGAATTCATTTGGAAAACTTGCAAGCGGCATCACGCGGCTGCGTTAACGCAAGTCATGAGCCGACCCATCGCCGTGCCGATCTGGGACAAACTGGCGGCGTCGAACGGCAAATGTCTCAAATCGGGATCCGCTGAAACGAAAAAGCCGGAAACGTTTCGGTCCCCGGCTTTCGAGATGCTCTAATCGATCGCGTCTCAGCCTTCGAAGAATTCCTTCATCCGGGCGAAGAAGCCGGTCGATTCGGGATTGTTCTCCTTGGAGGACAGCTGCTCGAATTCCTGCAGCAGCTCGCGCTGGCGCTTGGTCAGCTTTTGCGGTGTCTCGATCTGGATCTGGATGTAGAGATCGCCTGTCTGCGCCGAACGCAGCACCGGCATGCCCTTGCTTTTCAGGCGGAACTGTTTGCCCGCCTGCGTGCCTTCGGGCACGCTGACGCGCGACTTGGTGCCGTCGAGCGTCGCCACGTCGAAGGTGCCGCCGAGAGCAGCCGTCGTCATCGAGATCGGAACGGCGCAATAGAGATCGGCGCCGTCGCGCTGGTAGAATTCATGCGGCTTCACCGACAGGAAGATATAAAGGTCGCCTGCCGGTCCGCCGCGGGCGCCGGCTTCGCCTTCGCCCTGCAGGCGGATGCGGGTACCGTCCTCGATGCCGGCCGGGATATTGACCGAGAGCGAGCGCTCTTCCGTCACCCGGCCCTGGCCGTGACACTTCGGGCAGGGATCGGGAATGATCTGGCCGCGGCCGTGGCAGGTCGGGCAGGTCCGCTCGATCGAGAAGAAGCCCTGTGCGGCGCGCACGCGCCCACTTCCCTGGCAGGTGCCGCAATTCTTCGGCTGCGTGCCGGGCTTGGCGCCCGAACCCGAACAGACGTCGCAGGTGATCGAGGTGGGAACGCGGATCTGCGCCGTCTTGCCGGAGAAAGCCTCTTCCAGCGTGATTTCCATGTTATAGCGAAGATCGGCGCCGCGTTCGCGGCCGCCCGATGAGCGCTGGCGCGCACGACCGCCACCCATCATCTCGCCAAAAATATCCTCGAAGATGTCGGAGAAGCCGCCGCCGGCAAATCCGCCGCCGCCACCGCCGCCCATGCCGCCATGCTCGAACGCCGCATGACCATAACGATCATAGGCGGCCCGCTTCTGCGGGTCCTTGAGCATCTCGTAGGCTTCGTTGATTTCCTTGAACTTGCGTTCGGCGTCCTTGTCATCCGGGTTCTTGTCCGGATGGAATTTCATCGCCAGTTTGCGGAAGGCGCTCTTCAGCTCTTTCTCATCCGCCGTCTTGGCTACACCCAGAGTTTCGTAAAAGTCCGCTTTTGCCATTAAGGATTAAACCCCGGAAATGGATTTCCGGCTGCCATGGTGAGCAGCCGGATCAGGTGTTGAAGCATAACCACGCCGTCGCGGATTACGCGGACTTTTTGCGGTCGTCGTCCTTGATTTCCTCGTAGTCGGCGTCGACGACATTATCGCCGCCTTCTGCCGAGGCATCGCCCGCAGCTGCGCCGCCCTCGGCCTGCTGCGCTTCATAGATCGCCTGGCCGAGCTTCATCGACACTTCCATCAGCGTCTGGGTCTTCGCCTTGATGTCGTCGGCATCCGGCTCGGTCGCTTCCGAAGCCGTCTTCAGCGCGGCGATCGCATCCGAGATCGCGGTGCGGTCAGCCTCGGAAACCTTGTCGCCGTAATCCTTCAGCGACTTTTCCGTGGAATGGATCAGGCTTTCGGCCTGATTCCGAGCTTCGACGGCCTCGCGACGCTTCTTGTCCTCGGTGGCATGAGCTTCGGCATCCTTCACCATCTTCTCGATGTCGGCGTCGGAAAGACCGCCGGAGGCCTGGATGCGGATCTGCTGTTCCTTGCCGGTGCCCTTGTCCTTGGCCGAAACCTGCACGATGCCGTTGGCGTCGATGTCGAAGGTGACCTCGATCTGCGGCATGCCGCGCGGCGACGGCGGCAGGCCGACGAGGTCGAACTGGCCGAGCAGCTTGTTGTCGGCAGCCATTTCACGCTCGCCCTGCGAAACGCGGATAGTCACCGCCTGCTGGTTGTCCTCGGCCGTCGAGAAGGTCTGGCTCTTCTTCGTCGGGATCGTCGTGTTGCGTTCGATCAGGCGGGTGAAGACGCCACCGAGCGTCTCGATGCCGAGCGACAGCGGCGTGACGTCGAGCAGCAGCACGTCCTTGACGTCGCCCTGCAGAACGCCGGCCTGAATGGCGGCGCCGAGTGCAACGACTTCATCCGGGTTGACGCCCTTGTGCGGCTCCTTGCCGAACAGCTGCTTGACGACTTCCTGGACCTTCGGCATGCGGCTCATGCCGCCGACGAGAACCACTTCGTCGATTTCGGCAGCGGTGACGCCGGCATCCTTGAGAGCGGCCTTGCACGGTGCGATCGTGCGCTGGACGAGATCGTCGACCAGGCTTTCGAGCTTGGCGCGGGTCAGCTTCAGCGTCAGGTGCTTCGGGCCGGAGGCGTCGGCCGTGATGAACGGCAGATTGATTTCGGTCTGCTGCGAGGACGAAAGCTCGATCTTCGCCTTTTCCGCAGCTTCCTTGAGGCGCTGCAGGGCAAGCTTGTCGTTCTTCAGGTCGATGCCATTGTCTCGCTTGAATTCACCGACGAGATATTCGACGAGACGCATGTCGAAGTCTTCACCGCCGAGGAAAGTATCGCCGTTGGTCGACTTCACCTCGAAGACGCCGTCGCCGATCTCGAGGATCGAGATATCGAAGGTACCGCCACCAAGGTCGTAGACGGCAATCGTCTTGCCTTCTTTTTTGTCGAGCCCGTAGGCGAGTGCGGCAGCGGTCGGCTCGTTGATGATGCGCAAAACTTCAAGGCCGGCGATGCGGCCGGCATCCTTGGTTGCCTGGCGCTGCGCGTCGTTGAAATAGGCGGGAACGGTGATGACGGCCTTTTCGACCTTTTCGCCGAGATAGGATTCGGCGGTTTCCTTCATCTTCTGAAGGATCATCGCGGAAATCTGTGCGGGCGAGTAGCCTTTGCCATTGGCTTCGACCCAGGCGTCGCCATTGTCGCCCTTGACGATGGTGAAGGGAACGAGGTGCTTGTCCTTCTCGACGGTCGGATCTTCATAGCGGCGGCCGATCAGGCGCTTGACTGCAAAGAGTGTATTCGTCGGGTTGGTGACCGCCTGGCGCTTGGCCGGCTGGCCGACGAGGCGTTCGCCATCATCGGAAAATGCCACCATGGAAGGGGTCGTGCGTGCACCTTCCGCATTCTCGATAACCTTCGCGTCCTTGCCGTCCATGACAGCGACGCAGGAATTCGTCGTTCCAAGGTCGATACCAATTACTTTTGCCATGTCATTCTCTCCTTGAAGCAAGCTGTCTGAACCCCGAGAAGGCATTCCCTGACAGCCCCTTACGGGATGGGTCTACTTAAGATTACGCAATCGTGATTGCGGTGATGCGGCGTATATAAGGAGCGGTTTTCTGGACTGCAAGGCGAGAAATGGCCCGGAATCCAGCAAAACGAATGTGTTGCATTCAATTTTTACAGTCATTGGGAAACAGACCGCCCGCCGTCCGGAAAGTGGCCGATTTCCAGCGTATCCGGCTTGTGCCGGCCGTGCAGCCAAAGATCTCACTGGCCCATGATCAGATCGAGCAGGGTCGTGCGCCGCGGCTGGACCGAAGAGGTCGATTGCGGCCCCCCGACATCGCCGGGCGGCACCATGCTGTCGTAGCCGCCTTCGGCAACGTCGGCGGGAGGAACGGGCCCGTTGCCGGAGGTCGCACTCTGTTGCCGGACAGGCGCCTGCGGATAGCGGTTAGCACTGTCGCCGCCGCCGAAGACGCCGGAAATGATGCCGCCGATTGTCGACGGCGGCGCCTCGGCCGTCGTCGGTTGTCCGCTGCCTGATTGTCCACCGCCCGGTGCCGTCTGCGCCATCGGCTGACCATTGGGATCGCCGATCAACTGGCCGTTGCCGAACAGCGGCGCCGGCGAAAGACCCTTGTGGGCGGCGATCATGAATTCCTTCCAGGCTTTGGCCGGAAGACCGCCGCCGGTCACCTTCTTCATCGGCTTGCCGTCGTCATTGCCGAACCAGACGCCGGTGGTGAGGTTGCTGGTGAAGCCGACGAAGAGTGCGTCGCGTGAATTCTGCGTCGTGCCGGTCTTTCCCGCCGCCTGCCAGCCGGGGATCTTGGCGCTCTTGCCGGTGCCGCTGTCGATGACGCCCATCATCATCGCATCCATTTCGGCGACGATCTGCTCGGACAGCACCCGCGGCGGGCTGTCATAAGTATTTTCGTAGAGAACCTTGCCCTCGGCGGTCGTCACCCGGCGGATGACGTGCGGCGTCGCCTTGTAGCCGCCGTTCATGAAGGCGGCATAGGAGGCGGTGAGTTCCATCAGCGACACCTCAGAGGTGCCGAGCGCGATCGAGGCATTCGGCTGCAGCTCGCTTTCGATGCCGAGCCGGTGCGCAAGCTTGATCACCTGATCCGGCCCGTCATACATCACCAGCTGGGCGGCCACCGTATTCAGCGACTTGGCAAGTGCGGTGGCCAGCGTCACCTCGCCATTGTATTTCTTCTCGTAATTTTCGGGCGTCCAGTCGCCGATGCGGATCGGCGCGTCGTTGAACACCGAAAAGGGCGTCAGTCCTTTTTCGAGCGCGGCGGCATAGACGAAGGGCTTGAACGAGGAGCCCGGCTGGCGTTTGGCCTTGACGGCTCGGTTGAACTGGCTCGTCGCATAATCCCTGCCGCCGACGAGCGCCCGGATCGCGCCGGTGCCGTCGATCGAGACGAGGGCCGCCTGCGAAGCGTCGAGCTTTCCGCCCTCCTTGTCGAGCACGTCGACCAGCGATTGCTCGGCTTTCTTTTCCAGCGACTTGTCGATGGTCGTATCGACGATGACGTCTTCCTTGACGTCACCGATCAGACCCGGCAGCTCGTCCATCACCATGTCGGCAACATAGTGTCCGGCGCCCGACCAATAGCTCTTGGCTGAAGCCGGGGTCTGCGACATTGCGGTCTTGACCTCGGAGTCGGTGATGAAACCCTGCTCGCGCATTGCCGCAAGCACGAGCTGGGCGCGGGCATTGGCAGCGTCCGCGTCGCGGGCCGGCGAAAGCCGCGACGGCGCCTTGAGCAGGCCGGCCAGCACCGCCGCCTCGCCGAGGTTCACATCCCGCGCCGATTTGTTGAAATAGCGGCGTGACGCCGCCTCGACGCCATAGGCGTTCGATCCGAAGAACACCCGGTTAAGATACATGGCAAGGATCTGGTCCTTGGTGTATTTCTGCTCCAGCCAGAGCGAGAGCAGCACCTCCTGCACCTTGCGTTCCAGCGTTCTTTCCGGGGAGAGGAAGAGGTTCTTGGCGAGCTGCTGCGTCAGCGTCGAGCCACCCTGCACCATGTGGCCAGCCGTGAAGTTGGTCACTACAGCCCGGCCGAGGCCGAGCGGATCGACGCCGAAATGCGAATAGAAGCGCCGATCCTCGATGGCGATGACGGCCTCCGGAATATAGGGCGACATGTTTTCGAGCGACAACGCCTCGCCGCCGGTGGCACCGCGATTGGCGATGACGCTGCCGTCGACGGCGGTGATCTTGACGTTCGGCGGCCGTTCCGGGATCGCCCATGTGCTGGCGCTCGGCATGCGCGAGCCATAATAGACCACCAGCCCGGCAACGCCGATGCCGGCCCAGATGAACAGCACGACGCACCAATAGATCACGCGTCGCACGAAGCCGAACAAGCCGCCGCCTTCGCGTTCCCGCGGTTCGCGCCGCCGCCGGGGGGCAGGGCGTTCGGGCGGCTTGGAGCTGCCGCGCCGTGTGGATCGGCTCCTGGCAATGCGGTCATCGGCATCGAGGGAAAACTCGTCATCGTCGCGGGCCGGGCGGCCGCTGAAGGACGGTTCGATTCTGTCGCCTGATCTGCCTCTGCCTGCCATCGCCGACCGGTCACACCCCATGTTCGATCGCGAAGCGTGACTTCGCACAACGGCACTCTTGCAGTCGCCGTCACCCGACTGAACTGTAAATGCGGCGATTTAACGGGGTGTTAATTATGGAAAGCAAAGCAGAACGCGCCGATAAAGCGCTTTGCGTCATTCCGGCTTCGTGCGCTGCGTTTCAACTCTTTTTATGGATGTCGTTATCCCAAAACCGCTGCACAGTTGTGGGCAACATGCATCGGCGCTCAAAACTGGCGAGCTTCGTAATCGTCGAGCGTTTCCGGATCCTGCTTATATTCCCATTCGCCGAGGTGAAAACGCCGCCAGATCTGGCCGGAAGGATTGAGGTTCGCCCCATCGGTAAGTCGCACAGGAAGGAGGGGGTTGTGTTTATGCCAGACGGTAACATCAATAGCGGCTGCCCGAGCGCCGAAAAGCCTTGGGAAAACCAGGTAGTCTCGCGTCATCAGGGTCCAGCCTCGAACGGATCAAAATCGATCCGCAACATCTCAAAACTGCAATAAAGAATGTTGCAAGACAAGAGCATCACGATGCTCTCACATCAAATTGTCGCTGACCTCCTACAGGCATGATTGCCGGTCGTCGCGACTGTCACGATCTGACAGCGTCGCGCCGACTTGCGCGCGTCTGGAGCGTGCTTGCTTTCGCGGGGCGATGCCGCCTCGCGAGGAGCGAGGAAACCAGCCTGACCATGCGTTGCGCCGAATTGTGCGGGCTGCTTTCGCTGCGCCGCCGCAATCTTCTGACCGGCCGGCGGAACCAAGTGCGTCCGCGATAGTTTAGGGAGAAGCGGGACACCCCTCAACCCCTCACGTCCCGCGCATGATCGGCCGTCTCCCCTCAACACGCGCCGATCGACATCAGGCCCGGTGCATCCCTCTTGGGAGCGCCGGGCTTTTTCTTACGGCGTCCTTCTCGCCTTTTCCGCGCGATGGACGCTGCCATTGAGATAAGCGGCGGCCTTGCGGCCGCCGCTCCTGATATCTCAGTCGCAGGACGGATCGCCCGGGCGGCAGACGAAGGGCGAAGCCCTGGGGTCCGGGCGATTGTAGGTATCGGCCTTCCCGCCCCTGAACTGCGGCAGGTCGCGGAAATCCGAACTCCTGGTATTATCTCTGTTGTCATCTCGACGGTCCGACCTGCGGCTTTCGTCTCTGCGGTCGTCCCTTCGATTGTCGTCGCGCCAGTCCCGGTTGCTATCCCGGTTGCGGTCCCCGTAATCGCGATCCCGGTTGCGGTCGCCGTAGTCGCGATCCCGATCCCGGTTACGGTAGTAATAATCGGGGCCGCGGCTCCAGCGGTCGCGCTCACGGTAGAAATCGCGGTCGCGGTAGTTGCGGTCCCAATAATTGCCGACGCTGAAGCTGATCATCGGAATGCCGAGCGGGCGGTAATATTGCGGACCGACATAGACACGGCGTTGCTGGTAGACGGCCTGTACATATTGGCCGGACACCCAGCCGCGACCGCCATAGAATTCGACGTCGCACCAGTTGACGTTGGAAAGACATCCACGAATTTCGACGGGGGAACCGGCAGGCACGACTGCGACGGCTGGATATCGGGTGCTCGGACCCGCTCGCATGTTGACGTTCGCCGTCGAGTAGCCCTCGGCGGCCTGTGCGATCACCGGCGCCAGCACAAACAGGCCAGCCGCGGCGATCTTAACAATGAGATTTTTCACGCTTCTCACTCCTGGTTGGCGCGTTTTCAGGCAGCGCGGCGCTGCCTTCTCTTGGCATATGCCATCTATAGAAAAGATAGAGCGATCGCCCGCATTTGTTAGGGCGTCGCCATTCTCCTTGTCTTTCAAGGGTTTATATCCGGGTCGCGATGAACGCAGCTTGAACGAGGGGGATTTTGTGATGTGGTATGGCGTTTTCGATATGCCGGATGAAATCGCGAATGCGCAGGACGCGAAAGTTGTCGGCTCTGCGATACATTAACGATCCGTTAACCTTTCCGAGGCAGTCTGGCTGCAATACCTGCTTCTCATTGACCACGGATGAACTGGCACTGAGCGAGCGGATGACGAAAGGCCGGTTTTAACCGGCCTTTTTGTTATTGCGATCTGGCATGCCTTACGCTCAGGCGGCGAGCGCCTGAAGAATCCGCACCCAGGAGCGGATGCCCTTGTGGTAGGAGACGAGCTCGTATTTCTCGTTCGGCGAATGGATGCGGTCGTCGCTGAGGCCGAAGCCCACGAGCAGAGATTCCATGCCGAGCATCTTCTGGAAGTCGCCGACGATCGGGATCGATCCGCCCATGCCGATGACGATGGCGGGTTTCGGCCACTCGTCGGAAAGTGCGGTCTTCGCCTTGGTCAGAACCGGCGAATCATAGGAGAGGTGGATCGCCGGCGAGCCGCCATGCGGATGGAACTCGACCGAGCAATCGGCGGGAATCTTCGAGCTGATATAGCTGCGGAAGGCTTTGCGGATGGCGGCCGGATCCTGCGTGCCGACAAGCCGGAACGAAACTTTCGCCGATGCCTTGGCGGCGATCACCGTTTTGAAGCCTTCGCCGGTATATCCGCCCCAGATGCCGTTGATTTCGGCGGTCGGCCGCGCCCAGGTGAGTTCCAGCACCGAACGGCCCTTTTCGCCGGATGGAATGGAAAGGCCGACTTCGCCGAGGAAGGTCTCGGCGGTCTTGCCCAGCGTCTCCCATGAGGCCTTGATGTTGTCGGGCGTTTCCTCGACGCCGTTGTAGAAGCCCTCGAGCGTGATGCGGCCGGTCTCGTCATGCAGGCCGGCGAGAGCCTCGACGAGGATGTGGATGGGATTGGCGGCAGCGCCCCCGAAGAGGCCGGAATGCAGGTCGCGGTCGGCGGCCGTCACGGTGACTTCCTCGCCGACAAGGCCGCGCAGTGCCGCGGCGATCGCCGGCGTGTCGCGGTCCCACATACCGGTATCGCAAACCAGCGCATAATCGGCCTTGAGCTCGGCGGCATTGGCTTCGAGGAAGGGCTTCAGCGATGGCGAGCCGGATTCTTCCTCGCCTTCGAAGAGAATGGTGACGCGGCAGGGAAGCGCGCCGTTGATCTCCTTATAGGCGCGGCAGGCCTCGAGGAAGGTCATCAACTGGCCCTTGTCGTCGGACGTGCCGCGGCCGGTCAGGATCTTGCGGCCGTTGCCGACATCCTTGATCGTCGGCTCGAAGGGGTCGTTTTCCCAAAGCTCGATCGGGTCGACCGGCTGAACGTCGTAATGGCCGTAGAACAGAACGTGCGGCGCGCGGGTGGACGCGCCGGCATGGTGAGCGACGACCATCGGATGGCCTGGCGTGTCGCGAACGGAGGCTTCGAAGCCGAGCGCTTCGAGATAGGCGACGAGCCATTCGGCGGCCTTGCGGCATTCGGCTTTGTAGGCGGGATCGGTGGAAATCGACTGGATGCGCAGCAGCTCGAACAGTTTTTCGAGGCTCGATGAAAGATTCTGGTCCGCACGCGAAAGAACCGGTTGTATGTCGGCCATTTTCGACTCCTTTTCGAAATTCGGCGGGACGATAGACCAAACCGGGAAAGCAGGCGAGGCGCAAAAAGTAAAAAATCAGGGGCGCGCTGGCATGCTGAAACCACGCAATTCGGTCTTGTGGAAACATCTGCCGCGATAATAAAGAAAGATCTAATTCAATTTACAGTTAATTAGCACAACCTAAATAGCATCGGCCGAAAATCAGCTGTTCGGGGGCGCGCACATGTTTTCGGTCATTGCATGTATTCGCGACAATCATGATTGGCGCTTGGTCATCGTGGCGGCCGTGGTCTGCCTGGTCGGCGCCATGGCGGCGATGCTGCTGTATTCCCGTGCCCAGGAGTGCGACGCCGGGCAGCGCAAGCTTTGGGTCGGCGCGTCGGGCTTTGCCTTCGGCACCGGCGTATGGGCAACCCACTTTATCGCCATGCTCGCTTATGATGGTGGCACGCCGATCAGTTATGCGCTCGACCTGACGCTGCTCTCCTTTTTCCTGTCGGTAGGAGGCTCGTGGGTGGCGATCCTCGCCGCCTCGCAACGTGAGGGAAGATTTTCCTCCATTCGCGGCGGGGCGCTGATGGCACTCGGCATCGCCTCCATGCACCTGACCGGCATGCAGGCGATCGAGACACAGGCGGTCATCCTCTACGATCCCTTGATGACGCTGACGGCGGTCGTCGCCGGAATGCTTCTGTCGAGCGCCGCCTTCCACATTTTTTTCAATCTGAAGGGCATGAGGCGTCTCCTAACCTCATCGCTGGTCTTCGTCCTCGCCATCTGCACCCTTCACTTCATCTCGATGGGCAGCATTACCCTTGTGCCGGACCCCGGCATGCAGGTTCCGACATTGGTGCTCGACACGCGGGTGCTCGCCGCGATCGTCGTGGTGGCGGCAACGGCTCTTATCCTCGTCGCCCTTGCCGTGGTCTTCGTCCAAAGCCATCTGACGGATCTGCGCGGACTTGCCAATGCCTCGCAGGAGGGCCTGCTGATCCTGCGCGAAGGCCGGATCATCGATGTCAACGAACGGTTCCAGGCATTATCGGGCTGGAAGCTAGCCGATCTCTCGGGCAAGGCGCCCTCGGATGTGCTGACGGTCGTTCAGGCGCCCCGGGAGAACAGGCCCGGCGAGACGCTGCTGAACACCCGCACCGGCAGAGAGATTGCCGTAGACGTAAACTCCAGCAGGATCGTCTATCGTGGCCGCGATTGCGAGGTGCTGGCGGTGCGCGATCTCACCGAGCGCAAACAGGCCGAGGAGATGATCGAGCATCTCGCCCACCACGACGTGCTCACCGATCTGCCGAACAGGTCGTTGTTCGACACCCGCATCCGGCAGGCGCTGCAGGTGGCGGAACGCAAGAACACCGAGGTTGCGCTGTTCTGTCTCGACCTCGATCGGTTCAAGGCCGTCAATGACATCTTCGGCCATGCCGAGGGCGACCGGATTCTCCGCAAGGTCGCCGCTATCCTGCGCCGGGTTGCCGGTGAGAGTGATACGATCGCCCGGCTCGGCGGCGACGAATTCGCCATCATCCAGTCCGATGGGCAGCAGCCGGCGGCGGCTCAAAAGCTTGCGGCTGATATCATCGACGAATTCGCTGCCGAGATGGACACGGCCCGTGACCCCACAGCGGTCGGCGTCAGCCTCGGCATCGCGCTCTATCCAAGAGATGGGAGCACGGCCGAAGAACTCTGCAACAACGCCGATACCGCGCTCTACCGTGTCAAGCATGATGGCCGCGGCAGGGCCTGTTTCTTCGACGCGGAAATGGACGAAGCGGCGCGCAACCGCCGCCAGATCGAAAGTGACTTGCGCCACGCGATCATCCGCAACCAACTCTATGTCAGCTATCAGCCGATCCTCAACGCGCAGAACGGCGAGATCAGCGGCTACGAGGCCTTGATGCGTTGGCACCGGCCGGGCCACGGCATGACCGAGCCCGACATTTTCATCCCGATCGCCGAGGAAAGCGGATCGATTGTTCAGCTCGGCGAATGGATATTGCAGCAGGCCTGCATGGAGGCCGCGCGCTGGCCGCAGCCGCTGAGGATTGCGGTCAATGTTTCGCCGGTGCAGTTCATGCTGCCCAACCTGTGCGAGCGGGTCGAGGCGGTCCTCGCCGAGACGGGGCTAGCAGCCGATCGGCTGGAGCTTGAAATCACCGAGACAGCCCTGATCCGCGATCGCGACCGGGTGATGGCAACGCTGCAGCGCCTGCGTCGGTTGGGGGTGCACATCGTCATGGACGATTTCGGCACCGGCTACTCTTCGCTTTCGAACCTGCGCTCGTTTCCCTTCGACAAGATCAAGGTCGACCGCAGCTTCACCGGGGTGCTGGAGCATGACGCGGCGGCGCGATCGATCGTGCGGGCGATTATCGGTCTCGGCCACAGCCTCGGCATGCCCGTCGTCACCGAGGGTGTGGAAACCGAGATGCAGCGCCGGATCGTCGTCGAGGAAGGCTGCGCGCAGGTGCAGGGCCTGCTGCTCGGCAAGCCGGATATCGAGCCGAGCATGAAGCCGGCCGTTCGCAAAAGCATCCTGTCGGAGCAAGCTGGAACCGCCGTGCCGCCGCGACGGCGCACACGCCTTGTCAGCGAAAATCGCAGCGAATGATCGTGCTCAGAGCGCCTTGGCGTTTTCCAGAAGACGGCGGATATATTCGAGCGTCAGCTCGCGCTCGAAAACCCGAAAACCTTTAAACAACGCAAGGTCGGCCTCGCGCGCGGTTTCGATCGCCTCGGCCTCCATGGCGCGGGCTTTCGGCGTCAGGAAGAGCAGTTGCGCCCGCTTGTCGGATGGATGCGGCCGGCGTTCGATCAGCCCGTCGCGGACCATGCGCGACAGCGTATTGGCCATGGTCGCCTGCTCGATATCGACCCGCTCGAGAAGCTGTTTCTGGGTCAGTCCGTCCTCGGCCCAGAGTTCCAGCAGGATGGGGAACTGGCCGGGAGAAAAACCGAGCCCGACCGCGCGCTGGTGCAGCGAGCGGGCAAAACCCTTCGCCAGCTGGCTGGCAAGGTAGGCTCCCGAATCCATGCGGTTAAATCCCATGATTGCAAGTTAGGCTCAAAACCATGCCGGAGACAATGCAGCAAATCGCATGCGATACTCCAAAATATGCAAGCCGCGACGATAATTTCGAGTGCCTGGAAAAACAAAAGTCGCCATGGCCTGGAGGTTGGCCATGGCGACCTTAAAGTGGGGACAAAGGCCCGGAGAGGGGGATAAGGCCTTTGTCCAAGCCTGACGCGGCGGGGGACAAGCCGGTAATCAGACCCGCGGCGCGATCAAGCGCCGGTGACATGGATTTGTGCTTGAGAATGTGGTTTTTCAAGGGAGGGTGATCGTTACAAATCGGTAACAGTTTGGTGAGCGGAATCTTCCGCCTCGCCCGCCGAACTTTATATGGACCTTGTCCCGTGCCCGCGCTATCCATGCAGCCATGAAAAAAGGCGATCACCTCTTCCTAGTCGATGGTTCCGGGTTCATCTTCCGGGCGTTTCATGCACTTCCGCCACTGACCCGCAAGACCGACGGCCTGCCGATCGGCGCCGTTTCTGGTTTCTGCAACATGCTGTGGAAGCTGTTGCGGGACGCGCGCAACACCGATGTCGGAGTCACGCCGACGCATCTTGCCGTCATCTTCGATTATTCCGCCAAGACCTTTCGCAAGGATCTCTACGACGCCTATAAGGCGAACCGCTCCGCCCCGCCGGAAGAGCTCATTCCGCAATTCGGCCTGATCCGCGAGGCGACCCGCGCCTTCAATCTGCCCTGCATCGAGACCGAAGGTTTTGAGGCCGACGATATCATCGCCACCTATGCCCGCCAGGCCGAGGCCTCGGGGGCCGATGTCACCATCGTCTCTTCCGACAAGGACCTGATGCAGCTCGTCAGCCCGAATGTCCATATGTATGACAGCATGAAGGACAAGCAGATCGGCATTCCCGATGTCATCGAGAAATGGGGCGTGCCGCCGGAAAAGATGATCGACCTGCAGGCGATGACCGGTGATTCCGTCGACAATGTGCCCGGCATTCCCGGCATCGGCCCGAAAACCGCCGCCCAGCTGCTCGAGGAATATGGTGATCTCGACACGCTGCTCGATCGGGCCACCGAGATCAAGCAGGTCAAGCGCCGCGAGACGATCCTTGCCAATATCGATATGGCCAGGCTCTCGCGCGACCTCGTGCGGCTGCGCACCGATGTACCGCTCGACCTCGATCTCGACGCGCTGGTGCTGGAGCCGCAGAACGGCCCGAAGCTGATCGGTTTCCTGAAGACGATGGAATTCACGACGCTGACGCGCCGCGTCGCCGAGGTCTGCGATTGCGATGCGAGCGCCATCGAACCGGCGATCGTCAACATTGAATGGGGCAAGGCTGCCCATGGCCCCGATCTCGATGCGGCCGAGCCGGCCCCGGTTGCCGGCGGCATACCCGAGGTTTCCGGCGAATCGGTGCCGGTGCCGCCGCGTGCGAAGGCCAAGGCTTCAGTCGAAGGCGCCTTTTCGCCCGCCGATCTGGCCAAGGCGCGGGCCGAAGCCTTTGCGACGCTGCCCTTCGATCACACGGCCTATGCGACGATCCGGGATCTCGCCACGCTCGACCGGTGGATCGCCGATGCGCGCGCCACAGGCCTCGTTGCTTTCGATACCGAGACAACGTCGCTGGATGCGATGCAGGCCGAGCTTGTCGGCTTCTCGCTGGCAATCGCCGACAATACGGCGGATCCCACCGGCACGAAGATCCGCGCCGCCTATATACCGCTCGCCCACAAGAACGGCGTCGGCGATCTGCTCGGCGGCGGCCTTGCCGACAACCAGATCCCCATGCGTGACGCTCTGCCGCGGCTGAAGGCCCTGCTGGAGGACGCTGCGGTCCTCAAGGTCGCCCAGAACCTCAAATACGATTACCTGCTGATGCAGCGCTACGGCATCGAGACTAGGAGTTTCGACGACACGATGCTGATCTCCTACGTGCTCGACGCCGGCACCGGCGCCCACGGCATGGACCCGCTCTCGGAAAAATTCCTCGGCCACACGCCGATCCCCTACAAGGATGTGGCGGGCAGCGGCAAGGCGAACGTCACCTTCGATCTCGTCGATATCGACCGCGCCACCCATTATGCCGCCGAAGATGCCGACGTGACGCTGCGGCTCTGGCTGGTGCTGAAACCGCGGCTGGTGGCGGCCGGGCTGACCAGCGTCTATGAACGGCTGGAACGGCCGCTGCTGCCGGTGCTGGCGCGCATGGAAGCGCGCGGAATCACCGTCGACCGGCAGATCCTGTCGCGCCTGTCCGGTGAATTGGCCCAGGGCGCCGCCAGGCTGGAAGACGAGATCTATATGCTCGCCGGCGAGCGGTTCAACATCGGCTCGCCGAAGCAGCTCGGCGATATTCTGTTCGGCAAGATGGGTCTTGCCGGCGGCAGCAAGACGAAAACCGGGCAATGGTCCACCTCGGCGCAGGTGCTTGAGGATCTAGCCGCCGCCGGTTTCGAGCTGCCGCGCAAGATCGTCGACTGGCGCCAGCTGACCAAGCTGAAATCCACCTATACCGATGCGCTCCCCGGCTATGTCCACGCCGAGACGAAGCGGGTCCACACCTCCTATTCGCTGGCATCGACGACGACGGGGCGCTTGTCCTCTTCCGAGCCGAACCTGCAGAATATTCCGGTGCGCACCGCCGAAGGCCGCAAGATCCGCACCGCCTTCATCTCGACGCCGGGCCACAAGCTGATTTCCGCCGACTACAGCCAGATCGAATTGCGCGTGCTTGCCCATGTGGCCGAGATCCCGCAGCTGACCAAGGCCTTCGAGGATGGCGTCGATATCCACGCCATGACCGCCTCGGAAATGTTCGGCGTGCCGGTTGAAGGCATGCCGGGCGAAGTCCGCCGCCGCGCCAAGGCGATCAATTTCGGCATCATCTACGGCATTTCGGCCTTCGGCCTTGCCAACCAGCTGTCGATCGAGCGCTCGGAAGCCGGCGACTACATCAAGAAGTATTTCGAGCGTTTCCCCGGCATCCGCGATTATATGGAAAGCCGCAAGGCGATGGCGCGCGACAAAGGTTATGTCGAGACGATCTTCGGCCGGCGAATCAACTATCCCGAAATCCGCTCTTCCAACCCGTCCGTGCGCGCCTTCAACGAGCGTGCCGCGATCAACGCGCCGATCCAGGGCTCGGCCGCCGACGTCATCCGCCGGGCGATGATCAGGATGGAGCCGGCGCTCGCCGAAGTCGGTCTTGGCGATCGCGTCCGCATGCTGTTGCAGGTGCATGACGAACTCATTTTCGAAGTCGAGGACGAGGATGTCGAAAAGGCGATGCCGGTTATCGTCTCGGTCATGGAAAACGCCACCATGCCGGCGCTCGAAATGCGCGTGCCGCTGAGGGTCGACGCGCGCGCCGCCAGCAATTGGGACGAGGCGCATTAGCCTCGTCTCCACAAAATCGGCAAAGATTTTTCCGTTCAATTCAACTCACTGAAATCGCAGCGAATTAGCAACGGGAGCCGTGTCGGAACGATACGGCGCGAAGGAACTTATTAACCTTCCTTTTCTATCCCGGTAGGGTCGTAATTTGTTAGGCATGAGTGAGCAGCGGACGCATGCGTTTTCCCAGAACCAATTTGACGGACGCCGGGGACTTTTCCAGCGGGACTGAAACGGACCTTCCGGCGGTCGAGCCGGGAGAAAAGCCGGCGGCGCCGATCTGGCAGAGCAATTTTTCCCTCGCGCCGAACGTCCGTTTTACCCGCACGCCGGAAACGCTGATCAGCAAGCGGCGGGTGCCGGATGAACCCGTCCGCGATGATTCGCAGATGGGGCAGCAGGCGATACGGATCGAGCCGGTCGCCGTCGACGTGCCCTTCGATATCTATCTGCCGGAGCCGGACGAACTTCCCGCAGCACCGCAGATGATCGAACTGCAGCCATCCCTTGTTCCCGACGAGCTGGCCGCGCCTGCTTTCCGGGCCACCGCCGAGCTTTCTTCCATTTCGGATTTCGCCTTCTGGGAGGTCATGGCCTTCGAAGAGGCCGAGCCGGTTCGCGCGCCTGCCGTGATCTCGTTCCCGAAGGCCGAGACGGCGCCAGAATCGATCACGTCGCTGTTCCGCATCATGGAATGGCGCCCGGGCCGGCCGGCCGCTGCTACCGCCGCCTCCCGCCCGGTTCTGCCGGCCGCTGCGCCCTCCGCAAAGCCTGCCCCGCGCCCCCCGGCCGCCATATCCCTGGAACGGCCAAGGCGCATCCCCGTCGAGATCCCTGTTGTGCCGGCCCCTGCGCCTGCGCTGACCTCTCCGATTGCGCCCGTGCCTCAGCCGGCGCCTGCTCTTCACGGCGCTCCAGCCCCTCAGGCCGCGCCTGTGCCCCAGCGCACGCCGCCCGTCGCCGCGGTTCTGCCGTCGCCGCGCCTGGCGGCAAGGCCGGAAAGGATCGACGCCTCCGGCTATGAATTCCCGCCGCGTGCCCTGTTGCAGGAGCCGCCGGAACGGCTCGGCGAGATCATGTCGCAGGAGACGCTGGAGCAGAATGCTGGGCTTCTGGAAAGCGTGCTTGAGGATTTCGGCATCAAGGGCGAGATCATTCATGTCCGCCCCGGCCCCGTCGTCACCCTCTATGAGTTCGAGCCGGCGCCCGGCGTGAAGTCATCGCGCGTCATCGGCCTGGCCGACGATATCGCCCGCTCGATGTCGGCGCTTTCGGCCCGCGTCGCCGTCGTGCCCGGCCGCAACGTCATCGGCATCGAACTGCCGAATGTCACCCGTGAAACAGTCTATTTCCGCGAGATGATCGAAAGCCAGGATTTCGAGAAGAGCGGCTACAAGCTGGCGCTCGGCCTCGGCAAGACCATCGGCGGCGAGCCCGTGATCGCCGAGCTGGCGAAGATGCCGCATCTGCTCGTCGCCGGCACCACCGGCTCGGGCAAATCGGTCGCCATCAACACGATGATCCTGTCGCTGCTCTACCGCATGACGCCGGAACAGTGCCGACTGATCATGGTCGACCCGAAGATGCTCGAACTTTCCGTCTATGACGGCATCCCGCATCTGCTGACGCCCGTCGTCACCGATCCGAAGAAGGCGGTCATGGCGCTGAAATGGGCCGTGCGCGAGATGGAAGAGCGTTACCGCAAGATGTCGCGCCTCGGCGTGCGCAACATCGATGGCTATAACGACCGCGTGGCGCAGGCCCGCGACAAGGGCGAGACCATCCATGTCATGGTCCAGGTCGGCTTCGACAAGGGCACCGGTGCCCCAATCGAAGAAAACCAAGCGCTGGACCTGACGCCGATGCCTTATATCGTCGTCATCGTCGACGAAATGGCCGACCTGATGATGGTCGCCGGCAAGGAGATCGAAGGCGCGATCCAGCGTCTAGCGCAGATGGCGCGTGCCGCCGGCATCCACCTGATCATGGCGACGCAGCGCCCGTCGGTCGACGTGATCACCGGCACGATCAAGGCGAACTTCCCGACCCGCATCTCCTTCCAGGTGACCTCGAAGATCGACAGCCGCACCATTCTCGGCGAACAGGGGGCCGAGCAGCTGCTCGGCCAGGGCGACATGCTGCACATGCAGGGCGGCGGGCGGATTTCCCGCGTCCACGGTCCCTTCGTCTCTGATGCCGAGGTCGAAAAGGTCGTTGCCCACCTGAAGACCCAGGGCCGCCCCGAATATCTCGACACCGTCACCGCCGACGAGGAGGAAGAGCCCGAAGAGGAGGAAGCCGGCGCCGTCTTCGACAAGAGCGCCATGGCCTCCGAGGATGGCAACGAGCTCTACGAGCAGGCGGTCAAGGTCGTCATGCGCGACAAGAAGTGCTCCACCTCCTACATCCAGCGCCGCCTCGGCATTGGCTACAACAGAGCCGCCTCGTTGGTCGAACGCATGGAAAAGGAAGGCCTGGTCGGGCCGGCCAACCATGTCGGCAAGCGCGAGATCGTTTCCGGTCGGGGTGACGGCGAGTAACGGGAGTCATCGGTTCCCCGAAGGACGAACGGCCCTGGCCTCAGGCTGGGGCCGCAGACCGGGCGGCGCGTTTGTGCACCACCGCGAGCAGGCCTCCGAGAAAGATCGTCCCGACGATAAACAGAAATGCCGCCGCCACGATGGCCGGGCTGATGTTTTCGCGAATCGACGAGAACATCTGGCGGGCGAGCGTCAGCTGGTTTGGTCCGGCGACGAACAGGGTCAGGACGACTTCATCCAGCGAGGTGGCAAAGGCAAGCACGGCGCCGGAGAGGACGCCGGGCATGGCGAGCGGCAGCGTCACTTTCCAGAAGACCTTCGCCGGAGAAGCCCCCAGGCTCGCGGCCGCACGCTCGGTGCGACAGTCGATGCCCTCAAGCGAGGCGGTGATGCTAACCAGCACAAAGGGCACGGCGACAACCGTATGCGCCACGATCACGGCCGCAAATGTGTTTGGAAATCCGAGGCCGGCAAACAGGATCTGCAGCCCGACGCCGAGCACCACGGCTGGAACGACCATCGGCAGGAGGAATATCGTCCTCAGCGCCGCGGCAAAAACAACGCGCCTGCGCAACGCCAGTGCAGCCAGAAGGCCGAGCATGGTGGAAAGCAAAGTGGTCCCCGTTCCGATTAGCAAGCTGTTGACGATGGACCGTCGCCAGGCGTCCTCAGTCGCCAGTTCCGCAAACCAGCGAGCCGAAAAAGAAGGAATGGGATAGGCCAGGAAGCTGCTGGAGGTAAATGCGATCGGAAGGATCGCCAAAAGCGGAGCCAGCAGAAAAGTGACCGTTGCTGCGCCGAACAGAAATTTTAGCAAGCGAATTGTCATGTCACGCCCCCGTCGTCTTCATGGATAGCCGGCCGTAAACGCCGTAGAGCACGATCGTCACGGCGAGCAGCACCATACCGAGCGCACCGGCCATGCCCCAATTGGCGGAGCCCGTGGCGTAGAAGGCGATCACCGAACTGATCATCTGGTCCTTCGGTCCGCCGATGAGCGCCGGTGTGATGTAGTAACCGAGTGCTGCCATGAACACGAGCAGTCCGCCGGAGGCAATGCCGCGCAGGGCCAGAGGCAGCAGGATATGCAGAAAGCCCCGGATCGGCCTCGCGCCGAGAGAGGCTGCCGCCGGCATCAGGTTCCGCGGGATTGCGATAAGGACGCTGTAGATCGGCAGAACCATGAACGGCAGCAGCACATGCGTCATGGCGATGACGACACCCGTCCGATTGAAAAGAAGCGGCAACGGAGTGTTGAGGAGGCCGAGCGATACGAGGAGGGAGTTGATGAGTCCTTTGTCCTGAAGGAGCACGTACCAGGCGGCCGTGCGCACCAGCAGCGATGTCCATAGCGGCAGGAGGACCGCCGCAAGCAGGAGTTGTCGTCGCCAGCCGCTCGAGGCGGCGGCCAGCATCGCATATGGCAGGCCGATGAGACAGGTCGCGAGCGTCACGACGGCGGCCACGGCGAATGTTCTCAGCAGAATCGCCTGATTGGCGGACTCTCCGGCCGGCATCGCCACGATCGCCCCCGATGCGTCATGCTGAAGATCGACCGCGGCAAGCAGGTTGCGATCGGTATAAGGATAGGTCGCTTCGGCGATTGCCCGCCAGAAGGCAACGTCGTTCCATCGAGCGTCGATCTCTGCGAGGCTTACCGGCCCGGTACTGTCTCTCACGGCCGCGACGGTCTTTCGCATCAGTGTGCGGAAACCCGGCTGGGCGCTGTTCAGTCTTCGAACCACCTCTCCCAGTTTCTGGTCGTCGTCGAGCGATTTCAGGTCGTCGACAAGAGCCCTCCGCATTTCGTCGGTGGGTTCGGAGTTAAGGTTCCAGGCCGAAATCGCCGCTGTCGTCCGCGGCAGGTTTTTACTGACGACTGGATCGGACACCGCCTGCTCCAGCACGGTCAGAAGCGGCCAGATGAAGAAGACACCCAGGAACAGGGTCAGGGGGAGGATGAGGGCAAAGGTGCCGGTGCGTCGACGGAAAGCACTCATGCTGCGATCACCCAGCAGTCATCAGGTGTGAAGTGCGCCACCACCTCGGCTCCGATCGGCCACTCCGCCGATCGCATGTCCGTCCGGACCACGAAGCGGAAGGCATCCTCATCGAGCTGCACCCGCAGGTGGTCGCCCTGATAGACGCTGTCGAGTATTTTTGCCGGCAGGGCGTTCGCCGCTGCGCCGATGCCGCCGGCCGCCAGAGAAATGCGCTCGGGGCGAACGGAAATGTGGACGCGGCTTCCGACAGAGAGAGAACTGTTGCCTGGTACCATCACATGCCGTCCGTCGGCGATCTCGACGGAGGTGCCGGCTGTGCCCGTCACCTTGACCGTTCCTTCTATCAGATTGGTTTCGCCGATGAATTCGGCGACGACACGTGTCTGCGGGCGGTCGTAAATATCACGCGGCGAACCGATCTGCTCGATGTTGCCGTGGTTGAAGATCGCAATCCGGTCCGACATGGTCAGTGCCTCGGATTGATCGTGGGTCACGAACACCACGGTCAGTTCCAGGCGCTTGTGGAGGGCTCGGATATCGAGCTGCATCTGTTCGCGCAGCTGTTTGTCGAGTGCCCCAAGCGGCTCGTCCATCAGCACGACGGCCGGCTCGAACACCAGGGAGCGGGCAAGCGCCACGCGCTGCTGCTGGCCGCCGGAAAGCTGGGCGGGCCTCCTGCTGCTCATCGCCGACAGTTGCACCATATCGAGGGCGCGTTTCACGCGCTCGTCGATCTCGCTTCGTCCGACCCCACGCATCCTCAGAGGAAAGGCGATGTTATCGGCGATCGACATATGCGGAAAGAGCGCATAATTCTGGAAGACGACGCCCATCTCGCGCCGATGCGGAGGCAGGTGGTCGATGCGGCGGCCGTCGAGAAAAATACCGCCGACGGTCGGGTTTTCGAAACCCGCCAGCATCATCAGCAAAGTTGTCTTGCCTGAACCGGACGGGCCCAGAAGGCTGACGAACTCGCCCCTCTCGATGTCGAGCGTCAGGTCTTTGACGACTTGGTGCACGCCAAAGGATTTTGAGATTCTTTCAAAGCGTATGCGCGGCGCAGCCATGATGGCCCTCCGTTCGGATTGTCGGCTCCTGGGGAGCGAAGTGACGAAAATGTGCGGAAGCCCCCACGGGTCGATCGGCAGAAGCGATCCCGCGGGGGCGATATTCCGTCCGCTATTGTGCCAGCCAGGCGTCGAACCTTTTTGTCAGTGCTTCCGAATTGTCGATCCAGAAATCCGTATCAAGGCTGACTGCTTCCTGCATGTTGGCTTGGGTGGTGGGCAAGTCGGCCAACTGGTCCGGCGGCACGCTTTTGCCGGCTTCCTTGTTCGGGAGGCCGTAGGCGATAAATTGCGGCAGCTTTGCCTGGTTTTCCGCTTTGCTGGCGAAGGCGATGAAGTCAAAGGCCGCCTCCTTGTTTTCGGCGCCCTTCAGAACGACCCAGCTATCCACGGCATAGATGCTGCCCGGCCAGACAACTTTGAACTGCCGACCCTCGGAACGGTTGATGCCGGTGATGCGGCCATTATAGGCACTGGTCATGGCCACTTCGCCGGAAGCAAGCAGTTGCAGCGGCTGCGCACCCGAGGTCCACCAGACAAGGTGCGCTTTCAACGCGTCAAGCTTGGCGAAGGCGCGGTCGATGCCCTCAGGCGTCGCGAGGACGTCGTAAACTTTGTCCGCCGGCACGCCGTCGGCCATCAGCGCGAATTCGAGCGTGTATTTCGGTCCCTTGCGCAGGGCGCGCTTGCCGGGAAATTTCTTCACGTCCCAGAAATCGGCCCAGGACTTCGGGCCATCGGCAATCTTGGCACCGTCATAGGCGATGGCGGTCGACCAGACGATGGCGCCGACGCCGCAATCACTCACCGCGGAAGGCAGAAACGCATCCTTGCCGCCAAGCTTGTTCCAGTCCACTTTCTCAAAAAGCCCGTCGGCGCAGCCGAGCGAGAGCTCGTCGGCTTCAACCTCTACGGCATCCCAGGAAGGATTGCCCGCCTTGACCTTTGCCTGAAGGACACCGATGCCGCCGTCCCAGCCTTCGTCGAGCAGAGGCTTGCCGGCAATATTGGAGAACGGCTTGAAATAGATCTCTCGCTGCGCATCCTGAAAGTTCCCGCCCCAGGACGCGATGGTAAGATCCCGGGCCGTGCTCGGCCCCGTAGCAAGCGCCAGCGACAGCAGGCTGAGAGCCGCAATCGTCGAAGTGTTGTTGAATTTCATTCGCTTCCCCTGTTTGTTGAGCGTCCGTCTGACGCCGGTTGACAGCCACGATCCCTTGGGGATCGTCGGCAATCGCGGCCGCTCGCAAGGGATGGGCAAAGCCGGCGTCTGCGGACTTTGCCGTGGTGTCATCTCCGAGGCGGAGCGGCGTGTTGCGGGCAATGCTGGCGAATGTCCTGCGGGGCGGAAAGGCGCTTTTTGTTGACCGCGGTGGACACATAGATGCACCGCTCCCGACCAGTCTCCTCCGACAAGTGGTCGCACCGCCGGCAAATTGGATGTTTTCGCTTGCAAAAGGCGGAAAAACGCGATTGCCACTCAGTAAGCAGGTGGTGCATCCTATGCACCACCGTGCACCACTCTTCGTTACGCCCAAATTGCAAATTCCATGGCATATGAAGATGTAGACGGCATTCCGATCTTGGTTCGGCAGAACCAATTTCCGTTCTGGGAGACAGGATTGCGCAGGGGGAAATCATCGGCGGATGAACAGGAAGGTGTTCCGAAACGCGGACGTTTGCCGCCGCTTTCCATGGTGCGCGCCTTCGAGGCGGTCAGCCGCCTGGGATCGATGCGGAGAGCTGCGGACGATCTCAATCTCAGTCACACCGTCATATCCCGTCACGTCCGCAATCTCGAAGCCTGGTTTGGCACGCGGCTTGTCGATGCCGGCCCGCGCGGCATCAGGCTGACGGCGGAAGGCAGAGTTTTTGCCGAGACAGTCGGGGCGGCTTTCGATCTCATTGCCAAATCGACGGCAGAGCTGCGCCCAGCAGTCAACCGCACGGTCTTGCGCATTTGGTGCGTGCCCGGTTTCGCGACACGGTGGCTGACGCCACGCTTCAATCAGCTCCAGCTTGCCTTGCCCGGCATCGATTTCGTGATGCGCGCGACCGATCTTGAGCCAGATTTCACCCGTTATGAGGCCGATATCGACATCCGCTATTCCGAGGAGCCAAGGGGGAATGTCCGCTGGATCCTGCTGGAAAGGCCTCGCATGTTCCCGGTCACCAGCCCCGAATGGATCAGCCGAAACGCTCCGATACGGACCCTCGACGATCTGGTGCGACAGCCGCTGATCCACGAGGAAAGCCGCGATCAGTGGCGGCAATGGTTTCGCAAGGCTGGCTTCGAGCATGAAGTGACATTGAACGGTCCGCGGCTGTGGTCAGCCAACCTGACGGTCGACGCCGCGGTGGCAGGTCAAGGAATAGCGCTGGCCACCCGCCTGATCGCTGCGGATGACCTGCGCGCCGGGCGGCTCGTCGAATTGCTCGAAACCGATGTTCGGCTTGGCGGATATTATGTCGTCGGACCCCGTGAGCGATGGAACGAGGTGACATCGGCGCGTTTCCGAGCGTGGCTGCAGCAGTCGATCGCTGAAACGACGGGAGGTCACGCCTCTAATGAAAGCGGCGATCCACGCCAATAGTCGATAGGCATGCCAACCGCAGCGTCTCGCTGATGAACGCGGTCTTTCCGCCGGTGTATAAATCCCAATCGCCGTCTGCCTCGGCGGCCAGGCGGCGTTTCAGATCGGCGTAGGCTTTGGCCCTTTCGGGGTGATCCCGCAGATAGTTGCGAAACAGGATGCGCTTGCGATGGGCGCAATTGTCGGGGCCGCAGAGATAGAGCTTGAACCCGTAGCCTTCACGATCTCGGGTGAACGCCCAGCGTTTCTCGCCTCTGTCGCCATGGAAAACGAAATCTGACGCGCGCGCGATCTCGATCGCTTTCGGCAGAACGTCGTCGGAGATCGTGACGACGTCGAGGTCGATCTTCGGCTTGGCGGCGAGCCCGGGCACCGAGGTACTGCCGATATGGTCGATGGACAGCACGAGATTGCCGAGCAGGATGGAGATTTCGGCGCCGATGTCAGCAAAGAGCCGCGGCCAGGAAGGATCGTAGCCGACCACTTTGATGGCGCGCATGCCCTTCCTCTCAATTGCGGTCATACCTCGGCGAGCAGCCCATCGAGGATCGTGACCATCTTCTGCTTGGCCTCTTCGAGCGAGCCGCTATTGTCGAGCTCCGCCACGTCATAGTCGCCGCGCACCGTCAGCGGCCCGCGGGCGAGTCTCGCCATGATATCCTCATGCGTCTCGCGCCCGCGCGCCTCCAGCCGGCTGGCGAGCACTTCTGGGCGAGCGGTGACGTTGATCACCTTGAGCCGCGGGAAAGCGGCCTGGAAACGGTGAAGCGCCGAGCGTGAACCATTGGCGACGACGACATGGCCGCGCGACAATGCCACCGAGACCTCGGCTGGAATACCGTATTTCAAGCCATGGGCCTCCCACCAAACGGCGAAGGAGCCCGACTGCTCCATGGCGGCAAACCCCTGGAGGGAGACGGAAAGATGGTCTTCGCCGCCTGCGTCGCGGTGCCGGGTGATGACGCGGCGGGTGAAATGAATGTCGGCGCGGCCGGCGAAATGCCGGGCGGCAAGGTTCATCAGCGTGTCCTTGCCGGCGCCGCTCGGCCCGACGACGACGACCATGATGCCGCGTTCGGCTCCGGCTCCTGGATGGGGTTCGTACGGGCTCATGCGACACGGCGTCCCTGGCGCCAGACGGAGCGTGTCACCGGCACGCCATGCGAACGGTGGACGCGGACGAGATCGGCGCGCAGCCCGGTGGCGATCCGGCCGCGGTCGTTGAGACTGACGGTGCGCGCCGGCGTCGACGTCACCATGGCGATTGCCTTCGGCAGGGTAATGCTCTCGACTTCATCGGCGAGGATGAAGGGCGCATGCAGCAGGCTGAGCGGCACGTAATCGGAGGACAGCACGTCGAGCACGCCCATCTCGGCGAGGTCGCGGGCGGCGATATTGCCGGAATGGGATTTGCCGCGCACGATGTTCGGCGCACCCATCAGCACACTCATGCCGTGTTCGTGCGAGGCGCGGGCGGCGTCGAAGCTGGTCGGGAATTCGGCAAGCCGCACGCCGTTGTCGATCGCCTCGCCGACATGCGACAGCGTCGCATCGTCATGGCTGGCGACCGTGATGCCGCGCTCGGCACAGACCTTGGCGATGGCATTGCGGTGCGGCGTCGAATTTCGCGCCGATTCGGCCTGGCGCTTGGCGACGAAACGGGCGAAGACCTCGTCGCTCAGGCCCCGCTTCTTCTGGTAGTAGAAGATATACTGGTCCATCGTCTGGAACTGCCGCTGGCCGGGCGCATGGTCCATCAGCGAAACGAGCCGCACATGAGGATCGTTTTCGAAATCGCCGAAATGTTCGAGCACATTGTCGGCCGAGACCTCGCAGCGCAGGTGGAGGAGATGCTCGGCGCGTAGCCGGCCTTCCTTCTCCGCCGACTGGATGGCGTCGGCCATTTCCCGCATCTCGCCATGTTCGAAGCCGCCGTCCTCATCCGCACCCATGCGCAGGCAGTCAAACACCGTGGTGATGCCCGATGTGACGATCTGGGCGTCATGCGCCTGGACCGCGGCTGTCTTGTTCCAACGGATGCCGGGACGCGGCTGATAATGGCCTTCGAGATGGTCGGTATGCAGCTCGACGAGGCCGGGAATGACATAGTCGCCTTCGAAATCTTCGCCGGCTACCGAGCTTCCTTCGGAAATGTCGGCGATCTTGCCGTCGCGAATGAGGATCGAGCCTGCGAGGATGTTATCCTCGAGAACGATGCGGGCGTTGGAAAACACGGTCTCTTTGCTCATCTCGTCGGGTCTTTCAGCTTTTGGCGCCGGAAAGCGGCAGCCAGGAATGAACTTTGAACGGGGCGCCGCGCGTCTCCTCGGTGAAGACGGCGAGGCCGGAAATCGTAAGCGGCCGGCCGGTGAAATCGGCAAAACGCTCGGTCAGAATGGTTTTCATCACCGAGGCGCGTGGCTCGGGCACCTGGCCGGTGAGCGTCATGTGGAAGCCGAAATCCTCCATCACATAAGGATAACCCCAGCGCTGCAGATTGGCGCGCTGGCTGTCGCTGAGCTTCTCCGGGTTGCGCCGCGCCATATCGGCCTCGGTAAGCGCTGCGCGGAACGGTTCGAAGGATCTTACCACCTTCGCGGCGAAATCCTGAAGCGGTTGATGAACAGAACCGGGAACGAGGGCAAAAAAACGGCCGAGCTGGCCGAGCACTAGCTTGGGAATCTCGAAGGCTTCAGTGCGCGCGGCAAACTCCTCGACGACGGCCATAAGATCCCTCTCGGTGACCGAAGCGGCGAGCGAAAACGGCGCCTTGATCGTCGCGTGAAAGCCGTAGCGGCGCGGATCGGCAGTCAGCTCGAACTGCTCTGCCGCACCGAGCCGCTCATGCTCCGGTGCAGGATAGGTCTCGTCACTGAAAGCATCGCGGCCGAGCCAGAGCGAGGCCGCGCCGGTCAGGGGATCATCCTTCGGCGGCGAAAAATAGAGAGCGTAGCGCAAGGCTTTTATCCTGGGGATCGTCGAACGGGGAGCGCAATGTGCAGTGATTTGGCGGCGAACCGCAAGCAGGCTCCCGGCTAAAAGATTTCCGTGACAGAATGATGATGGCGGCAGCGCCGCCACGGCCTTTCCAGCCGATGGATCAGTGGGTTTTCGTGCCCATCAGCCGGTGGCGCAGCGCGTTCGAGGCGGCGTCGAAAAGGAAGACGACGATCAGGATCAGGATGACCATGTAGGCGACGTTTTCCCAGTTGGCGTTGGTGCGCATCGCCTCCCAGAGTTTGAGACCAATGCCGCCGGCGCCGACGGCGCCGATAATCGTCGCGCCACGCACGTTCGATTCCCATTGGTAGAGCGTCTGGCTGACGATGACGGGAACGATCTGCGGCATAATGCCGTAACGATGGACCAGCACGGTTTGAGCGCCGGTCGATTTGATGCCTTCCCGCTGCTTGTTGTCGATATTCTCCAGCCCTTCGGAATAGAGCTTGCCGAGTGTGCCGGTCTCGGTGAGGAAGATCGCGCCGCTGCCGGCAAGCGGGCCGGGCCCGAAGGCGCGTGTCAGGAACAGCGCCCAGATCAGCATGTCGACCGAACGAAGGAAGTCGAAGAAACGCTTGAGGATCTGATTGAGGAGCCGGTTCGGCATGATGTTGCGTGCCGCCAGGAAGGCGAGCGGGAAAGCGGCGAGCGACCCCAGCAGCGTTCCGAGGAATGCCATGACGATCGTCTGGAAAAGTTTGGTCCAGACGTCGCCATGCTGCCATTCGCTGTTGTTCCAGATGTCGTCGAAGGCGAGCGACAGGTTGGACTGGTCGGGCTTGATGCGCGGCCCGGAGACGATGAGGCCGACGACCTCGCCGAGCGGCTTGTCGAAGAAGGACGACTGCGTGTCGAAGATGAAATTTGCCCAGCCGATGAAACGTTTGCGGATCTTCACTCGGTCGACTGAGATGCTGACATTGCCGGCAAATCCGAGATCGGCAAGCACATTGTCGTTATAGACGGTCATCCAGCCGGGCACTGGTCCGACCACCTCAGGCGCACCGCTCGAAACATCGACCGGAACGGTGATGCCGTGGGCGGTGACGACCATCTGGCTCTTCGAAACGGTGACCGTACGGCTGGTGCCGCTGATCGACACGGTGATGCTGCCGTCGGGATTGTTGACCAGCCAGTCCGGATGCGGATTGTCGCCGAGCGGCGAGAAGCGCGGATAGCGGATGTCGATCGAGCCGTCTTCCTCGATGCGGAATTCCGGCTGAACGTCGTAGCTCACCCATTGGCTGAGATAAATGCCGACGCGTTCCCAATGGGCTTCGGCGAAAAGCTTGGGCAGGTCGAAGAACCAGACGGCATAGAGACTGTAGAGCAGCGTCGCGATTAGGATCATCAGCCCGCCGAAACGCTGGCGGAACGAGCGGTGGAAATATTCCGGATAGCGCGCTTCGATTTCGTGCATGCGGTTGGCGTCGATCACCGTCATGGCGGCCTCAATGTTGCAGGAGGAAGGCGTGCTCGCCGACTAGGCGGCGGCGCAGCCATGCGGAGAATTGGTCGACGGCGACGATCGTCACGAACAGCATCAAAACGAGCGCCATCGTCTTGGCGCCGAAACCACGCGAGATCGAAAGCTTCAGCTCCTCGCCGATGCCGCCGCCGCCGACGGCGCCGATAATGGTCGAGGCACGCACGTTGATCTCGAGGCGTAAGAGCGCATAGGAGGTGAAATTCGGCAGCACCTGCGGCACGGCGGCGAAGCGCACCCGCTCCCACCAGTTGGCGCCGACGGCTTTCATGCCCTCATGCGGCTTCATGTCGATATTTTCGGCCACCTCGTAGAAGAGTTTGCCGAGCGCGCCGATCGTGTGCAGGGTTATGGCGATGATGGCGGCGACCGGCCCGATCGACAGGATCGCCGAAAACAGGCCGGCGATGACGATCTCGGGGAAGGCGCGCAGGAATTCCATCAGGCGCTTGGTGAAGATGCGCAGCGGCCATGAACTCGTCAGGTTGCGCGCGGCAAAGAAGCTCAAGGGAACGGCAAAGATGAAGGCGACGATCGTCGAAATCAGCGCCACGTTGATCGTCACGATCATCAGTTCGAAATATTCAGGGATATAGAAGGCGCCCCAGACGTAGACGCGGCCCTTGTCGAAATTGAATTCTTCGCCGCCCTTGTCGTTTACGCTCGCAATGTCGAACAGCGCGCGCCAGACGTCGTTCCAATCCTTAGGGATGAGCCAGCTCAGGAAATCGAAAAGATGCGGCAGGCGGTCGAAGAAATGGCCGGCATTGCTCTCGTCGGCGAAGCGAACGGAGCTTGCGAAAGCCGCAATCAGAATAACCAGGCTGAGGATGGTGTAGAAGCGGCGCCTGGCGACCATCCGCTCCCAGGCGGTGCGGATCTCGCTGGTGCTCTGCATATGCGGCTGTGTATCGGCAACAGTCATGGACGCCTCGCCCGATCAAACATAAAAGGCGGCCGTTTCCGGCCGCCCCGCATTCCAAAAGCCGATCAGCCGCCGATGGCAGCCTTACGGACTTCGACGACGGCATTGTAGAAGTCGTGCTTGACCGGGACGTAACCCTTGTAGTCGCCGCCTTCGACAGCTGCGAAGCACTTGTGATCCTTCTCAGGCAGAGCCGTGAAGAAGGCTGCGAGCTTCGTCTGCCAGTCCTGGCCGAGCGCGTTGCGAACGACGAGCGGGCCGTTCGGGATCAGCGGCGAGCGCCAGACTTCGACCAGCTTGTTCGGATCGACGGCGCCCTTGTCGACTTCCTTGCGGAAGGTGCCGGAGGTGTAGCCGTCCTTGAATTCGCCGATGCCCGAGGAATCGTCGACGGCGACGTCGACCTTGCCGTCGTAAGCGGCGAGAAGGTTGTTCTCATGGCCGCCGTTGAACTGGGTCGAGGCGAAGAACTTGTCGTTCGGCATGCCCGTGTCCTTCGGGATCTGGGTCAGCGGCACGAGATAGCCCGAGGTGGAGTCCGGATCGGCGTAGCCGAGCTTCTTGCCCTTGGCGTCCTGGATGGTCTTGATGCCGGAGGACTTGAGCGCCAGTCCGATCGAGTAGTAGCCGGTCGAGCCGTCCTTCTGCTGCGTCGTCAGGATCGGCGTAACGGCCTTCGGATCCTTGATCGAGACGGCTGCGTAGCCGGAAGCGCCGAGTTCGGCGAAGTCGAGCGTGCCGCCGAGCAGGCCCTGGATAACGCCGTCATAATCGGCGGCGGGGAACAGCGACACCTTCTCGAAGCCGAATTCCTGCTTCAGGTGGTCGGCAAGGCAGGTATAGTTGCGCAAGCGGTCGGTTTCGTTTTCGCCGCCGAGAATGCCGATGCGGAATTCCTTGAGATCGGCTGCATGGGCAGCGCCGGCGAGCGCGAAGAGCGCCGTTGCCGCAAAGAGTGCTTTCTTCAACATGTCGTCTCTCCTATTGACCGGTGCCCCCGGTCTTCCGTTACGAAGAAGTGTGCCCTTGACGCGGGCGTTCGATCGCGGCCGCCTCGCTCAGAGGCCGGCCAGCGCCAGCGGTTGGGTGCCGGCGGATTGATTGTCTGCCCGCTCGGGAGCCGGATTGATGGATGTCGAGGTCATCGTTTCGTCGATGCCGGCACCATCCCTGTCCGTCCCGTAGATCGCCTTCACCGCCTCGGCGGTCAGTTCCGAGCCCTTGCCGTCGAAGACGACACAGCCGCCGGCCATGCCGACGATGCGCTCACAATAGTTGCGGGCGGTATCGAGCGTATGAAGGTTGGTGATGACGGTGATGCCCTCGCGCTCGTTGATATCGCGCAGCGCATCCATGACGATCTTGGCATTCAGCGGATCGAGCGAGGCAATCGGCTCGTCGGCAAGAACCATCTTCGGGTTCTGCATCAGCGCCCGCGCGATCGCCACGCGCTGCTGCTGGCCGCCGGACAGCGTGCCGGCTGGCTGCAACGCCGTCTGCTCGATGCCGAGGCGTTCGAGCGCTGCGATCGCATGCACACGTTCCTCGCGGGTGAAGATGTTGAGGAGGCTGAGAAGCGTCGAGCGGTGGTTAAGGCGGCCGAGCATGACATTGGTGAGGACATCCAGGCGTGGCACCAGGTTGAACTGCTGGAAGATCATTGCGCAGTCGCGCTGCCAGTTGCGCAGCGCCCCGCCGCGAAGCCCGGAAACCTCGACGCCGGCGAAATGAATGGAGCCGGAGCTCGGCTCCTGCAGCCGGTTGATCATCCGCAGCAGCGTCGACTTGCCGGCGCCGGAGCGGCCGATGATGCCGACCATCTGGCCCTGCGGGATGGCGAGCGTGACGGAATCGACGGCGAGCTTTTTTCCGAAACGGCGTGTGACATTCTTGAGCTCGAACATCATGCTCTTCCCTTGCGATCCAGTCCTTTGGTCAGGATCGCATTAGTCCCGCTTGATGAACCTCGCATGTCATATTTGTGTAGTTCGTGTCACAATTCTCCGTGCCTATATCGGAGGTTTATCCACCGTATCTCGCTAGAAAATCTTCCGCGCTCAGGTTGCGAAAATCCTGCAACGCCTGGCGCAGAAGGTCATGGTCCCAGTCCCACCAGCCAAGCCTGTCCATACGCTCGCCGACCGCTTTCGGAAAGCGCTCGCGGATCAATTTAGCCGGCACGCCGCCGACGATCGAGTAGGCCGCCACGTCCTTCGAGACGACGGCGCCGGCGCCGATCACCGCGCCGTTGCCGACGGTGACGCCCGGCAGGAGGGTCGCCCCATGGCCGATCCAGACGTCATTCCCGACCGTCACGCGGTTTGCGCGCCGCCAGGCGAAGAAGTCCTCCTCCATGTCGCCGTCCGGCCAGTAATCGGCGGCGCGGTAGGTGAAATGATGCAGCGTCGCCCGCCAGGTCGGATGATTGGTGGCATTGATGCGCGCGGCGGCGGCGATATTGACGAACTTGCCGATCGTCGCGCACCAGACGGAGCCGTCCTGCATGATGTAGGAATAGTCGCCGAAGGTCGCCTCGCTGATGCGGCAGCGTTCGGAAACCTCCGTATAGCGTCCGAAGCTGGACTCGCTGACGGAGGCTGTCTCATGGATAGAGGGCTCGATACCCAGCTTGCGGTTCATGCGGCGATCTTTCCGGGAGAGAAGAGCTGAACGTCGAGAATGCGGTCGGCGACCGCCTCGCGTACTTCCCCGTCGTGGAAGATGCCGAGAAGGGCGACGCCCGCCTGCTTCTTTTCCTCGATCATGCCGACGACGACGGCACGGTTCCGGGCGTCGAGCGAGGCGGTGGGTTCGTCGAGGAGCAGGATTCTGTGTTCGGTGATGAAGCCGCGGGCGATGTTGACACGCTGCTGTTCGCCGCCGGAGAAAGTGGCGGGCGGAAGCTGCCAGAGCGCTTCCGGCAGGTTGAGCCTGGCAAGCAGGGCGCCGGCCTTTTCCCGCGCCGTGCCGGCGTCCTCGCCGCGCGCCACCAGCGGTTCGGCGACCACGTCGATCGCCGCGACGCGAGGCACGGTACGCAGGAACTGGCTGACGTAACCGAGCGTATGGCGCCGCACGTGGAGCACGGTGCGCGGATCGGCGGCGGCGAGATCGACGATGCGTCCGTCGTGACGAATGAGGATCTGGCCGGTGTCGACAGCATAATTGCCGTAGATCATCTTCAGCAGCGAGCTCTTGCCGACGCCCGATGGGCCGCCGAGCACGACGCATTCGCCTGAGGCGACCGAGAAGGCGACATTGGAAACGACGGGCAGCCGGATGCCGTCGCGCAGATGCATGGTGAAGCTTTTCGAGACTTCGGAAACGACGAGGGGCGTTGGCATGATGTCTTCTTTCCTGGTTTTTGACCTGCAGTGGCGCTCAGACCTGCAGGATCGAGGAGACCAGCAGCTGCGTGTAGGGTTCGCGCGGATCGTCGAGCACCCGGTCGGTGAGCCCGTGTTCGATGACGTAGCCGTCCTTCATCACCATCATCCGGTGCGAGAGCAGGCGGGCGACGGCGAGATCGTGGGTGACGACGATCGCCGAGAGCCCGAGATCGTTAACGAGGCCGCGCACCAGATCGAGCAGGCGCGCTTGCACCGAGACGTCGAGGCCGCCGGTGGGTTCGTCCATGAAGACGAGGCGCGGGCCGGTGACGAGATTGCGGGCGATCTGCAGGCGCTGGCGCATGCCGCCGGAAAAGGCGCGCGGCTGGTCGTCGATGCGGTCGGCATCGATCTCGACACGTTCCAGCCAGTCGATCGCCGAGGCGCGGATCTTGCCGTAGTGCCGGTCGCCGATCGCCATCAGCCGTTCGCCGACGTTGGCGCCCGCCGACACCGCCATGCGCAGGCCGTCAGCCGGATTCTGGTGCACGAAGCCCCAGTCGGTGCGCATCAGGAAACGCCGCTCGGCTTCGTTCATGCGGTAGAGATCGCGGTAGCTGCCGTCGCGCATGTGATATTCGACGCTGCCGGTGGTCGGCAGCAGCCGGGTGGAGAGGCAATTCAGCAGCGTCGTCTTGCCGGAGCCGGACTCGCCGACGATGGCCAGCACTTCGCCCGGCCAGAGATCGAAGGAGACATCGCGGCAGCCGATGCGGCTGCCGTAGAATTTCGAAACGTCATGGACTTTGAGAAGCGGGATATCGCTCATTCTGCAGCCTCCTGGGCCAGCATCTCGCCGGCATGTCCGTGCGCCCGGCGGTCTTCGCAATGATCGGTGTCGGAGCAGACGAACATCCGCCCGCCCTTGTCGTCGAGAACCACTTCGTCGAGATAGACATCCTCGGCACCGCAGAGGGCGCAGGGTTTATCGAAACGCTGGATATCGAAGGGATAGTCCTCGAAATCCAGGCTGACGACGTCGGTATAGGGCGGAACCGCATAGATGCGCTTCTCGCGGCCGGCGCCGAAGAGCTGCAGCGCCTCCGACATGTGCATCTTCGGATTGTCGAATTTCGGCGTCGGCGACGGGTCCATGACATAGCGGCCGTGGACCTTCACCGGATAGGCGTAAGTCCGCGAGATGCGGCCGTTATGGGCGATATCCTCGTAGAGCTTCACATGCATGAGACCGTATTCTTCGAGCGCGTGCATCTTGCGCGTCTCGGTCTCACGCGGCTCGAGGAAGCGGAGCGGCTCGGGGATCGGCACCTGGTAGACGAGCACCTGCCCGACCCCGAGCTTTTCTTCGGGAATGCGGTGGCGCGTCTGGATGATCGTCGCATCCTTGGTATGCGTCGTCACCGCGACATTGGCGACCTTCTGGAAAAAGGCGCGGATGGAAACGGCATTGGTCGTGTCGTCGGCGCCCTGGTCGATGACCTTCAGCACGTCGTCGGGCCCGATGATCGAGGCCGTCACCTGCACGCCGCCGGTGCCCCAGCCATAGGGCATGGGCATTTCACGCGAGGCGAAAGGAACCTGATAGCCCGGAATGGCGATCGCCTTCAGGATGGCGCGGCGGATCATCCGCTTGGTCTGTTCGTCGAGATAGGCGAAGTTGTAGCTGGCCAGATCGCTCATTCGGCGGCTTCCTTCATGTCTTCGCCGCTGCTGCGGGCGGCTTCGAATTCGCGGCGCATGCGGCGGACGAGATCGAGTTCGGCCTGGAAGTCCACATAATGCGGGAGCTTCAGGTGCTCGACGAAGCCGGTCGCCTGGACGTTGTCGGAATGGGAGATGACGAATTCCTCGTCCTGCGCCGGCGCGGTGATATCCTCGCCGAGCTCTTCGGCGCGAAGCGCGCGATCGACCAGCGACATCGCCATCGCCTTGCGCTCGCTCTGGCCGAAGACCAGGCCGTAGCCGCGGGTAAACTGCGGCGGCGCCTTGGCGGAGCCCTTGAACTGGTTGACCATCTGGCATTCGGTGACCTGGATCACGCCGAGCGAGACGGCGAAGCCGAGTTCCGGCACGTCGAATTCCACCTCGACCTCGCCGATGCGAATTTCCCCGGTGAAGGGGTGATTGCGGCCATAGCCGCGCTGGGTGGAATAACCGAGCGCCAGCAGGAAGCCTTCGTCGCCGCGGGCCAGTGCCTGCAGGCGCAGGTCGCGGGTCATCGGGAATTCCATCGGCTCGCGGGTCAGGTCGCCGATCTCGTGATCTTCGGGCATGTCGCCGTCGGCCTCGATCAGGCCTTCCTCGCCGAGGATCTCGGAGACCCGCATGACGCGGCCGGTTTCGGCGGCGCGCTGGGCAGGCGCCTCGACCGTTTCGTCCTCAAGCAGCGAGGGATCGAGCAGGCGGTGGGTATAATCGAAAGTGGGCCCGAGAAGCTGGCCGCCCGGCAGATCCTTGTAGGTCGCCGAGATCCGCCGTTCGATCGTCATATCAGCCGTGTCGAGCGGCCTGGAATAGCCGAAGCGCGGCAGCGTCGTGCGATAGGCGCGCAGCAGGAAGATCGCCTCGATCATATCGCCGCGCGACTGGCGAACGGCGAGTGCGGCTAGCGTGCGGTCGAAAAGCGAGGCCTCGGCCATCACCCGGTCGACGGCGAGCGCCAGCTGCGCCACGATCTGGTCGATGCCGATCGCCGGCAGCGAACGGTCGCCGCGACGGCGGTCTGCCAGCAGGCGGTGGGCATTGGCGATGGCGGCCTCGCCACCTTTGACGGCAACATACATGAGCTCAGATCTCCATTGCTGTGATCTTGGTGGTGCGCGGCAGGCAGAGTAAGCGATTGCCCGATGTCAGCACGATGTCGATGCCGCGCGGGAAGAGCCCGCGGTTTTCGGTCCAGAGCCGCAGGAAAGTCTCCTGCAGGCCGACAGGCGCGATTTCCGTCACACTCTGAATCCCGGGACCCATCAGCGCCAGCCTGCGCCCACCCTCGAGTGCGGAAAGTTCGATCACGAGCGTCGTCGAACGGTCGGGATATTCCTGCGTGCCTGAGGCGAAGAGGCTGAAGGGGCAAAGCGTGGTACCGGCTTCCGTGAAGGCGAAGCGTGCCTCGGCCTTCTCCGTGGTCAGCGGCGCGCCGGTGTGGAAACCGAGCCACTCCGGCACGGCCGATTTCGCAAGCCCCTGGGAAAGCCAGACTGGTGTGTCGTGGTCGCAAAGTGTGAGCGCGATCGCGCCAGCGGCACTGCCAAGGGGGGCCGGCGGCGCGGCCTCGGGCTGGACGGTCTGGATCATGCCGGGGCGGGCCATGCCGTCCATCAGCATCTTGAAGACACTTTGGGCGTGGAAGACCGGGTCGGCAAAGCCGCCGGTCAAGGCTTCTGTCTTCGGGCCCATCAGTTGTCTCCCCTGACCATGGTGAAGAAGTCGACGCGGGTGGCCGCCGTCTCCTCCGCCTTGCGGCGTTCGGCCGTGGCGAGCCGCTCAGTGATCGGCAGAAGCAATGCCTGTTCGACGAAATCCTGCGTCGCCTCGTCCTGCCACAGCGCATCGAAGATCGCTGCCAGCCGGGCCTTCTCGCGATCGGTGCCGAGCGCCTGAGCATGACCGACCGAGCCGGAGTCGAGCCGGACCGTGGCCCGGGTCACCGTCACTTCGCCGAGATTGAAGGGAGCGCCGCCGCCGCCGATGCGGCCGCGCACCATCACCAGCCCCGTCTCCGGTCCGCGCACCGGATGCGCCGCAGGCTTTTGCGGCAACGCATCCCAGACTGCCGAGAGTTCGCTGCGTTCCGCGCGCGCCAGCAGATCGGCGGCGCGTTTGCGCCCGGATGCCGTCTGTGACGCAGCGTCTGTCCTGTCCGCCGATATCATCGCCGCTTCCCCTTAAATGTCTATTGATATAGACAACCATACAAGCTATACTTAGTCCTAAATCGATGTCGTGACAAGCGTGTGACATCGGGCGCGGGAAATGGCGGGAACGAATGGCGGGATTGAAGCAAGTGCAAAGGCAGACCGGCGTGGCGCTCTGGCGTCAGATCGCTGACCGGATTCGCGAGACGATCGGCAACGGTACCTATGACGAAACGGGAATGGTGCCGCCGGAAACGGTCCTGGCACTGCAATTCGGCGTCAACCGCCACACGGTGCGCAGCGCCCTGGCGGCATTGGCGCAGGAGGGGATCGTGCGCGCGGTACAAGGTCGCGGCACGCTGATCGAGCGCAAGGAGCGGCTGAATTTTCCGATCACCCGGCGCACCCGCTTCACGTCAGGCATCGGCGATCAGGCGCGCGAGATGCGCAGCCTACTGCTCGATGAGGTGCAGGAGGAAGCAAGCGCCGAGGTCGCCCGCTGGCTGGGTCTGAAGCAGGGGGAGCAGGTGATCCGTCTGGAAACATTGCGTCAGGCGGACAAGCGGCCGGTGTCAAAAGCGACGAGCTGGTTTCCCGCCGCACGCTTCGCCGGGATCGGCGAGGCCTATCGCAAGCGCGAATCGATCACCAAGGCCTTCGCCGATCTTGGCCTGTCGGATTATGTCCGTGCGACGACCGAAGTGACGGCCTCCCATGCGAACACGGCCGATCTGGCCGATCTGGAGCTGACGCCCGGCGCGATCCTGCTGATCGCCAAGGCGATGAACACCGATCTTGACGGTCTGCCGGTGCAATATTCGATCAGCCGCTTTGCGGCCGACCGAGTGCAGTTCACGATTGAGAACTGAGGGCAAATTGCATTCAGTGCGCGCCGGACATGTCGCCGAGCACTTCCTTTGACGCCACGGTCGAATCCGCCTTCAGCTTGTAGACCATGGGAACGCCGGTTGCGAGATTGAGGGCAAGCACGCCTTCCTTGGTCAGCTTGTCGAGCACCATGACCAGCGAACGCAGCGAATTGCCGTGGGCGGCGACCAGCACTTTCTCGCCCCGAAGCACGCGCGGTAGGATCTCGGTAAGGTAATAGGGCCAGACGCGGGCGCCGGTGTCGCGCAGGCTTTCGCCGCCGGGCGGCGGCACGTCGTAGGAACGGCGCCAGATGTGCACCTGTTCCTCGCCCCATTTGGCGCGGGCATCGTCCTTGTTGAGGCCGGAGAGGTCGCCATAGTCGCGCTCGTTCAGCGCCTGGTCGCGGATCGTAGGGAGATCCGGCTGGCCGACCTTGTCGAGGATGAGCTTCAGCGTGTGCTGGGCGCGCACCAGCACCGAGGTATAGGCGACGTCGAACTTGATCCCGTATTCTGCGAGTGCGGCGCCGCCGGCATTGGCTTCCTCGATGCCGAGCGCCGTCAGATCGGGATCCTTCCAGCCGGTGAAGAGATTCTTCAGGTTCCAGTCACTCTGGCCGTGGCGAACGAGGACGAGGGTTCCGCTCATGAATATGCCTCCGATATGTCGTTATTGGGAAGAAAGCCCGAGCACGTCGAGCATGGAATAGAGACCCGGCTTCTTGTCGCGCGCCCAGAGTGCGGCCTTGATGGCGCCGCGCGCAAAAATCGATCGGTCGGCAGCGCTGTGCGACAGGGTGACGATCTCGCCTTCGCCGGCGAAAAGCACCGAATGCTCGCCGATGACGGAGCCGCCGCGCAGCGTCGCAAAACCGATCGTGCCGGCTTGCCGAGCGCCCGTATGGCCGTCGCGTACGCGGACCGATTTCGAGGCGAGATCGATATTGCGCCCCTTGGCCGCGGCCTCGCCGAGCAGAAGGGCGGTGCCGGAAGGCGCATCCACCTTGTGCTTATGGTGCATTTCCAGGATTTCGATGTCCCAGTCATCGGGTTCGAGCGCCCACGCAGCCTGCTCGGCGAGCACGCTGAGCAGATTGACGCCGAGGCTCATATTGCCTGACTTGACGATGCGGGCATGGCGGGCCGCAGCAGTGATCCTGGCATTGTCGTCGTCCGAGCAGCCGGTCGTGCCGACGACATGGACGATGCGGGCCTGCGCGGCCAGCCCCGAGAATTCTACTGTCGCGGCGGGCGAGGTGAAGTCGAGCACACCTTCGGCGTCGAGGAAGGCCTGGAGCGGATCGTCGCCGATGATGATGCCGCTCGGGCCGAGACCGGCAATCTCGCCGGCATCCTTGCCGATAAAGGGTGAACCGCTGCGCTCGACCGCCGCATGCAGTGTGGCGCCCTCGATGGAATGGATGAGCCGGATCAGTGTCTGCCCCATGCGCCCGGCTGCGCCAACCACCACCAGTTTCATCGCAGCATCGCTCATGTCAGTTTCACCAGGTCAGTTTGAATCGGAGGCCGAAGGCCTCTGCAGATTGTTGAGGCGAGCGTAAAGACCGTCGCTGACCTTCGCAAGCGTCTCGTGATTGCCTTCTTCGACGACGCGGCCCTGCTGCATGACGACGATCTTGTCGGCGCGAACCACAGTCGAAAGCCGGTGAGCGATGACGACGACGGTGCGCCCGGTCATTGCCTCGTCGAGCGCCTTTTGCACGGCCGCTTCGGATTCGGTATCGAGCGCCGAGGTCGCCTCGTCGAGCAGCAGGATCGGCGCATTGCGCACCAGCGCGCGCGCAATCGACAGCCGCTGACGCTGGCCGCCCGAAAGCGTCACGCCATTTTCGCCGACCGGCGTGTCGTAACCCTGCGGCTGCGCTGCGATGAAGTCATGCGCATAGGCAAGCCGAGCCGCGTCTTCCACGTCGGCATCGGTCGCTTCCGGTCGGCCGTAGCGGATATTGTCGCGGATCGTGCCCTCGAACAGGTAAGGCTGCTGCGAGACATAAGCGAGCTGATGGCGCAGTGATTTCTTGGTGATGTGGGCGATGTCCTGCCCGTCGATCAGGATCTCGCCCTCGCGCGGATCGTAAAAGCGCGGAATGAGGTTGATGACCGTGGATTTGCCGGCGCCTGAAGGACCGACCAGCGCCGTGGTCGCGCCGCCCTCGGCGATGAAGCTCACACCGCTCAGCACGCTCTCACTGCCGTAGCCAAAGGAAACATTGCGGAATTCGATCCGGGCTTGCGTCACCGTCAGCGGCTGGGCATCCGGCAGGTCGCGTTGGCGCGGCTCCATGTCGAGCAATTCGTAGATCATTCGCGCATTGACGACGGCCCGCTCCATCTGCACCTGCAGTCGGGCAAGCCGGCGGGCCGGATCATAGGCAAGCAGCAGCGCCGTGACGAAGGAGAAGAAGGCGCCCGGCGGCACATTGTAGTAGATCGAGCGGTAGGCGGCATAGGCCAGCACGCTGGCGACGGCAAAACCCGCGAAACTCTCGGTCAGCGGAGAGGTGCGTTCGGAAAGCCGGGCAATCCGGTTCGCCCTGTTTTCGGCACCCTTGATGAGCTTGGTGACCTTGCGTTCCAGCTCGTCTTCCATCGTGAAGGCTTTCACGATGGCGATGCCCTGGATCGTCTCCTGCATGGCGCCGAGAACGTGGCTGTTCAAATGCACCGCCTCGCGGGTCGCCGAGCGCAGCCGCTTGGAAACGTAGCGCAGCGCATAAAGCAGCGGCGGAGCCATGATGAACACCGCAAGGCTGAGCAACGGATCCTGGAGGATCATCACCGCCAGCAGCGACACGAAGGTCAAAAGGTCGCGCACCGTCGAGGTGATCGTCAGGTTGAGCACGTCGCGGATGCCGCTGACGTTTTGGCTCACCTGCGCGGCGATATGGGCTGAGCGCGCCTCGCTGAAGAAGCCGACTGACAGCGTCATCAGATGCGAATAGAGTCGGCGCTGGTAACGCGCGACGATGTCGTTGCCGACCTTGGACAGCGCCACCGCCTGGCCGTAGCTCGCAAAGCCGCGCAGCACGAAGGCGATGAAGATCGAAAGACAGATGATCCAGACGACATCGGCGCGCCGGTTGGCGAAGGCCTCATCGATGATCGCCCGCATGATCCAGGCGGTAAACGCCGTCGAAAGCGCCACGACGATCAGGCAGGCAATCGCAAAGACATAGCCCCAGAGATGGTCGCGGCCGTTTTCAGCGATGATGCGCTTGAGGATGCCGGTTACGGTATCGCTGCTGACGCTCTGCGTTCTGCTTTCCGCCGCTTCCAAATATCGGGTTTCCTATCTCGCGCCAAACGCGGCGCAGGGTGCGACGCGTACTTTTGCCGGCTCTATAAAGAGTTGGGATTGGTTTGGCTAGAGCGCCGCCCGCCCGGATGGCGCGCGCGCCGGGCTCAGCGCCGCCAGCGGCGGCCTTCCGTCGAGACGCCGAAATTCGCCGGCATGCGGGCGTAGGAGGAAAGCCCGGCAAGCGCTGCCAGCGGATGCGTCACCACATAGGTCGGGATGGTGCGAAGCAGCGCCGTATGCGGCGCCTTGTCCTCGAAGGCCAAGCGGAATTCCGGCCTCCTCAGCGCCGGCAGGATCTTCTGCGAGATGCCGCCGGATAGATAAACGCCGCCGCGCGCCATGAACACCATCGCCATGTCGCCCGCCACCCGGCCGAGATAGGTGGCAAACAGCGAGACGGTCTCGACCGCCGCCTTGTCGCTGCCGGCAAGCGCGTGCGAAGTGATGTCGGCGGGATCCTTCATGGTCGGCTGGATGCCGTCGACCATGCAGATGGCATGATAGAGGTTGACGAGGCCCCGACCGCAAAGGATCTGCTCGGCCGACACGCGCCCTTCGATCGTCTCGATATGCGGGAAGATTTGATAGTCGCGCTTGCTGCGCGGTCCGAGATCGACATGGCCGCCTTCACCGGGAACCGGGATCCAGCTATGCTGGGCATGCACCAGCCCGCCGACGCCGAGCCCGGTGCCGGGTCCGAGCACGACGCGCGACGCGATCATGTCGCCAGTGGCGTCGCCGATGCGTTCGCGGTTCTCATCCGAAAGGGCGGCGACTGCGAGCGCCTGCGCCTCGAAATCGTTGACGACCAGCACGTCCTCCATACCGAGGCCCTCGATCATCGTCTTTGGCCGCACCACCCAGGCGCAATTGGTCAGCGGGATCTCGTCATCGTTGATCGGGCCGGCGACGGCAAGGATCGCCGAGCGCGGCTGCACGGCGGTCTTGTCGAGCACCCCCTGCTGGATCGCCGCGTCGATCGTGGCGAAATCCGCCGTGCGCACGTTCGGAAACTGTTTCGGCTCGGCATAGGCATCGGTCAGGATGGAGAAGCGGGCATTCGTGCCGCCGATATCGCCGATCAGGATCGGGAAAGGCAGCGGAGCGGTGCTGTGGTTCGGTTTTGGCATGGCCGGTTCCGTGCTGATCAGGCTTCGAGTGTGGGAAGAAGTTTTATAGCGGTCGCGTGATTGAGCGCCATCGGAATATCGTAAACGATGGCGAGCCGCATCAGCGCCTTGACGTCGACATCGTGCGGCATTGGCGTCAAGGGGTCGACGAAGAAGATCAAGGCCCTGACCTCGCCGGTCGAAATCAGCGCGCCGATCTGCTGGTCGCCGCCGAGTGGTCCGCTTTTCAATCTTGTGACATCGAGATCCGGAGCTGCGACGAGCACGCGCCCGCCGGTCGTGCCGGTGGCGACGATCTTCCAGCGGGAAAGAATGTCGCTGTGGGCGCGGGCGAACGCCGCCATGTCGTCTTTCTTCTGGTCATGCGCAATCAATGCAAGGCATTTGCCGCCGGCCATGAATCCTATCTCCGCCCAAGCAATTCAATCGATTTGACCGCTTCTATACCAAGAGTTTGCGATTTGAAAGACAGCGCCCTTTCCGTCCGCCTCGGCCGTTCTCATTGGATCGCTGGCTTGTCGTTCGGAACCGGGCCGACATCCGGCAGTGCCTCATCGGGATCGGCGGCCGGCTCTGCTACCGGAGCAGCAGTCAGCGCGCTTGCGGCGGAGGGCCCGCCATAGGTGGCGGCCTGCATCGAGGCAACGGACGCGGCATCGAGCACGGCGGCACAGGCCTTCGGCAGGTCGGAAACCATCATTTCACGCGGCGGTTTCGGCGGCTTGGCGCCGGGCTTTGGCGGTTTTGGCGCGGCCCAGGGGGCAGGCGTGAACCACCAGGCGAGCGACTTGTCGCAGCCGTCGCCGGCGGCAACAGGCGCCTGCGGCGTGCATCCGGCAGCGCCGGCCGGGCATTTGATGCGGATGTGGAAATGCGAGTCATGACCGTATTCCGGCCGAAGCTTGCCGAGATTGGTGCGGTCGCCCGTCCAGGTGTCGCACATTTTCTTCTTGATCGCCGGGTTGACGAAGATGCGCTCGACCTCGGGATAGCTTGCCGCCAGCATCAGCAGCCGCGCCCGCGATTGCGTCCACACATTAGGGTCGACGGTCAGGAACTTGTCCTTTTGCAGCATGGTGGTGAAGGGCAGGTCCTCGCGTTCCTTTGCCGTCATGCGGCGCGCCGGCATCGGCGTAAACCAGACGTCGGCATCGAGGCCAATCTGGTGCGAGGCATGACCGTTGAACATCGGCCCGCCGCGCGGCTGCGCGATGTCGCCGACGAGAAGGCCCGGCCAGCCGGCATATTTGACCCCATCCTGTGAAAGACGTTCGAGCAGCGAAATCATCGCCGGGTTGCCCCAGCGTCGATTGCGCGAAAGCCGCATCGCCTCCCAGGTCGGCCCGTCGGCCGGCAGCGCCACCGCACCGGTCATGCAGCCCTTGGCGTAAAACCCGATCGGCTGCGCCGGTCCCTGAGTCGGCAGGCCGACGGCGCCGAACTGGCCCTTGGCGCTGCCGGGGCTCGGCGTCTTCTGTTCGGCCCCGACATCGCCGGCCGCAAGGCTCGCGCCGATTGCCCCGGCAAGCGTCAGTTTGCCGAATGTCTTGAAAGCCTGAGCGAAGCCGAAAGCCATGCTGTTTCCTTGAGAAGTGATTTGCGTTCGAATCTATCGTGAAAAGTGATTTTGGTGAATCGATGTTTTGGCTGGCGGGGATAGGCGGCGGCGGTGACGGATCGCCGCAGCGTTGCACCGCAAGTTGCGAGGGGGGTGACACCAACGGCTCAAATTTTCGCGAGTCCGGCAAAAACCAAACTCTCACCTGTTTTTCGCCTGTATTTTTCGTATTGTCGAACCCACCAATAATGAGGGGAAAGCGTGAATGGCGGCTTTGTGGTCGAAGATCGGTTTGTTTGTATCGCTGACGGGCGTCTTGGCGCCCATGACGGCAACGGGTCAGGACCAGCCGTTTCGGATCGGCAGTTCCGTCATCAGTGAGATGAAGTACAAGCCGGGCTTTGCGCATTTCGACTACGTCAATCCCAATGCCCCAAAAGGCGGAGACCTGCGCCTTTCTGCCAGCGGCGCCTTCGACACCTTCAATCCTATCCTTGCTAAAGGCCAGATAGCGGCAGGGCTCTCGCTCGTCTACGACACGTTGATGAAGCCGACCGATGACGAGCTCCTTGTTTCCTATGGTCTGCTTGCTGAGGGCCTGTCCTATCCGGATGACGTCTCAAGCGCGACCTTTCGCCTCCGCAAGGAAGCGAAATGGGCGGATGGCCAGCCGATAACGCCCGACGACGTGATCTTCAGTCTGGATAAGACGAAGGAGTTAAACGCTGCCACCGCGAACTATTATCGCCACGTGGTGAAGGCCGAAAAGACGGGCGACCGCGACGTCACTTTCACCTTCGACGAAAAGAACAATCGCGAGCTCCCGAATATTCTCGGCCAGTTGGTGATCGTGCCGAAACATTGGTGGGAGGGGCAGGGGCCGGACGGCAAGCCGCGCGACATCTCAAAGACGACGCTCGAGCCTGTGATGGGATCGGGGCCTTATAAGATCGCATCCTTTTCGTCCGGCGCGACGATCCGTTATGAACTGCGCGACGATTATTGGGGCAAGGATCTCAATGTGAATGTCGGCCAGAACAATTTCCGCAACGTCATTTACACCTATTTCGGCGACCGGGATGTCGAGTTCGAAGCCTTTCGCGCCGGCAATAGTGACTATTGGCAGGAGACAACGGCGTCCCGCTGGGCGACGGGTTATGATTTTCCGGCGGTGAAGGACGGACGCGTCAAGAAAGAAGAGGTTGCAAATCCGCTGCGCTCCACCGGCATCCTGCAAGCGCTCGTGCCCAATATGCGGCGTGACCTCTTCAAGGATGAACGGGTCCGTGAGGCGCTGAATTGCGGCCTCGATTTCGAGGAGCTGAACCGGACCGTTGCCTTCAACAGCTACAAGCGCATCGACAGCTACTTCTGGAACACCGAACTCGCCTCCTCCGGCCTGCCGCAGGGGCGTGAACTGGAAATACTGCAGGCCATGAAGGACAAAGTTCCGCCTGAGGTCTTCACGACGCCCTACACCAATCCGGTTGGGGGCGATCCGCAGAAAAGCCGCGACAACCTCCGCAAGGCGATTGCATTGCTGAAAGAAGCCGGATGGGAGATCAAGAACAATCGCATGGTCAACAGCAAGACCGGCCAGCCGATGAGTTTCGAGATCCTGTTGTCGAGCCCCGTATTGGAGCGCTGGGCGGTGCCCTATGCCAACAATCTCAAGAAAATCGGCATCGATGCGCGGGTGCGCACGGTCGACGCCTCGCAAGCCGTCAACCGCGAGCGCAGCTTCGATTACGACATGATCTGGAATGTCTGGGCGGAGACGATGAACCCGGGCAACGAGCAAGCAGATTATTGGGGGTCGGGTTCGGTCGACCAGCAGGGCTCCCACAATTATGCAGGCATCGCCAATCCGGCGGTCGACGAGCTCATCCGCATGATCATCTTCGCACCCAATCGTGCGGAACAGGTCGCAGCGATCAAGGCAATGGATCGCGTATTGCTGGCAAACCACTACGTCATCCCGCTGTTCTATCGCGATACCTATAACCTCGCCTATTGGAACACGATTACGCACCCCACCGACTTCCCGACCTATGGACTGGGTTTCCCGGAAGCCTGGTGGTCCGCCTCGGCAAAATGAGCGGGCTTGCAATGCAGGGGCCGTGGGCTCCAAATGGCACGAACGAATCACGACACGCCGGCAGCGCCGGCAAGGGAAGGCTGGCGGATTGAGCGGCATTGGACTGGACGGCGGGCAGACAAGAATGAAATTTCCGGAGGCTGAAAGCTGATGGGCGCTTATGTCATTCGCCGCCTGCTTTTGATGATCCCGACCATTGTCGGCATCATGGCGATTTCCTTCATTGTCATTCAGTTCGCCCCCGGCGGGCCGGTCGAGCAGGTGATCGCCCAATTGACCGGTCAGGCCGATAGTGCCGATCAACGCCTGTCCGGCGGCGGCGATCTTCTCGGGGGCGGCGGCAGCGACGAAGGCTCCAAATATCGCGGCGCCCAGGGGCTCGATCCGGAGCTGATCGCCAAGCTCGAAAAGCAGTTTGGCTTCGACAAGCCGCCGCTGACGCGTTTCGGCGAGATGATGTGGAATTACATCCGCTTCGACTTCGGCGAGAGCTTCTTCCGCAATACCTCCGTGCTCAATCTCATCAAGGAGAAGCTGCCGGTGTCGATCTCGCTCGGCATCTGGATCCTGATCTTCTCCTATGCCATCTCCATCCCGCTTGGCATCCGCAAGGCGATCAAGGATGGATCGACCTTCGATGTCTGGACGTCGGGCGTCATCGTCGTCGGTTACGCCGTGCCGAGCTTCCTCTTCGGTATTCTCCTGATCGTGCTTTTCGCCGGCGGCTCGTTCTACGACTGGTTCCCGCTGCGTGGCCTGGTCTCCGACAATTTCGACCAGCTCGCCTGGTGGCAGAAGCCGCTCGATTATTTCTGGCACCTCACTTTGCCGCTGATCTCGCTGTCGCTCGCCGCCTTCGCCACGACGACGCTCTTGACGAAGAACTCGTTCATCGAGGAGATCAAGAAACAATATGTGGTCACCGCCCGCGCCAAGGGTCTGAATGAGCGGCAGGTGCTTTATGGCCATGTGTTCCGCAATGCCATGCTGATCATCATCGCCGGTTTCCCCGGCGCCTTCATTTCCGCATTCTTCACCGGCTCGCTGCTCATCGAAAATATCTTCTCGCTGGATGGCCTCGGCCGCCTCGGCTATCTCTCGGTGGTCAACCGGGACTATCCGATCGTCTTCGCCACGCTCTACATCTTCTCGCTGCTCGGCCTTGTCGTCAGCCTGATTTCCGACCTGATCTACACCTGGATCGATCCGCGCATCGATTTCGAGCGGAGGGATGTCTGATGGACGCCGCCGCAAATCCTGCTGTCGCAACACCCGTCAAGCCGCCGCGCAAGGGCCTGCTGTCACCGACCAACATTCGCCGCTGGCAGAATTTCCGGGCGAACGGCCGCGGTTATTGGGCACTGTGGCTGTTCCTGCTGCTGTTCATCCTAAGCCTGTTTGCCGAATTCCTCGCCAACGACCGGCCGATCGTCGCCTCCTACAAGGGCGAGATCCTGTTCCCGGTTCTGATCGACTATCCAGAGGAGAAGTTCGGCGGCTTTCTTGCCGAGACCGACTACCGATCTTCGGTGATCGCAGACGAGATCAATGCCAATGGCTGGATGGTCTGGCCGCCGATCCGCTATTCCTACCGCTCGGTCAACTCGAACATTCCGCATTCGGCGCCGACCGCCCCCTTCTGGCTGATGAGCAAGGAGGAGCGGTGCTCCGGTTATCCTGAAGGGGCGAACGATCCTGCCTGCACGCTCGGCAATCTCAACTGGCTCGGCACCGACGACCAGGCGCGCGACGTGCTCGCGCGCGTCATCTACGGTTTCCGCATATCCGTGCTCTTCGGCCTGGCGCTGACCATCTGCTCAGCGATCATCGGCGTGACGGCAGGCGCCGTGCAGGGCTATTTCGGCGGCTGGACGGATCTCCTGCTGCAGCGCTTCATCGAGATCTGGTCGTCGATGCCGGTGCTTTACATCCTGCTAATCATCGCCGCCATTCTGCCGCCCGGCTTCTTCGTGCTGCTCGGCATCATGCTGCTCTTTTCCTGGGTCGGCTTCGTCGGCATCGTGCGCGCCGAATTCCTGCGCGCCCGCAATTTCGAATATGTCCGCGCCGCCCGCGCGCTCGGCGTCAACAATCGCACCATCATGTGGCGCCACATGCTGCCGAACGCCATGGTGGCGACGCTGACCTTCCTGCCCTTCATCCTCTCCGGCTCGATCACCACGCTGACGTCGCTGGATTTCCTCGGCTTCGGCATGCCGCCGGGCTCCCCTTCGCTCGGCGAGATGATCGCCCAGGGCAAAAGCAATCTGCAGGCGCCGTGGCTCGGGCTGACGGCCTTCTTCGCCATGTCGATCATGCTGTCCCTGCTGATCTTCATCGGCGAAGCCGTGCGCGATGCCTTCGATCCGAGGAAGACGTTTCAATGAGTGACATGACAGAACCGCTCCTTTCCGTCCGCGATCTCTCGGTTGCCTTTCATCAGGGCGGCCAGACCTCGCTTGCCGTCGATCACATCTCCTTCGATATCGCCAAGGGTGAAGTCGTGGCGCTGGTCGGCGAATCCGGCTCCGGCAAGTCAGTTTCGGCCAACTCGATCCTGCGGCTTTTGCCTTATCCTTCGGCCAGCCATCCCTCCGGCGAGATCCTGTTCAAGGGCAAGGATCTCTTGAAGGCGTCGGAGAGGGCCTTGCGCGAGGTGCGCGGCAACGACATCACCATGATCTTCCAGGAGCCGATGACCTCGCTCAATCCGCTTCATACGATCGAGAAGCAGATTGCCGAAATCCTGGCACTGCACCAGGGTCTGACTGGCCAGCCGGCGCGTCAGCGCATCCTGGAATTGTTGAACCAGGTCGGCATTCGCGAGCCGGAAAAGCGGTTGAAGGCCTATCCGCACGAACTCTCAGGCGGCCAGCGCCAGCGCGTGATGATCGCCATGGCGCTCGCCAACCGGCCGGAATTGCTGATCGCCGACGAGCCGACCACGGCGCTTGACGTCACCGTGCAGGCGCAGATCCTCGAATTGCTCCGGCAGTTGAAGGTCATGCACGGCATGTCGATGCTGTTCATCACCCATGATCTCGGCATCGTGCGCAAATTCGCCGATCGCGTCTGCGTCATGACCAAGGGCAGGATCGTCGAAACCGGAACGGTCGAGGAGGTCTTCGCCAATCCGAAGCACGACTACACCCGCCATCTGCTTGCCTCCGAACCGCGCGGCGAGCCGCCGCTTGCCGACCCCGCAAAGCCGATGGTGATGGAAGGGTCCGACATTCGCGTCTGGTTCCCGATCAAGGCAGGGCTGATGCGCCGCGTCGTCGATCACGTGAAGGCGGTCGACGGCATCGATCTTTCGCTGCGTGCCGGGCAGACGCTCGGTGTCGTCGGCGAGTCCGGTTCCGGCAAGACCACGCTCGGCCTGGCGCTCACCCGGCTGATTTCCTCGCAAGGGCGGATCGCCTTTGTCGGCAAGGATATAGCCGGCTATTCGTTCAGCGAGATGCGGCCGCTGCGCAACCAGCTGCAGGTAGTCTTCCAGGATCCCTACGGGTCGCTCAGCCCACGCATGTCGGTCGGCGATATCGTCGCCGAAGGGCTGAAGGTGCATGAGCGCTCGTTGACAGCGGAAGAGCGCGACCAGCGCGTTTGCTGGGCGCTGGAGGAAGTCGGTCTCGATCCCCTGACCCGCTGGCGTTATCCGCACGAATTCTCCGGCGGCCAGCGCCAGCGCATCGCCATTGCCCGCGCCATGGTGCTGAAACCGCGCTTCGTCATGCTCGACGAACCGACCTCCGCGCTCGACATGAGCGTTCAGGCCCAGGTGGTCGATCTCCTGCGCGATCTGCAGAAGAAGCATGACCTCGCCTATCTGTTCATCAGCCACGACCTGAAGGTGGTGAAGGCGCTGGCCAACGACGTCATCGTCATGCGTTTCGGCAAGGTGGTGGAGCAGGGCCCCTCATCGCAAATCTTCCGCGCTCCGAAGGACGAATACACCAAGGCGCTGATGGCGGCCGCCTTCAACATCGAGGCGGTGCCGACACCAGCCGTTCAGCAGTAAAGATCATCATGCCAACACCTCCTCCCGTTCTTGTCGATATCAAGTTCAATCCCGAAGGCGTTGCCCGCGCGCTGGAGACGGCCTTTTCCGATCGCGGCAGCATCAATCTCGCCGATCCGGCCGATCGGGGGCGTGATCTCAGCGGAGCAGAATATGCGCTGCTCTGGAAACCGGATGCCGACCTTTTCGCACGGGCGCCGAACCTCAAGGTGATCTTCTCGGGCGGCGCAGGCGTCGACCATATCATCGGCATGGACGGCCTGCCCGAAATCCCGATCGTGCGTTTTGTCGATCGCAGCCTGACGACCCGCATGAGCGAATGGGTGGTCATGCAGTGCCTGATGCATCTGCGCGGGCAATATGCGCATGACAGCCATCAGCGGCGCCGTGAATGGGCCAAGCTGATCGCGCCGGAGGCGGCCGAGGTGACGGTCGGCGTCATGGGCCTCGGCGTGCTCGGCCAGGATGCGGTCGCTAAGCTGAAGGTGATGGGTTTTAACGTCATCGGCTGGTCGCGCACCCGCAAGGAGATCGACGGCGTCGAAACCTTCGATGCCGGCGCGCTGGACGCGTTCCTCGGGCGGACCGATATCCTTGTCGGCCTGCTGCCGCTGACGCCTGAGACGACAGGTTTTTATGATAGCGGGCTATTTAAAAAGCTCCGCCGCAACGGCGCGCTCGGGAGGCCGGTCTTCATCAATGCCGGCCGCGGCAAGAGCCAGGTCGAAGCCGATATCGTTTCCGCCATCCGCGACGGCACCCTTGGCGGCGCTTCCCTCGATGTCTTCGAGGCGGAGCCACTTGGCCCAGACAACCCGTTATGGGAACTGGAAAATGTCTTCATCACGCCGCACGACGCGGCGGTTTCGGAAGAAAACGCGCTGTTCCGTCACGTCGAGACTCAGATCGCCCGTTTCGAGCACGGCGAGCCGCTGCAATTCCTGGTCGACCGCGGCGTCGGCTATTAGAGCATGTCGCGCAAACGTGTGCAGCGGTTTTCCCAGGCAAAGCGTGAAGCGCTTTTGCCGCAACGGTATGCGTACAAAACAATGGTCTAAAGCGCTAGAGCGAACCTGAACGATCGCGACGAGCTTTGGGCATCGGGAACCTTCGACACAGCCGACCGTTTTCTCTGCGGAAGTTCTGTGGGCCGGATCGGCCTGTCAAGACAGCGGAAGGACACGATGATGGCGCATCAGACGGAAACACGCTGGGAAAAGTCCGACGGCAAGCTTCATAGGGAAGAGCAGATCCCGCCGGTGAAGGCAAGGCAGGGGCGCGCCGGCTATCGCATCCTGCTGGTGCTGCTCGCCGCACTGGTGCTCGCTTTCGTCGTCTGGATCCCCGTCGAGATTTGGGGCAAGCGCGAAGCAAACGAGGTGGCGCCGCAGCAGCCCGGCCAGCAGTTGCAGTCGCAGCAGCCTGCCACGGCACCTGCACCAACCCTGCAAAACGGCACTGCGGTTCCGACCGAGACGCAGAACACGGCACCGGCCGCCCCCGGTGTTGCGCCTGCAGCACCGGCCCAACCTGCGGCGCCGGCACAATAAATATTCGGTGGACGACGCTTTGCGTCCCGCCGCCATGCGCGGCGGGATGCTTGTTGTTTTGTCTGGACTTTGTCTGTCGATTTTTCGATAACAAGGCGCACGAGCCGGTTCGTGCGCCGGCCCGGAACTTGGCAACACCCGGGAGTTTGGCAGCACCTGACCGGAGTGGACAGGGGCAGGAATTTTATGGCCAGGACCGATATTGCAAGACGCGTCTACAATCACGCCTGGAAACTCGATCCGATCATCCGCAGCCTGATCGACACCGACTTCTATAAGCTCCTGATGCTGCAGATGATCTGGAAGCTTTACCCGGACGTGAACGCATCCTTCACGCTCATCAACCGCACCAAGCGTGTGCGGCTCGCCGATGAGATCGACGAAGGCGAATTGCGCGAACAGCTCGATCACGCCCGGACGCTGAAACTCTCCAAGAAGGAGATGATCTGGCTGGCGGGTAACAGTTTCTACGGCCGCGCGCAGATCTTCGAGCCGGAATTCCTTGCCTGGCTTTCCAACTTCCAGCTCCCCGAATATGAGCTGTCGAAGAAAGACGGGCAATATGTCCTGGATTTCCACGGGTCCTGGAAAGAAACCACCATGTGGGAGATCCCCGCACTCGCCATCGTCAACGAGCTGCGGTCGCGCTCGGCGATGAGGGCGCTCGGTCCCTTCACCCTCGATGTGCTCTATGCCCGCGCCAAGGCGAAGATGTGGTCGAAGGTCGAGCGGCTGAAGGAATTGCCGGGCTTGCGCATCTCCGATTTCGGCACCCGCCGCCGTCACAGTTTCCTCTGGCAGCGCTGGTGCGTCGAGGCGCTGAAGGAAGGCATCGGCCCGGCCTTTACCGGCACCAGCAATGTCTTGCTGGCGATGGATTCCGATCTCGAGGCCGTCGGCACCAATGCGCACGAACTGCCGATGGTGGCTGCTGCCCTGGCGCAAACCGACGAGCAGTTGCGCAATGCGCCCTACAAGATCCTGCGCGACTGGAACAAGCTCTATGGCGGCAACCTTCTGATCGTCCTGCCGGATGCTTTCGGCACTGCCGCTTTCTTGCGCGACGCGCCGGAATGGGTCGCCGACTGGACCGGCTTCCGCCCCGACAGCGCCCCGCCGATCGAGGGCGGTGAAAAGATCATCGACTGGTGGAAGAAGATGGGCCGCGATCCGCGTCAGAAGCTGCTGATTTTCTCCGACGGTCTCGATGTCGACGCCATCATCGACACCTACCGGCATTTCGAAGGCCGCGTGCGCATGAGCTTCGGCTGGGGCACCAACCTGACGAACGATTTTTCCGGCTGCGCGCCGACCGAGATCTCAGGCCTCAATCCGATCTCGGTCGTCTGCAAGGTCAGCGACGCCGACGGCCATCCGGCGGTAAAACTCTCCGACAATCCGCAGAAGGCGACAGGCGACCCGGCAGAGGTCGAGCGCTACCTGAAATTCTTCGGCGCCGAGGACCGGATCGATCAGACCGTTCTGGTGTAGGCAAGCGACACGGCGCCGCCATCCCGCGGCGCATTGCTATGCCCGGTCATCGCATCCTCGATCGACCAGCCGAAGCGCCAGGCGTCGAACATCGAGTACCATTCCTGGAAATCGGTGATCGGCAGGATATCCGGCTTCGACATCGGATTGTCGGCCAGGCTGCGGCCACGCGCACGGTCCCGTACGCCACGCTCCTGCATCTCAAGCAGAGTCTCGAACATCGTCACCCCCTTGGTCCTATCCGATAGATTTATGCAATCATTCTAATAAAGCATTGTCGAGTCCGGATACGATAATTGGAGTTTTTCACAGGATTAGCCCCAAATCGCTAGTTCAGGGGTAACGGCGACCGCAACGGCCCGGGCATACGATCACGATCAGCAAAAATTGCCTGACGGGGAGGCCCGGCTTCCTGGCTGGGGTCCGCCACCGAGCCTCCCGGCTAGCCGAGCTTGAAGAAGCCGGCAGCGCCGACACGTTGCCGCCTTCCGGCCGAAGCGATCCAACCAAGATGGTTAGCACGGTTAAAGGGCTGTTAATATCCACCGGACGTGTCCCGATCCTGCGTAATCCCGGACGTGGGCCGGCGGCATTCCTCTGCTTGTCAGGCAGCCAATCGCCGAAACCGGGTTCTGATCCGGTCGAGGTAATAATGGCCGGGAGACGGCGCCACCGCCATGGCGTGGGCTTCGGAGGACGGAACGCCTTCGAACAGCCGCTCCTCGCCATTCTTGAAGCAAATCCTCAGCCGCCCGTCTTTCTGGCTGAAATAGACGGATTTGATGATCTTCGATTTGACCGAAAGTTCTTCCACCTGTTTTATCTCCGTTTTTTAATTTGGCCGAAGATAAACCCACACGTGCAAAGACGCGGTGAAGCCGCATGGTAAAAAATCAGGAATCTTGGCTACGTTGTCAGGACGTTAATCGGATACCGTCGCCACACCTCGATACTACCGATTGCTGGCTTCCGCGGCGTCGCGATACAGGCACTTGCTGAACAGAAAGATCGACGTTTGACAGCGCCATGTTTAATGACGATATCTTCCATCCGAAGGCGAAGAATGGCAGGGATGCAATGCTAGGTGAAGCGATTTCCTTTATAAGACGTAATCTGTCTTTTGTGTGTGTTGTTGTTGCAGTCAATTGCGCACTGGTCGCTTTTGATGATTACAGCGGCGGAAACAAAAGTAATTCAGCGCAATATTTCGTTTCCTTGTCTTTTGCATTCTTCATTCAGAAAGCAATATTGAATGGAGACGGGAAAGTTTCAAACCTGACCGGCGGCATGCGTGGCTTTGGTGGCTACATCTGGAAGAACTTGCTTATCGTGCTCGTCGTGTTTGGAATCGGGATTGGTGGCCCTGTCGCATGCGGGGCCGCGTCTCTATCAAGGAATGTATTTCTACTGTTATGTCTTGCGGTGATCGCAATTATCCTGCCGCTGCTGCTTGCCCTTGTCGGAACCTGGCCTATCGCCGGAATTGCGGGCTCCAAAAGCGGTCTTTCAGCTGCTTTCAACCGGGGGAAACGCGGTTTGCTTCCCACGTTTTTACGGCTGTTTGCCGGACTTTTTCTGCCCTTCATCTGTGCTATGATATTGATGACGGCAGCAACATCGATGTCATACGAAGCCGATAGCATCTTTTCGGACGGAAAACTGAACCTCATCGCTTTGGCAATACTGGTGATTTGCCAATGGGCGTCGATATTCGGCCTATGCTACGTTTCGATCGTCCTGGCTCGCAAACTGCTGAGTTCCGCGGCTCCGCGGCATCCTATGGGAGGACGTCAGGGGAATGCGGTCGCAGCCACGAGCGTCTCGGAAATTTTCGAATAGGGCCTACAGCGCCGCGGGCGATAACCAACGTCTTCTGGTATATCCATGAACATAACCGCCGTTCTTTCGGCAGTATCCGCGCACATGGATGCTTCCGCCATAGCTCGGCCTCGCTCATGCTGCCAAGCCGAGAGGCCGCGCTCCGGACGCCGTAGCGGCGTCCGGCAGCACGAGGCTTCCGGCATCGGGCACCACCATCGGAACGACGTCTTCGAAAGCCGAACCCCGCGTTTGCGAGCCAGTTCATGCCCGGTGCGACCTTGCCAATCCGGCGGAGAAGGCCGTCAGCAAGGCCTTCCCCTGACCCCAGTTCTCAAGGCCGCTCTGCCCGTTGATATGGCCGAAAGGGCCGATCTCAACAAGACCGCTACCCCAGAGGTTGGCTCGCGTCCGGACATAGTCGAGCGAGCCGAAAGGATCGTCGGCGCTTGCGATAATCAGAGTGGGGAAGCGCATCTTTTTCGATGGTGGATTGCCGAATCCGGCCGCTTCGGCCGGGAATGAAGCGGACATCGGATCCGGGACCGCCACAAGAAAAGCCCCGGCAACGTCAAGCGATGAGAGTTGCTGCCAATGAGCAACCAGCAGACAGGCAAGGCTGTGGGCAACGAGCAGCGGCGGGGTTGCCGATGCGCCCACAGCGCGATCGAGGGCCGAAATCCAGTCCGCCAAGTCGGGCTTGTCCCAGTCGGCTGGTTGAAAACGTCGCATTGCCGGGTTCGAGATTTCCCAGCGGGTTTGCCAATGAGCATCGCCTGAATCACCGATCCCCGGCAATATGATGATATCCTTCATATGTTTTCCTCTGATCATTCCTGCGGATGAAAATGATCCATTTTCATTTGCGCCGGAATGAATGATCATCGGAAAACGGCGTCCTTCTCCGATGATTTCAAGGTGTTCCCATGGCTTTTCAGGAAAACAATCGGGTGCTGCTTGATCCAACCGATGTCTCGATCATCGAGGCGTTGCAGGAAAATGGCCGCATTGCGATTTCCGAACTCGGTCGACGGGTCGGGCTTTCTCAGCCGGCGGCATCCGAGCGGGTCAAGCGGCTGGAAGACCGTGGTATCATTGTCGGTTACTCCGCCCGGATCGACCCCACCGCTTTGGGAATTGGAATGACGGCCGTGCTTCGCCTGCGCACGACGCACGAACATATCAAAGCCTGTCTGAAGCAGTTTGCCGAAATGCCGCAAGTCATGGAAGTCCTGCGCCTGACCGGAGAGGATTGCTTTCTCCTGAAGGTGCTGGTCCCGTCGCCGGGAGAACTCGAAACGATCGTCGATACGATCGCCCGTTTTGGATCCGTGACGACATCTCTGGTGTTGCGCAGCGAGACTCCGAAGCCGATCGGACGTGCCCTGCTGCAGCGCCTTTGAGATGCGGGGGGCGATCGGGACGTTGCTGATCGCGGTAGACCGACGAAAGACGCTTCCGCGTCCCGCTCTCGGCACGGTTTGAAATCGATATCGAAAACGAGGAGTATGGCGGACAGGGTGGGATTCGAACCCACGGTACGCTTTCACGTACACACGCGTTCCAGGCGTGCGCCTTAAACCACTCGGCCACCTGTCCTTCTTGGGCGTTCGCGCCTGGATAGGAGCAAATCGTCGGAACGGCGCGATATATACCGATGAATTTTTGTCGATCAACCGAAATCTAACAGTTTTTTGACTTCTTCCGATAAAACTCGCCTCCGCCCGTCCATTGTGCTTCACACCATCGACGACTATGTAATTCTCAAGGTGGAGAATGGCGCGGCCGGCCGGGATTGTCCGGCATAACGAGCGTCGGAGGAATTGATGCGTTTCCTGTTGCGTCTGGCCAGCCTTGTCGCGCTTGCGGCGGCCGTTATTGCCGGGACCATCGATTCGATCCAGTCGGTCGCGGCGTCCTCGGTGGTGGTGACGCCGATCTCCGATGCCTGGCAGGATGTCAGCCCGGCAACCCTCACATCGCTGCAATCCTCCCTTTCCTATTATATCCATCCGCGTTTCTATACTTTCATCTTCCAGTGGCTGATGCTGCAGCCTGCCTTTGCCGTTTTCCTGGTGATTGCGCTGCTTCTCTGGATGATCGGCTATAAGAAGCCGCCGGTGGCTGGTCGCTTCACTGCATAGGCAAGCCGTTTTCCTCCGCGGATCGGCGGGCACTCCGATCCGGCGCCGATGTTTCCGTAGCCCCGGCGTGGCCGTTGGATTGGCTGGAAATTTGGCATCCAGGCGGCGGAGATGTCTAAAAATCAGCCCCCGGGAACGGATTTTCGGCAATCCCTGCAAATCTTTACCAGCCGAAAAATTTCTGGTGAATTTTTCCGTGAGCCATGCAAGGATGCGTGCAGCCAGGCCTCCGGGGGGAGGTCGGTGGTTCCGCAGACATGTCCGGAAAGGACTTGCGGGAGGACCCCTAACGAATAGCAACAACAGGGCTGCACAATGAAAAAATCCCTTCTCACTCTCCTTGCCGTGGCTGCCATGTCGACGACGGCGCTTGCCGCCGATGTCAAGCCGGCGCTGGTTTACGGCACCGGCGGGAAGTTCGATAAGTCCTTCAATGAGGCGGCCTACAACGGTGCCGAGAAGTTCAAGGCCGAGACCGGCATTGCCTATCGCGACTTCGAGCCGACCGGCGACACCCAGGGCGAGCAGGCCATCCGCAACTTCGCAAGCCGCGGATTCAATCCGGTGGTTGCCGTTTCCTTCGCCTGGACTTCGGCCATCGAGAAGGTCGCAGCCGAATTCCCCGACACCAAGTTCATCATCGTCGACTCCGTCGTCGACAAGCCGAACGTCCGCTCGGTGGTCTACAAGGAAGAAGAAGGCTCCTATCTCGTCGGCGTTCTCGCCGGCATGGCGTCGAAGACCGGCAAGGTCGGCTTCGTCGGCGGCATGGACATTCCGCTGATCCGCAAGTTCGAATGCGGCTATGAGCAGGGCGCACGTGCCGCCAAGGCCGATGTCGAAGTTTTCCAGAACATGACCGGCACCACGGGCGCAGCCTGGAATGACCCGGTTCGCGGCGGCGAACTCACCAAGAACCAGATCGATCAGGGCGCCGATGTTATCTACGCGGCAGCCGGTGCCACCGGTCTCGGCGTTCTGCAGACGGCTGCCGACAACAAGAAGCTGTCGATCGGCGTCGATTCCAACCAGAACCATCTGCATCCGGGCTCCGTCCTGACCTCGATGGTCAAGCGCGTCGACCTCGCCGTCTACAATGCCTATACCGACACCAAGAACGACAAGTTCACCGGCGGTGTCCAGGCGCTCGGCGTCAAGGAAGATGGTGTTGGCGCCGCGATCGACGACAACAACAAGTCGCTGATCACGCCGGAAATGCAGGCGGCTGTCGACAAGGCCAAGGCCGATATCATCGCAGGCACGATCAAGGTTCACGACTATACCTCGGACAACGCTTGCCCGAAATGATCCGCGCCCGGATGTAATCGACGATTGAGATCGGGCGTATGGCGGAGGGGATTTTCGCCATACGCCCTTTTCTTATTTGGAGCCTGCAGTGACAGATAAGCCCGCTATCGAGCTTGTCGGCATCGACAAGAAATTCGGTGCCGTCCATGCCAACAAGGACATCAACCTCACCGTTGCCAAGGGGACGATCCACGGCATCATCGGTGAAAACGGCGCCGGCAAATCGACGCTGATGTCGATCATCTACGGTTTTTACCATGCCGACAGCGGCGAGATCCGCGTCAACGGCAATCCCGTCAGCATCCGCGACAGCCAGGCGGCGATCGCCACCGGCATCGGCATGGTGCACCAGCATTTCATGCTGGTCGATAATTTCACGGTGCTGGAGAATATCATGCTCGGCGCCGAAGGCGGCATGCTGCTGGCGAGAGGCGTCGCATCGGCCCGCGCCGAACTCAAGCGGCTGGAAACGGAATACGGCCTCGAGGTCGATCCGGACGCGCTGATCGAAGAGCTGCCGGTCGGCCTGCAGCAGCGCGTCGAAATCCTGAAGGCGATGTATCGCGGCGCCGAGATCCTGATCCTCGACGAGCCGACGGGCGTGTTGACGCCGGCCGAAGCCGATCACCTCTTCCGCATCCTCAAGGTGCTGCGCGATCAGGGCAAGACGATCATCCTCATCACCCACAAGCTGCGCGAGATCATGGCGATCACCGATACCGTCTCCGTCATGCGCCGCGGCGAAATGGTCGCGACCCGCAAGACGGCGGAAACGACGGTGGAGGAGCTTGCCGAGCTGATGGTTGGCCGCCGCGTGCTGCTGCGCGTGCAGAAGGGCGAGGCGAACCCTGGAGCGGCTGTGCTCTCCGTCCGCAACCTCACGGTCAAGGACAATCGCGGCGTTACCATGGTGGACAATGTCTCCTTCGATGTGCGTGCCGGCGAGATCGTCGGCATTGCCGGGGTTGCCGGCAACGGTCAGTCCGAATTGCTGGAGGCGATTGCCGGCATCCGCAAGCCGGCCTCCGGCGAAATCCTTCTCGACGGCCGGACGATCGACAAGGCCGATCCCGCCCGCCTGCGCGAACTCGGCCTCGCCCATATTCCCGAGGACCGCCACCACATGGGCCTGGTTTTGAAATTCGAGGAATACGAAAATTCCGTGCTCGGCTATCACCGGCGACCGGGCTACAGCAAAGGTCCGCTGCTCGATCTCGAGGCGATCCGCAGGGATGCGATGGAGAAGATCGAAAAATACGACATCCGCCCGCCGAACCCGCGGCTGAAGACGGCGAATTTCTCCGGCGGCAACCAGCAGAAGATCGTCGTTGCCCGCGAAATCGAGCGCGACCCGAAGATGCTGATCATCGGCCAGCCGACCCGCGGCGTCGATATCGGCGCCATCGAATTCATTCACCGCCGGATCATCGAAATGCGCGATGCGGGCAAGGCGATCTTGCTCGTCTCCGTCGAACTCGATGAAATCCGCTCCCTTTCAGACCGTATCCTTGTCATGTTTGCCGGCCATGTGGTCGGCGAGAAGACGCCCGATGCCGGTGAACAGACCCTCGGCCTGATGATGGCCGGCATTGCCGCGTGAGGCCTTTATGAGCACTGCTTCCGTTCCGCTGCCAAACTGGATCAATTACGGCCTGATCCCGCTTCTGAACCTCATCGTCGCCTTCCTGATCTCCGGCTTCGTCGTCTGGCTGATCGGCGAGAGCCCGCTCGGTGCATTGTCGCTGCTGATCGAAGGCGCGTTCGGTAGCGGCGAAGGCATCGGCTTCACGCTCTACTATGCGACGAGCTTCATCTTCACCGGTCTGTCCGTGGCTGTCGCCATCCATGCCGGTCTCTTCAACATCGGCTCGGAAGGCCAGGCCTATGTCGGTGGACTGGGCTGCGCGCTGGTGGCGCTGGCGCTCGATCGTTACGTGCCGTGGTATGTGACGATGCCGATCGCCGTCATCGGCGCCGGGCTCTTTGGTGCTGCCTGGGCCTTCATCCCAGCGTTCCTGCAGGCCAAGCGCGGCAGCCATATCGTCATCACGACGATCATGTTCAATTATATCGCCGCCGCCCTGATGGTGTACCTGCTGGTGCATGTGCTGATCGTGCCCGGCAAGATGGCGCCCGAAACCCGCACGTTCCTCGAAGGCGGGCAGCTCCCCAAGCTTGGCTGGGTCATGAGCATCTTCGGCAGCAAATTAGGTGCTGCGCCGTTCAACGTCTCCTTTGTCATCGCCCTTCTTGCCGCCTGGTTTGTCTGGATTCTCATCTGGCGTACCAAGCTCGGCTTCGAGATGCGCACGCTGGGTGTGAGCTCGACGGCTGCCGAGTATGCCGGCATTCCCTACGCACGTATCGTCATTATCGCCATGCTCATCTCCGGCGCACTCGCCGGCATGATGGCGCTCAATCCGGTCATGGGCTCTTCCGCCCGCCTGCAGGTGGAGTTCGTCGGCGGCGCCGGCTTTGTCGGTATCGCGGTATCGCTGATGGGCCGCAATCATCCGCTCGGCATCATCTTCGCCGCGATCCTCTTCGGCATCCTTTATCAGGGCGGCGACTGGATCTCTTTCGAAATGCCGAACATCACCCGCGAGATGATCTTGGTCATCCAGGGTCTGGTGATCCTGTTCGCCGGCGCGCTGGAATATATGTTCCGGCCGGCGATGGTGCACCTCTATCGACAGTTCAAGCGAGCCTGAGGAGCGGACGATGGACTATTATGACATCTTCATCAGCGTTCTGAGCTCGACCATTCGCCTGTCGATCCCGCTTATTTTCACCGCTCTCGCCGGCCTGTTTTCGGAACGCGCCGGCATCTTCGATATCGGCCTTGAGGGTAAAATGCTGGGCTCGGCCTTTGCTGCCGCCTGTATTGCCTATCTCACCGGTTCGGCCTGGCTCGGGCTTGGTGCGGGCATCCTCTGCTCGGTGGCGCTCAGCCTGGTGCATGGTTTTGCTTCGATCACCAACCGTGGCAACCAGATCGTCTCGGGTGTGGCGATCAACTTCTTCATCGCCGGCATCACCATCGTGCTCGGCCAGGCCTGGTTCGGCCAGGGCGGGCGCACGCCGCAGCTGTCGCCGGAAGCGCGCTTCGCGCCGATCATCCTGCCGGGCGCAGATGCCATCCATAGTGTGCCGATCCTCGGCCCGCTCTATGCCAATGTCATCTCGGGCAACAATATCCTAACTTACCTTGCCTTTCTTGCCGTGCCGTTTTCCTGGTGGGTGCTTTACCGCACGCGCTTCGGCCTGCGCATGCGCGCCGTCGGCGAAAACCCGGGTGCGGTCGATACGGCGGGCATCTCGGTCGCCTGGCTGCGCTACCGCGCCGTCATGTGCGCCGGCATCCTCTGCGGCTTTGCCGGCACTTATCTGGCGATCGCCCAGTCCGCCGCCTTCATCAAGGACATGTCGGCCGGCAAGGGCTATATCGCGCTCGCCGCTCTCGTCTTCGCCAAGTGGAAGCCGGTGCCTGTGATGTTTGCCTGCCTGCTCTTCGGCTTCCTCGATGCGCTGGCCAATTTTATGCAGGGCAAGCAGGTGCCGTTGATCGGCGAGGTGCCGGTGCAGGTCTTCCAGGCGCTGCCCTACATCCTCACCTGCATCCTGCTTGCCGGCTTCATCGGCGTTGCGACCCCGCCGAAGGCCGGCGGTGTGCCCTATACGAAGGAGCGTTGATATGTCTCACGACCTGTTCGAAGCCGCTCGCGGCGCCATGGCTTTTGCCCATGCGCCCTATTCGAAATTTCCGGTCGGTGCAGCGATTCGCGCCGAGGACGGCAAGGTCTATACCGGCGCCAACATTGAAAACCTGTCCTTTCCGCAAGGGTGGTGCGCCGAGCCGACGGCGATCAGTGCCATGATCATGGGCGGCGCCAAAAAGATCGTCGAAATGGCGGTCATTGCCGAAAAGCTGCCGCTCTGCCCGCCCTGCGGCGGTTGCCGCCAGAAGATCTCCGAATTCGCCTCCAAGGACACGAAGATCTATCTCTGCGATGAGATGGGCGTGCAGAAAACCATGACGATGGACGAGCTTCTTCCCTTCAGCTTCGAGACCGAACTCGGATGAGGGCGACGGTCGATCTGCTCGCCGCATTGCTCGGCACCATTAAGCCGCGCCACGGCATCGTGCTCGGCTCCGGCCTCGGCTCTCTCGTTGGTCAGCTGGACGGCGCCGTGCGCATTCCCTATCGCGACCTGCCGGGCTTTCCCGTCAGCGCCGTCTCCGGCCATGCCGGCGAGGTCGTCGCCGGCCGGCTCGGCGGCGTGCCCGTCGTCATGCTCTCCGGCCGCGTCCATTATTACGAGAAGGGCGATGCCAACGCCATGCGCCTGCCGATCGAGGTGCTGAAGGCGCTCGGCGTCGAGGCGCTGATCCTGACCAATTCGGCCGGATCGCTGCGCGAGGACATGCCGCCCGGTTCGGTGATGCAGATCACCGATCATATCAACTATTCCGGCATGAACCCGCTGATCGGCGAGGAAAGCGATCACCGTTTCGTCGGCATGACCAATGCCTATGATGCCGGTCTTGCCGCCGCGATGCAGAGGGCTGCGGCAAAGCTCAAGATCGAGCTGGCGCAGGGCGTCTATATGTGGTTCTCCGGTCCAAGCTTCGAAACGCCGGCCGAAATCCGCATGGCGCGCATTCTTGGCGCCGACGCGGTCGGCATGTCGACGGTACCCGAGGTGATCATCGCAAGAATGCTGGGCCTTGGGGTTGCGGCCGCCTCCGTTATCACCAACTATGGAGCAGGCATGACCGGCAATGAACTCAGCCACGAAGAAACCAAGGACATGGCGCCCATCGGCGGCGCCCGTCTCGCCGCCATATTGAAAGAGATGATTGCGGCCAGAACAGGATGATTTTAGGCCGGGTCGGCCTAAAATCTGAATCCTGTTCCACATTAAATAGTGAGAGCATGATGTCGTCCGAAAACCGCTCACACTTTTCGGCCTCATGCTCCAGAGGAAGTGAAAATGAATAGCCATTCCATCCGGGAAACGGCGGCTGTCGCCCTTTCCCTTCTCGATCTCACCAATCTGAAGGACGATTGCACCGAGGCGCAGATCGACGCGCTCTGCGCCCGCGCGCAGACGCCCTATGGCAACAGCGCCGCGATCTGCATCTGGCCGCGCTTCGTCGCCCAGGCCCGCAATATTCTCGGCACCGGCCATGCCGTGCGCATCGCGACCGTGGTCAATTTCCCGGCGGGCGAGATGGAAGTGGCCGATGTCGCCGCCGAAACGCGCGAGGCGATTGCCGACGGCGCCGATGAGATCGATCTGGTCATCCCCTATCGCAAGTTCATAGCTGGCGATGAGAAGGCGGTGACCGACATGGTCAAGGCCATCCGCGCAGAATGCACTGGGCCGGTTCTGCTGAAGGTCATCATCGAGACCGGCGAATTGAAGGAGGCGGCAATGATCCGCCGCGCCTCCGAACTCGCCATCGAAGCCGGCGCCGATTTCATCAAGACCTCGACAGGCAAGGTCGCTGTCAACGCGACGCTCGAAGCCGCCGACATCATGATCCGGGCCATTCGTGAAAGCGGACGCAAGGTCGGTTTCAAACCGGCCGGCGGCATCGGCTCGGTGGCCGATGCGGCGCTCTATCTCAGCCTTGCCGAAACCATCATGGCGCCGGATTGGGCGATGCCCTCGACCTTCCGTTTCGGCGCTTCCGGCCTGCTCGACGATATACTGGCGGTTCTCAGCGGAGCGCAGCCGGCATCGGCGGCGGCGTCGGGCTATTGAGATGATCCCGCAGGAGATCATCCGGCGCAAGCGCGACGGCGGCGAACTCGACGCTCCCGATATCCGGTCTTTCATCGATGCGCTTGCCGCCGGTCGATTGTCCGAGGGCCAGATCGGCGCCTTTGCCATGGCCGTCTGGTTCAAGGGCATGTCACGTGAGGAAATCGTGGCCTTGACGCTGGCGATGGCCGATTCCGGCGATCGGCTGCAATGGGCGGATATCGACCGCCCGATCGCCGACAAACATTCGACCGGAGGCGTCGGCGACAATGTCTCGCTGATGCTGGCGCCGCTCGCCGCCGCCTGCGGCCTCGCAGTCCCGATGATATCAGGCCGCGGCCTCGGCCATACCGGCGGTACGCTCGATAAGCTCGAATCCATTCCCGGCTATAGGATCACCCCGGATGCGGACCAGTTTCACAAGGTCGTGAAGCAGGTGGGATGCGCCATTATCGGTCAGACCGGCGCCCTGGCGCCGGCCGACGGCAGGCTCTATGCCGTTCGCGACGTGACCGCCACCGTCGATTCCATTCCGCTTATCACCGCTTCCATCCTGTCGAAGAAACTTGCGGCCGGGCTTCAAACGCTGGTGCTCGACGTCAAGGTCGGCAACGGCGCCTTCATGGCCGACCCTGCCCAGGCGGAGACCCTGGCGCGGTCGCTGGTCGAGGTTGCCAATGGCGCAGGCGTCAGGACCTCGGCGCTGATCACCGACATGAGCCAGCCGCTCGCCGATGCCGCCGGCAATGCCGTTGAAATGCGCAATTGTCTGGCTTTCCTGGCGGGTGGGAAGGCGGACACGCGGCTTGAGGCCGTCGTTCTCGCCTTCGCCGCCGAGATGCTGGTGAAATCAGGGATTGCCGCGTCCTCCGACGAAGGCGAGGGGATGGCGCGTCGGGTGCTGTCATCGGGAAAGGCTGCGGAGGTTTTCGCGCGCATGGTATCCATGCTTGGTGGTCCGGCCGATCTCATGGAAAACCCCGACAAGTACCTCGTCAGGGCGCCTGTGGAAAAGCCTGTCCTAGCCGCCCGATCCGGCTGGCTTGCCGCATGCGACGCGCGCGGCATCGGCGTCAGCGTCATCGATCTCGGCGGCGGCAGACGCCATCCGGCCGACCGGATCGATCATCGCGTCGGCTTCTCAGAATTGCTGCCGCTTGGCACCCGCGTCAGCGCGGGCGAGCCGATCGCGCTGGTTCATGCCGCCGACGACGCAGCGGCGGCAAGGGCAGCGGCCGCCCTTGCCGCGCACTACCGCATCACCGAAGACAGTCCGGAGCTGACGCCGGTGATTTCGACCCGGATCTGACGCGGTTATTGCTTGAGGCTGAGCGAACCGTCGGCGACGGAATAGGAGGCGAGCTTCTGCAGGAAGCTCATGCCGACCAGCGTCGTTGTCAGTGCATCGTCCTTGAGGACGAAGGCTTCGACGTCCCGCACGCGAATACCGCCGATTTCGACCCGGTCGAGCATCACATGCGCCGCCTTCGTCTGGCCGTTGGCCGTGTTGACGCCGTAGCGGAAATCGAGCTGGTTGGCCGTGTAGCCGAGCCGGCGGGCAAGCGTCTCGTTGAGCGCGACATAGGTCGCGCCGGTATCGATCAGGCCCTGCACCGGCTTGCCGTTGATCTTGAAGCTGCCGGTATAATGGCCCTGGGCATCCGCTTGCAGGCGGATCGCATTGCCGGCGGAGACCGGCGCGGGTGCTGCGGGCTTGTCGCCTTCGGTTGAGATGTAATTGGCGGAAAGAGCGTCGGCAGGCTGCTGGCTGGTGCTTCCGAAGAAGGAAGGCGCCTGTGTGGCCAGCACCGCGGCGATACTGGCGAAGATGACGGTACGCACGAGCATGAAACAGAAATCCTTCCTGTATAAACCCCGCTTCATGCGGGGCCTCATTCTTCAAGCTTGCTACGCTCCAAGTGCTGACAAGTTGCTAATACCGACAATAAAAACGGCCCGGATTGAGCCGCCGGGCCGCAAACTCTTTCGATTTGGTAAAAGAAGGCTGAAGTTTACTTGGTGCCGTACATGCGGTCGCCGGCATCGCCGAGGCCGGGCATGATATAGCCCTTCTCGTTGAGATGGCTGTCGATCGACGCGGTGAAAACGGGAACGTCGGGATGGGCGGCGCGGAAGTTCTGGATGCCTTCCGGGGCGGCGAGCAGGCAGAGGAAGCGGATATTGTGGGCGCCGCGTTCCTTGAGCTTGTCGATTGCGGCGATCGAGGAATTGCCGGTTGCCAGCATCGGGTCGACGACGATGATCAGGCGCTCGGCCACATCTTCCGGCGCCTTGAAGTAATATTCGACCGGCTGCAGTGTCTCGTGGTCGCGGTAGACGCCGATATGCGAGACGCGGGCGGAGGGCACGAGATCCAGCATACCCTCGAGCAGCCCGTTGCCGGCGCGCAGGATCGAGGCGAAGACCAGCTTCTTGCCCTCGAGGATCGGCGATTCCATCGTCTGCAGCGGCGTCTCGATCGTTTCCATCGTCAGTTCGAGATCGCGGGTCACCTCGTAACAGAGCAGTGTGGAGATTTCGCGCAGCAATCGCCGGAAACTTCCCGTCGATGTCTCCTTGCGCCGCATGATGGTGAGCTTGTGCTGCACAAGCGGATGATCGATGACCGTGACGCCGTCCATGGGGAAGCCTTTCATTCTTTCTATCGAATGTTTCTTTCACGGAAATCGGCCCGACCGCAAGAGTGGCGGCCAATTTGCACCGATCTTCCCCAGCCTCGCTCCACATTTGGCCTCAAAGCCGGGCGAGCAGCGCCTCGCGTGTCACTTCGTCGACGAAGGCCGCTTCGATCGCTGTTCGCGTCATGGCATCGATCTCGGCGTCGCTGAAGCCGAAAGCCTCGGCGGCAAGTTCGTATTCCCGCGCAAGCGATGTATGAAAGAAAGGCGGATCGTCCGAGCTGATCGTCACCCGCACGCCGGCTCCCTTCAGCCGGCGCAGCGGATGGGAGCCGAAATCGGGAAAGACCCCGAGCGCGATATTGGAGCCCGGGCAGATCTCGAGCACGGTGCCGAGATCGGCTAGCCGCTTCACCAGATCGACATCTTCGATGGCGCGCACGCCATGGCCGATGCGCGAGGGGCGCACGGCATCGAGCGCGTCGGCGACGCTGAAGGCGCCGCAGACCTCGCCGGCATGGATGGTCAGCCCCAGTCCGGCATCGCGGGCGATATCGAAGGCCCTGCTATAGTCGGCGACGCGGCCCATGCGCTCCTCACCGGCAAGGTTGAAGCCGGTTATCAAAGGATTGCCGGCCTTTGCTGCGTATTCGGCCGCACCGATCACGCTCTCCGGACCGAAATGCCGCTCGCCGGTGACAATCAGCCGGGCCTCGATGCCGCTCTTTTCCCTGGCCCGCCGGATGCCCTCGCAGATCCCTGATATATAGGCATCGGCGCCGAGGCCGATGCGTTTGCCATGATCGGGCGAAACGATGAGTTCGCTGTAGATCGTATTGATGCCCGCCAGTTCGTCGAGATAGGTCTCGGTCAGAAGCGCATAGTCCTCTTCGGTCCTGTAGACCTCGGAAACCTTGTCGTAACATTCGAGGAAACTTGCGAAGTCATGCCAGACATAGGCTCCGCCGCGAAGCTCGCCGCTGATGTCGACGCCGTATTTGCGCGCCTGCGCCGCAGTCAGTTCTGGAGGAGCCGCACCCTCCAGATGGCAGTGCAATTCGACCTTCTTCAAATGCGACGTCACAGAAAACTCCTTCCATGCGGTCCGGCCGGAATGCCGAGATGGCGCGCAATGCTCTCGCCAATATCGGCATAGCTGCGGCGCACGCCGATTGAACGCGACCGAATGCCGGGACCATAGGCGATGACAGGCACGCGCTCGCGCGTATGGTCCGTTCCGCGCCAGGTCGGGTCGCAGCCGTGATCGGCAGTGAGCACGACGAGATCGCCCGGCTTCAATCTCTTGTGGACTTCGGCCAGGCGTGCATCGAAGGCTTCGAGTGCGGCGGCATAACCCGGCACATCGCGCCGATGGCCGTAAACCATGTCGAAGTCGACGAAATTGGTGAAAACCAGATCGCCGTCCCCGGCCTCGTCGATAGTGGAGAGCGTCGCATCCATCAGCGCCTCGTTGCCGTTCGCCTTGATGAGGCGCGAAATCCCTTGATGCGCGAAGATGTCGCCGATCTTTCCCACAGCGTGCACGTGCCGGCCGTGTTCGACCAGCCGGTCAAGCAGCGTCGGCTCCGGCGGCAGCACCGAGAAGTCGCGCCGGTTTCCGGTGCGCTGGAAGGTAGAGCTGGAATGGCCGACGAAGGGCCGGGCGATGACACGGCCGATATTGTAGCGATCGAGCAGTCCCCGGGCGACCTGGCAGAAGGCGAGCAGACGATCGAGGCCGAAATGCACTTCATGCGCCGCCACCTGGAAGACCGAATCCGAGGAGGTGTAGCAGATCGGCTTGCCGGTGCGGATATGCTCCTCGCCAAGCCGGGCAATGATCTCCGTTCCCGAAGCATGGCAATTGCCGAGAATGCCGGACACGCCGGCCTCCTTGCAGAGAGCCTCGATGAGTTCCTCGGGAAAGGCATCGCCCTCCGTCGGGAAATAACCCCAATCGAAACTGACGGGTGTTCCTGCGATCTCCCAATGGCCTGACGGCGTATCCTTGCCGCGGGAGATTTCGGTGGCGGCGCCGTAAATGCCGTAGACCTTCTCCGGGATCGGCATGCCGGCCGGGAACCGGCCGGAGGCGGAGCGGGCGATCTGCATCAGTCCGAGTTCCGACAGGTTGGGCAGGCAAAGCGGCCCGCTGCGCAATCCGGCGCGATCTCCGGCTCCCGCCGCGCAAAACTCGGCGATATGGCCGAGCGTATCGGCGCCCTCATCGCCATAGGCGGCCGCATCCGGCGCTCCGCCGACGCCGAAGGAATCCAGAACGAAAAGAAAGGCACGCGCCATTTTACACCCGAAGAGCCGATCACCGCCCCGGAAACGTCGGAGGCAGCATAGCCTCAGCCATATAATGCTGCGGCCGGCTTGGCAAATTCGAGAAGGGGCGTCAGCAGTCGCCGCAAGGGATCGAGTCGCCTTGCCGCTGGCGGTAGAAATAGCTGCGGCTGATGGTGATCGTCCGCATGCCGTCCGGCATGAAGTTCGGTGCAAACAGGAACATCGTATAGGGGATGCTGAGCTCGGTGCGAACAAGGAAGCTGTTCGCCGTCTTCATATCGGACGGCACATTGCTCACGGCCGTGTTTTTGGCATAGGGCACCGTCCCATCCTGCGCCCAGGACCAGAGCACCTTCGCATTGGCGCTGGCGTCGATGGTGATCCCGGTGATTTTCAGCGTCAGCGACGTCGTATTGTAGGGCACGAAGATCGAGTTTGCGACCGACGGCATCTGCGCAAGCGCGCTCTTGGTGACGGATTGCTGCTGGGTGACGACGTCGGCCACCGTGCTTGCGGCGCGTGTCGCCCGCTTGCTGACGCTGAGGCCGACCGTGATCTCGAAAGCGCCGATATAGAGCATAATGAGCACAGGAAAGAGGATCGCGAATTCGATCGCTCCGGCGCCCTTGCGGTCTTGTGCCAGCCGCCGCACCGTCAATACCAGCCTGATGAACGGGTTGAGAGGCACCATTATGGATACTGCTCGCTCTGGAAGGCCGCGGTGGCGACGATCAGATAATAATTCGGCATCGAACCGTCGGAGGGCCGTATCGTCGTGATATAAGGCCGGACCAGATCCGTGATGATTTCCCAGCGGTAGTAGGCGCGGACCATGTTGATGGTGCCGGCGCCGCCCGGTGTATATTTGAAGGCAGCCGTGTTGATGTCGGCATATTTGTCGGTGGAAAGCTTGGGAACCGTTGTCGGAATGGCCGAGAAAGTACTGAACGTCTGCACATCCACGTAGAGCTTGCTCGGCGTCGCCACTTCGGTCGTTGAGCAGCGGATCAGGATCGAGATCTCATTGCAAAAGGCCTGGCGGAACTGCGCCTGGTTCATATCGGTCGTGCGGCCGAGATTATAGGTGATCTGCCCGGTTCGCATCTTCCGGCTCATCGTATCGACGGCGTTGGAGACGAGCTCCTCGGCGGCAAAGGCGACGAAGGTTTCGAGGATGGCGAAAATCACCAGGAAATAGGGAATGGCGAGCAAGGCAAATTCGATCGCCGCAGCCCCCTCGCGCGAGCGGGCGAGAGCGCGAAACCGCAGGAATCGGAACGGCGCTGGGGAGTGCGCCTTATCCGTCTTCTGATCAATTACCGTCATTGCCTGGACCCGAGCGACATTCTCTGTCCGCCACACTAGGGTCCGTTCGTTGATTTTCCGTTTCAGTCTGACGCGACGATTTTAACGAATGGCTAAAGTAAGGGCGGGAAGCCGATCAGGGCGAGGTGGTGCCGGTCGCCGCCTGTTGCGCGTGCTGTTCGCAGTTCGGCGTGCAGGACAGCACGGAGCGTTCGGTCTGCCGGTAGACGCGCACCGTATTGCCCTCATCGATCGACACCAGAATGCGCTCGTCGAGGATGGCATTGCCGTCGGCATCAAGCAGCACCAGATTGGTGGTGCCAAAGCTGCGTCCTGTCAGCACGATGGTCTTGGCGTCGGCGACGGTCGCATCGGCGACCTTGGCATTGCCGACGATGACCTTGCTGACGGGGCGATCGAGCTTCAATACGCGCGCGTGATCCATATAGACACGCAGCATGTCATCGTCTGCGGCCGCGGAAACTCCCGAAACACCGAAAACGGCGATCATGCCGGCAAAGAAAATAGATTTGCCGCTCGATGACATTTGGTCCTCTTTCACGATCACAGCGCAATATCGACATAGAATGGAAAAAAATGGTGAACGAAGCCTTAAGCCAGCAGCCTTGTTCCGGAATGAGGCGCGATGATCCGATATGGCACGGCCTCTGAGGCGCACGCGGCGGTTGGACATCGTGCTATGTGCTATTTCCGGATGAATGGAGGTGGTATAACGGGAATATTGTTAAATATTGAGGTAAGCCCGTAAGAAAATACTTACTCTACAAAGGCATGTTGTCTCGTTCAAATCTCGTTAACTCTTTTCCTTAAGTCGATAGAAACGCCCATTCGCTAGGTTGCAGTCATCCGATCAACGGCAACAGTTGGCGGACGTGCTGAACATCAACTGGAGTTAGGAGTTACCATGACCAAGCTTTTTAGCCGTTTTCTGAAGGACGAATCCGGCGCGACCGCAATCGAATACGGCCTGATCGCCGCCCTCATTTCCGTAGCGCTCATCACCGGCGCAACCGCGCTCGGCACAAAGATCGGCAACACGTTCAACGGCTTGAGCACCAAGATGGACAGCGCCACTTCGGCGGCCAACTAAGACGAGCGTTGCCGACGCGGCCTCTGCCTAATACCGGCCGGATTTGCTTCGGCCGAACTATCGAGCGGGCTCACAGGCTGAACAGCCGTGAGCCTTTTCGCATCAAGTCAGGATCGGGTATACGCATGATCGCAGCTGCAGTCTTCGTGATACTGCCACTCTGCCTGGCCATGGCGGCTTTCTCGGATCTGTTCACCATGACGATCCCGAATCGCATTTCCTTGATCCTCATCGCCTCCTTCTTCGTTCTCGCGCCCCTTTCCGGCCTTGGCTTGCAAGCGATCGGCATGCATCTCGCCGCAGCCGCCATCGTCTTTTCCGCCTGTTTCGCTCTTTTTGCCTTCAATGTGATGGGCGGCGGCGACGCCAAGCTGTTGAGCGCCACCGCGCTCTGGTTCGGTCTGAACGAATCCCTTCTTTTCCTGATGACCGATGTTGCCATAATCGGCGGCTTCATCACCTTGTTGATCCTGATGGTGAGAGCGCAGTCGAACACGATCCTCGCTATCGGCCTGCCGGTGCCGAATTCGGTCCTATTCGCCAAGAAGATCCCCTACGGCATTGCAATCGCGATCGGCGGCTTCATGGCCTTCCCGTCCTCGCCGCTCTTCCTCACCACGCTGGAAAGCCTGAAATAACGGCATTTTAAATGCCCGTTAACTTAAAATGTAAGCGTTCCATTAACCATAATTATACCAATTACTGAGCATTCTGCAGGGCGAACATATCGTGCCCTGAGGAATGATCGATGAAACCGGCCCGCCTTATAATCCTAGCTGTCGCCGTGGTGGCAGCCGGCCTTGCCGGCTTCCTGGCGATGCAAATGGCAGGCAGTGGCGGTGTCGTCACCCAGGTTCAGTCGGTCATCGAGAAGGAACCGACCGTCAACATCCTCGTCTCGAGCGCCAATCTGGCGGTCGGCGAAAGGCTTGACGATAAGTCGGTTCATTGGATGCCCTGGCCGCAGGGCGGTGTCGTCCCCGGCCTGATCACCGAAGCCGACAAGCCGGACGCGATCAAGGATCTGCAGGGTGCCGTCGTGCGTCTGCCGATTTTCGAAGGCGAACCGATCCGGCCGGAAAAGGTCGCCGATTCCAACAGCCGCATCCTTTCCTCGCTCTTGCCGGCCGGCAAGCGCGCCGTCGCGACCGAGATATCGGTGGCAACCGGTGCCGGCGGTTTCATCCTGCCGAACGACCGCGTCGACGTCATCATGGTCCGCAAGGGTACCGAGGCCAATAAGCTCATCACCGAAACCGTGCTGAGCAATGTCCGCGTCCTCGCCATCGACCAGCAGATCCAGGAAAAGGACGACGGCTCGAAGGCCGTGGTCGGCACGACCGCCACACTCGAGCTTACGCCGGATCAGACCAAGGTTCTCGCTGTCGCCCAGCAGATGGCGGACCGGCTGTCGCTGGCGCTGCGCTCGGTCGCCGATGCGCAGGAGCAGGATACCAGCGCTGCGGACTATCTGCTGAGCGGCGACAACGGCAGTGCGAGCATTCAGGTCATCAAATCGGGCGCCATCGTCACCGATGCCAGCGCCGCGCCGAAGGCGGAGTAAAAGAACGTGCAAATGGGCAATTCAACGCGGCGCGCCGGGCTTCTCCTGACAGGTTTCTTCTCGCTGGCGGTCGGCGTCTCCGGTATTGCGCCGGCCTCTTTCGCGCCGTTTCTGGGCTCAAGCGAGGCGCGTGCCGATTCCGAAAACCTGGTCCGCATCTCGCAGACCGGCCGCGATGCCCATCGTCGGCTGAAGCTTGGGCTGAACAAGGCTGTTGTCGTCGATCTGCCGGAGGATGCGCATGATATTCTCGTCTCCGATCCGACCATGGCCGATGCCGTCACCCGCACCTCGCGGCGCATCTACCTGTTCGGCAAGAAGGTCGGCCAGACGAATATTTTTGTTTTCGGCGCCGGCGGGCAAGAGATCGTCAATCTCGACATCGAGATCGAGCGCGATGTTTCCGGCCTCGAAGTCAATCTCCACCGCTTCATTCCAGACTCCAACATCAATGTCGAAATCGTCTCCGACAACATCGTGCTGACCGGCACCGTGCGCACGCCGCAGGATGCCACGCAGGCGGCCGATCTGGCGCAGGTCTTCCTGAAGGGCGGCGAAGCGACGACCAGAACCGAGACGGCATCGGGTACCGGCGGCGACAGCTCGGTGGCGCTCTTTGCCGAAGGCCGCCAGACCTCGCAGGTCGTCAACCTGCTGCAGATCGAAGGCGAAGACCAGGTCACCCTGAAGGTGACGATCGCCGAGGTCCGCCGCGAGGTGCTGAAGCAACTCGGCTTCGACAATTTGGTTTCCAATTCCTCCGGCATGACGGTCGCCCAGCTTGGCAGCCCCAGCGCCGACAGCGCCACATCCGTCGTTGGCGGCGGCCTGGCGGCGCTCTTCAAGAGTTCGATCGGAAAATATGACATTTCCACCTACCTCAACGCGCTGGAGCAGGCCAAAGTCGTCAAGACGCTCGCCGAGCCGACGCTGACGGCAATATCGGGCCAGGCCGCGACCTTCAATTCCGGCGGCCAACAGCTTTATTCGACAACCGACAGCAACGGCAACGTCACCGTCGTGCCGTTCAACTACGGTATCAACCTCGCCTTCAAGCCGGTCGTGCTCTCATCGGGACGCATCAGCCTGCAGATCAAGACCAATGTCTCCGAACCGGTCGCCGGCAGCAGCGGCGCGACCTATCAGCGGCGCTCGGCGGAAACCTCGGTGGAACTGCCCTCGGGCGGATCCATCGCGCTGGCCGGCCTGATCCGTGACAACGTCTCGCAGACAATGGGCGGCACGCCCGGTGTTTCGAAAATCCCGCTGCTCGGTACGCTCTTCCGCCAGAAGGGTTTCGAGCGTCAGGAAACCGAGCTTGTCATCATCGCGACGCCCTATCTGGTGCGTCCGGTGGCGCGCAATCAACTCAATCGGCCGGACGATAATTTCAGCCCCGAGAACGACGGTGCGACCTTCTTCCTCAACCGCGTCAACAAGGTCTATGGCCGCCGCGAGGCGCCCGTCGCCGATGCACAGTTCCACGGATCGATCGGGTTCATCTACAAATGAGCGGGGGAGGATCGGCAGCAATGGAAGAGAACAGAGATCAGGCGATGGCCCATATCAATTCGACGACACCCCGCCTCGGAATCGAGAAGGGGCTTTTTGCCGCGGTCGCCATGGCGCTGGCCGTGCTTTCCGGATGCGCCGGCCCGCACGACCAGCTGACGACCGGCGGCATTCCCGACGACTATCGCGCCCGCCATCCGATCATCGTGACCGAAGCGGAACAGACGGTCGATATACCCGTCGCCTCCACCGATCGCCGGCTGACAAACGCCCAGCGCGACCTCATTCGCGGTTTTGCCGCAAACTATATCGCCCGCGCCTCGGGTCCGGTTTATGTGCTGTCGCCGCAAGGCTCGCCGAATTCGGCGGCAGCCTATCAGCTGCGCAATCAGGTCCGTGCCGAGCTGGCCTCAAGGGGAATCGCAAGCTCGAAAATCGTCAATACCTCCTATGCCGCGGTCGGGCCCGGCGATGCGGCGCCGATCCGGCTGAGCTTTACCGGCACCACTGCCATCACCACTCAATGCGGCCAGTGGCCGAAAGACATCTCGAACGATTTCACCAACCAGAATTACTATAATTTCGGCTGTGCCTCGCAGAACAACCTCGCCGCCCAGATCGCCAATCCGGAGGATCTGGTGGCGCCCCGCGGCATGACGCCGATCGACGCACAGCGGCGCAACAATGCTATCCAGGAATACCGGACGACCACGTCGACGATCGAAGAGGTCACCGGCAGCGACAGCAGCTTCTGAGACGGAACGGGATGATGAGCGCGATCGAATACGAAATCAAAAATCCGAGCGAGCTTCGCCACGCCGAGGAGGCCGTGCGCATGGCGGATTTGGAAAACATGCGGCCGCTGCCACGCATCTCCGTGCATGCCTTCTGCGAGAGTGAGGCTTTGCAGCAGGTCATGGAACGCTGCGCCAATGATCGACGTGTGGCCAAGGTCAGCCTGCGCATCACCAGCGGCGGCATCGCCGCTGCCGCCAATATGTTTTCCGGCGCCCCGACGCCGAACCTCATCATCCTCGAGACCAAGGCGAACGCGGGCAGCCTCCTCGCCGAGCTTGCGCCGCTCGCCGCCGTCTGCGACCCGACGACCAAGGTCGTCATCGTCGGCTACTACAACGATATCGCGCTTTATCGCGAACTCATCCGTAACGGCATCTCCGAATATATGGTCCAACCGGTCGCCATGCCTGATATTCTGACGGCGATGGCCTCGATCTTCGTCGATCCAGAAGCCGAGCCGCTCGGCCGCAGCATCGCCTTCATCGGCTCGAAAGGCGGCACCGGCGCTTCGACCATCGCGCATAATTGCGCCTTCGGCATTTCCAATCTCTTCTCCACGGAGACGATCCTGGCCGATCTCGACCTGCCATATGGCACGGCGAACATCGACTTCGATCAGGATCCTGCGCTCGGCATCGCCGAAGCGGTCTTTGCGCCCGATCGTCTCGACGAGGTCTTCCTCGACCGCCTGCTGACGAAATGCTCCGAGCATCTTTCCCTGCTTGCAGCACCCTCGCTGCTCGACCGCGCCTATGATTTCGACGGCCATGCTTTCCAGCCGGTCCTCGATGTTCTGCAGCGCAGCGCGCCCGTCACCGTGCTCGACGTTCCGCATGCATGGTCGGAATGGACGCGCTCGGTGCTGTCGAGCGCTGACGAGGTGGTCATCACCGCGGTTCCCGATCTCGCTAACCTGCGCAATGCCAAGAACATGCTGGATGCGCTGCGCAAGATGCGGCCGAACGACAAGCCGCCACATCTCGTCCTCAACCAGGTCGGCATGCCGAAGCGCCCGGAGATTTCACCGTCGGATTTCTGTGAGCCGCTGGAGATCGATCCGATCGCGATCATCCCCTTCGACATCAATCTTTTCGGCAACGCCGCCAATAGCGGCCGGATGATCTCGGAAGTCGACCCAAAATCGCCGACGGCGGAGACCTTTTCGCAGATCGCGCACATCGTCACCGGCCGTGTTGCAATCAGGAAGGCGAAGAAGGGCGGCTTGCTGGGCCTCCTGAAGCGTAAGTAGACGATGAGCAATTCCAGCAAAACTGTGCAGCGGTTTCGCCAGGCAAATCGCGAAGCGCTTTTGCCGGGAATTGCGTGAAAACAAAAAGATAGAGCATTTCCGTGACTCCGGAAACGCACTAGAACAAGCAGATTGGATTAAGCGGCATGTTTGGAAAACGCGGAAATGAAGGGTCCGGAAAGGTCGGAGGGGCGATTGCTCCCCCGCCGTCGGCTCCGGCTGCCGCCCCTGCGGCCTCTTCCCCCTCCATTCTGGTCGAACCCTCTCGCGAACCCGCACGCCAGCAGGTGACACCGCCGCCGATGCAGACGCCGCAGCGCAAGCGCCCTGTCCGCACCGATGAATATTACGACACCAAGGCGCAGGTCTTTTCTGCGCTGATCGATACGATCGATCTCTCGCAGCTTTCCAAGCTCGACGGCGAAAGCGCGCGCGAGGAAATCCGCGATATCGTCAACGACATCATCACCATCAAGAACTTTGCGATGTCGATCTCCGAGCAGGAAGAACTGCTCGAGGATATCTGTAACGACGTCCTCGGCTACGGTCCGCTGGAGCCGTTGCTGGCGCGTGACGACATCGCCGACATCATGGTCAACGGCGCCGGCCAGACTTTCATCGAAGTCGGCGGCAAGACGATCGAATCGGAGATCCGCTTCCGCGACAATGCGCAACTTCTCTCGATCTGCCAGCGCATCGTCAGCCAGGTCGGACGCCGCGTCGACGAATCGAGCCCGATCTGCGACGCCCGCCTGCCTGATGGCTCGCGTGTCAACGTTATCGCGCCGCCGCTGTCGATTGACGGGCCTGCGCTCACCATCCGCAAATTCAAGAAAGACAAGCTGACGCTCGATCAGCTCGTCCGTTTCGGTGCGATCACGGCTGAGGGTGCGACTGTGCTGCAGATCATTGGCCGGGTGCGCTGCAACGTTGTCATTTCGGGTGGTACCGGCTCCGGCAAGACGACGCTGCTGAACTGCCTTACCAACTATATCGACAGGGACGAACGCGTCATCACCTGCGAGGATACCGCAGAACTGCAGCTGCAGCAGCCGCATGTCGTGCGTTTGGAAACGCGCCCGCCGAATATCGAAGGCGAGGGCGAGATCACCATGCGCGATCTCGTCAAGAACTGCCTGCGTATGCGTCCCGAGCGCATCATCGTCGGCGAAGTGCGCGGACCTGAAGTTTTCGACCTGCTGCAGGCGATGAACACCGGTCACGACGGCTCGATGGGCACCATCCACGCCAACACGCCGCGCGAATGCCTGAGCCGTATCGAATCGATGATCGCTATGGGTGGCTTCACTCTGCCGGCAAAGACGGTGCGTGAGATCATTTCCAGCTCGGTGGATGTGATCGTCCAGGCGGCGCGCCTTCGCGACGGTTCGCGCCGCATCACCCAGATCACCGAGGTGATCGGAATGGAAGGCGACGTCATCATCACCCAGGACCTGATGCGTTACGAGATCGAAGGCGAAGATGCCGGCGGCCGCCTGATCGGCCGGCACATGTCGACCGGCGTCGGCAAACCGCATTTCTGGGATCGCGCCCGCTATTTCAACGAGGAAAAGCGTCTTGCCGCCGCCCTCGACGCGATGGAAGCGAAATCGAAGGACTAGGCGAAATGTTCGGGTTCGATCCGATAGTGCTGGCAATCGTCGTCCTCGCCGCCGTCTCCGCGGCGGCAGTCGCCTATGCCCTGATGTATTCCCGGATCGAGGCCGACAAGAAATCGGCAAGCCGCATCGACCGCGTCAAATCGGCCGAAAGCGACCGGGTCAAGGTCAAGGCTGCCCGCGACCGGGTGCAGGAAATGTCGAAGCGCCGAAAATCGGTGCAGGACAATCTCAAAGATCTGGAAAAGCGCCAGCACGAAAAGACCAAGAAGACCCTGACGATGAAATCCCGGCTGGTCCAGGCCGGCCTGACGATCACGGTCGGGAAATTCTATCTCATCAGCGCCATCTTCGCCTGCGTGCTGCTGCTCATGGCGTTCATCATCGGTGTATCGTTGATGGTGATAATCGGGATCGCCGTCGTCGCCGGTCTCGGCCTGCCGCGCTGGATCGTCGGCTTCCTGATCAAGCGCCGCCAGAACAAGTTCCTCAATGAACTCCCCAATGCGCTTGACGTGATCACCCGCTCGATCAAATCAGGCCTGCCGCTGAACGATGCGATCCGTCTTATCGCCACCGAAGGCACCGAGCCTGTGAAGAGCGAATTCCGGCGCGTAATCGAGGCGCAGCAGGTGGGTCTCAGCATCCCCGACGCCTGCGCCCGCATGACGGCCCACATGCCGCTCCAGGAAGTCAGCTTCTTCGCCATCGTCATCGCCATCCAGTCGCAGGCCGGCGGCAATCTGTCGGAAGCGATCGGCAACCTTTCCAAGGTGATACGCGAGCGCAGGAAGATGAAGGCCAAGGTCTCGGCGCTGTCGATGGAAGCCAAGGCGTCGGCCGTCATTATCGGTGCGTTGCCCTTCATCGTCGCGACCCTCGTCTATCTCACCTCGCCGAGCTACATGATGATCCTTTTTACCGATCCACGCGGCCATTTCATCATGGGCGTCTCGGCGATCTGGATGTCGATCGGCATCTTCGTCATGCGCAACATGGTCAATTTTGACATTTAGCCGGAAGGACGCCCCATGTCGCAGGACCTTGCCGCAACCCTGACCAATCCGAGCATGCTGATCGCGCTCCTCGTCGCGATTGCGGTCTTCGCCACGTTTTATACGATCGCTGTCCCCTTCTTCGAGCGCGGCGATCTCAACAAGCGTATGAAGGCCGTTTCGACCGAGCGCGAGCAGATCCGCGCACGCGAGCGCGCCCGTATGAACACCGAAACCGGCGCCGGCAAAGCCTCGCTCAGGAGCCAGAACAATCGCTCGGTCCGCCAGATCGTCGAGCGTTTCAACCTGCGCAAGGCGCTCGTCGACGAGAATACCGTCAACAAGCTGCGTGCTGCCGGTTTTCGCTCGGAGAATGCGCTCAATACTTTCCTCGTGGCGCGTTTTCTGCTGCCGTTCCTTTTCCTGGCGCTTGCCGCCTTCTGGGTCTTCGGCCTCGGCAATCTGCCCGAAAGGGGCATGCCCATCCGCCTCTTTGCCGTCATCGGCATCGGCTATGTCGGCTTTTACGCGCCGAACATCTATATCTCGAACCGCATGGGCAAGCGTCAGCACTCGATCAAGCGGGCCTGGCCGGATGCGCTCGACCTGATGCTGATCTGCGTCGAATCCGGCATCTCGATCGAGGCGGCGATGCGTCGCGTGTCGGAAGAACTCGGCGAGCAGTCGCCACCGCTCGCCGAGGAGATGGTGCTGACCACGGCCGAGCTCTCCTTCTTGCCGGATCGCCGCGTGGCGCTCGAAAATCTTGCCACGCGCACCCAGATCGAGCTTGTACGCTCGGTCACGCAAGCGCTGATCCAGGCCGACCGCTACGGCACGCCGGTGGCGCAGGCGCTGCGCGTTCTCGCCCAGGAAGGGCGCGACGAGCGCATGAACGAAGCGGAAAAGAAGGCGGCCGCCCTGCCGCCGAAACTGACGGTGCCGATGATCCTGTTCTTCCTGCCGGTGCTGATCGCCGTCATCCTCGGCCCGGCCGGCATCCAGGTGTCAGACAAGTTCTGATCTTGCCGCCGGTTAAATCGATTCCGATTTAAGGAATAATGCGATACCTTCGATCTCGAACGAGGGTTCTTGAATGTCTTCCGCAGGCGTTTTCATCAGCATCATGGCAGCCTTGGTGGTCGGAGCGATGAGTCCCGGCCCGAGCTTCGTGGTCGTCTCCAGGATTGCCATTTCGCGGTCGCGGCTGGATGGTCTCGCGGCCGCAATCGGCATGGGCGCCGGCGGCGTGGTTTTTGCCGTATTGGCGCTCGCCGGTCTGACGGCGCTGCTGTCGCAATTCGAATGGCTCTATATCTTGCTCAAAGTCGCAGGCGGCGCCTATCTCATCTATATCGCCGTCAATATCTGGAGAGGTGCTGGAGAGCCGCTGGAGGTGTGCGAAGCCGGCGATAGCCACCGCGCACCGAGGCGGAGCTTCATGACCGCGCTACTGACCCAGCTCAGCAACCCGAAGACCATTATTGTCTATGCCAGCCTCTTTGCCGCGCTCCTTCCGAGGACGGTGCCGCTCGATCTCATGATTGCGCTGCCGCTCGGCGTCTTTGCGGTGGAAGCGGGGTGGTATTCGATCGTGGCGCTGGCCTTTTCGGCCCGCCATCCGCGGCGGCTCTATCTCGCCGCGAAGAGCTGGTTCGACCGGACCGCCGGCGCCGTCATGGGCGGCCTCGGATTGCGTCTTATTCTGTCGGGCCTGAGCGCCCGCTAGAGCATGATGCCGAAAAGTGTGAGCGGTTTTCGGACGACATCATGCTCTAATTTTTGTCTAAGACCATTGTCAGTTGGTGTTGCTGCCGTCCGCGGCACCCGGCGTCTTGTCCTTGGCGGCAAGCTTCTGCCAGGAATTCTGCTGCGAGAGCATGCCGCGGAGATAGGCGACATTGGCATCGGCCTGTTGCGGCGAAAGTTCGCGCCGCGCGATCTGCTCGGCTTCCGGGAAACGTCCCTGTAGGCCGACGACGAGCGCAAGGTTCTGCCTGACGCGGCTGTCGGCTGTCGGTTGGCCGGCGGCGGAGCGCAGGTAGGTTTCGGCGGTGCGCAGATCGCCGGTCAGCACATAGGACATGCCGAGGTTGGAAAGGATGGAGGGCTCGTTCGGCTGAATGTCGAGCGCGTCGCGGTAGCGCTGCCGGGCATCGCTTGCCCGGCCCATCTGGTCGAGGATCGCGCCTTCGGCCGAGATCAGTTTCCAGTCCGGACGATCCGGTGTCTGGGCGCGACCGATCGTGTCGAGCGCCTGCTGGAACTGGCCGGCCGCCGCCTGCGCCTTGCCATAGGCGGCCAGCACGTTGCGGTCGGCGGGATTGCTGATCGCCACCTGCTGCATGACGGCGAGCGCCTGCGCATCACGGCCGTTCATGCGCAGCAGATTGGCATAGTTGACGCCGGTGACCGGATCGCGCGGGTTCTTTTCATAGGCCTGGCCGAGGCGGTCGGTTGCCGAGCGCAGCTCGGTCGCGTCCATCTCTTCAACCGGCTTGGTGAGCTTCGGCACCGAGCCTGTCGTCATCCGATCCTTGGTCGTCGAGCAGCCGGCGAGTGCCAGGACGAGCAGCGATGCGGCAACGCCCTGCAGGAGACGATGGGTGAATGTGGTGGTGAGCGAGGCCGGCATGACGCGTTCCCTGGATTCCGAAATCGGCGCCTGACCTCGAACGCGGAACAGGGAAAGGTTTGACGCAATCTTCGCTCCAGCAATAGTCTGTTAACCCTAACAGACCGTTAAGGAGTGATTCCTTACGACCGCCGAAGGACAATCATGGCCCCCTATCAGTTCATCGAGAGACCGACCCCTTTCAACACGAAGGGCGGTTCGACGCTGCCGATCTTTGCCGTCACCCCTGCCCATATTGAGACTGGCACGATTGATCCGATCGCGCTCGATTGGGCGCAGAGGGCGGATTACAAGGCCGAAAGCGGGTCGCTGCTGCTGATTCCGACGGCCGAAGGCCATCTCGGCGGCGCGCTTTTTGGTCTCGGCACCAATCCGTCCGAGCAGCCTTACATCACCGGCAGGCTCGCCCGGGCGCTGCCCGCCGGCGACTGGCACATCGAAACCGCACCGCTGACGGCAAATCGCCTGGCGCTCGGCTTTGGTCTCGGCAGCTACCGCTTCGACCGTTACAAGTCTGAAAAATCGCCGGCGGCGACGCTGATGATCCCCCGCGATGCCGACAGTGCCGACATCAAGCGCCAGCTTGCCGGCGTCTTTCTCGCCCGCGACCTCATCAATACGCCGACCAATGACATGGGGCCGAACCAACTCGAAACCGTGTTCCGTGGTTTGGCTGCACATTACAAGGCAGAGGTTTCGGTTATCACGGGCGACGAGCTGCTCGAGCAGAATTTCCCGCTGGTTCATACCGTCGGCCGCGCCAGTGCCGATGCGCCGCGTCTTCTAGAGCTGCGCTGGGGCAAAAAGGGCCATCGCAAGGTGACGCTTGTCGGCAAGGGCGTCTGCTTCGATACCGGCGGCCTCGACATCAAGCCCGCCGCCTCCATGCTGCTGATGAAGAAGGACATGGGCGGCGCGGCGAATGTCATGGGGCTCGCGCTGATGATCATGGACGCTAAGCTGAAGGTCGATCTGCGTGTCATCGTCCCGGTCGTCGAAAACGCCATCTCGTCCAATGCCTTCCGCCCCGGCGACATTTATAAGAGCCGCAAGGGACTGACCGTCCAGATCGACAATACCGACGCCGAAGGCCGTCTTATCCTTGCCGATGCGCTCGCCTATGCCGACGAGGAAGAGCCCGATCTCCTGATCGACATGGCGACGCTGACCGGTGCGGCCCGTGTCGCGCTGGGTCCGGATCTCCCGCCCTTCTTCACCGACGACGCCAATCTGGCGCATGACCTGACCGAAGCGAGCCTGGAAACCGACGATCCGATCTGGCGGCTGCCGCTCTATTCCGGTTATGACAAGGATATCCGCGCCAAATTCGCCGATCTCACCAACGCGCCGGCCGGCGGCATGGCGGGAGCGATCACCGCGGCGCTCTTTCTCAAGCGTTTCGTCGGCAAGGCGAAGAGCTGGGCGCATTTCGACATTTACGGCTGGGCCCAGTCCGAGCGGCCGCATTCGCCGGGCGGCGGTGAAGCACAGGCCATCCGCGCGCTCTTCCATCATATCCGCGAGAGCCTGCGCTGACGGCTGCAAACGAGGGCTGAGGGGCGGTGGCATGACTTTTCATGCGCTGCCCCCGCTGTCGATCGTTAAAATTTTATTCACCCTGCCGGGCGGCAATTGCTGCCGCCTCTTGCATGTCCATGGCAACTGCCGGAAAATGAAACGTTAGCGTAACGATTTTCCGGAGGGGCCGTGCCGATCGAACTGACCGCCTCGCAGGCGCTGGGGCTCTGGCATGGCGTGGCGCTCGATCAGGTCCGCCACGATGACCGCGATTTGACGTTGCGCCAGATGGCGATCCTGCTGCATATTTATCTGGTGCCGCCGCCGCATACGGTGCGCGGGCTTGCCGCGACACTTGAGGTCACCAAGCCGGTCATTACCCGCGCCTTGGACACGATGGGCGAGATGGGCCTGGTCGATCGTGTGCGCGACGATGCCGACCGGCGCAGCGTGATCATCAAGCGTACCGTCGGCGGCGCGCTATACCTGGAAAAGCTCGGCGACCTCGTCCGTGATCAGGCCCGCCGGCTGCCGCTCTGAGAGGCCAATTGAAAAGGAAACTCAATGACGATGCTCGACCGCCGCCTGCATGCCTATCGGCCGGATCTCGCTGAAGCGGGACTAGAAGGCAAGGTGGAGGCGTTGCGCTTCGTCGAAGGCGCCCCGGCCCGCATTGCCGTTCCGGTCGCGGCCTTGCGCCCCGAACCAGACCTTGCGCGCGGCATCGATACCGAGGTGCTGCTTGGCGAGGATGTGACGGTGTTCGATCGCGCCGACGGCTGGTGCTGGGTGAAAGCCGCTTCGGACGGCTATGTCGGTTATCTCTCCGCAGAAGCGCTTTCGGAAGGCAGGCCGGCGCCGACCCATTTCGTCACCGTCCAGCGCACCTTCCTTTATCCGGAACCGGAGCTGCGCAAACCCCACCAGGCGATCCTGTCCATGGGAAGTCGCGTCCATGTGGCCGGCGAGGCGGAAGCGCGCGGTAACCGCTATGTCGTGCTGGAGGATGGAACCGCGATCTTCGCCAAACACGTCCAGCCGATCGGCACGCTCGACGGTGCCGATTACGTCGAGATCGCAGCCCGTTTCCTGGAAACGCCCTATCTCTGGGGCGGACGTTCCGGCCTCGGCATCGATTGTTCCGGCCTCGTCCAGCTGGCGATGCTGATGACGGGCAGAGCTGCGCCACGCGATACCGATATGCAGGCGGCAGGCCTCGGCCAGTCGATCGACCGATCCGAAATCCGCCGTGGCGACCTGGTATTCTGGAAGGGTCATGTCGCCGTCTTCGAAGATCCGGAAACCATTCTGCACGCCAACGGCCATAGCATGACGGTGGCGCGCGAGAATTTCGAGGCCGCGGTCGAGCGCATCGGCTGGCTCTACGAGCAACCGACCGGGTATCGCCGCCCGGTCAGCTGATCGGAGGCCGCGGCCAGGATCTTACCCCACCCGTCCAGTCCTGGAAGGCTTTCGACAGTCTGAGCACCCGCATGTCGTCGAAGCGCGGCCCGACGATCTGCAACCCGATCGGCATGCCTGAGCGGGAGAAACCGCAATTGATCGAGGCGGCCGGCTGCTCCGACATGTTCCACGGCACCGTGAAAGCGATATGTTCGAACGGCAGGGCCGGATCATTGGTCGGAGATGCCCATTCGGCCGGATAGGAGATGATCGGATTGGTCGGCGAAAGCAGGGCGTCCACCTCGGTGAAGAACCGTCCGCAGCTCTTGCGCATCTCGATCGTCTGGTTGAAGCCTCTGACCGCATCGACGCCGCGGATGTCGGCGCCACCCTTCGCCCAATCCCTGATATAGGGCAAGATGCTGTCGCGCCGCTCCTCGTCGAGATCAGCAATATCGCCCCAGAGCCGGGATCGCCAGAAATTGTCGAGCCCATCCAGCATTGCGCGTGTCAGCACTGGCTGGACCGATAGAATGGTCGCGCCGGCCGCCTCGAATTGTTTCGCCGCCGTTTCGACCGCGGCCCTGATCTCGTCGTCCACCGCAAGCCCGCAGCCGGCATCGAGCATCAACCCGATCGTCATGCCCGACAGGTCGATGTCGAGATCCATCCAGTTGAAATCGTTCGGCGGGAGGCTGGTGCCGTCGCGCCAGTCCGGCCGTGACAGCGTCGCCATCGAAAAGGCCGCATCCTCGACTGTGCGTGCCATCGGCCCGACGCAGCGCCCGACATAATAGGGATCGGCCGGAATGCGGCCATGGCTTGGCTTGAAGCCGAAGATGCCGGTCCAGCCGGCGGGAAGGCGCACCGAGCCGCCGATATCGGTCCCGATATGCAGCGGTCCGTAACCGGCCGCTGCCGCTGCGGAAGCCCCGGCGCTCGATCCGCCGGGATTCTGCGTGGTGTTCCAGGGATTGCGGCTGAGAGGATGAAAGCTCGAAAGCCCGGAGGAAAGCATGCCGTAATCGGGGCAGGTGGTCTTGGCGAAGATCACCGCGCCGTCTTCCCGCAGCCGGGCCGCGGCCGGCGCGTCGGCCTCTGCCGGTTTGAGCTCCACTGCCCTTGTGCCTGATGGCACCGGTTGGCCCTTCGTGGCGATCAGTTCCTTCAGCGTCACCGGGATGCCGTCGAGGGGACCTAGCGTTTCTGCCTTCGCCCAGCGCTCCGTCGAAGCTTTCGCCTGGGCGCGCGCCGATTCCGGATCGTAGAGGTAGAGCGCCGAAATCGACGGCTCCCAGGCGGCGATATGGTCTTCGAGGGCGAGCCAGTATTCGAGAGGGGAAAGGCTTTTATCGGTGAAACGCTGCCTGAGTTGGCGGATGGTGAGGTCGGTTTTGGTCATGGCATGGTCTTTCGGGCTTTTCGTCTTGGGAGGACATCAGCGGCTCGCCTCGCGCGGGTCGAGCAGATCGCGCAAACCGTCGCCGAGCATGTTGAAGCCGAAGACGGTCACAGCGATGGCAAGGCCGGGCAGGATCGCCAGCCAGGGGGCGAGCGCCAGATAGGTTTGCGCATCGGCAAGCATCCGGCCCCAGGTCGGCGCCGGCGGCGCCATGCCGAGCCCGAGGAAGCTGAGACCCGCTTCGGTCAGGATCGCCAGCCCCAGCTGGATCGCACCATGCACGATGATCTGGCTGATGATATTCGGCAGTACATGGCGCAGCGAAATGGTCAGGCGTGTATTGCCGATCGCGCGCGCCGCCGTCACATAGTCGCGGCTCCAGGCCTGCAGCGAGGTCGCGAGTGTGACACGGGCAAAAACCGGGATCATGAAGACGGCGATCGCGGTGATCGCGGTGAACCGCCCTGGCCCGAGAAAGGCGCCGAGCACCATGGCCGACAGGATCGGCGGAAGCGCGAAGATGACGTCGCAGATCCGCATCAGCAACGCCTCGAAGGGACCGCGGATTGCCGCCGCCGAGATGCCTGATATCGAGCCGAGCGTCCCGCCGATCGCAACCGCAGTGATGGCGATCGACAGTGAATTCCAGCATCCCGCCATCAGCATCGAAAGCACATCGCGGCCGAATTGGTCCGTGCCGAGCAGGCCGAAGGCAAGCGGCGGCTGCAGCTTGTGGATGATCTGCATTTTCGCCGGCGGCAGCGGTGTCCAGACGAGCGACAGCAGCGCAACGGCGACCAGCAGGCCGATGATGACAGACCCTGCAATCAGGTTCATTCGCCGGCTAAATCTAAAGACCCGGCGGCGGCTGATGATTGCGGTGGATACGATCGGTGCCATGCGTCAGGCCGCCTTTCTCATCCTGGGATCAATCGCCAGATAGGAGAGATCGACGATGAAATTCATCACGATGACCAGGCCTGCGAAGAACAGCACGACATCCTGCATGACGATGATGTCACGCTGGGAGAGCGCCTGCAGCGCGAGCCGCCCGAGGCCGGGCAGGTTGAAGACGTTTTCCACCAGCACCGCGCCGGCGACGAGAAAGGTGAATTGCAGCCCGATCATAGTCAGGATCGGGATCAGCGCGTTCGGCACGATATGCCGCCAAAGCACTGCACTGCGTGACAGTCCCTTCGCCACGGCGGTGCGGGCAAAATCCTCATGCATCGTATCGAGCACCGCCGAGCGCGCCACCCGCGTCAACACGCCCGCTTGCGGCATCGCCAGCGCGACGGCGGGCATAACCAGCGCCTGCAATGCCGGCAGCAGACCGGAGCTCCAGCCCGGGAAGCCGCCGGCCGGCATCAGCCCGAGCATCGTCGAAAATAGAATGATCGACAGCAGTGCCACCCAGAAGGCGGGCACGGCGATGCTGATCTGCGAAAACAGCGTTGCGATGATGTCGAAGACACCGCCGCGGCGCGAGGCGGCCAGCACCCCGAGCGGCAGGGCAATCGCCACAGAAAGCATAATCGCCATCAGCGCCAGCGGCAGCGTCACCGCCAGCCGCTCGACGATCAATCCCGCGACTGGCACGCCATAGGTTAAGGAATTGCCGAGATTGCCGGAGAGCACGCCGGTCAACCATTGCCCGTAGCGCAGCAGCAGCGGCTGATCGAGCCCGAGATCGTGGCGCAGTGCGGTAAGCGTTTCCGGTGTTGCCGAGGTGCCGAGCATGATCGAGGCGGGATCGCCGGGCAGAAGCTCCATGACGGCGAAGATCAGCAGCGAAACGACGGCCAGCGTGACGAGAAGACCGGCGAAGCGGCGGGCGAGGAGGGTGATCATGCGTGCCACGCTTTCGATGCGGCACGGCGGCTTCCCCGCCCTCCCTCATTCCTGTGCTCGTCACAGGAATCCAGCCACGGCGCATCTGCGCCGTGAATAACTCTCGTCCAGGCACGGAAGTCTCCCGCGCCCAAGGACTTGGGCGCGCTGGATTCCTGTGTCGAGCCCAGCAATGAGGGACGGAGAGGGTTGCGACCAGCATTGAGCGTTTCGCTATGCAGCTTCCCTGCGCTCATCCCATGCCTCTCAATCCGCACGAACTCGCCGCCTACTCGTCCCAGGAAACGCCGGAGAGTACGTTGGAAGGGATCGGCTCGTTCTCCCACAGCCCCTTCAGCTTCTTGTCCCAGACGCCGAGTTTCGGCATGACGAAGAGGTAGAGCGCCGGCACGTCCTCGGCGAGGATCTTCTGCGCTTCGCCATAGATCGCATTCTGCGCGGCGGGATCGGTCGTCTCCTGGACCTTCTTCATCAGCGCGTTGAAAGCGGCGTTCTTGTAATTGAAATAATAGGGATCGCGGGCATAGATGTCGATGTCGAGCGGTTCGGCATGGGCAACGATCGTCATGTCGAAGTTGCGGTCCTTCATGATGTCCTGGACCCATTTCGCCGGAAATTCGGTCGGCTCGATATTCATCGTTACGCCGATCTCGGCAAACATCGCCTGCATCACCTGGGCACTGCGCGGCGCATAGGCCATCTGCGGCGATTTGATCGTGAAGGTGAAGCCGTTGGGATAGCCGGCTTCGGTCAGCAGCGCCTTCGCCTTTTCGACGTTGTAGGGCAGCACGCCGGTCATGTCCTGATAGCCTGGATCGTTCGGCGTGTAGTGGCTGCCGATCGGCATGCCGAGGCCGGACCATGCGCCGTCGATTACCGTCTTGCGGTCGATAGCCATCATCAGCGCCTGGCGGACGCGTTTGTCGTCGAACGGCTTCTTGGCATTGTTCATGCCGGCAACGACCTTGAGCTCTGTATTGCCGATCCTGGTGACCAGCCTCGCATCGCCATCGAAGGAACTCATCAGTTCGGGTGCTGCAAATTCCGGAAAGGCATCGAGATCGCCGGACTTCAGCGCTGCCGCCTGCGCCTGCGGATCCGCGATGAAGCGGAAGGTCACCGTGTCGAGCTTGGCGGCCGTATCCTTGTTCCAATAATCGGCATTCCTGGCGAGTTCGACCTTGTCGCCCTTCGCCCAGCTGGCGAATTTGAAGGGGCCGGTGCCCACTGGCGTCGTCTTGTCGTCGGCAGCCGTCTTCGGCGCGACCATCACCGAGGCTGGCCAGCCGAGCCAGTAGATCAGGCTGCCGGTCGGCGCCGAAAGATGCAACACCAGCGTTTCGGCATCGGGCGTATCGATCGAGGCGATCGAGGCGAAAAAGCGCTTCTGCGGATTGATCGAATCCGCGCCGCGGGCGCGGTCGAGCGAAAACCTGGCGGCAGCGGCATCAAAAACCTCGCCGTCATGAAATTTGACGCCGGTCTGCAGCTTGAACGTATAGGTCAGGCCATCGGGAGAGATCTCCCAGCTTTTCGCCAACTGCGGCTGAATCTTACCAGCCTGGTCGATCGTCACCAAGCCCTCGAACACGTTCTGCCAGGTCACCTGGCCGATTGCGACGGGTGCTGCGATCGTTGGGTCGAGACCGGTCGGCTCGACGCTCATGCCGAGATTAAGCGTGGTCTTCGCCGCCTCGGCCGGCGTCATTGCCGTCATCACCAGGCCGGCCGAAAGCGCAGCACCGAGCGAAAGCCGCCGGGCGAAACGCGCTGAAGGCGCAAACGAAAGCTTGATCATCATGTTCCCTTATCTGGCCGCGCGTCGATGACGAAGACCTTTTGCGAGGAGAGTGACACTATGCCGGTGCACACACAATGACGATTTTGTGTGCTCAGTGTAGCCGAAAAAGCTACACCGTAAATCTGCGGGCAATGCAAGCTCGAAGCGTCAGTCCTTCGTCTCGGCCCGGCGGTTCGTGCGCTCGCGCATGAACCTTTCGATGAAGTCGAGCAGTTTCGTCGCGGCGAAGGACAGCTGCCGGTCCGGCGCAACGCAGAGATCGACATGGGTGCGGATGCCGGTCTTACCGGCGAGCGGAATAGCAAGGAGCTGACCCGCCTCGATCTCGCGGCGGACAGTCAGCGCCGGCAGCAGCGTGGCCGCAGCCCCGCTGAGCACAAGTTCCTTCAGCATTTCGAGCGAGCTGGTGACGAAGACGGGATCGAGGCTCAACCCCTCCTTCTCGAACAGCGCATCGAAAGCCTGGCGGAAGCCGAAGGATTGATCCGGCAGCGCCAATGCGTAGTCGGCAAGTTGCCCGATAGGGATCTCGGTATGCGCGGCGGCCGGATGCTGCGGCGTGACGATGAGATCATAGGCAATCTCGGAGCGCAGCCGGACCTTGGTGCCGGACATCGGTGGCGCAAACAGCGTCACCGCAATATCCGCCTCGGCGCTGTTGACCGCATCGACCGCCTGCCGCGCGCTAGTGATTGTCACGGTAAAGCGCAGCTTCGGATATTTCAGGCTGAATTCGGCAAGCGCCGGCGCCAGCAGATTGGCGACGGTCGCCCCATTGGCATAGATGCTGACACGGCCGCGCTGCAGGCCCTTCAGGTCTTCGATCAGCTGCTGCACGTGATCGAGTTCGCGCAGCGTCCGGCCGGCGCGGGCGGCAAGCAGTTCGCCGGCGGCCGTCAGCTTGACGCCGCGGGCACTGCGTTCGACGAGCGGCGCGCCGAAATGATATTCGAGGTTCTCGATCTGCCGGCTGATCGCCGTCGGCGCGACATTGAGGTTTTCGGCCGCCTGGCGCATCGAATTGGTCCTGACCAGCTCGTCGAAATACATCAGCGCCCGGATCTGCATTCATGTCTCTCCGCCCTTCGGCATATTGGATCTGTAGAGAGTCTGACCCTATTCAATCAGCCGCCGCTCGGATAGCGGTCGCGCCAGGCCTTTTGTGCGCCCTCGACCGGAAGGGCGGTCGCGGCGTAGACGCCACGGGCGGTCGCCCGGGCCATGACGATGGTCGCGAGGTGGCACAGCTCCATCAGGCTCGCCATGTCGTCTCTTCGATGCTTCGCCGTCGAAGCGGCAAAGACGGTGTCGCCGTCGAGCGGCAGGTGCGCCGGCAGCAGGGCTCGGGCAAGGCCGTCATGGCCGGCGAGCGAAAGCCGGTGCGCCTCGGCCTTCGTCAGCTGCGCATCGGTCACCACTGCGCCGATCGTCGTTGCCGGCGTGTTCATGCCCTTGAGCCGCATCCGGTGGTCGGCCACCGCAGGCATGCCGAGCCCGCCGAATTCCGCATCTTTTTCAAAAGGCGCCGCCCAGAAATGCGGCCCGTCGCCGATCGTTGCCGAACCGAGCGCATTCACGGCGACGATCGCCGCGACGCGATACCCGGCACTGCTGACGGCGCTGGCCGAGCCGAGCCCGCCCTTGACGGTGGCCGTCGTCGCTCCCGTCCCGGCACCTGTCGTGCCGAGCGCGAATGTGCCCTTGGCCGCAGCCTGGAGTGCCGTGTAACCCATGTCGCGATAGGGCGAGTGAAGGCCCCAATCCTTGTCGCCGCCGTTCAGCAGGTCCATCAGGATCGCCTGCGGCACGATCGGAATGCGCACCGACCCGACGGCAAAACCGCGGCCGAGCTCGCGCAGGCCCGCCTGCACGCCGCCGGCGGCATCCAGCCCGAAAGCCGAGCCGCCGGAAAGCACGAAGGCATCCACGGCATTGACGGTCATCGACGGATCGAGCAGGCCGGTGTCGCGCCCCCCGGGCGCACCGCCGAGCACCGTGCCGGAGGCGACGGCCGGTTCGTCGAAGACGATGACCGTGACGCCGGAACCGAGCGCAAGGTCGGTCGCATGGCCGACGGAAACGCCTTCGATGTCGGTGATGAGGTTCAGAAGATCGGGCAAGGGCGGATCCTCATGCGGATAGGCCGCCGATAGGACGGCAATTGCTCTTAAAAAACAAGACCGGCCCCAAATGGCGGGACCGGTCGGACATCGAAAAAAGCCGTGAATGCTATTGCCGGCCTCATGCCCTCAGGCATGAAGCGGCTTCGGATGACGGCGGGTCATCAGATCGTGGATGGCCAGCCGCACCTCGTCGGGCGAGCCGAAACGCTGCTCGTCGAGGTCGTGGACATGAAACTTCACGGCGATGAATTTCAGCCGGTCTTCATCGGGAATGACGATCCCGACGGGAACGCCTGCATATTCGATAACTTGCTTCTTCATAGATAGAACTCCTGCCGCGCGACATGCGCAGCCATGGCGAATTGACTTGTCTGGTACCGTTGAAAGGAGGACGAACGTCACATTCGACAGTTCGGGCGGGAGAGGGCGCCCGGACGGTCATTGCCAAGCACAGATCGCCCAAGGTCGGCGAGAATATCGATGTCTATCATGCTCGTTCCTTGCGTTGGCGTTGCACTTGAGAGGTCCCGGAAGAGCCCAGGACCGGCGATGGCTGTCACCGATAAATCTACTAATTTGGTAGAGATTACCCTGCAGCCTGTCAGAAACATATTCCGAAACGTGTCAAAATATCGACGATCCGAAAAAATTCATTCCATCCCAGCCGAACTTTACGGAAAGAAACATACCAGCTCTTCGTAAAATTCGCATGACAGAATCGAAACTCTTTCGATCGCCGCAGCAGAGATAGGAAGCCCGGCTGATTCAGGCAATGGGCCGTTTCATTAAAAATCGAAATGCCCTGAAATGAACGATTTGGTTAAGGCCGCAAGCCCTTGTCACCAGCCTTCATCGAGCACCTTTTCCAGCATGTCCGCGAAGAAATCCGCGCTGTCGATGCCGAGGCAGAGCGGCGGTTTGATCTTCAGCACATTCTGGTGATCGCCGGTCGGCTGCATGATGACGCCGAGGCTCAGCAGCCGGTCGCAGACTGCTGCCGTCTCTTCGGTCGCCGGCTCCAGCGTCGTCCTGTCGCGGACGAATTCGAGCCCGAGATAGAGGCCCATGCCGTGCACGGCGCCGGCGATCGGATGGCGGTCGATCAGTGCGGCAAGCCGCGCCTTCAGATGATCGCCGACCTCTCGCGCATTTTCCTGCAGCTTTTCCTCGGCCATGATGTCGAGCACCGTCATGCCGGCGACGCAACTGACCGGGCCGCCGCCGGTGGAGGAAAAGAACGTGCCCTCCTTCTCCAGCGACCTGGCGATCTCCCGCGTGGTGATGACGGCGCCGAGCGGATGGCCGTTACCCATGCCCTTGGCGATGGTGATGATGTCGGGCACGACCCCTTGCTGTTCGAAGCCCCAGAAATAATGGCCGAGCCTGCCATAACCGACCTGCACTTCGTCGGCGATGCAGAGGCCGCCGCGGGCGCGCACCTGTGCATAGACCTGGGCGAGATACCCGTCCGGCAGCGGAATGCCGCCTGCATTGCCGTAGACCGATTCGCAGATGAAGCCGGCAAGGCCTTCGCCGCCAGCGTCGATCCCCTCCAGCACCGGCGTTATCGCGCCGAGATAGCCGGCCGCCGTATCGGGACCTCGGAATGCGCCGCGATAGGTATTCGGCGACGCGACGGCATGCACCCAGTCCGGCCGGGTGGTCAGAGCCTCAGGATTGTCGGCGATCGAGGTGGAGACGGCGTCACTTGCCGACGACCAGCCATGATAGGCTTCGAGCAGGCAGAGCATGTTGCGCGCGCCGCTATGAGCCTGCGCCAGCCGGATCGCCAGATCGTTCGCCTCCGAGCCGCTATTGACCAGGAAGACCGTATCGAGCCCGTCGGGCGAAAGTGCTGCGAGCCGCTCGGAAAATTCCGTGATCGCGGCATAGTGGAAGCGTGAGTTGGTGTTGAGCCGCAGCCATTGGGCGCTGATCGCCGCCGCAAGCTTGGGATGGCCATGGCCGAGAATGGAGACGTTGTTGACCATGTCGAGATAGGCGCGGCCCTCGACATCGAACAGATGCTCCTTCCAGCCGCGCTCGATCTGCGGCGGCGCTGCGTAATAATTCTTCTGTGCCCCGGCCAGATGTGCCTGCCGCCTGGCGAGCAGCTCGGCGGTTTCCGGTTTCGGCGCATCGGCCCCAGGGCCGAGAAGCAGCGAGGGAGAAGGGCAGAGCACCGACCAAGCCGCCGCCTCGCGCGATGTAGCAAAGAGCGGCGGCTCGAGCCCCGCGATGCTGCAAAGCTGGACGCGCAGCCCACCGAGCGATGAAGCCTCGCCGACGACCGCGCCGAGCGGCTCGCCGCCGGCAACCTCGGCGCCGTCCTCGACCGAGAGGTCGAGCCCGTCGAGATGCAGGGTCATGCCGTCGCCGGTCAGCGTCAGATGCTGGTCCTTCCAGCCGATGCGGCCGGTAAAGGGCGCGGCAACCGCGCTGCCGGCGGCAAGGCATATATCGATGTGCAGGGCGCAGGTCGCCTGTCTCCCGGCGGTTCCCGCCCGGGACAGCCGATATTCGCCGTAGCGCGTTGCTGCCGTGCCGTTTTCGGTTGCAGCCCGGGCAAGCAGCCGCCAGTCCATGTCGGCATTCAGCCAGTTGCCGGCGGAAAAATGCGGGCTGCACACCCCAAGGTCGACATAGGCGATCCCGGTGGGATCAATGTCAGGCAGCAGCGGCAACCATCCTGATGTTTCCGGGGCAGCGACATTCCCGCCGGCTGCCTGGAGGATTGCTGCTTCCATCAATTCGAAGGGAACCGACATCGCCGTATCGAAGATCGCCCGCTCGCGATCGAGATTGCCGCGGACATAATCATTGTCGGGATCGACCGAAATCTGCTGCTCGCTGCTGGCGACGAGGATGACCGCGCGGGCGACGATCAATGGCCAAAGCGCCTTCAATTCCTCCTCGGTCAGCGGATAGATCGCCTGATAGGCAGTGACGGCAGGCAGGATATGAAAAGGGTCGCCCTCGGCGTGATGCAGCAGCGAGGCGCAGGTGACGGCGAGGTCGCCGACCAGCCAGCCGCGGATGATGTCGCCGAAATCGATCACTCCGTCGGGAATGATTTGGCCATGGGCACTGCGATGACCGACGACATTATCGCCGGTGACGTCGTGATGCACCGCCTGCAGCCGAAGCGACGGCGCCAAGGGCTGGATGCGGCGAACGGCCATCACCATGGTCTTGGCGATCCGGTCGCGCGCGGCACTGTCGGTGATGGCGGAAAGCAGTTGGACCGCGACCGGCCCGGCCCGCCTCAGATCCCATTGCAAGCTGCGGTCGAGGCCGGGATGGTTGAAATCGGCAAGCGCCTGCGCCAGCTTGGCGCAGAGCGCGCCGAGCGCAGCAACGGAAGCCGGCGCCAGGTAGGTCAGTTCCGTCAGCCCTTGGCCTTCCAGATATTCCAGCAGCCGGACTTGGTAGCCCTGCCCGCGCACCGTCAGCACGACGATCTCCCGCCCCTCATTGCTGGCAATCACATTGGGAACGCGTGGCGCATCCTGCTTGCTCTTGAGGTGATGGATCGCTGCATTCTGCGCTTCGAGTTCGCGGGCCTCGTAAGCGGCATGGCAGATCTTCAGGACGTAGCGGCCGCGATCGCTATCGACGCGGTAGTTCCGATCCTGCTGACTGCCGAGTTCGGCGATGGTGCCTGACAGGCTGAAATGGGCAAGAAGGATCTCTTCCGCGTCGGCAACGGTCACGTTGGGACGCGGCAGTGACATGCGATCAACAAGCGCCTCGTCGGTCATGACACCCCTCCCGCAGCATGATTCGATTACCTATTGAAGGCGATAATCAAATACTTGCTGCTGGCAGGCAACGGGAGATTGTCGTCTGTCAGCAAAAGAGATGTGGGTCTCGACCGCGCTCAACCCATGCGTTCGGAGGCGTAGCTGCCGGGGCTTGCCGGGAAGACCACGGTTCTATTGCCGTTGATAAAGGTGCGATGGTGGATATGGGCGTGGATGGCGCGGGCCAGCACCTGGCTTTCGACGTC
>Ga0209051_1000176_pt1 | contig 115875 bp, 122 predicted proteins | sample AraplaCvi_mMS_r2_2_FD_184286 | JGI IMG/M metagenome (GOLD analysis project Ga0209051, IMG submission 184286) | Arabidopsis root microbial communities from North Carolina, USA - plate scrape MF_Cvi_mMS_r2 (SPAdes) (version 2) | ecosystem: Host-associated > Plants > Roots > Endosphere | place...
TCCCTCGAAATTGTTCGGATCGGCGCTGAGCTTGGCGTCGAGGCTCGCGACCATGCCGCGGATCATCTGCTGACGGTCGCCGGCATTCATGTTTTCGGCCGCCGCCACATCCTGCTGCGTGGGATTGGCAAGGAATTTGTCGGTGGCGATCACAGGAGTTCCGCCGTTCCTTGCAATGTGTTCATTGACGAGCGGCAGCCAGGGCGCATTGGCGGGAGATTTCATGGCGATCGACTCGAATGCTACCACCGCATCCGCCGTCCTGCCTCCCTGTTCGAGTCCCAGCGCCATATAAAAACGCGCACGCGGGTTTGCAGGATCGATCTTCAGCAGGCTCCGGAGCACGACGCGGACCTCCTCCCCCACAATTCCGTTTGAACGAGCCATCAGGGCCTGCGACAGTCCTTCCAGACGCAGGACGCTCGGCCCAAGGATACGAATCGCGGAACGATATGCCTCTGCCGCGTCGTCCGCTCGACCCATTTTGAGCAGGACGGGAGCAATGACGTCCCATCCCCGGCCATCCTCCGGGTTGCCGACCAGATGGGCCTGTGTCTTCTTGACAAGGATCTGGAGATCCTGGCCGGGCTCGGAGAGCCTAGCTGGCAAAGGACGAGACTGTAGCTCCGGAGAGCCTAGCGAAACGTAGAGTCCGATGCTGAAAAGCGGTAGGAACACCGCGACCGCGAGTCGAACCCAGCCGTGGGAGCGTCGTGAACCTCCGGATACGTACGGCCGCTCGACTGCCTTGAACAGCCGTCGCGCCGCTTCCGCCTTGGCGAGTTCATACTCGTCTGCAGCGATCTGACGGGCTGTAAACTCACTTTCCAGTTCGATAAGCTGGTCCCGATAGACATGGGCATCCAGGCCGTCCTTCAAGGGACGGAGGCGACCCGACGAAAGCGGATGCATGAAAGCTGCAGTTGTGGCGGTCGTCGCCACCGCGAAAAGTATCCAGATGATCATCGGTCCAGAAGCCATTGCACGCCCGACCGTATGCACGATCGACACACCGAACATTGACCCCGATCAATTATCTCTCATTTGATGGACGCGGTGTGAAGACGTACCCCACGCCGCGAACCGTCTGGATCATCATCGGTTCCTTTGGATCGACTTCGACCTTTTTCCGAAGGCGGACGATCTGCGCATCTATGGCTCGATCGAAGGCCTCCAGACTGCGGCTTCTCGTCAGGTCCATCAGCTTGTCACGAGACAGGACCCGCCCCGGATTACGTGCGAAAACGAGGAGCATATCGAACTCTCCGGTCGTCAAGGAAACATCCTCCCCCTGCGGAGACGAAAGTCTCCTTCGACCAACCTCGAGCCTCCAGCCGTCGAACCGGAGAACTTCCTCCTCTGGGTTCGGCGTGGGGGCCGGCTGAGGGGCAGGAGTGCGTCTCCTGAGGACAGTCCTCAGCCTTGCGAGTAGTTCCCTCAGATGAAACGGCTTTGCCACATAGTCGTCGGCACCAAACTCCAGGCCCACAACCTTGTCGGTGACGTCGTCCTGCCCAGTGAGCATCAGCACCGGAACGTCCGACGTGCTGCGCAACTCCTTCAGCAGTTCCAGCCCGTTCTCTCCGCCGGGAAGCACGAGGTCGAGAAAAACGGCGGCGTACGACGCCTTCGACAGTTCAGCGCGCATGGCAGCGCCGTTGCCAACCGCGTTCACCCTGTAACCATTGTCCTCAAAATAGCGGACGAGCATCTGTCTGATGCGAGCGTCGTCGTCGACCACCAGAATACGATCCGGTTCCATGTAACTCATTCGTCCCGCTGCGACCGTGTTTGAAATGAGATAACGCAGGATTGCGGGCAATGCCACTGTTCGGGGTAGAGATTATGTGCACATCGCACGATACGAGGCCGGCAGGAGCGGCTTCCCGCTTGCTGTCATGTTAGGTCACGCAAGAGCCTGGTCGCAGCATGTAGGCCCACGACCTTCAGTTATTCAGCACGCGTCTCTCAGCAAAGCAACGTTGCCGATGGAAACCATTCTGCCCTTTACGGCTACTCCCGCATCGGAGAGCGTGGCAAAAGCGCGCGACAGAGCCTCGGGAGCGAGTCCCAGTTTTCCGGCGAGAATCCGCTTCTGATAAGGCAGCCGGAACGTCGCCTGGGCCGTTGCCTCCGGACAACAGCTCACAAAGTAGTTGGCCACCCGCTGGGCGGCAGTGTGCAAGCGATCGCCCGCTATGCATTCCAGCGAGCCGAGCAGATGCCGGGCCATGATCCGCATGACATTGCGCTGCACCCCGCTATTTTTGGCAGCGAGTTGACGCAGGCCGGGCAGATCGAATAGTGCAAGCTCCGTGATATCCGCCGCCCATGCGCCCTGCGCGTAAACGTCGCCACCGGGAACGAGATATTCCGCAAAGGTGTCCCCCTGCTCGCAGACGCAGACGTCGGCCTCACGCCCGCCTGACTCGGCTTTCGTGAGTCGGACAAGGCCTCTTACGACATAGAAGACCTGCGAGGCGTGCTGCCCCTCGGCCGCTATTCGTTCGTTGACCGCAAATGTCCGTAGTTCCACCAACGCCAGCATACTTCGAACGGCATCGGCGTCGAGCCCTTCGAACAGCTCGGATCGTAGCAACATCTCGTTCTCTGCAAACATCACCTTCCCCCTCTATGACGGCTTACGACTTCGGCGGACCCGACTCGTCGTCGGCGAGCACGCGCCAAGCGGCCCCCTGAAGATCGTCGTACTGACCGTTCCCAAGAGACCAGAGAAATGCCGCAAGCCCTATGCCGCCCATGAAGAGCGCGATCGGGATGAGATAGATCAGCATGTTCATGCGATTCTGGCCTCCCCGCCACTCTCGGCCGGTTTCGGCGAACGTCCGGCACGGGATCGCGTGGCGGCAGCGTTGAGCCGAAGGGCGTTGGTCACCACGATGATCGATGACGTGGACATTGCCACCGCTGCGATCAGCGGCGTGGCAAGACCCGCGATCGCCACCGGCACCGCCAGCACGTTGTATCCGATCGCTAGCGCAAAATTCTGTCGTATCAGTGCAGCCGATCGCCTCGCGACTGCGATCGCTTGAGGGACCGCATCCAGACGGTCATTGAAGAACACAAGATCGGCGGCCTGTCGGCCGATGTCAGACGCCGTGGCGGGCGCCATGGACACATGGGCGGCAGCAAGCGCCGGTGCATCATTGATGCCGTCGCCTACCATCAGGACGCGGTGGCCGGATTCGCCCAGTTTTTGACACTCGCCGACCTTTTGCCGTGGCGTCAGCGCCCCCATCGCCCGGCTGATGCCGAGCACCTGTGCGACGTTGTCGACCACGCTTTGGCGATCGCCTGAGATGATCAACGTTTCAAACCTGGTTGACCCGAGTTCCTTGATCGCATCTTGCGCACCCTGGCGAAGCGCATCCTCGAAGAAGAACCGCGCGAGCATTGCGCCGTTGTGGGAAAGCACGACTTCGGATAGCGGGCTGTCAACCGTCGACCCCGGTAGAATTGCGCCACATGCAAACGCCTCGTTGCCCAGCCGGTAGATCTCGCTGCCGCGCGCGGCTTCGAGCCCGCCGCCGGGGATTTCGCTGACGCGCTCGAATGGCGTTCCAGCGTGCCCGACGCTTCTGGCCAGGGCTTGCGACAGCGGATGCCTCGAGTGGACGGCCAGTCCAGCCGCTTTCGCGAGATCCGCCTCGTCGGCGGCTTCGACCCGGACCAGCCTTGGGCTGCCCATGGTCAGAGTGCCCGTCTTGTCGAAGGCGACCGTGTCGACCTCTGCAAGTCTTTCGAGCGCGGAGCCGTCTTTCACCATGATCCCCCTGCGGAAAAGCTCGCCAGCCGCCACGACCTGGACGACGGGAACCGCAAGTCCGAGGGCGCATGGGCATGTAATGATAAGCACGGCGACTGCGACCAGCATCGCATGCTTCCAGTCTCCGCCAATGAGCCCCCAAGCAAGAAACGAGACAAGAGCGAGAAGGTGGACCGCCGGGGAGTACAGTGCGGCAGCGCGATCGGCGATGCGCCGGTAGCGTGCCCTTCCGCCCTCGGCAGCCTCCATGAGGCTGATGATTTCGGCCAAGAGAGAGTCCTTGGCGAGCTTGGTGGCGCGGACGACAAGCGAGCCAGTGAGGTTCATGGCACCTGAGCTGACCGCGACGCCGCTGGCGACGGCGACCGGAGCGCTTTCGCCGGTAACGATCGCAAGATCGAGATCGCTTTCGCCGACGACGACCATTCCGTCCACCGGAATCCGTTCGCCGACCGCGACGGCGATCTCATCTCCCACGACGATTTCATCAAGCGGAACGTAACGGCGCGATCCATTGGGCGCCAGGAGCAGTGCCCCACGCGGCGCAAGTCGGGCGAGCCCATTGATGGCAGCGCGGGCCTTTTCGCGCATCACATGATCCAGCGTCCTGCCGATAAGAAGGAAGAACAACAGGGACACGGTCGCGTCGAACCATGCGTGTTCCCCATGATGGGCGGTCTCCCAAAGCGAAACCGCGTAAGAAAGGCTCACGGCCAAAGAAATCGGCACGTCCATGTTCGTGCGACCATGCTTCAACGCGTTCCATGCCGACCGGAAAAAGAACCGCCCCGCGTAGACCAGCGCGGGTGCTGCGATCATCGCCGAGATCCAATGGAACAGATCCCTTGTAGCAGCGTCGGCACCGGACCAGACCGAGACGGACAGAAGCATGATGTTGGCGGCCGCAAAGCCGGATACTCCGACGGCGAGGAGAAGCTGGTTCCTTGTCTTGTCGTTCTCCGCGGCAAATGGTGTGAAGAGATGGGCGCGGTATCCAGCGCCGTTGATCGCGGCGATGATTCCAGTCGGGTCGGCAGCACCATCTTCAGTTTTTTCGGCGTACACGCAGGTGACGCGCCGCGATGTGAGGTTCACCCTGGCCTTCCGAACGTAGGGGAGCGCCGAAAGGGCCTTCTCCAATGCCGATATGCAGCTCCCGCAGTGGACATCGGGGACGCTCAGATCGAGCTGCCGGAGTCCCTCGCCCAAAGAATGGGCTGCGAGCGCGATTTCCTCGGCGCTGACTGATGTGGTGCTCATCGCGAGAACTCCATCCGCGTTCATCATGCAGCACGTCATTCGCCGAACCCCGCAGTATCGAGGCGGGAGGCCTCGTGCATCACGACCCTGCCTTCTTTTCGCGAAACGACCTCGACGATCCAGTCACCCGAGGCGACACGGTGCTGGGACTCAAACTGTCCTTCGCCGATTTTCGTGAATGCGACGTGGAAATCCTCGTGGTCGCCCACAGGGCGTTTGAAATTTGCGGCCACCTCATCGACGAGCGTGGGAGATCCGTCGCGATTGCGGATGTCGTAGTGGATGCGGCCGCCGGCCAGCGACAGTTTTCCGATGATGCCAGACGCCGCCATCGCCTTCATCGCCGCTGCTTTGGCGTTGAACTCCTGGCTAGCGACATAAGTGTTCTCGACGACGAGACCGCTCCAGCTCGACGAGGCGAACCAGGCCATGGTCACGTTGACGCCGATCACCACCGCGAAGAACGAGCATGTGGCAAGCAGCATGTGCCGCCCTGTGAATCCTTGGGTGGAGGTAGTCATTTGGCGTCTCCCGGTGTGTTGAATGCGGCGCGATAGGTCGCTCTATCGGAATGTCCGGCGTCCTCGATGGCAAAAAGGAACTCGCTGATCGCGGCGGTAGACTGTTTGCTTGTCACGAAGACCTTGACTGTTGTCGCGACGTCCGGCGCAGCTTCGATGATAAAGGTCCGCGCGCCCTGCTTGGCTAGTTCAGGAATGCGCATGCTGGCGCCGTCGTCGAGGCCTAAAAGGCTGAGCTCGATCCTGCGTGGAGCGGGAACCATATTCAGTATTCGCAGTGTGTAGCCGTTGCGGATGGAGCCGTCGCTTTCCAAAACGTATTGCGGGTTTCGATCGTGAACCACGTTGAGCTCCAGTCGCTCTCGCATTGCGAGATGGACCACCATGGCGACGCCGATCAAAAGCCAGGTGACTGCATAAAACAGCACGCGTGGACGGAATATGATGCGCCAGTCGAAATGCCGGATGGCCTCGACGAACGAGCCGTCGGCATTCCGCACCTTCGAGGGCTGGACCGGCGTTCTTCCGTCGTCCGTCGCAATGGCCATGTTGGCCGCGTATTCGCTGAGCGTCGCATACGCTATGAGGCCACGCGGCTTTCCCAGCTTGTCCATGACGCCATCGCAGGCGTCGATGCACAAGGCGCAGGTAATACATTCCATCTGCTGTCCGTCGCGGATGTCGATACCCATGGGGCAGACGGCCACGCAGGCGTTGCAATCGACACAATCGCCGACCGATTGACCGGCAGCCAAGATCTTCTTGGAGTGGCGTGAGCGGGCCTCACCGCGCCAATCGTTGTATGTAACGACAAGAGAATTTTCATCGAGCATCGCGCCTTGGATTCGCGGCCACGGGCACATGTACGTACAGACCTGTTCGCGCATCAGCCCGCCGAGGACGTAGGTGGTCGCAGTGAGAGTAGCGACGGTCGCGTAGGCCACGACAGGTGCCTTCGCTGTGAAAAGCGAGACGACAAGCGTCGGCGCGTCGGCGAAATAGAAGATCCAAGCCCCCCCTGTCGCGACGCCGATCATCAGCCAGATTGCGTGCTTGATGACCCTTTTTCTTGCCTTGTCGAAAGTCCACGGCCCGGCATCAAGCTTCATGCGGGCGTTGCGGTCCCCCTCGATCGCCCGCTCGACGACAAGGAACAGATCGACCCAGACGGTTTGCGGGCAAGCATATCCGCACCACGCCCGCCCGACGGCAGATGTGACGAGAAAGAGACCGAACCCTGCCATGACAAGCAGGCCCGCTACGTAATAGAATTCCTGCGGCCAGATCTCGATGAAGAAGAAGAAAAAGCGCCGTGACGCCAGGTCCACCAGAATAGCCTGATCCGGCGCGTAGGGTCCTCGATCCCAGCGAATCCAAGGAGCCAGGTAGTAGATCCCAAGTGTGATCATCATCACGATCCACTTGAAACGCCGAAAGCGCCCTTCGGCGCGCTTGGGAAATACCTTCTTTCGGGCAGCATAAAGTGGTTCACGTTTGCCGCGGGCGTTCACGGGTTCCGCGTCTATCCGTTCGACCGGGCTGGGATCTGGTGCTGTGTAGATATTCATCGCGCTCTGTCCGATTTTCACCGCCTTCTTCTCAGCTCTGCGAGAGCCCGTCCTTGATCCAGGTCAAGAATGACAACTGTTAAAAAAATGGGCCACGCTCCGGACAGGAAGCGCGGCCCCAAGGGGTTGGTGCCCTTCGTTGTGGCGGCAAGCTGCCGTCGGCTCAACTTGACGGGCCTAAATGATGGCCACGCCTCGGAACGAAAAGGCGTGGCCTGGAGGAACTGCGGGGAACGTCCTGGGAAGGTTGTCTACCTGCTTGTCGGCTTCTGATCTTTGAGCCCGATCAAACTTACCATCGAATTCCCGATCTTTTCAGCGTCCGTCTGCTCGGACTCTGCCGCGATTGGCTTGGCGCGTACGGAAACGCGCGAGTGGACGACTGCGCGCGGTACGCCGTAAAGAGCGAGCAAGGGATTATGGTCGTGTGTCGTCATGTTGGTATCCTTCAGGTCCCGCCGCCAAGAGAGTGGACGAACACAGTCAGTTCCTTCACGGTGCTGTCGCCCAAACGGGCAGCCCACGACGGCATCACTCCATGCTTGGGCGCCGTGACCTGGCGGGCGATCGCGTCCTCCCCTCGTCCCTTGAGCCAGATCGCGTCGGCAAGGTCAGGAGCACCCATGTCAGCCTTGCCTTTGGCGTTCTCGCCGTGGCACGCCGCGCAATTGTCGAGGAATATCTGCTTGCCAGCTTCCGCAGCCGCTGGGTTAGAGGGCGTGTTAGTCAGCCCCCAGACATAGGCCGCGACCTGTTTCGTCTGATCTGGACTCAACATGTCGGCGAAGGCCGGCATCTCAGAGACGTGCGTGTCTGCATCCCCGTCGAAGCGAATACCGTGCGCGATCGTCGTGTTGATGGAATCGAGGTCGCCTCCCCATAGCCAGTCGTCGTCGTTCAAATTGGGAAACCCCGGCCCGCCGCTGGCTCCCGAGCCATGACACGGCGCACAATTCACCTTGAAGGCCGAAGCCCCGCCGGCGATCGCGAACTCGCGCAGGGCTGGATCGGCGTCGATCTCCTGCACCGTCCTGGTGGCGATCATATCGTGAAACTTCATCTGCCCCGCCTTGGCGACGTCGACATCCTGTTGGAGCTCGGCGCGGCTGGAGAACCCTAGATAGCCCTTGGTGGCAGAAGTGATCATGGGGATCGCGGGATAAGCGAAGGCGTAGCCGATGGCCCACAGGATGCAGACGTAGAACGTCCAGACCCACCATCTGGGCATCGGATTGTTAAGCTCGCGGATCCCGTCCCATTCATGGCCCGTAGTTTCGACGCCGCTGATTTCATCGACATGCTTTTCCGACATCTCAGTCATCCTTCAGGGGAATATCGGCGGCTTCGGCGGCCGTCTGCTTGCTGCCGGGGCGAAGGGTGTAGAGGACGGCGCCCACGAAGAAGGCGGCCATTGCCAGCAGACCCCAACTGTCGGCGAAGTGTCTCATTGCAGTATAGGTTTCCATGGATCACCTCATCGGTAGCCGGTCGCGTCGTCGTAGGTCGAGAAATCGACCAACGTTCCGAGCATCTGCAGGTAGGACACCAGGGCGTCCATTTCGGTCAGCCTGGCGGGATCGCCGTCGAAGTCGCCGACTTTCGCCTTTGGATAGCGCTCGAGCAGCGCCGTGGTGTCGGCATTCGGATCAGCCTGCGTCTTCATGTCGGCCTGAGCATTGGCCAGCATGTCGTCCGTGTAAGGAACGCCGACGTCTTCATTGGCCTTGAGGTCCATGCCGATGTCCTTGACCGAAATCTCGTTCGTCTTCAGGAACGCGTATTTTGGCATGATCGATTCAGGCACAACCGCCCGCGGATCGGAAAGATGTTGGACGTGCCATTCGTTCGAATAGCGGCCTCCGACACGAGCCAGGTCGGGGCCGGTGCGCTTGGAACCCCACTGGAAGGGGTGGTCATACATGGACTCGGCCGCCAGCGAGTAATGGCCGTAGCGTTCCACCTCATCTCGGAACGGCCGTATCATCTGGCTGTGGCAGAGATAGCAGCCTTCGCGAATGTAGATGTTTCGTCCGGCCAGCTCGAGAGGAGTGTAGGGACGCATCCCCTCCACCTTCTCGATGGTGTTCTGGAGATAGAACAGAGGAGCGATTTCGACGATGCCGCCGATGCTCACGACGAGGAGCGAACCGACAAGAAGGAGGGTGGCGTTCTTCTCGAGGATCTTATGCTTGTCTAATATCGATGCCATTTTTCACCTCACTCGGCAGGCTGTGCCTGGGGCACGTAAGCGGTCGGAATAGTTAGCTCATCGCGCAGGTGGCCGCGGATCGTCATGAAGACGTTCCAAGCCATAACGATCCCACCGGCCAGATAGAGGCCGCCTCCGACGACGCGCAGCACGTAGTATGGGTACATCGCGGCCACGGTCTCCGCGAATGAGTAGACAAGGAAGCCCTGCGAATTATACTCGCGCCACATCAGACCCTGCTGGATCCCGGCCACCCAGAGCACGGCGGCGTAAATGACGATGCCGAGGGTGGCGAGCCAGAAGTGCCAGTTGACCATTCGCAGGCTGTAGAGACGCTCGCGTCCCCAAAGTTTGGGTGTCAGGTAGTAGATCGCCCCGAAGGTGATCATGCCGACCCAGCCAAGGGCTCCCGAATGCACATGGCCGATCGTCCACTCGGTGTAGTGGCTGAGCGAGTTCACCGTCTTTATCGACATCATCGGACCCTCGAAGGTCGACATGCCGTAGAAGGCGATGGCAATGATCATCATCCGGATGATCGGATCGGTGCGCACTTTGTCCCAAGCCCCCGAAAGGGTCATGAGGCCATTGATCATGCCGCCCCAGGACGGCATCCAGAGCATGACCGAGAAGACCATGCCGAGAGTCTGGGCCCAATCGGGCAGCGCTGTGTAGTGCAGGTGATGCGGGCCGGCCCAGATATACATGAAGATCAATGCCCAGAAGTGGATGATCGACAGCCGATAGGAATAGACGGGTCGGTTGGCCTGCTTCGGCACGAAGTAGTACATCATGCCAAGGAAGCCAGCGGTGAGGAAAAAGCCGACGGCGTTGTGGCCGTACCACCATTGTGTCAGAGCGTCCTGGACCCCGGAGAAGACGGAGTAGCTCTTCGAGCCCAGAAAGGACGCGGGAACGGCAAGGTTGTTGACCACGTGCAGCATCGCAATCGTCACGATGAAGCCAAGATAGAACCAATTCGCGACGTAGATATGAGGTTCCCGACGCTTTAGGATCGTCCCAAGATAGACGGCCAGGTAGGCCACCCAAACGAGCGTAAGCCAGATGTCGACGTACCATTCCGGTTCCGCATATTCTCGGGCTTGATTGATGCCAAGGACGTAGCCAGTCGCCGCCATCACGATGAAGAGCTGGTATCCCCAGAAGACAAACCAGGCGAGGCTGCCGCCGAACAGGCGCGCATGACAGGTCCGCTGGACGACGTAGAAGGAGGTCATGATGAGCGCGTTGCCGCCGAAGGCGAAGATGACGGCCGAGGTGTGCACGGGACGGAGACGGCCGAAGTTGAGATACGGCGCTAGATTGAGGTCCGGGAACGCCAACTGTGCAGCGACGACCACGCCGACGAGAAAGCCGACGACGCCCCAGAAGACCGTAGCGATCAGTCCGTAGCGGATGACCTCGTCGAAATAACTCGAGGTATCGGCCTTCGGCTGATTTCCAGCCGGCGAAAAGTCGACCTTCCTCAGCAGTAATATGGTGCCCGCGCATAGGCAGACGCATAGTATGCCCATATGGACCGCAAATAGGTGATCGTGCGCGAAGGCGGCTCCTAGCAGGGCCAGGAAAGCAGCGACCGCGACCACTACTGTTTCCGTTGTGTAGTTCATGATGTCGTCCCCAGTGCGCAGACGACCGCGTCGCGGCCGGCTCTCTCGTACTTTGAGGCAGGACTGTCATGGGTGCGGCCCGGCCTCCTTGATCTAGGTCAAAGAGCGAGGACTTTGGTGCCCAGGCATGGCGCAGTTACAAGCTGTTACACAGTCTCACCATTTGCAACGGGCCGATCATTCCGGTGTGACGCGGGTGCTTTCTATTGCAGGCATCGAAAACGCGGGGACACCAAGATGCTGATGCAGAATCGCCAAGCTTTCCAACCAGTCGAAGCCGCCTCGGACATTGCGCGCGGCGGGCGTTCCCTTGGTTCGTTATTCCAGATGTCGACGGTTGAACTCGTTCCGGCTGGAAAGGCTATCTGCTGGGAAGGGGACGCTGCGAAGCATCTCTTCCAAGTCGTCGAGGGCGTCGTACGCCTCCAGCGCATCATCGGCGAAGGACGCCGCGTGATTACCGCTTTCCACTTCGCAGGCGACGTTATCGGCGCCTTTTTGCAGAGCGACTTCCTGTTCACGGCCGAAGCCGTCACCGACTGCAAGATCCGCCGCGTTTCGCGCAAAAGCTTCAATGAGGAGGTTGGCCGGTGCGACTTGCTGCGTCCGGAATATATTTCCCTGCTCTGCAAGGAAACCGTCGCGGCTCATGACCAGATGGTGCTTCTCTCCAAGAAGAATGCCGAAGAGCGGTTGTGCACATTCATCGCCAGACTGGTGTCCCGTCGCAACGCCGAGGTCCACAAGGGCCTACTGCGGATTCCCATGAACCGACAGGATATCGCGGACTACCTCGGCCTGACCATCGAAACGGTCTCCCGAACGATCACCAAGCTTGCGTCCCGCAACGTCCTCCTTCCGGAAGGGCGCCACGACCTGAGGATCGTGAACCTGCGCCGGCTGCAGGAGCTGTCGGGCAACCCGGATGATTTTTCAGAGAAAACCTGCCATAGCGTCAGTCTCCACTAATCGAACGCTGGATAAGCCATGCCGCATCGTCTCGTATCGCCACGCACCGCCTCCTATCAGGAGCTTGATGTAATGGTTCATGTGCTGGACGGCGCGGACATTCTGATCCATCGGTTCGAGGGCACCATCACCCATTGGTCGATCGGCTGCGAAAACATGTACGGGTGGACCAGGGAAGAGGCTGTCGGCGAAAAAGTATACGAGCTTCTCGCAACCCGGTTTCCGGAGCCGGTAGACGAGATACGAAACCAGCTCAAGCAAAGAGGGTCCTGGCAGGGCGAAATCGTACACCGCCACAAAAGCGGGCATGAGATCCACACGGCGTCGCGCTGCGTGCTTGTGAACCTTCCCGATGGCGACCTCGCCATCATTCAGACCAACAGCAACGTCAGCGCCCTGAAGCAGGCTCAGGACGCGGTCAAATCGCGCGAGGCCCACCTGAGTTCAATTCTGGACACCGTGCCGGACGCCATGGTGGTCATAGACCACAAGGGAACGGTGCTGTCGTTCAGCAAGGCGGCCGAAAAGCTGTTTGGCATGCCATCCGAACAGATTTGCGGGCGCAATGTCAGCACCCTGATGCCGAACCCCTACCGCGACGCCCACGACGGCTACATCGATCACTATCTCGAGACCGGCGAGAAACGCATTATCGGCTATGGGCGTGTCGTCACCGGGCAGCGGGCCGACGGCACCCAGTTCCCAATGGAACTCCACGTCGGGGAAGCTACTGCGGACGGCCAGCGCATCTTTACGGGTTTCGTCCGCGATCTGACAGGTCGCTTCAAGATCGAGGAAGACCTCCGCCAGGCGCAAAAAATGGAAGCCGTCGGACAATTGACGGGAGGCTTGGCGCACGACTTCAACAACCTTCTGACCGTGATCAGCGGTAATCTGGAGATGATCGAGGACAAGCTGCCTCCCGGCAAACTTAGAGACATCCTCCGGGAGGCCCAGGACGCGGCAGCCGACGGCGCTAAGCTTACAGGCCAGTTGCTTGCTTTCGGCCGGCGTCAGCCTCTTAACCCGAAGCATGCCGACCTCGGCCAGCTTGTGACAGGATTCTCGGACTTGCTTGGCAGAACTCTCGGAGAGGACATCAAGCTCACTACGACGATCGCGGGATCCGATCTGAACGTCGTGGTTGACAGCTCGCAGCTTCAGAACGCAATTCTCAATATCGCTCTCAACGCGCGCGACGCCATGCCGAAAGGCGGCAGCCTGACCACCGAAATCTCGCGCGTGCACCTCGATGCCGACTACGCAAAGATGTATCCCGAGGTTCGCAGCGGCAATTTCGTGCTCATTTCCATGACCGACACGGGAATTGGGATGACGGAAGAAGTGAGGAAGCATGCCATTGAGCCCTTCTTCACCACAAAGGAAGTAGGATCGGGAACGGGACTCGGGCTGAGCATGGTCTATGGCTTCGTCAAGCAGTCCGGCGGCCACCTTCAAATCTATAGCGAAGCTGGTCGAGGCACGACGATACGGATCTACCTCCCCGCCGTGACCGGATCCAAGCTACAGGAATCTGGTCTGCAGGCAGAGAAAAAGGAGAGCCCGCTTCCTCGAGGAAACGAGCTGATCCTGGTTGTGGAGGACGACGCTCGTGTCCGCCGGGTAGCTGTCGCGCGGCTCGGCGATATGGGATACGCGGTGCTTGAAGCGGACAACGGCCGTGGAGCACTCGAAATCCTGCGCAAAAACGAGGAAATCGCGCTTCTGTTCACCGACATCGTCATGCCCGGCGGCATGACCGGCGACGAGGTGGCGAGGGAGGCTCGGACCCTTCGGCCGGACATCGCCGTTCTCTTCACGTCGGGCTACTCAGAGCCGGCCCTTGCAACGACGGACGTCATTTCCGGTGCTCAATGGCTTCGCAAGCCCTATACCGCGCGAGAACTGGCTTCCATGATTCGCGAGCTTCTCGATCGGCGCTGATAGGCGCGGTTGCCCATTGTTGATCGACACACCTATGCTTCGTAACATTTTGGCAACCCGGATGCGGCAGCCGGTGCCGGGAGCGCGGCTTCACGTTGACTGGTGAAATTACCGGACTGCTTGATCCAATTTCGCCGGTGCCGATCTCCAACCGGCAAGTCACGGAACCCGTCACCTCTTCAAAGAACACTGGCCCGTTCTCGACGCCAGGCCGCGACCCTCGCCCTGCCGAAATGGTCGAAGTGCCTCCGATTGATCGTCAGACGCACTATTCCGCTGCTGCGCCCAATGACGCCATAATCAAAAGGCCGAGCAAGCGTCGGCGGAGCACTGTTCTTTCAGGCAAATCCGATCGATGACGTTGTCCGTTCGAAGTCGGGCTCAGTCTTGAAAAATTGATTTTATCCAGGTTTGACGAGCATCAAAGAGCGCTGCGCTGCCATGTCCTAGAAGTGTCCCCGAGGCCAAATCCGGCCCCGCAAACAGGAGACATGAAAATGCGTTTGAAATTCGGTCTGATCGCTGTGGCTGCAGTTCTTGTTACCTCGGCGGCGCCGATGATGGCTGCCGATCACCAAGTTCAGTTGCTCAACAAGGGCGCCGACGGAGTAATGGTATTCGAGCCGGGCTTCGTCAAAGTCGCTCCAGGAGACACTGTCACTTTCGTCCCGACCGACAAGAGCCATAACGTTGAAACGTATAAGGGTCTCATTCCCGAGGGCGCAACCGAGTTCAAGTCCAAGCCCAACGAGCAGTTCCAGGCCACGTTCGACGAGCCGGGTGCATATGTCGTCAAGTGCACGCCGCATGCCGGCATGGGCATGGTCGCGCTCATCCAGGTGGGTGAGAAGCCGGCGAACCTCGACGCCATCAAGACTGCCAAGGTACCGAACCCGGTGCGTAAGCGCCTCGATGCCGATCTCGCGCAGGTTACCCAGTAACGCAGCTTGAAACAGCGGGTGGCGGCAGAACCGCCGTCGACCCGCCGACTGGACCTATGACAATGATCAAGCATCTCATGCTGGCTGCCATCGTTGCTGTCTGAGGCGCAAGCTTCGCCAACGCGCACGTAACGCTGGAGCAATCCCAGGCAACCTCCGGAAAGGCCTACAAGGCCGTTCTCCGGGTAGGTCACGGTTGCGAGGGCAAGGCAACCATCAAGATCCGGGTAAAGGTACCCGAGGGACAGCTCTCCGCGAAGCCCATGCCGAAGTCCGGCTAAACCATCGAAAAAGTCCACGCCGCTTACAAGAAGAGCTACGACCTCTACGGAAAGCCGGTGAAGGAAGGCGTCAGCGAAATCGTCTGGAGTGGCGGGAGTCTCGCGGACGACGAATATGACGAGTTCGTTTTCCGGGCAACCGTGGCCAAGGAGCTGCCGCTCGGAACCCGCATCTACTTGCCGGTTGTCCAGGAATGCACCGATGGCGCCGTGGAGCGCTGGATCGAAATTCCAGCGGCAGGGAAGAATACCGACGACTACGAGACCCCCGCGCCGTACTTCGACGTCGTCGAGCAGCCGCGTTCGTGATCGGATTGTCGCTCATGTGGTCAAGGATTCCGAATTGGGCGACGTTCATCCTTTCTGTCCGAGCAGCAGCCCTGCTGCTCGTCCTGGCGGCACTCGGCGGCCTCCTGCTGGCGAGCGCGCAAGCTCACGCCGTTTTGAGGAGTTCCTCCCCTGCCAACAACGAAATTCTGGATCGGTCGCCCAGCCGGGTCGATTTCATTTCAACGAGGTGGTCAGACTCGTCAGCGCGAGTGCCACCGACGCTTCGGGCGACCGGATAGATCTGCAAGGAGATATCGCCGGCTCGGTGGTCCTATTGAATCTGCCGGGCTCGATCTCTCGCGGCACTACGATCGTAAGCTACCGGGTGGCGTCGGAGGACGGTCATCCGATCGGAGGATCCGTCGTGTTCCACGTCGGTACCCCGACGGCCACGTCCACCGAAGGTGTCCGTTTCGCCTCTGGCGATCGCGATCTGGGTCGTGCACGCCTCATCCATCATCTTTCTTGCTGTGGTCGTCGGGAGAGCATTGTTCGACCGATGGTTCGGCATTGGGAACCCCTCCCCGTCGCGACAAGATCTCGCTGCCTTCCTCGGCGTCCTGCTGTTCTCCACAAACATCTACCTTCAGGGGCTCGACGAAATTGGCGGCGATCTGAGACTAGCCGGCGTTACGGCCGCTCTCTACGGGCGAAGCGATGCCTCATGGCTGAAGACATCCAGCAGGCGAAAGCAAAGCCGCCGTTGCGAGATTACGGATACCTCGGGCAAAATCCTTGCCGTGGTTCCAGCCTATCGGTGAGCCTGCCGAGACTTCGTTTCGGACAAACATTCTCTAGCTGAGTGCTCTGACCGCCAACTTCTCCGAATGATCTTTGGCGAATCCTTGCATCGCCTCAGCCATGCGCGAGCCGAAACGCGACCCGATCACCGCAAGCGTCGCCGCCTCCTCAGCGACTTCACCAATCGTATTTTGAACGTAGTCCGACGTCACCTCGAGAGCATCGTTATGATCGACGCTTTTAGCCAGATCTCCAAGAAAGCTCATCCACGACTTGCCCCAGCAGGTCGCGAACACCATCGCTTCGGATTGACAACGCAGCGCTGCGGCAATCGACTCGAGTTGGAGTTGAGTGCATAGCTTTGCGAAGCTCTCATTTCCCGAGGGGGGATCGAACGACGAATTTCCGAAATGCTCTAAGATCACGGGGAACCTCCTGGTTTGAGGGAATTTCGGTAAGCCTTGGAACGTTAATCTTTTATTCCGCTACGGCCCGACAGCGATCTCACTGAAATCCCGTAGAAGACGTGCGGTGGCGCCGAGAGCACTGGCAGTTCGGCGGGCTTTAGAGACCCTATTTCCCGCCAGTCGGAATGCTGCCTCAGCAGCGACCAGGCATGAACTCTTTCGTCATGCCTGAAACTATCGTCTGGAAACTCTTCGAATTGGCCCTCGATGACGACGCTTGTCCATCCGCCCCCGCTCGCCAGAAGCTCGACGTGCAGACAGACCTTGTCGTTCGCCCGCATCCAGTCAAGCTTCCTGCCTGGCATCGAAAAACTGTAGGCCACGTTTCCCGCAAAGGCGAAGTAGATTGCCGCAATATAAGGCTGGCCATCCCTGCAGCACGCCAGGTGTCCGAAGCGCGCGTGTTCAAGGATTTCGTAGCATTCCGCGTGGCTCAACTCCCGTAGCGCAAATGCCATGAAAGGATCCTCCTCATTATGGTCACGGGAGGGATGCTAACGCTCCGGTGGCGTCGCGTCTTTGATCGAGCGCAACGGACATCCGGAAATCGGCTCGACCATTCCGCATCGACGAAAGCTGGATTGTCGTGAAAAACCGCGATCGGGCTGCGACTGCCACCAAACGACAGGCATTCTAGGCTGCCTCGATGACGGCCACAGACACTGGCTGCGCGTCCTGTCTTTCCAATGCTTTCAGGATCTGGCGAACGATTTCCCGTTCCGCTTTAATATGCCGACGCATGGAACAGAAGAACGAGCGTAAAAGATAACCAATCGCATCCCAGGAGAGATGGCATCGTCCCGCCTTCAGCGCGCAAATCGCGTCGACGACTTCCTGCGCGGCGTCGGCATCGAACAGTCTGCTCGTCCTGCGGCGCTCGACAGCCTCCGTCAGCTCGTCATCGATCATGATCAAACCCAGGTGCGATGAAACGACTCGCGCCTCCAGCAGATGCGTTGTGCTGAGAAGGGGAACGAGACCGTGGATGATGGTCTCGCATAGTCTGTCTTCGACATGGCAAGGCAGGAAGTCGGCGATGGCTTCGAGTAGATCGCACCAGCCCATGAGCTGCCCGTAGCAGGCCTCGAGCTCGGGAAAATTTTCCGTAAGAATGTTCGTCATGTCCTATCTTTGCAGAAAAGGCTGGTGGCGATCGCAATGGCCAGGACGGCGGTCACAACGCCGCAGGACGCCCATACGAAAGAGCGCTATCGCAAACGTCACGATGACAGGGGTCGCTATCGACAGTCCGATTTGAGCATCAGTCATCCGGCTCTCCTTTTCGGCGACAATAGGAGGTCCCCGGAAGACCTTCTTTGAGATCGATCAAAGATGGATTGAGTTAAGCCCCGACCTCTCATCTGGGGCTGCGAACCTGGTCATCATCGGAAAGGGCTGGCAGACGACAGACCGCTCGGCAGCCGAATTTTAAGAGCTGCGTCATCGGGAAGACGCTCCCAGGTCCCATCGACCTCCGTGATAATACGCAGCCGTATGACACGACGCCGACCTGTCGCATCGCTCTCCGCCGGGATTGGATGAGGTCCTGTTTGCGTTCCCGCAAACACACGATGCCATCGCGGCCCCAAGCTCACATCATGACTTCGACCGACGTTAATCAGGATGTGCACGGCCGAACCGCGTCGGACGGCGGCGACCTTCTTGTGTGGATACTTGCGTGGAGCGAACTAGCGGCATTCGGTGCGCTGCTGACGGCCTATGTCATCGCCTCGTGGATACACCCCGATGAATTCGCCAAGGGAGCGGCGAGGCTTCATCAGACGCTCGCCCTCGCCAACACCATTATCCTCCTGACCAGCGGGTGGTTTGCGGTAAAGGCCGCAAGCTGCTGGCATCAGCGGAGCCAGTGCCTGATGTTGCTCGGAGCGGCGGGTGGCGGCTTTTTATTTGTAGCGCTGAAGCTTTATGAATATCGGCTGGAAGGAGTCTCGCTGCTTGCCGCAGACACTTTCTCGCAACTATATCTTCTGATCACCGGCTTCCATATAGCGCAAGTCCTGTTCGGGGCGTTGCTGCTCGTGCTCGTCGCCCGCTTCCCGTCACCTCAGAATGTACATTTGTTGACGACGCTCTGGCACGTGATCGATATCGACTGGCTGGTGATGCTTCCTGTGGTCTGTCTTCTATGAATACAGGGCGTGCCAGCACCCGTCCTTCGAGGGCGTTTGCCAGCTTCTGGCGCTTACATCGTATGTTTCAGCCGCCGGGCACGTTCAGGCGGCGATGCCGAAATTTGCGTTCGCGGTCATCGTCACAGTTATCGGAGTGTGGAAAGTGCGCTTCGTCGTCCTCGACTTCCTGGGAGAGCGACAACACCACTCTCCAATTGGGCGGGCGCTTGTCGCCTGGGCAAGTGCCGTGCTCGCCATCGCGCTGACGAAGGCTCTAATGGCTTAACCTGACATCGCGTTCTCGCGGTTTCACATCGAACACATGCCACAGGACGTGGCACTCGCCGACATTGCCCGAATAGAACTGAGCCGAGCCACCGCGGCTTGCGTCATTGAAGCTTTTCCAGGCATGAAAGAGCGGTACGTCCGTCTGAGCCTGGCTATCCTGGCATGTAGACGAAGAGGGAAGCTTCCATTCGTCGAAAGCGAAATTGAGCGGCTGGTCCAGGCAGTCCTCTCGTCGCCCTTGGATCAGCCACTCGCCGACAGCGTGCGGCCCGCGTTCAGGGCCGCCCCCGTGGGCTAGCGATCTGGCCAGACTTCAAACAGTTGGACGACCCCGGCGCGTCGGACCGCGAAAACCTGCCGTCCGAAGGCGGCGATCAGCAGACTGCCAGCCGACCATCTCAAGAGGCCCGACGGGCAAAGGACGCCGACGACCGCAAGCGCAACCCCTTAGTTATCAACCGCTTCTAAAAGATCCTCGCCATGGCGAGATGGTCAACGTCGACCGGCCAACGGACGATCGTGAGGACGAGGACGCGAGCGCATCCGACGAACTTGATGAGATCACTCGCCCCGCTGCGCACGAGCTTGCGACCTCCATCCTGGTCGACGTCTCCCTATCCACCGATTCCTGGATCGACAATAGGCGGGTTCTCGACGTTGAAATGCAGGCCCTCGACATCTTTGCCCGCGGCCTTGACGCCTGCGGCCATAGCTTCGCGATCCACACGTTCACCTCAAGGCGACGCAACTGGGTTCGGGTCGAAACGATCAAAGGATTCAGCGAAAAATTCTCCGCCGCCACCGCACACCGCATCGCAAGCGTCAAGCCCGGCTACTACACGCGCATGGGCGCCGCCATCCGGCACGTTTCCACGCAGCTCGACCGGCACGGAACGCGGAAGAGACTGCTGCTCATCCTGACGGACGGAAAGCCCAACGACGTCGACAACTACGAGAGCCGGTTCGCGCTTGAAGATTGCCGGAAGGCAGTCATGGAAGCGCGTGGCAGAGGCCAGGCAGTGTTCGCAGTGACGGTCGATCAGAACGCCGGCGACTATCTGCCGGTCATCTTTGGGCGCGAAGGGTTCTCCCTGGTCTCCAACATCGCTAAGCTTCCGAGCGCGCTGCCATCGATTTACCGCAACCTGACGACCTAGGTCAGGACGTCCCACCGGCTACGCCAGGGCACAGATCGACGTACCCGGCGGTGCCAGGGCGCCGGGAGAAACAGCGTGTCGATGGACGGTGAGGAAATTGCCATTCAGGCTCTGCGCGGAAAGCCCCCGAAGCCGGGAGCCGTCGATGGGAGGGTCGGGCGCTTTCGCCCGCGCTCCAGGACGACCCGTCGCATCAAGCGGCCTTGCTGTGACTACGCCCCAAAGAACCGAAGTAGGCGTCAAACGCAGCAGCCACGGCCCGAACCATGAACCGGGCATTCTTGCTAACGAGCACGCGGCTTCCGTCGACGGTCACCACGCCATCGGAAACCAGAGCGTCCAGCCGATCGTTCCGTTCGAGCAGAAGGCGCGGGTCATACCCGGCCGTATTGCTCAACGCTCCGAAGTCAACTTCGAAATCGCACATGAGCCGTTCGATAACAGCCGCCCGGAGCTTGTCCTCCGCGGTAAGGACGTATCCTTTCGCGGTGGGAAGAACTCCGGAGGAAACCATCTCGGCGTAGCGGCCGATCGCGACATGATTCTGGAAATATCCAGCAGGCAGGCGACCAATCGCCGAAGCGCCGAAACCGATGAGGGTATCGCAGTCGTCGGTCGTATAGCCCTGGAAGTTGCGGTGCAGCGTACCTGAAGCGGAAGCGACGGCGAGTTGGTCGTCCGGCAATGCAAAGTGGTCGAGGCCGACGCGGACATATCCGGCGGAGACAAGTTCAGACGCGATCGCTTCTGCCTGCTCGTTACGTTGCCGGGCGTCGGGAAGTGCTGATTCGTCGATCAGACGTTGATGCTTTTTGAAAGCAGGAACGTGTGCGTAGCCGAACACGGCGAACCGTTCGGGGCGAAGCTTCACCGCAAGCCTCACCGTATCCACGCACGACTGGACAGTCTGATGAGGCAGGCCGTAAATCAGGTCGAAGTTCGTGCTCGTCACGCCATGGGCGCGCAGTCCGACGATTGCCGCCTGTGTCTGGCCGAACGTCTGGATGCGATTGATGGCTTTCTGAACAACCGGATCAAAGCTCTGGACGCCAAGGCTTGCCCGGTTCACCCCATTTTCTCCGAGCGCTAGGATCATCTCGCTGGTCAACGTTCGTGGATCGATCTCGACCGCGACAGTGCAGTCGTTTTCGAAGGCGAAACTATTCGTAAGCGTCATCATAAGCGCTTTGAACTCGTGCGGCTTCATGATCGTTGGGGTCCCTCCGCCAAAATGCACGTTCTTGACGGGCAAATTGTTTCCGGCAGCCGAAGAAACCATTCCAATCTCTTTGGTCATCACCTCAAGGTAGTCGAGGATCGGGGCGTCCTGCTTGGTGATGGTCGTGTGGCAACCGCAGTACCAGCACATGGATCGGCAGAAGGGGATGTGCAGGTACAGCGAGGCCGGCCCCGTGCCCCTCAAGCCAGCCAGGCCGTTCGAATATTCCTGCGATCCGACGGCATCAGAAAAGGCGGGCGCTGTTGGATAGCTGGTGTAGCGGGGTAGTCGGGCGTCGCCGTATTTGTCGACAAGGGCGTCGGACATTTTCGCATCCTCAAAAAAGCGTGTGATGCGTTATGCGCCTTGGTGAGCGCCTACTCGTTGTCATGGATCAATCACGCCGCGAACAATTAGCAGAAACGCCAGCCGGCCTGTGCCAACCGTATGCGATAGAGCGCTAAAATCTGCGCCATATTTGTTCGCTGTCAAAGTTCGCCGGATCGCATCGGGGTATCGTCATGCTCTGAGATCGGATGTGCCGCCGTCCGGTCGATCATCGAGCCAGCGGCAGAAGGAACAAGTTCAATGACCGAAGCGATCGCCACGCAGGATGAAGTTCCGCACATTGACGTGCGAACTCTATCCCCCCGCCCAGCGTCACCCTATGATTTTCGGGACGCTCCACTCGCTTACGCCTGGCAACAGCCTGCTGATAACCAGCGACCATGAGCCTCGTCCACTGCAATACCAGCTCGAGACCGGCCTTCCCGTCAAGTTCTCGTGGAAGTATCTCGAACAAGGCCCCGATGTCTGGCGCGTCGAAATCACCAGACTTGACGCTGGCTGCGACTGCTGCTGCGGCAGCCACTAGGCCGGAGAAGCGCGATGATACCAGTGGGCAAGAGCCTGTCGCGTTGGACGATGTCGTACTTCGGTGCGGCGCTCTTCTTCCTTCTTCTCGCGGAATGCTTTCTTTCCGCCGGTGGCTGGTCGCCCTCAGTCGACGTTGCAGAACCTCGCGCGCTGATCATCGTGCACTCCATAACGATCGGCTGGCTCGGTATGCTTATGATTGGCGCGCTGCTCCAGTTCGCGCCGGTTTTGACGGGTCTGAGCCTGCCCACCTCGCACTTCGACATATTGGGGCTGATAGGTCTGGTCGTCGGGCGAGGCTTGCTCCTTTTTGGCTTCCATCTGATCGACAAGGGATTCAACGCGGCCGGCCGAGTGATGGGTGCGGCCGCGCTGCTCCTGTTCGTGTCGATTTTGTCTGTCAGCACGGTGCTTGCTTCCTTGCTCTGGCGCGGAAGGGACGCTCATCCGGCGTCTGGGCCCGTGTTAATCGGTATAGGGTGCCTCGCGATGACCGCCGCCTTCGGCGCACTTTTCGCCATCACGATTTCTGGAAGCATCGCATGCCCGTCGGTCGTGCAGTTCGTGTCAAGCGCGGTGCCCTACCATGCCAGGCTGGGCCTGGCAGGCTGGACGACCTTCGCGGCCATTGGCGTGAGAGCTACAAGCTTCTACCGATGTTCCTGCTGTCGCATGACATGAAGAAGGCGCCGTTCGTGGCGCGCACCGGATCGATCGGCATTGCTCTCCTGGGGATAGCAGCTTTCTCCCTCTTCCGGGCGGAAGCTGCTTACCTTCCCTTTTTGGCTGCCTCGCTGATGTTCGGGCTAACGATCTTCGCCTATGGTCGAAGCGAACGACCTGTCTGCGCTTCACGCTCTGAGGAACCGCCGTCATACGATCGGCCCGTTCGTCAACGTGTACAACGGTGCCTCCGCCAAGGTGCTCGCCCGAAACGGCGCCATGGCGATCTGCCTGCCGCCGGAGCTTCCCGCCGCCTCGATAGATGTGAAATAGCAAAATCGTGTCCCGACGTGGCGCTCGAACTCTTTGCCTTCGGCCGGGTGCCACTCGCGATCTCGGCCCGCTGCGCCCACGCGCGTTCCAAGGGACGCACGAAGGACAACTACCAATTCGTCCGCGAGGACGATCCGGACGGTCTGACGGTCAAGACCCTTTCCGGGCAGCCGTTCCTTGGACTGAACGGCGTGCAGACCGTTTCGCACTCATGTCAGGCCTTGTTCGAGGAGCCCGCCGAGATGCTCTCATTGGGAATCTCATCGCTAAGGCTCTCGCCCCAGGCCTGCGACATGGTCGCCGTATCGTCGCTATTCCGGCAGGTCGCCGACGGAGCGATCGCACCGATGGACGCTTCGACAAAATTGCATCTGCTTTACCCCGATGCGCCGCTGTCAAAGGGATTTTATCATGGTCGAGCCGGGGCGGAATGGATCCCCAGAAAAAGGAACACGGAAGGATCAGTCCTTTGACAACGACGAATACCCCGTCATCTCTAGCACCCGACAGGCGAACGCTCTCCGCTCTCCGCCAAATAAAAGCCTTCGCCAAGAATCCCGATCTCGACTGTGGCTGCTCTTCGGTCATCGGAGAGGTATTGGTGAATCTCGTCCCGCGGCAACGCGCGGCCGTCGTTCAGGAGCTGTTCTCTTCGGCCATTCGCCAGAGAACCAAGGTTGTCACGCTCCTTGAGCAGCTGAAGGAACTCGACCAGCTGGGTCCTGCGACCGACATCGGCGAAATCGAGGAGGCAGCTCTGATCTTCGACGACATGGCACAGCAGGCACGCCTGGGATCGCAACTCCTCAGAGCTTTTGCGCTGAACCGGAACAATGCTCGCCTGGACTCTGCGATGGTCTTCCCGGCAGGCGCCGTGGAGACCGTGGCATGATGAGCGGCAGGTACCGGCAGAGACATGCCGACGTGCTCGAACTCTTGAGTTCGGGCGCGTTTCTGGGCGGTGAGCCACAGGCCACGCTGGAAGCGTTCCTGATCCATACGTCGCCATCGACACTTTCGCACAACGGTCCGCTGACATTCGGCGAGCCCTCTCCACGGGAGTCCACGACCAATGAATGACGATATCCAGTTTACGAACGCCGCCTTTGGATTCGATCCCATCACGAGGACCGGCTCCTTCGTTCTCGTCCGGAGCGGCGAGGCTCCGTGCATGGTATCCGTGACCAGGAGAGGAATACTCAATGCGGCGTCGCCGCCGCGCGCCACCAATGCGCGGTTCATGGAGTGTATCGAAAACTTCAGAGAGATTGCGATCGCGAAACGGCAGAGTGGCGAAAGGCTGCTGACCGTGACCGCCGAAGACGTCAGGCGCTGGAGGACCCGACGGAACGCAATGCTCTGCCTGCAAACGGAAGACGACGTTTCAGCTCTGATCAGCCCTGTAGCGCCAGTCATCTCATTTGGAGACTATCGTCGCGGAAATTGCGCCTGATCAAACATACGCCGCTACGCAGAGGTTAATCTCAGCGACGTTCAGCGGAGTGAAGACCATGGGAAGCTTTAGCGCGTGGCACTGGATAGTCGTTTTGATCATCGTCCTGATCCTGTTCGGTCGCGGCAAAATACCTGAACTGATGGGCGACGTCGCGCACGGCATCAAGGCATTCAAGAAGTGCATGGAGGACGATCGGGCCGATAAGGCAACAATGGCGACCCGGCGTGAGAGCGGCTCGGAGCCAAGCCAGCCGCAGCGGGAACTAGCACTTCGCGCGCAGCGCTTGTCGAACACGCGATCGATTGCCACCGCTGCGGTGCGCGAGTGTGTCAGTCATCGTCGAGCATTAGCGCTGTGGCCATATAGCCCAAGCCCATGGTGCTGGCGAACAAATATACGAACAAACACTGCGCGAGGTAATAGTCTGTCGAACTGGCCGCAGACATTCTCAAAAAGCCGTTGTTCCAAATCACAAGGCCGGCAATGCACCCCAAGCCGGCCCCGGCGACAAAACGTGTGAGCATGAACGAGATCAAACCGGGCATCGAAGCACCCCCGTCAGCGTTCACATTTAACGGACGAGCACTGCTCGAGTTCCCGGCTCAACTGATTTTCCATAGAACATGGACGATCGGCATCCGCCACCCGTTCAACGAATGACAGCTGTGACCGCTGAGATTGTTCACAGTCCCTTGCCTGCCGTGGATCGCCCGCTGAACACTTGGGAATCTAACGGCGTTGCATCCGCTCGTTAGGAATTTATTGACCATAAGCTGGCTTTACTGAACCTGATGGATGGGGAGGTTCCCGCCCATCGTCGAGTTTTTTGTGTAGACGAGATTGTTCGTGTTGAAGTATCCAGCGCAAGGTTTGTCGGGCGGAGCCTCAGGCGGAATTGTCACGCTCCTGTCGCGCGCAAAACACTTCGCAGCGCAGACCATTCTGCCGGCTCTGTTTGCGCTCCCTCCCCTTATCGGTTCTGCTTCGCTTGCCTCGGCGGAAGATCGCGCCCTGAAGCTCTTCTTTACCCATACGGGCGAGAAGGCCACGATTACCTACAAGCGCGATGGAAAGATCGATCCCAAGGGCCTTGCCCAGATCAATCGATTTCTGCGCGACTGGCGAAGGAACGAGCCGACAACGATGGATCCCAGGCTGCTCGATCTGGTCTGGGAGGTGTATAAGCGCAGCGGCGGCAAGGATTACATCCACATCGTCTCCGCCTATCGCTCGCCCGCGACCAACAACATGCTCCGCAACCGCTCGCGCAGTACCGGCGTCGCCAAGAAGAGCCAGCACATGCTGGGCAAGGCGATGGATTTTTATGTTCCCGGCGTGAAACTTGCGACGCTGCGGGCGCTTACCATGCAGATGCAGGTCGGCGGTGTCGGATATTATCCGACCTCGGGATCGCCCTTCGTGCATCTCGACGTCGGCAATGTCAGGGCCTGGCCCCGCATGTCGCGGCAGGAACTCGCACGCATATTCCCGAATGGGCAGACGATGCATCTGCCGGCGGATGGCCGGCCGCTGCCGGGATATAATCAGGCGGTTGCGAACCACAGAAAACGCGGCGGCCCCGCCTCGATCCAGATTGCCGGCACCGCGGGAGAAGACGAAGAGGTGGCGGTGTCGACCAGGTCGAGCGGCGACTCCCCAGACGGAAAGCTCGTGACGGCGCTTCTGCCAACGCCGGAAAGCCGAGCCTTGAATGCGCTCGCGCTGCAGACCGGCGCGGCCGAGCCGGATGGCAAACGGTCCGTTCCGGATCTTTCCTCCTTGCCGATTCCGATACCGGCGATGCGGCCGGCCGCCTTTGAGCACGGCGCCGATGTGGACAAACTGGAGACTGCGTCGATCGGCCCGATTGCCGCACTTCCGGAGAGACCGGCGTCGGCATTGCCTGTTCACGCCCGTTTCCATCCCCGCATTGTTGCCCCGGAGGCCTCCAGGCACAGCGCTGATATGATCGCCTCGCTGCCGATGACCGCTTCCTGGGAAGAAGCAAATTTCCTCGGATCGACATCCCAAGCGGCGCTGATGCAATGGGCGCTGCATTCTCCCGGCGCGGCGATGGGATTGAGCGCGCCTCGTGTCTCCCCGCGCGCGGTTCATCATGAGGTGAATGTGGCGACGTCGGGCGAGGATGTCATCCCGGTCGCTGCCAGCGGCCCGGTTGCCGTCAGCGGCCCGTTCGATGCCGGCCGGTTTACATCGGCACCGGAGGGCTGACCGCGATCATCATGGGGAGCATGGGAGCGACCGTGCCGTCAGTCGCAGACGATGCCGTAGATTTCGCGATATTGCTCCAACTGTTCTTTCGGGCCGGATAACAGCAGCGGGCAAGCGGTGTAGTTTTCCTTCACTTTCCCATTCTCGGTATACATCCAGTCGAAGATATCCGACTTCTCGAACTCGACGCGATCATCAGGCTTGATGTTGTTGATGTATTCCGGCGTATCGCTGAGAAGAGCGGTGAAATGGTCACCTGATACCTTGATCTGATAGACCCACATGAATTCCACATTCGGTGCCATCTGGTCAGTGGTCAGCGCCACGCCCTTGGCCTTGTCCGTGAAACCGAGCTTGATGCTGTAATTTTCGGTTCCGGCCGGTGGATTGCGCAGTTTCTCGAGGAAGCCACCCAACTCGCTATTGGACTTCTCATGGGCTCTGGCCATGGCCGGATCGCCGGGCGCGATCAACTGAACGTTGTCGGTGGCCAGAGCGGGCTCGGTGGGAATGATCAGAACGAATAGGCCAAGCATTGAGATGACTGAAATGACGTTGCGCAAGATTCGATGGCCTTAAATTGTTGTGACTATACCGCGCAACATATCTATCTCTGGTTGATCTTCAAGGCCGGGTTGATGCACCAGCGCCGCTGCTGCTGTGCCACCGCGTTAGCACTGTGTTAGCGCGCGTGATTTACTTTCGTGACGCCAGGGGAAACCCGCTATCGGTTGCAACCGGGCAAGCAGAGCGGCGACGAGCCCCGAAACGTCGACGACTGACGGAGATTACATGAAACTGGTCCCAGGCAGCTTGATATTATCGTGTGCCATACTTCTGTCCAGCGTGCCGGGATTCGCCGCCTCTGGCGGATGGCAGTCGGATGGCCAGGGCACGAGATACTGGCACGTCACTCCGCCGCCCGGGCAATGCAATATAAGCCAGGCAAAAAACCGGGCGCTTCGGGCCGGCATCTATCGCAGCGAGATCATACAGCAGGATGACAATGTCATCGTGCTCAGAGGTCTGGATCAATCGGGCGACCGGCGGGAGATCGGCTTCGCCAACATCAGGGGATGCCCCGAGTTGGATGGCTATGAGGATGGCCGCCCCTGAGGGCATGGCCGGAGTTTGTTCGACGAACGCTGCGACCGGATATGCTGCAGGCCGCCCAGCCCAACCCTACTCGCTCTGCCGCAAATTGCGGATCCGGTCGAACAGCACCGCCAGCACGATCGCCCCGCCGATGAACGTGCCCTGCCAGAAGGCGTTGATGCCGAGCAGGCCGAGGCTGTTGCGGATCACTTCGATCAGCGCTGCGCCGACCAGGGCGCCGAAGGCGGTACCGACGCCGCCGGCGAGGTTGGCGCCGCCGATGACGGCGGCGGCGATGACCTGGAGTTCCATGCCGGCGCCGATATTGGTGGTGACGGCGCCGAGCCAGCCGGTCTGGACGATGCCGGCAATGCCGGCCGAGAGCGCCGAGATCATGTAGACGGCAACCTTGATGGTGCGCACGGGAACGCCGGTCAGCGTGGCGGCATGTTCATTTCCGCCGATTGCGAAGACATAGCGGCCGAAGCGCGTCCAGCGCAGCACGAAGCCGGTGATGAGCGCCAAGATGACCATGTAGAGCACCGGGTTGGCGATGCCGAAAAACCAGGCGCCGCCGCCGAGCGCAAGAAGTTTGTCGTGGTCGGGGCCGAACTGGAAGACGACAGTGTTGTTGGAGGCGACCATCGCGAGGCTGCGCGCAATCGACAGCATGCCGAGCGTCACCACGAAGGGCGGGAAATTGAGATAGGCGATCAGCACCCCGTTGAAAGCGCCGATCACCAGCGCCGTGACGATCGCGGCGGTGATGCCGACCTCGATGGAATAGCCGGCGTTCATGGTGACCGCCAGCACCATGCTGCAGAGGCAGAGCACCGACCCCACCGACAGGTCGATGCCGCCGGTGATGATGACGAGCGTCATTCCGAGCGCGATGATGGCGACGAAGGTGACGTTGCGGGTGATGTTGTAGAGGTTCTTCGACGTCGCGAAGGAATCGGTGGCGAAGGACAGGAAGAGGCAGGCGAGAAGCACGGCGATCAGCACCCAGAATGTCTGACCGCCGACAAACTCCGCAAGCCGGCTGCGCTGCTTCTGTGCAATCGTCTGGTCCAGTGTCACTGCCATTTCGACCTCTCACTCCAGATTGGGCATTTCCGTCAGCGGTGTTTCTTCCGCAGGACTAAGCACTGCCGCTCAGACCTGTTCGATGGCGCCTGTTATCAGTCCCGTGACTTCCTCGGGCGAACTCGCGGCGATCGCCTTGTCGGCGACCTTCCGGCCGCGGCGCATGACGATCACCCGGTCGGCGACGGTGAAAACATCGGGCATGCGATGACTGATCAGCACGACCGAGATGCCGCGGTCGCGCAGCTCGCGGATCAGGTTGAGGACTTCGGCCACCTGGCGGACCGAAATGGCCGCCGTCGGCTCGTCCATCAGCACGATCTTTGCCTCCGACAGCATGGTGCGCCCGATCGCCACCGCCTGCCGCTGGCCGCCCGACATCTGTTTGACGAGATCGCGCGGGCGGGTTTCCGATTTCAGTTCCTTGAAGATCTCGCCAGCGCGCCGGTACATCGTCTTGTAATCGAGGATGCGAAACGGGCCAATGCCGCGGCGCAGTTCCCGCCCGAGGAAGACGTTCGCCGCCGCCGTCAGATTGTTGCAGAGCGCCAGATCCTGGTGGACGATCTCGATGCCGTGCTGGCGCGCCTCGACCGGGCGGTGCATGACGATCTCCTTGCCCTCCAGCCGCATCGTGCCTTCGCTCGGCCGGAAGTTGCCGGCGATCATCTTGACCAGCGTGCTTTTGCCGGCGCCGTTATCGCCCATCAGGCCGACGACCTGGCCGGCTTCGAGCGTAAACGACACGTCGTTGACCGCCTGGATGGCGCCGAAATGTTTTGAGATATTGGTGAGTTCGAGAACCGCGACCAGCCGACTACCCTCCCCGGAACCTGCAGGCCTGCTTTCGCCGCCGGTTACCCGGTTGCCAATCAGTCGCCTGCGATCTCGCTCGGCCGATCTCCTCCCGGAAAAGCGATTATGAGCATTAATGCAAAAGCGCCAGGAATCGTCAATCAAATGTCCGCTAAATCAGCCCCTCATCACAAAAATCTATTTTGTACGACAAATACAGATTGACGCCGGAAACGCGGGCATATTAGCTGTTACTGGGGAGAGAGGTATGCTGATCCTTGTCACCGGGGCTACGGGCAAGGTCGGGCGGCGCTTCATTACTGGGCTGCTTGACGAGCCGCGATTTTCCAAAGCACGCATTCGCGCGCTTTGTCATAATCGTGTGCTCGAGGAGACCGACCGCATCAGTGTGGTGAAGGGCTCGATCGCCGACAGCAATGTCGTGGCAGCGGCAATGGACGGCGTCACCCATGTCGTGCATCTCGCCACCTGCAAGGAAATCCCGGCCGACGTGATGGATATCACCGTCAAGGGCCTGTTCTGGCTGCTCGAGGCATTCCGCGCCAGCCCCACGGCCAAGCAGTTCATCCTGATCGGCGGCGATGCCGGCATCGGACATTTCTTTTATCGCCATGACGGGCCGGTGACTGAAAAGACGCCGCATCGCGCCTATCCCGGCTGCTACGCGCTCTCCAAGGTGCTGGAAGAGGTGATGCTCGAGCAGTTCGCCATCCAGTATGGCATCAACACCTGCTGCCTCAGGGCGCCCTGGATCATGGAGAAGGACGATTTCAAATACACGCTGTCCTTCGGCGAGGATGTTTTCGGCGGGCCGGACTGGAAGACGCTGGTGCCGGCTGATGATGCCGAGCGTTACGCGCATGATGGAACGGTGCCGCTGCTGCGCGATGCCGACGGGCGGCCGCTGAAGCGCAATTTCGTGCATGTCGACGACCTCGTCGCGGCAATCCTTGCGGCAATCGACAATCCGCGCGCCAAAGGCGAGCTTTTCAACATCTCGATGGATCGGCCCGTCGATTATGGCGAGGTCGCCGCACACCTTGCCCGCACGCGCGGGCTCGGCTCGGTCGATATCGCAAGCCAGTTTCACTCGAACTGGATGGACAACAGCAAGGCCAGATATCTCTTGGACTGGAAGCCGGTCTACGATCTGGAAAAGCTGATCAATTCGGCTTGGGACCACCAGCGTTCGAAGGAGGAGCCTCGGGTCGTCTGGTATCCAGGTTGATGACGCGGCGGGTGCAGAAGCGCTCGTCTTTTTCAATGGGAGGAAGCTATGAGGAAGGCATTATTGCTTACAGCTGCAGTTATGGCGCTGACGGCCGGACAGGCCTTGGCCGCCAAGAAGCAGCTGGTCATCGTCGTCAAAGGCCTCGACAACCCGTTCTTCGAGGCAATCAACCAGGGTTGTCAGAAGTGGAACAAGGAAAACGCATCGGCCGAATATGAATGCTTCTACACCGGCCCGGCATCGACCTCCGATGAGGCCGGTGAGGCGCAGATCGTCCAGGATATGCTGGGGAAGGCCGATACCGCGGCAATCGCCATCTCGCCGTCGAACGCCAAGCTGATCGCCCAGACGCTGAAGACCGCCAATCCGAGCGTTCCAGTGATGACGCTCGATGCCGATCTTGCTGCCGACGACGCGGCGCTGCGCAAGACCTATCTCGGCACCGACAACTATCTGATGGGCGCCAAGATCGGCGAATACATCAAGAAGGCCAAGCCGAAGGGCGGCAAGATCTGCACCATCGAAGGCAATCCCGGCGCCGACAACATTCTGCGCCGCGCCCAGGGCATGCGCGATACGCTGAGCGGCCAGAAGGGGCTGGCGGCACTGAAAGGTGAAGGCGGCTGGACGGAGGTTGCCGGCTGCCCGGTCTTTACCAATGACGACGGCGCCAAAGGCGTGCAGGCGATGACCGACATCCTTGCCGCCAACACCGACCTTGATGCCTTCGGCATCATGGGCGGCTGGCCGCTGTTCGGCGCCCCGCAGCCCTACCGCGACCTGTTCAAGCCGATGGCCGACAAGATCGCCAAGAACGAGTTCGTCATCGGCGCCGCCGACACGATCGGCGACGAAGTGGCGATCGCCAAGGAAGGCCTGGTCACCGCGCTGGTCGGCCAGCGGCCGTTCGAAATGGGCTACAAGGCGCCAACCGTGATGATGGACCTGGTCGCCGGCAAGAAGGTCGACGATCCGGTGTTCACCGGGCTGGACGAATGCACCAAGGATACCGTCGACACCTGCATTCAGAAGTGACCTCGGCATTCCATCAATGATGCGGCTCGGAGCGCCCACGCACGTGGGCGCTCCGATGATCATACGGCGCTCACCTGCGCACCGATCCAGTCCGAAAATGCCCGCATCGCCGTCGTGACCGGCCGCGACTGCAGGCGCGTCAGCCAGTAGCTGCCGAGCGATATGGCGGTAGCGAAAGGCTGGACGATCGCGCCTGAGGAAAGATGCCTTGTGAACATCGATGGCGGCGCGAGCGCGACGCCGAGCCCCTGAAGGGCCGCCTCCATCATGCCGACAGAGGAATCGAAGACGATGCCGGCATTGACCTGCGCCGCCGGGGGAACGCCTGCCGCCTGAAACCAGCTGCTCCACTCATCCGTCCGGTAACTGCGCAGCAGCACCGCCCCGGCAAGATCTTCAGGCGATTGCAGATGTTCCGCCAGCTTGGGGATGCAGAGCGGCGAGAGCGGCGCTTCGAACAGGCGCTGCGCCTCCGTTCCATGCCATGAACCGCTGCCGAAGCGGATGGCGAAATCCAGCCCTTCGGCGGCCGGATCGACCCGGTTGTTGTTGGTGGACATGCGGAGATCGATAAAGGGATGCCGGCGCCGGAAATCCGCAAGCCGCGGCAACAGCCAACCGACAGCAAATGTCCCGACTACGCCGAGGAACAGCAATTCGCGCACCTGCCCGGCTTCGATCCTGTCCAGCGTCGTCGCCATCTGGTCGAACGAAGCCGTCACTGTCGGCAGCAGCGCTTCGCCCTCGGCGGTGATTTTCAAGCCGCGGGGAAGACGCTGGAACAGCGCCACCCCCAATCGCGTCTCCAAGCCTTTGACCTGCTGGCTGACCGCCGCCTGAGTGACGCAGAGCTCGATCGCCGCACGGGTGAAGCTCAGATGCCGTGCGGAGGCTTCAAAGGCGCGCAGGCCGTTCAAGGGGAGGAATTGCCGAACCATGTGAGCCCTAGATTTTCTTGTGGCTGCTGCGAGATATCATCATTTGTGATTGCAAAATAGCGCCGTTAAACGTCGTCCCCATGCGCTTTTGCGCTTGTTTTTGCTGCCATGTCGATTGGAGGATGACGGTTATGAAAAGCATCGGGATGAGAATTTTATCGGCCTTTTTGCTCTCGGCCGGCGCCGCCACAAGTGTTTTTGCCGCCGACGAGACCAAATTGAAGGCGATCACGGATGCGGCGATCAAGCCGATCATGGACAAATACGCCATCCCCGGCGTTGCCGTCGCCATCACCGCCGACGGTCAGGACCACATCTTCAACTATGGCGTCGAATCCAAGGACACCGGCAGGCCGGTGGCGTCGACCACGCTCTTCGAACTCGGATCGATCAGCAAGACCTTCACGGTGACGCTAGCATCCTACGCGCAAGCGAGCGGACAACTCTCGCTGTCGGACAAGGCCGGCAAATTTCTGCCTGGAATGAAGGGCAAGCCGTTCGGCGATATCGCCTTGATGCATCTCGCCACCCACACGGCGGGCGGATTTCCGCTACAGCTTCCCGATGAGATCAAAACCGAAAAACAGCTGCTCGGCTATTTCAAAGCCTGGCAGCCCTCCTATGCGGCTGGAACGCAGAGAAGTTATGCCAACCCCAGCATCGGCATGCTCGGCTATATCGTCGCGAAAGCCATGCATGGGGATTTTGCGGCTTTGATGCAGGACAAGCTGTTTGCCGGGCTCGGCTTGAAACGCACTTATATCGATGTGCCGAAAGCGTGGCAGGCCGATTATGCTCAAGGCTATAAGCGCAGCGGCGAGCCCGCTCGGATGACACCGGCCGTTCTCTCATCCGAGGCCTATGGCGTCAAATCCACTGCGGGCGACATGATCCGCTTCGTCGGCGCCAATATGGGCCTAGTCAAGCTCGACGAAAAACTGCAGCAGGCGATCACCAACACCCATATCGGATATTTCACAGCAGGGGCGATGACCCAGGATCTCATCTGGGAGCAATATGCCTATCCCGTCGCGGTGAACGACTTGCTGGAGGGCAATTCGCCCGCGATGCTGAAGACCATGCCGGTTTCGGAACTGCGACCGCCGATGCAACCGCGCGACGATGTGTGGATCAACAAGACCGGCTCGACGAACGGCTTCGGTGCTTATGTCGCCTTCATCCCCAGGGAGCGGCTCGGCATCGTCATCCTGGCCAACAAGAACTATCCCAACGAGGATCGCATCGCCGCAGCCTATCAAATATTAACAGCGCTCTCGGCAGACTGATCGGAAAACAGGCCGAGCGCCCCGCCTCAGACGCAACTGCAACAGTTGAAATCGTGCACCCGGCTACCGACGATGGAGCCAGACCTTAGCCTGATGCGCCAGCCAGGGCCCTCGTGATATAAAATGGGTTGCCATCGACGGGGCCCACCCTTCCGCAAGTTTCCGATGTCGAATCCGGCGACACTACTTTAAGTAACACGAGTAAATAATTAAGATTAATAAGCGAGTATTTTCTAGAACATTTCTAATCAATTGCCACGCCTTAAAGGTGATGCTAATAAACACTCACCTTCTTAACGTCACAAGGCGCGATGCAATGAAAAGCGTATTGATTTCTGGCGGGGCTGGATTTATTGGCTCGCATTTGTGCGACCGGCTTTTACTTAGAACAGATGTCGAAAAACTGGTTGTTGTTGACAATCTCTGGACCGGACTTTTCGACAATATCGCCCACATCAGGGATCCCCGCTTCCACTTCGTGAAGTCGGACGTCGAGACGTTGCGCAGCTCAGAAAAATTCGATGAAATCTACCATCTTGCCTCCCCGGCATCGCCGCCATGGTATATGAAGGAGCCGAAGCGGACGATTTCCGCCAATCTTCTCGGGGCATTCCGGCTGCTGGAGCTTTTGAAGAAAGGTGGACGTTTCGGCTTCACCTCGACCTCCGAAGTTTATGGTGACCCGCTGGTGTCGCCGCAGCCGGAATCCTATAAGGGCCAGGTGGACTGCACCGGACCGCGCTCGTCCTACGACGAGAGCAAGCGCTGCACGGAATCGCTGCTTTTCGAAATGCAGCGCACCGAGGGGCTCGACCTCAAGGTCGTCCGTCCTTTCAACATTTATGGTCCGCGCACACGGTCCGATGACGGCCGCGCCGTCTCCAACTTCATCACCCAGGCGCTGGCGGGCCGGCCGATCACGGTATTCGGCGACGGCAAGCAGTCGCGCAGCTGGGGTTATGTCGATGACGTCGTCGACGGTTTCGCCCGCTATTTCTGGATCAATGAAACCGACTACAAGGGACCTCTGAACGTCGGCAATGATCGCGAGATTTCGGTGCTCGAAGTCGCGCAATATGTGTCCAAACTGGTCGGCGGCGTGCCGATTGTCTTCGAGCCGTCACCGCCGCAGGACCCGACCAACAGGCGGCCGGACCTGACCAACGCCAATTACGTCATGCCCGAGTGGTCGTGCAAGATCAGCTACGAGCAGGGCGTGGCCATGACGCTTGACTGGTTCAGGGACCAAATGAAAGCGCACGCTGCAGAATAACGAGCATATGCTGGTGGATTTTGGCTCGACCTATGATCTCAATAGGTCGAGCTACGCTACTTTAACGCTCCTGGCGCGGCCCCATCCGGCGAGATTGGCGAGGCACATTCGCCAAAAACCCACCCTCTCGTTCCAACTGCACCGGCCGATCCGGCAAAGCCGTTCACAATATTCGGCACCGACCATGACACTCCGATGGCTCACGCATTCAGTGATCTCGCTGATGCGCATGTGCGGGCGCTTGAGCGGTTTGTTGATGGACTTGACTCGGCGGCCATAAACCTTGGGACCGGACGTGACGTATCCCTGCCCCGCGGCGGGCGCATCGGCAGGCCCGGTAGGGCGTCTGAACCTGGCGGTCGGCTGTAGCAGCGTCGGTCGCTACGATTTACTCGTATTGTCATAGAGTGCTGAACGCAGTTTCGCCTGCATCCACTGGAGGTGCTGTTCGATCATATGCACGTGGAAACTCGGGTTATTGAGAGTATTCAACGTAAAGTCGGACAAATGCGGGGTAACGTTGAACGGCTGACCCCGCCATTCGGCAAGCGCCACAGGAAGATATTTATGTATTGCCTGGCGGTTCAGCCACGGACGGAAATGCCGTGCGTCCCACGGTTCGGCGCCGATCCGATGACCCATGTCACAAACGTGTACCGTCCCAATCACGATGCGAGCAGCGAGGGGTCGGCGTTCCGCCAGCACAGCTTCGGCTGCCTCAATGCCTTGGTCCAGATTGATCTCGAGCACGTCGATTTCATCAGTGAAACCTGTCGGATCCGGCGGAAGCCGCCAATCCTCACCCAACACTTCAGCGGCGCCGCGAAGGTAATGATATCCATTGCACTGTCGCTCTACCTTTTCATAGAGCCTGCGGAGGCCCGCCTTTTCCAACATTTGGAGGACGCGGGGGCCAGCCTTGACGAGGGGGTCGAGGACAGAACCGGCGCGGGTAGCGATGGTCCTTTGCAGACGCCTCTTCCACCCTTTTCTTCCGGTAAACCGATGGATCGCGAGCAGCCGCTGTATGTCGGGGTGCTTACGAGCCATCAAGGCATCGGAGCGTCCCTCTTGATACCTGCGCACCATCTTTCCGGTGAGTGTCGTCGTTTGATGTTCGAGATGATAACCCAATGCCTCGGGAGCAAAACGAATTGGAACTCCTTTTTTGATCAGGCGCAGACCAAATTCGAAGTCCTCTCGTGCACGGGCGAATTGAGGATCGAGCCCGCCCATTGCGTGAAATAGTTCTGCATTCAGCGAAAGGTTTCCTGTCAGCACATCGGTAAAGGCGAACTGATGTCCAGGGCGGGACACGCGTTCGAAGTGCCTCGTCCACCACGCGCGCGCGCTGAGGCGGAAGCGATCCTTTGCAATGTGCGGAAGTGGCGGGTACGGCCCCATCACGACGCCCCCAGGGTGGCGCTGATGTTCAACGGCATGCGCCCGAACGAAGTTTTCCCCGGGCTCGATGTCGTCATCAAGGAAGATCAATAAACGGCCGCTCGCGACCTGCGCCCCCGCATTGCGGGCGAGTGCCGGACCGACGCCCGGCAACGACAGGGTCCGAAGCGGAACGCGGGTGCGAAGCGACGAGAGCATTGTCGACGTGTCGTCCTCACACCCGTCCGCCACAACCAGGACTTCGAACGCTGGGGTCCCATCTCGCTGAGCGTCGAGCCTGCTTAAAATCGATCTCAGCATAGCAGCACGATTATGCGTTGGTATGATAACGCTGATGTCAACCACGCTTATGCCCTGCCTCCCCTGCTCGCGCCCTCGCCCGCGCCCTCAGATATCGAACCGGGCCGCTCACAGCACCTCTGACCTGCGTTAAGGCGTCGTTGTAAGGCAGGCTGAATTGGTGTGTCCGTCGAGGTTGAAACAATCGCCGAAGAAGCCTGCTGTACGAACGAAACATACGAGGGATCGCACGCGGGTTTCCCTCGAACAGGAGGGCCTTCGTCAAGATGGCGAACGATGCAACCTCGTAGCCATACATCTGCTGCTGCAGTTCCTTGCTTGAGCGACGATGGCGGTGCCAGTTCAGAGCCTCGGGATCGTAGATGATCCGATATCCGGCTTCGAGCACACGCCGGAACATATCTGTGTCGCCACCAGCCAGACTGAGCGTTCCAGCGTCGAGAGCCTCGTCAAACCACCCCACCGCGTCAACGATCGTTCGGCGCAATGCCATGTTGACACCGGCACCCGCATGCCATCCGGTGAATGGGTCCAGGTTATAGGCATCATAAACCTGACGCCTGAAACCACGGCAAAAACCGCCAAAATGCTGAAAGGCGATCTGCGAGTCCGTTTCCAGCTCTGCCGCCATGGTAAGACCGGTTACGGCCAGCACGAGGGGGTCCTCGAAATTGCGAAGCAAGGTTCTAAGCCATAGCGGGTCCGGAACCGCGTCGTCGTCGATGAAGGCGACGACGTCTGCTTCTGTGTTGCGTAGGGCAGTATTGCGCGCGACGTCAAGACCAGGACGCGGTTCGCGCAGATATCTCACAGTGTCGAAGCGCCCGACTAAATCTCGCGTGGCCTCGTTCGATGGGGCATTGTCGACGACCAGAATATCGGCCTTATCGGGCATAGCCAAAAGCCCGGTGAGGCACCGCTCCAGATCCTCGGTACGATCGCGCGTGCAGATCACCACGGACGCTTTCGGCAGCTGACTTGGAGTCGGCGACGGATCAGGGAGGGCCAGCCGATGCCTCAGCCAAGCTTCGAAGACCGACGAACTGGCCGCAGACAGAATCCGGTCCTTAATTGGCATCTTGCCGCCATCGCTGTCGAAAGCGATCACAGCCTGGCCGCACGGACGACCGGCCACCCGGATCAGCACAAGTGCACCCTGATAGTCATCGGTCGGTTCAAAATCTGGCGGAAGGTCAAGAATGTCGATGTCTCGAACCGCAAGGCGCATCAGGAGTTCCGATCCAAGCTGTGCTGACCCAATAAGCCGTGGTCCGGCGAGGTCGCGGTGGGGCGCGACTGCACCTGCTGCCACTGTGTCGGAGGATTCAGCATACCCTTTCTTGGGCCGGGGCCGGTCACGGCGAGAGGATAGACTTCGGCGTGATAATCGTAAACTTGCTGCCAGTCCGCCGAAAAAAGGCCCACCGTAACGCGATAGTCGCCCGGCGCCAGGTCGACACGATTGAGCGTTGTTTCGATGCGCACCGTGTCCGTGTCTACGACAGGGGCGAATTCGGCCAACTTGCTGTCGGTCTCGAAGCAGCACGTATCGTCCGCCGCGTAGATGCCGATGACGATAACCGCGTTGCGATCTCTGGTAGCGCCAACATAGGTCAGTGAAATCGACAGCCGGTCGCCCACAACGATGGTACTTGTCGGCGTGCTTTGCTCGTTCAGCAACACGACGGCTGTGATCTGGAGTTCGCCATTGCCGAACCGGCTGACCTGCGGCACAAGTTCGACGGGCAGTTTCGTCACGGCGAACGGTTCGTGCTGGACGCTCGCGACCTTCGCCTCGACAGCCGAGGTATAAAGCGGGAGCATTTCGTCGATTGGTCCGTAGCCCACGACGCGTCCGCCTCTCAGGAACAGCACGTGATCACAGATTTCCCTTACCTGCGAGACGTCGTGAGACACGAAGAAGATAGTGGCGCCGCCGTTCAGTATCTCCTTCACTCTTGCAATGCACTTCTGCTGGAAGGCTTGGTCGCCGACGGCGAGGGCCTCATCGATAAGCAAGATATCCGGGCGCACATGGACTGCCACGGCGAATGCCAGGCGCATGCGCATCCCGGTGCTATAACTGCGAACCGGGTTCTCAACGGCCGCCTCCAGTTCGGCGAAGGCTACGATCTCGTCAAACCGCTCAGCAACCTCGGTCCGCCGCATTCCCGCGATAACACCCAGCAGGAAGATGTTCTCGCGCCCCGTCAAATCGTCGGTCAGGCCCGCCCCGATGTCGAGCAAGGCACCAATTCGACCCCTCACCTTGATCTGCCCTTCGTCGGGACGACCAACGCCGCCGATCAGACGCAGCAAAGTCGACTTCCCGGCACCGTTTAGTCCGACCACGCCGACAGCTTGCCCAGGCGCGACCGCAAAGCTGATGTGGCGCAGGCCCCAAAAACTTTTCGACTGTACCACGGACCGTCCGGACAAAAGGTAACCCTTCAAGGTGGTGGAACGTGCACCCCCTTGCGGACGGTAGCGCTTGCCGACGTCGTGGACGGTGATGGCGCCTTGTCTCATAGTTCATCCACAAGGCGTGCGCTGCCACGCTCGACCAGACAAATGCCGGCAATGAGCATCGGCAAAGAAACCAGCGCAGTCTTCCAATAGATATCAACGGGAGGCCAAGCGTGTTCGACGAAAATGGCGCGGTAACCCTCGAGAATCCAGGCCATCGGGTTCCAGGTGTGAATTAACGCCATCGGTTCACTGGCCTTAAGTGGGCTGTAGAACACGGGTGTCAGGTAAAAACCCAGCATCAAAATTACGCCTACCAAATGTTGAGTATCCCGGAAGTGGACATGCGCAACCGCAACAAGATAGGACAGGCCCATCATAAACAGCGCTTGCGCAAGGAAGACGAGTGGAAGTGCGACGACGCTCAAAGTCGGGGCCCCGGTCTCCATAAACGAGATGATGAAGAGGAGTGGCAGAGCGAGTAGAAGGTGCACTGCCTGTGTGATGACTGCGACAACAGGAAGTATCCCGATCGGAAAGCCCGGCCGGCGCACCAGTTCGCTGCTGCCGGTTATGGAGGTCGTCGCTGCGGGCACCGCAGTGCTGAGCCAACCCCAGGCCAACACGCCGGAAAAGACGAAAGTGGTGTAATGGGGAATATCTAGCGGCAGGACCTTGCGAAAGAGCAGCGAAAAAACCAGCAACTGGCTCAATGGCCGCATCAAGGACCAGCCGAGGCCAATTGCGGACCGTTGATATCTCATCTTCAGATCGCGTGTCAGAAGTTCCAACAGCAAATCGTTCCATTGCAGACAGATGTGGATCAAGGGCTTCCACTGATCACGACGCCAGTATTGGTCCCGTCGCTTCGCGCGATCAAGCGCATCATCCTTGAGATGTTCAGGCATTTAGGCTCACTCTTGCCACCGGTTAAATACACCTTGCCTCAAAGTAGTAAAGATCATCATACTCGCGAACTGACAGGGTACACTAGCGTGATCGTTATCGTAGGAAGCAACAATTATGCCGATGGTTTCCATCATTACACCGGCGCATGAAGCGGAAACAACGATTTCTTCGACTTTGGAAAGCCTGATAGCGCAAAGTCATGCCAACTGGGAATGCTTCATCATTGACGATGGCTCAACCGATCAGACCGCTGAGATCGCGGACCGTTTCGCGGCTGGGGATACGCGCTTCCATGTGCTGCGGCAGGAGCAGAGCGGCGTTTCAGCTGCTCGCAATGCGGGACTGGCACAAGCGAAAGGCGACTGGGTCGTCTTTCTCGACTCCGACGACGCGCTGGCACCCTTCCATCTCGAAACCATGCTGAACCACACACGAACTTTGCCGCAGGCCGACATTCTGCATTGCGGTTGGCGCCGTCTGAAAAATGGCGCTCCCTGGTGGCAGTCTCACCCCGCAGTAAAAATGGACAATCCGTTTGCCGAAGCAGCGCGCTATTGCCCTTTCGCGATCCACGCCGCCTTGCTTCGCCGGTCCCGGCTTGCAGAAATCGGCGGCTTCGATCCAGAGATGACGATGTGCGAGGACTGGGACCTGTGGCAGCGCCTCGCTCGAGCTGGCGCCGAATTTGCGCCGGTCGAAGGCCTGATGGCTGACGTTGGCGTAGAGGCCGGTTCGCTGTCGTCAAACAGGCTTAAGCATCTCGATTTTGGTCTTAAAGTGATCCGGCGCGGCCACCATTCCGATCCGCGCATAGCCTATCCGGTGCCGGCGCTCGCCCAGGGAATCACAAAAGCTGGGCTGGGAATGGCGTGCTGGTATCTTGCGATCTGGCTTGTCGGCGCCTCAATAGGTCAGGGCGACAATCCTGGCGAACTGCTTGAGCGGGTGGCAGAGCCTATCCCGCCTGACGCCGACGCCTACACGCTCTGCGCAATAATGATAGACGGGATTGTGGTCGGCGCCTTCCCCGACGAGCCGATTTGGCCCGGACTTTGGTCGAAGATCCAGGGCAAGCTTCCGGACCTAGAGGCTTGGCTCAATCGGCATGCTCCCCAAGAAGCTTTTGGCTCCCTGTTAATCCGTGCACTGGAGCGAAAGGTCGCTGACCAGCTGCCGGCCAACCTGCCCGCCACGATCGGAACAACAAGGATACAGCCAATTGATTTGGATCGACCTATCGTCGACCTTATCTTGCCCGGCATTGAGCGGTTGCGCTGTTGCATCTGGCGAGGTTCGACGCTGTTGGGGCAACTGGAGTTTGTTGTCTTCGGAGCAATCGAAGCGGATGCTATACGAAGCCGACTCAGGACGGTGTTCGGCCCGGAGGTCGACGATCTGACGCACCTGTTGTCAGAAGATGGCTTTGTCAATCTTGCTGATGAGGAGGACCGGCGCGCCGCCTCCGCCAGCATGGCAGCGCGAAGCAACAGCGGAGCAGCTCAAAAGACGCTGAAGCTCATGGCGAAAATATCATATTGGACCGGAGCTAAGGCCGTAACGGGTTGGTGGAACAGGAAGGAGCCGACACCAACACCTGTCGACTCGATATCAGGCACGGCGCATGCCGGGCGCGCCGAATTCGATCGAATCGTTGAAGAGGAAATCCAGCGGGCGGTTGCAGCCTCAACGCAGATCTCCAGGGAGACGCCGTCGAAAAAAACCGGCCCAGTGGGCGATGAGGTGCCGAGATACGATACGGAGGCGTACTGGGAGGAGCTGTTTTCCCAAGTCGACCCTTGGGATTACCGAAACAACTATGAGACTGTGAAATATCTTCAAACACTCTCGGTGTTGGACGATCGACGCTTTTCAAACGGCCTTGAGCTGGCCTGCGCGGAAGGAACCTTTACACGGATGTTGGCCTCCCGCGTCGACAACCTGCTGGCGACCGACATTTCGGCGTCGGCAGTCGCTCGAGCGGCCTCGCTTCAGGACCATGATTCCGCGGTAGCCTATCGGCAGTTGGATCTTTTGAGTGACGAGCTGGAAGGGCCTTACGATCTCATCGTCTGCAGTGAAGTTCTGTACTATTTCGAGAACAGAGAAAAACTCCGGCAGATAGTCGATAAGATTGCGGGCAGTCTTCGCACCGGTGGTTGGTTCGTTACTGCCCACGCCAACCTTCTGATTGATATGCCGCATGAGACAGGATTCGGGTGGCCGCATGAATTCGGTGCGGTCGGCATAGGCGAGATGTTTGACCAGCATCCGGATTTAACTCTCTCGGTCGAAGCCAAAAGTCCGCTCTATAGAATCCAAAGGTTCGAGAAGGTGGAACACGGGGGTTTCCTTGAGCCGACACGCGTGGAAGTAAACACAGCGCAGCCTTTGCCTCTTCAGGTCGCCAGCCAGGTACGCTGGAGAGGGGGACAAGTTGTGGAAGCCGCCGCCGACTGGAACGATGTCCCGATCCTGATGTATCATCAGGTTTCGGACGACGGTGCTGAACAGCTGGCTCGATACCGCCAGTCTCCAGAGGCTTTCGAAACTCAACTGGCATTCCTGCGCGACGCCGGATGGCGCGGGATGACTTTGGACCGGCTGCTTGCTTGTTTCGACGAAGGTGCCAAACCCCCAGAAAAGACATTAGTCCTGACCTTCGACGACGCTACGCGCGATTTCATGACGCATGCCCTCCCACTGCTACATCGATACGGCTTCCCATCCTCACTCTTTGTCCCAACCGGGAGGGTCGGCGGCTCTGCAATATGGGATTCGGCCTATGGATCGCCGGCTCCACTGCTAACGTGGGAGGAACTTGCGGCAGTCGCAAACAGCGACGTGACGCTGGGTGCCCACGGTGTCCGGCACGTGCGCCTCTCTGCCCTGGCACCGGAGAGCCTGTTGCGAGAGCTTGCTGGCTCCAAAGCTATGCTTGAAAAACGCCTGGGTCGAGAAGTGCTGGCGGTCGCATATCCGTACGGCGACTTCGACCCCGCTATCCGGGACATAGCCGAACAATGCGGTTACCGGATTGGGTTAAGCTGCGTCGGTGGCACGGTGCGGGCGGATGCCGATAAACTCGCATTGAAAAGACAGGAGGTTTTTCGCGGGATCACCCAGTCAGAGTTCGCAAATCTGCTAGTTGGCTGAGGCAAGAATGGGGTAGTCCACCGTCCAACCCGCATCGTACTTTGTTCCCAGAGCAAAGCGATGATTGGGATTTGGAGAGAAATTAGGTTCCTGCTTCAGCCATGATCGAGCCTTTTTTTTGAGGTTCGCCATTGCCTTTGCTCTCGCGTCGACCACAAGCATCTCGGCGGCAATGGGCTTGTCATATCGCGACATGGTAGCCACAAGTCCGATGAGCGCGCGGTATTGGCCTTGTTCAACCGCCCTCTGGGCGAGCCACCGGCCACAGCGGCTTAAGCCTGCCCGGATAGCAAGAACCTTTTCCGGGTGCCTCTTTAGCATTTCATCCGCGACCAAAATCCAGGACCGAAGCATTCGCGTCAAATTTGCTGACATGTTGTCGGGGGTTTGGCGATAACCGACAAGATAATCTGGAACCACTGCAAAATGCGAGAGTTCAGCGGCCAGGCAGTAGAAGAGATAATCTTCACATCCCTGCGCCTTGCGCTGTTGGAGCGAGGAGTCAAATCCTCCTGTCGCGTCGAGGACAGTCCGCCGTACGAGTGGCGAGCTTCCATTTCCAATGAAGTTTTGAGCAAGTACTTCGTCGAGCGCATCTCCCTCGACGGAAACCTCATTGCTCCGGTAAATAACGTAATTATTGTGATCTATCATAGCGTACCAAGTGTAGACCAGTCCGACTTGTGGGCCTCCTGACTCCAATGCCGCCAACTGTCGCTCAATTTTATCGGGTGACCAGAGGTCATCAGCATCTAGGAATGCCACCAGGTCGGCGGAGGTAGAGCGCCAACCCGCATTTCGAGCAGCAGCGACGCCTGAATTCCTTTGCTTCAATACTCGCACGCGCGGATCGATTTCAATGATTTCATGCGCAATAGCCAGGGTATCGTCCTTAGAACCGTCGTCCACCACGACGATATCGAGCGCGCGATGCGTTTGATTGCGAACGCTGCTGATTGTTTCAGCCAGAGTTCCTTCCGCGTTGTAGGCCGGGATTACAACAGCAACAGTTACTTCACTTCCTGCCGATTTCTTCAAGCTCTCAACTCCGAAGTCCACGCGATCGCAAAGAGGTTACACCAGGATGGACGTTTGAGTTTCCATAAATGGAGTAATGGTTATACGACAAAGATATTTCTAGCCAGCAGCTGTTGGTAGTCGATAGATTGCCGCTACAAAAGCGACGCGGCCGCCAAAAAGACGGTTACCATCTACCTGTGAGGAAGCTGATCTGTATCCATCCCGCCTCGCCGAGACGCCGGCCGGGGCAACGGTACTCCGTTCCGCATCGCTCAGGCCTCGCATCTGCGGTGGATTAAACGGTATACCCAGTCGCGCGATCGGCGTTCTCGCCGGCTGAGGCCGCCCGAAATGCGATCCACAGACCTCTCGACATCATCAAGTTGATACAGGAGGTCGGTTGCGGATCCGGCGCTGCTGGCTTACCGCGTGCACAAAGGCAAAGTCGCCGCCTGCTCTTAGAAATGATGGATGGTTGAGAATGCTCGTCGGGGTGAGCTTGCCATTTGGCGACCCTTGAAGGATACTATGCTCGGAGAACACAATTAAAGTAATTGTATAATTACCCCAATAAAAATCTTAGACAAGATCGAATTTAGCTGCAATCATACCTACGCACTGTGCAAGCATTTCTACCGGAGGACCCGCCACCCACCCCGGCGGGTTCTCTGCTTTGCTTCCCGGACGCTTGCCGCAAATGCGATTGCTGTTGCCTTTGTATCGGCATAGAAAATATTGCTTTGAATAATGATATCGCCCGGCAGAGATCTGCCTGATGAGACAAACTCACATTCTTCTAACTGAAGACTGGAGGCCCGCCGCCAGCGCAGGCGATATCGGCAGCTATATTTCAACGGCGATCCCGACGCCTACCTATGCATCGACGTAATTTTACCAACAACCGATGTCACACAGTCGATATCGACACATATTATCCACTAATAAACCGCAATAACCGCAATACAATACATAGCGCGATTATATACGCATAAAATTTAAGTCATCCTTTAATTGATATTTAAATACAACCTCCATCTGAAACTTATTATTTAACCTTTTGATAAAAATTTTCTTGATCACTCTGATTATCGGCCGCAGGTTATTCTGTCTCTAATTACTGCCGTCCTCGGGTTCCAGTGTTTATCAGGGGGCAAAAAGTCAGCTGAAGCCGCTTCCCACCTCGGGTTTCAGCCGCCCCGCTAACTTCGCGGCTACACCGAATGAGGATCACACTTGATGGCTCGGCAGTCACGGAGATAACCGCGCGCCGGAGCGTTGCCGGTGCCACCGATGACGGTCCCGTGACGGCAGTGGAGATATATGATGGTGCAACCTGTCGCCAGATCAGATGGTTAGACCGCAAACACAGCGCAATTCCGCCGGCAGCAGTGGGTCTGTCCGTCTCAACCGCAGCGCATGGGTTCCGGCATGTCCGGCCGAGATACCGACGCCAAGCCGCGGCGTCAGCCTCGTTCGCGATCTTCCGACACGAAGCGACCGGCCTTCTTCGAGCCCGTCCCGTTCAACACGCCGAAGGCGTCTTATGGTGCGCCACACCTGTGTCGAAATGGTCGCACCTCGACAGGGAATTAACCCTTCATAAAGCATTTGCTTGCTCAACTTATAATTTGTGTCATGGTCACTGTAAGTAGTGAGGGAGCCGACCTGATGAGTGATATAGCATCGCATATTCCGGAATTTGGTTACGATGAACGCGTGATGATTTGCCGGAAGCAGATCGAGAAGGCGGTTTATCAGTTCATTGCAAATACGAAGGTCGAAGGGTGCGATCCGGCGGAAGTCGCAATGGCCATCGCAGACATTGCCGACGATTACATTTTACTCCTGGCCCAGAAGCGCAATTTGACCCACTGAGATCAGTTATCGGCCGTCGATCGGCCGATCGCGCAGAAGCCATGTGAACGCGAAGTCGCGCCGCTTCCCTTCCCGGAAGCAACGTCGAGGAGACCGTAACTCTTCGCTTGTAGCCGAACAGCGGATCGTCTCCGGCAGATCCTGAGCAACGCTTCGACCATCCGCAGCCCCAACAACCCGAACCTCTCCAAGCAGCAGTTGAGATGGATTTGCCCAGGCGTGAGCTTGAGCCCGTTATCTCCCGCGAAGGGATCGAATGGTTCCGCGAGCGCCATCTCCATAACCGCACAAACATAACCGCGAAAATCGATGTTGATTTTCGCGGTTATGCGCAAGTTTGAAGGCGTGACGTATCGCGCCGAGCGACGCGCGATATGTCCTTTGTCTAATGCATATCACCCGGAACGCTGGACACTTCCGGGCGACAGGCATTAGAGCGGTTCAACTGTTATGGAAGCGCAGAACCGCTCCAGTCGTTTGTTTTAGTGACAGCTCACACTCACTTGCGGAACCGGCGAGCTCAATTCGGCCAGTTCCCTGGTGAAGCCTTCCCCCACCTCCTGCTTCACCGCCTCGAGCGCCAGATCGAGGCAATTCGTCGCGAATTGCAGCTTGACATCGTCAGCGACCTGTCGCGCGTAGGCAATCATCCGTGCCAGCGCGATGAGTTCGTTCAGACCATCTTCCGCCCCTTGGTCTGTCTTTGCCTTGGCAATTGATGTCACGCCCATGAGCATTTCTCCAACGAATTGAAGCAATGATACGCGCGCAGAGGTGTTTGAGCCCGTGAAAAAAGCGTGACACAACCCTCGGTGAGAATAGCTTCTTTCGATTTACAATGCAGAACGCGTACGGAACGCGGGTGCATGCAGCTTCCAGGGCAGATCGGCGTTCGAGCGGATGTCACGAGCGTCCTGCACGGCTTTCAGCAATTCCAGGGCATCGATGCGTTTTTGATCGACAGAATTCGAAAGAAGCGTCGCCAGCAGCTGCGGACGGTCCGGCTCGGCTATACCGGCGCATTGCTCGACGATCGCCCGCCACGTCCTCTTCTTGAAAAAGATCGCGTTTGCCGCATCTTCGAGCCACTCGCGCAGGCCAGCTGCGAGCAGTCCGCTATCTGCCATCGCATCGAGCGTGGCGGTGACATTGACGAGCGGTATAGTCAGCGGCTTGCTGCCGAGCGCGCTCGGCGCGTGCATGAGTGCGACGGCGGCATCGTCCACCAGCCGACCGGTGCGATAGTCTTCGAAAATGCGGCCGATCCCAATCATCCCGAACGGATGACATTCCGCAGCCCGCAAGGCGCCCATGCTTGCTGCCCCGAGAACGGCCACGCCAAGCGAGAGAGCATGGAGAATTTCCTTGTGCCAGACCGGTGCGGCATATTCGAAGCCGCCGTCGATCAGGCCGATGACGTTGGCGCCCTGTTCCACCTGAGCCAGGACATCGCCTTGCATGGCGGGCGGCAGGACGCGGACCGCCTCGCCGGCGAGCGATGCCGCATCGTGAAGACTGGGACCTGCGAAAATGATCTTCAAAACCCGATCGCCTTGGCCAGAGCCCTTGTTCCAAATCGCCGGGCGCGCTCCCCCTCCGGATTTTCGAGCTCAGGGATAACAATCTTGACAACGCTGAAGGGAAGCGTGTCGTCGCTGAGGCGGACTAGGATGACCGAAGCGATCCCTCGGTTGCGCAGAGCGTCAAGCACTTGTTGCAGCAGCTCCGGCAGATTCCGTGCCCGATAGCCTGCCGCGCCGTCATGGCGGAGGCCGGCAGGCGGTGCGGCAACCGCATCGAAGGCCCGTCGCATCAGCGACGGAAGGGATCTTAAGAAAGTGGCAGGAGAAATATCGTCCCTGGCGCCGCTGATATAGGTCAGCCGGGATTGCACGGCTTCCGTCACCGCCCGAATGGCCGCCCGCACGGGAGACGGGTGCGCCCCGGTGCCGCCGGTCACCTCGACGAGCCGAATGTCCCTGTCAGCGTGACCATGCCTGGAGCCTGGAATTAGCTCCCTAGGACCGAGCATCGCGGTGAAACAGGGGATCGCGATGTCGCTGGTGATATCGAACAGCCGGAGCGCCAATCCCGATGCTTCGATCTTGTCGACCAGCCCGTTAAGGGCACCATCCTCAAAGCCGCGGGGATCGACGCAGCCGGCATAGAGATTGCCTTCCCCACCCACCTGCCACAGCACCTGAGCGTCACGCTCGATGCGCTCCAGGACGCCATGAAAAATTGCCTCCTCGACACTGTTTCCCGAAGCCAGGCCATCCGACGACATCCAGTATCGCGCATCCCGCGTCCGGTCGAGCACCACCGCTTCGAAGGGAATGTGGATTTCGTCGCCGCTGAGGATATTGATACCAGCAACCCATTCGGTTTCGTCATCCGGCCCGAGATCGGGTTTATGGACGGCGGTCAGGCAGCTCAACCTGTCGACTTGGTAGCCCATCGCCTGCAGGCGGGAACAGGAACCGTGGACGCGCTTGACGAAGGGTTCGCCGGCAACAGCCCGTTCGAGGGCCTCCATGACAGTGGATACCTTGGCGTCCAGATCGGTCAGGCCCTTTCCTTGAGCAATCACGATCGACCGCGAATTCGGGGCATAGGCGCACCAGACGGGAATTCCGATGTCATCCAAGCCGGTATGTCGCGCAACCCTGGTAATGCCGAACCTAGCCAAAAAGGGTTCGACGCGGGAAAGAGTCTCTCCCGGCGATATGATCCTGTCGGAATAGTGGGCCGGATGTAGGGCTGAATTCATAGCGCCCCGGCATAGATATGGGCCGTCATCAACAGCCCCATGACCGGACGGCTGAGCAGTCACCATTCGTCTCGATCAACCGCAGATCGCCGAATGTTTGCAGGCGATGCACCATCCGTCCTCAGCCGTTTACAACCGGATCCTGCAAATCACCGTCGATCTCCGACAAGCCGGCGACGGCCAGACTTTTGGCCAATGCCACCAGTTTTTGCCTGATATTTGGATCCTCGATAGCGATGAACGCCTTGTTGAGCGCCAGCCCCTCCTTCGAGGACAAAAACTTGTTCAATTCGCTCGTCTCGCCTTCGATCGGTCCGGAGCCACCGTTCTCGAAGAAAAAGCCGATAGGCACGCGAAGAATCTCGGATATGCGCTGAAGGCGGCTGGCGCCTATCCGGTTCGTTCCTTTTTCGTATTTCTGGATCTGCTGGAAGGTAATGCCCAGAAGTTCGGCCAGACCATGCTGGGTCATCCCGAGCGTCTTTCGCCGCACCCTGACGCGGTTGCCAACATAGACGTCGATCGAATTCGGGGATTTAGCCTTCATGTGAATAAGTCTCCCACTTTATCAGCATGCCAGCCGTATAATGGAGAGTTTAAGCAAAAATGCAACTAAAAGTAAATATTTCGTAACGATTTTTTTCAGCGCTGCTCACAGTATAAACAACCTGCGCTCGCGCACTGCTGTTCGAAATGACGGCCGCTTAGAAACCGCCCCTAAAGAGGCTTTTGAGCCACGGCGATCATCGACTTAGCCAAGACGGGAATTCTTCCGACATAACGAAAACGGACGTTATCGAAGCCGGCATCCAGCAGCAGCATGCCCAAGGTGTCTTTCGACCAGAACTTGATATGCCCATGATCCTTCAGCGGCATGAGGTGATCATCCATTTTCCCATCGTGGCGAGTGCAAGGTTCTTCAGATAACCGTGATAGGGCGTCGACATCACGGCGACGCCGCCCGGCTTGACAAGATCGTACACCGTCGAGGCGAATGCCCTCGGATCGTAGACATGCTCGACAACCTCCAGGCTGATGACGGCGTTGAACGTGCCGTACTCCCGGGAAAGATCGTCATAGGCCGAGCCGACATTCAGCGGCAGTTCGGGATAGTTGATATTGGCCTTGGCAATACCATCGCTGGAAGGATCAACGCCAACGACATAATAACCCCTCTCCGCAAGAGCAGCGGCCGCGCCGCCCGTACCACATCCCAAATCAAAGACGTCGTTTTTCGCAGAACCGTCGAAATGGCTCTCCAGCGCGTCAAGCACGGCTGGCAAGATGTAGGAATGCGCGGTTGTCGGCTTGGCATGAACATAGGTAGTTGCGTCTAATTCGACGGACATGTCCCCCTCCGCAATTGCGCGGCAGACACTATCGAAGAATACGTCCAAAATTTGATGAGATCCACCAAACAGCAAGGATATAAAAAGATATAATCCGGAGTTTTATAATTAAAAACAAAATCTATGCGCGAAATATTAAAAATTTGACGAACAAAATACACAAGAGAATACAGAATCTCGGAAAAATACTTTAAATAATTCAATGGATTCATTGAATTCAAGACAACGATCAAAAGCAATATCTCGAAGTTACGAAAGCACCAGACCAGCGGCGACTGCTTTTCATAGAGCCGCACGAGCTGTTCCCGATTGGATGGTGCTGCGTCTTCACCGAATTTGCCGCGCCCATCCTGATGGCGAGGGCATAAAGGCGCCCAATTGCCGACACGAAGCCAAAGATATTTAACGGATAAATGTATACTGCTGGATTTAGACAGCCCGATCGAAATCCTTCTCGGACCGGAGAAGACAAGCTTGCCCGATAATTCGTCGTCCGCAAATGCGAAACAGCCATTGGGAAAACCGACGATTCCCGTGGTCTTCTGGTTGCTGCTGACGATCTCCCTGTCGCTGGTCATGGGAACGGTGCTTCTTTCCAACGACATGAAACACTTGAAGACGGTGGGCCATTATTTTGGCTTCGATCTCTTTCCCCCTGTCATTAGGCCGCCCTCCCCCAAAGCCTTTCCCCGTCCGACGCCGCCCGCCGCCTTTACGCTTCCGTTGCATCTTATCGACCCGCCGGTGGCGCAGACCGTGTCGACCTTTCTACGCACGTGGCGAATATCCGGGCCCGCAATGTGTGCAGCTCTGCGCGATGCCGGTATCGAAACCAGCGATTGGGCGGCGGCGAGCTTCAACGCCGATACGTTCGAATGCTTTTTCGAACATGGCGTCAAGCGGGAAAAGGATCAGCTTCCGAGTTCCATCTTCGTCATCGTTCGCGGCGACGCCGCCGGCGTGATCAGCAATATGCGGGTGAAAATCATCAATCCCGAGACGGAGCAAAACGGCCAGCTCGATCCCGCCATCCTGCGAATCTTCGAAACCATGTTGCGGCAACCGCAATGGCTGGATTTTCACGAGACGTTGAACGCAATCAAGAATCTGAAAGACATCAAGGAAGACGGTTTCGGAGCCAGCATCAACTTCGCCCGTGAGGTGCTCAATCCCGGGCGCTATAATTTCACGCTGTCGCTGGATGCGACCTCCGGGCCCCAGAAAAGAACAAGAAGCTATTTTTCCGACAGAACATGGCTTCCATCGCCCGAACCGACGGTCGAGCCCAACGTGCCACCGGCACAGCTATCCACCCCTGCCGATGCCGAGGCACCCGCAAGAAATGCGGACCATCCGCGTTAGGATCTCCGGAGATTATGCGTTGGTTTGTCACGCCATATAACTTGCATCGTCGTGATGCCTGGCCAGTATCCTGTAAAGCTCTTTCAAACTTTCCGCGCTCGGCCGTTCAGTGCCGTCTCCGCCCGCCGGGCGCCAGAGACGCTCGACATTGAGGTCCTGCGTGACCTGGGCAAGCTCATCGCTCAGAGAGCGAATAGCTGCCGCCGATCGACGCAACCGCGAGGATGTTCTGATCAGTGCTGCAAACAGGATGAGAATGATGCCGACGACACCGAGGACAAGGGCTGTGAACTGCCGGCCGTCGAGAAGGAATAGGTCGTTTCGGACGGTCGCCATAAAAAAAGCGGCATTTTGAAATGCCATATGAAAACAGCTCATCAGATAGCTAAACCAATATTCCATCGCGGGCGCCCTCCAGAACGGTTTATATCTTGGAGCAAGCTGGAAAGTCTAGCAGATACCGACAATATCCCCTAGTTCGACAGTATATTTGAGGTTGCATTACTCTACTGAATTGAAACACAGACCCGCGATGGATCGTTGCCGGCGAGCCTGGCCCGTTAAATTCCGCCGCGGACATGAAAAAAGCCAACAGTGAGAGATAGAATGAATAGAAGACGTTTCCTCGCCTCGATTCCGCTTGCTCTGTTGTATGCCAATGCGGGCGACGTCCTCGCACAGGTGCCTCCGGCGAAAGGGTTGCGCGCCGTTGCCGACAGCAAGGCGTTCCGATTCGGATCGGCAATCGACCTGCAGGACATAAACGACCCAATCGCTTCCGGGATCTACACCGACAACGTCAATTCGATAACGCCCCGAAACGAGCTGAAATGGAATGCGACGGAAAAGAGACCGGGTGTATTCAGCTTCAAGAATGCCGACCTTATGGTTGCATTTGCACGCAAAAACAACATGAGGGTTTATGGCCATACGTTGATCTGGTATCGCGTCCCGGAGTGGGTGTCTGAGATCACCGACGCAAAAACGATTCAGGCGACGATGAACCGTCATATAAAACAGGTTGTCACTCGCTATAAGAACTCGATCGACGCTTGGGATGTGGTGAACGAGCCGTTGGAATATGATGCGCCGGATCTGCGAAATTGTGTTTTCCGACGCCTTCTTGGCGACGACTATATCCGTATGAGCTTCGACATGGCACATCAGGCCAATCCCGGCGCGACGCTTGTGCTCAACGAAACGCATCTGGAGAAAAAATCCGACGTGTTCGAACTGAAGCGCGCCCGCATCCTGAAAATCGTCGAGGACCTCGTCGCCCGGAAAACGCCGATCGGCGCGGTCGGGCTGCAGGCGCATTTCCGGCCCGGCCTCGACCGAATCGATCCGGAAGGAATGGGGCGCTTCTGCGCCGCGCTGAAGGACATGGGGGTCGGCGTTTTCATCACCGAACTCGATGCGTCCTGCCACTTCCTCAACCGCGACAAAGGCTTCACGCCGGCGTCATACGGCGGTATTTTCAGTGACGTGATCACCGTGGCGGCCGAGCGTGGCGACTTGAAAGGCGTGACGGTATGGGGCATGTCGGAAAAATACGCCGAGCCCGACGAGAAGGCGGCCGGTCCCGACGCGGCTTGCACCAAGCGCGTTAATCTTTACGACGAAAACAACACGCCGAGAAGTGCAGTTGATGGCATCCGACGGGCAATAGAGGCGATGTGATGCGCAAGACAACGGAGACATCGACAGATTCATGAGAAAAGCCGTTATTTACGTGGAAAAATTTTTGCCTGCCAGCCAGGCATTTGTTCTCAATCAGGCGGTGGCATTTCGTTCCTTCGAAGCTGAAATTCTTGCCGGGTCACGAATTTCTTCCGCCCATACCAAAATATCCACTGTTCCGGTTCATGACATCCGTCGGTCTCCCGTTGCGAGGGCTGGTGAACTGCTTCTGAAAATCCCCCAAATCGGCCTCCCCTTTCTCTTTCCCGCGATCGGCAATGCCGACGTTATCCACGCCCATTTCGGCAAGAACGGTTATGTCATCGGGCCCCTGGCGCGCGCCGCCGGCAAGCCGCTGGTCACGACATTCCACGGCTTCGACGCCACCTACGGCGGCGATCCGAAAAAGCCGGGCGGCTTCAACCAAGTGCGCTTCTTCGCCAAGGGACGCCGGGAGATGGCCGGCTGGAACAGCTGGAATATCGCCGTCTCCGATTTCATCCGAGACCGGCTGCTGGCGCTCGGCTTTCGCGCCGACCGGGTCTTCCGCCACCACATTGGCATCGATCTCGACCTCTTCAAAATGGAACCGCGTCCCCGAAAAAAAGGACTGGTGGTTTCCATTGCCCGTTTCGTCGACTATAAGGGCCACCGCTTCATGATCGACGCGCTGTCGCGCGTGGCGGCGACCGGCACCCCGGTCGAATTCGTCATGGTGGGTCAGGGACCGCTGAAAGAGGAAATCGAGGCGCTGGCGCGTCGTTCCTTGCCAAGCGTCACGATCCATGAAAATCTGTCGCAGACGGAGATAAGGGATCTGCTCGCCAGTGCGGAGCTCTATCTTCATGGCAGCGTGACCCTCGACAATGGTCACGCTGAAGCGTTCGGCCTCGCCAATCTAGAGGCGGAAGCCGTCGGAACTCCGGTCGTCGCATTTCGCTCGGGAGGCGTGGGCGAAGCGATCGAAGAGGGGAAAACTGGTTATCTCGTGGAGGAGCGGGATGTCGCAGGAATGGCCGAAGCCGTCGGAAGGCTGCTCAACGACCAGTCCCTGTGGACAGCCTTCAGCGCGCGGGCACCGCTTCTGGTGGCCGAGCGCTTCGACTTACGTCGTCAGACGGGGATGCTCGAGGACTATTACAGTTCCGTGCTAGACGAATTTTCCAGCCGGGGTCGGACTTGATGGTGCAGACAGGAAAGAAGCCGAAGTGGGGACTGAACGTATTTCGTCCGCTGCGGAACAGCATAGTGACGGCCAAGTGGCTCTATTATACGAAATTCTGGGGTATGGACATCGATCCGACGGCGAGCTTTTCCCTAAGCGTCCGGTTCGACAAGACCAATCCGAAAGGCCTTCATATCGGCGCGGAAACCTATGTCGCCTTTGAGGCAGCGATCCTGACGCATGACCTCACGCGCGGGCTCTACCTTCACACGCGAATCGGCAAACGCTGCTTCATCGGCGCCCGCAGCATCATTCTGCCCGGTGTTGAAATCGGCGACGAATGCGTTATCGGCTCCGGCTCGGTGGTGACCAGGAGCGTGCCGCCGCGTTCGCTCGTGGCGGGCAATCCGGCAAAGATCATCCGCAGCGACATCAAGATCATTTCGCGTTACGGCCGCATGGCACGCGAAGACGAAGCGGTCTCGCAGATCGTCACGCATTTGCCGACTGGAGAAGCACGATGAAGATGTTTGCCTATCGCGGGAAACACGAGAATTTTGGCGACGAGCTCAACCATTGGCTCTGGGAGCGGCTGCTGCCCGACTTCTTCGATGATGACGAAGGTCAGCTCTTTCTCGGCATCGGTTCGATCCTCTACGACAATTTCGATCCGAACATGCAGAAGATCGTCTTCGGCTCAGGTTATGGCGGTTACACCAACCCGCCGAAAGTCGACGGCAACTGGACCTTCTATTTCGTGCGTGGAAAGAAGACCGCCGAAGTCCTCGGCATCGATCCGAGCTACGCCATCGGCGATTCGGGCATCCTGACCCGCAGTTGCTGGGATGCAAAAAGCATCGAGAAGCGCTACCCGGTCTCCTTCATGCCGCACTACGAAAGCGCCATGTACGGCAGCTGGGACAAGGTCTGCGATCTCGCCGGTATTCACTATATCGATCCGCGCTGGTCGGTGGAAAAGGTTCTGACCGAAATCAGCGCATCACATAAGGTTGTGTCGGAAGCGATGCATGGCTGCATTATTTCGGATGCGCTGCGCGTTCCGTGGCGGGCGATCCGCCCGATCGCGCCGGGGAACAGAGCCAAGTGGTATGACTGGGCGAGTGCGCTCGATCTGGAGATCGATTTCGACCCGATCGGCCCGTCGAACCTCGTCGAGGTCGGAGCGTCGCTGGTGCGGAAAAATACCACCCTGTTGAAGAACATTACATTCCGTCACCGCCGCATTCGCCAACTGACCGGAAATTACGTCTTCGGATCGACGGTCAAGACGTTGCAGCGGGTGGCGGAGAAGCCGGGCCAGCTCAGCACAGACGAGTCGATCGTAAGAGCACACGATAGAATGCTGGTCGAACTGAACCGGCTGAAGCAAGATTTTTCCAAGAAAACGGCAAGCGCCCTCTAAGATCGCAACCGGTTTCGTGACGAGGCAATAAGGCATGATGCTTTTCGACTCCCTCAATACCCTCTGCGCCCGCAAGGGCCAGAAGCACCTTAAATGTGCATGTGGTCCGCTCAAATGGTCGATATCCTCGATCTCGGGAGCCGTTCGCCCATGAGCAGTGTGACCGACCGACTGATTCAAGGCAGCATGTGGCTGAGCCTGTCCCGCGCCATCGTCAACGGGCTTTCGGCACTCAGCACCTTTGTCCTCGCCTGGTATCTCGTACCGGCGGATTTTGGTCTCGTCGCCATTGCAACGACGATCCAGGTCATCTTGAGTTCGGTCACCGAGCTTTCGCTCAATCAGGCGCTCATCCGCCACGAGTCTCCGAGCGAAACGCACTTCAGCGCGGTTTGGACATTGAGCGTGACGAGAAGCGCCATATTGGCGCTGTTGTTTGCCGCCGCGTCCTATCCGATTGCCGAGTTTTACAACGAACCTCGTTTGACGAGTGTGATGCTTGCTCTGAGTTTCAGCCTGCTGCTGAGCGGTCTCGCCAATCCGCGCCGCGTCATGCTCCAGCGCGATCTGATCTTCTGGCAGGAATTCGTCCTCAACGTCTCGCAAAAGCTCGTCGGCTTCATCGTGACGGTGGCAATTGCTGCGATCTACCAGAGCTATTGGGCGCTCGTGATCGGCACGCTTGCCTATCAGGTGACCAATATCATCGTCTCCTACACCGTTTTGCCGTTCTGGCCGCGCATCACCTTCCGCCATGCCCGGGAGCTGTTTTCGTTCTCGGTGTGGCTGACGGCCGGACAGATCGTCAATACGCTGAACTGGCGGATCGAGTATCTGCTGATCGGCAAGATGCTCGGCGCCACGCAGCTTGGTCACTATACCGTCGGCAACACGCTTTCGACGCTGCCGACGCGCGAGGCGACAGCGCCGTTGAACCAGACGATTTATCCGGGCTTTTCCAAGGTCCGCAACGATCCGGTCCGGCTTATCGCAGCCTATCAGCGCGCGCAGGCGCTTCTGGCTGCGGTGGCGCTTCCGGCAGGTATTGGCATGGCGGTTGTGGCTGATCCGATGATGCGGTTGGCCTTGGGAGAGAAGTGGGCTCCCGCCATCTTCATCGTCCAGGCACTCGCATCGGTCTTCGCCCTGCAGACGCTCGGTTCGCTCGTCCAGCCACTGGGCATGGCGAAGGGCCATACCAAGATGCTGTTCATCCGCGACACGCAGATGCTGGTGGTTCGCATTCCCATCATCATCGCCGGCCTGATGATGGCCGGGCTTCCGGGCGTCGTGTATGCGCGTGTGTTCACGGGTCTGATTTCCACCGTGGTCAACATGCTTCTCGTCAAGCGGCTGATCAATCTGCCGTTCTTCCAGCAGCTGGCGGCTAATTTCCGCGCGCTTGCGAGCGTCGCCCTGATGGCCGCAGGCGTCTGGGGATTGTCGCATATCCTGAACACCCCCACCGACAAGCCGGCGCTGGCCCTGCACCTCGCCATCCTCGTCGTCACTGGCGGTATTCTCTATATCGGTTCCAGCTTTGTCCTTTGGCTCGCAATGAAGAAGCCAAATGGCCCGGAAACCGAAGTTCAGCGTATCGTCGTCAAGTTTCTGTCAAAAGCCAAACGTATTGCCGTTCCCAAGTCGGCTTAAAGCTAAAACGAACATTAACAAGTGAGGCAGAATGACCAGCCTATCCAGATCTGAGCTGATCGCAAAACTCAATGGCATGATCCATGATTGCCTGAAGGACTATGTCTCGCGCGACGAGCCGCTCGCGATCCTAGACTTCCCCGACATCCGCAATTGCGGCGACTCGGCGATCTGGCTGGGTGAGATGGCCTATCTCAACGATCGTTTCGGCAAGCGCCCGGACTATGTTTCCAGACTATACGACTTCTCCGCGGAAGAGCTGAAACGGCGCGTTCCCACAGGCCCGATCTTCATTCACGGTGGCGGCAACTTCGGCGACATCTGGGTTGCCCATCAGGATTTCCGTGAAGCGATCATGGAACGTTTCCCCGATCGGCAGATCATCCAGTTCCCGCAGTCGATCCACTACAGTTCGGCTGAGCGCATCGAGCAGTCCAAACGCGCAATCGGGCGCCACAAGAATTTCGTGCTGCTCGTGCGCGACGAAGAATCGAAGGAATTTTCCGAGAAACATTTCGACTGCACGGTGCGCCTATGCCCCGATATGGCTTTCGCCATCGGCGCGCTTCCGGAACGGGCGACGCAAATTCCCGTGCTCGCCATGCTGCGGGAGGATGCGGAACGGGTTGGCGGCACTGATCGCAATATCCCTTCCGACATTCCTGTGGAAGACTGGATCACGGAATCAAAACGGAAGGTGAATATCGCCAAGAAGCTTGGAGTAGCTTCGGCCTATCTCGCATTGAAGCCAAGCGAAGTTGCCTTGCGCAGGCTGGACGCGGCCGCGCACAACCGCTTCGAACGCGGCATCAGCCAGATCTCGCGTGCCCGCGCAATCGTCACCGACCGCCTGCACGTCCATATCTGCTCGGTGCTGCTCGGCCGTCCGCATGCCGTACTCGACAACAGCTACGGAAAGATCCGCCGTTTCATGAACGCGTTCTCCGGCGGAACGGATCTTTCCTACAAGGCAACATCGCTCGAAGACGGGATCGAGTGGGCGCGTCACCAGGCAGCCAATCGGCGTATCGATAACAGAGAAGCTGTGAGCTTGCGGGCTTAAGGGGGTTATTCGATGCCACTTGTCACCTTCATTATCCCGGTCCGACATCAGGACAATGCCCGCGACTGGAGCAAGCTGAAGGCGAATCTCAGCCAGACCGTGGCCTCCATTTCCAACCAGACCAATGGAGATTGGCGCGGAATTATCGTGGCCAACGAAGGCGCCGATCTGCCTGATCTGCCGGAGAAATTTTCCGCCGTGCGCGTGACTTTTCCGCCGAACGACCTGCATGAACTCGGAAAGGGCAGCAAGGAGGACTTCCTTGACGCCTTCCGGGCAGACAAGGGCCGGCGCGTCCTGAGCGGCATGTTGACCGCCGCCGATAGTCGTTTTTTCATGATCGTCGACGATGATGATTTCGTCAGCTCCCGGATCGTGCAGCACGCATCCGAAAATCGGGACGCCAATGGGTGGACGATCGACCATGGTTATATCTGGGACGATGGCGGCAACTTCCTGTTCGGCCATGATGATTTCAGCCATCTCTGCGGCACATCACTGATCATTCGGGCCGATCTTTACGAACTCCCCAGCCGCTTCGAGGATGCTTCGCTCGACTGGATCAAATCGATGCTGGGCAGCCATGTCCGCATTGCGAATATACTGTCCCAGCGTGGAGCGCCGCTGACGAAACTTCCCTTTCGCGGGGCGGTCTATCGGGTTGCCCATGGCGGATCGCATAGCCAGGCACCGAGCCTGCTGCGGCAGTATTTCCTGAACCGCGGCGTGCTCACCAAGCCGCGGCGCTGGTTGCGCAATCTTCGCAAGCTGAGGGTACTCGGTGAAAGTCACAGGCGCGAGTTTTTCGGCAAAATACGGTCGAACCCCGCTTAGGCGCCGATCCCGTTCAAACATCGCACAGGCAGTCAAAATATGAGACTTTTCGCTTTCGACTTCACCAAGAGGGTTGGTCACTGATGTCGGATCTATTCGTCAGCGTAATCTTTTCCTCCTACAATGGCGCCAGCCGCCGGCTGCGCCATACTTTGGATTCCTTGGTGCGCCAGGAGCTTCCGCATGATCGATGGGAACTGATTGCTGTCGACAACAACAGCAATGACGACACGTTTGATCTTTTGACCTCGTATAGCGACAAGCTCCCCATCACGATCCTGCAGCAGCGCAAGCCGGGAAAGTCCGGGGCGCTGAATTTCGCTCTGGATCGGGTGAAGGGCGATCTCGTCGTCTTTACCGATGACGATGTTCGCGCCGAACCCAACTGGCTGAAAGCCATCGTCGACTGCGCTGCCGCCCACCCGGGTTATGGCGTCTTCGGCGGCAGAATCGTCCCCGATTGGGAAAGAGAACCAAAAGACCCTTTCATCGAGTGGATCCCTATGGGCTCCACCTTTGCGATCGTCGATGAAACGCAGAGCGGGCCGTGTGACCCGACAAAAGTCTGGGGTCCGAATACGATCATTCGGCGGGAACTGCTGGGATCCAGCGTGCGCTACCGCGAAGATATCGGTCCTCTTCCCGGAAAGTTATTTGCCATGGGTGAAGATGCGGAAATCATCATTCGCCTGGCGGCAAATGGCGCCAAATCCTATCGATGCGCCGAAGCCGTGGTTCATCACTGGATTCCTGCATCGAGCGTCACCGAAGATTGGGTGCAGAAACGCGGCGAGCGTCTTGGCTATGGCATGCCGGCGCTGTTTCCCGACGAGGTGCCTGGAGGAGTGAGGTTAAGCGGCGTTCCGCTTCCGACCTGGATCGAAAGCGCGCAATGGGCATTCCGGGCAGGCACGCTTTATCTCTTGCCGCAATCCAAGAAGCGTTTCTGGGCTATCTGGAAATATTACTACATGCGGGGGTATCGTGCGGGAATTCGCCGATATGCGCCTCAGACGCTGGCGCGGTGATCGATTGATCCAGGAGGCGGTAATTTGAAGCTCTCGGTGCTCATCAACAATTACAATTATGGTCGCTTTCTCGGCCCATGCATCGATAGCGTGCTGTCGCAGACCTACCCTGACTTCGAAGTGGTGGTGGTCGACGACGGATCGACGGATGATTCCCGCGAGATTCTTGCCTCCTACGGGGATCGGATTCTGGCTGTATTAAAGGAGAACGGCGGTCAGGCCTCGAGCTTTAATGCAGGTTTTGCTGCCGCAAGCGGCGATATCCTTTTTCTCCTCGACGCCGACGATACGTTTTTGCCCGGCAAACTTGCGCGGATCGCCGAGATCTACGATCGCAACGAGATCGACTGGTGTTTCGACCGGGTGACGACCGAGGAAGGCGACCAGCCTTCTGCAGAACTGCAAGTGACGCTCTTCGACAAGCGGGACACGCTTCGCAAGGGCGGCTTTCCCTCGCTTCCGGTGCCGACATCGGGCCTGAGCTTCCGCCGCAGCCTGCTCGCCCAGATATTGCCAATGACCGTCGCGGCAGACGTCGTCCTCAGCGACAATTATATCAAGTTTGCCGCAGCCTATCTCGGCCGCGGCGCCATCGTCGAAACACCGCTGACCTTCCAGCGCATTCATGCGTCGAACCGCTATACGGGCACAAGCCGGGCAAAAACGCTGCGCCCGCGGATCATGATCGCGACAGGCCTGGAACTGGCGCGCCGATATGATGGGCTGCAGGCACTCGGCAAGAGCCTGGTGGCCGGCGGCATTGCCGAGACGACATCGCTGCTGAAGCTCAGGAGCGAAGCGCGCAACACGGTGACCGGCGGTCCGTTCGGCGATGCTGCCGCAACCGAGGTGGCCCTGATGGCGGCGCGCAAGCGTTTGGCAAATATGCTGCGGAAAGGACAGGCATGAACCAGCAGGAAACCTTCCCGCACTCGTCCGTCGGCACCGATCAGGCAGGTGCTGCGCCGTTAAAGATCGCCGTCGGGGTGCTGACCTATCGGCGTCTGGACGGAATTGCCAAGCTGCTTGACGTCATGACGCGCCAGTTCAGGCACCCGGCCCGCCCCTATCATCTCACCATGGTGATCGTCGACAATGATGCGGCCGGCAGCGCCAAGGCAACGGTGGAAGGCTTTGGACAGACAGGCGCCTACGACCTGATCTACGTCGTCGAGCAAAACCAGGGCATCCCTTTTGCGCGCAACCGCGCGCTGGATTCGGCACCGCCCGGCACCGACCTCTTCTGCTTTCTCGACGATGACGAATGGCCAGACGACGGCTGGCTGGACGCCATGCTGGAGACCCGCGAGAAAAACCGCGCCGATTGCGTCTACGGCCCCGTCCAGCCGGTCTATCCCGAAAACCCGCCGGAATATTTCATCAAGGCGAGGGTATTCGAACGCAAGAAGAACACCGACGGCCAGCGCATCGGTTATGCGGCCTCGAACAACGTCATGTTCGACTATCCGCTGATCCGCTCATGGAATCTTCGTTTTGAGGAAAAGATGCGCTTCACCGGCGGCACGGATTATCTGTTCTTCAATCAGGCCATCCGCCGCGGCATGCAGATTTTCTGGGCTGACAAGGCCCTTGTCTATGACATCGTTCCCGCGAACCGGATGACCTGGAAATGGGTCTTGCAAAGACAGTACCGACTAGGCAACACCTTCGCCGTCAGCGAAGTTCTGCATGGCAACCTCAAGCGCCGGATCTATCGCGCCGCCTATGGCGCCACGAGGGTCGTGCTCGGACTGGTCATGCTGCCGGCGATCTTGATTTCACCTTACTGGGGCATGCGCGCGCTCACCCATGTTCTGCGCGGCGCCGGCATGGTTAATGGGATCCTCGGACATGCCTATCAGGAATACAAGCCCAATGCCGCCCACTGATATTATTTGCGGAAGCGCTCTTGGAGACGTCCTGGCTGTTACTATGTTTCAGCCAAAAGCATCATGCCTAATAACATCGATGAACTTGATGGCTTCAACCAGCCGGGCGAAGAATGGTACACTCCTGCTGAACCATCGTGACACAACCGCTGTTCGTGCAGAACGGTTTTTCTCTCTTACCGCCGGTCAATCATAGGAGATGCCTGTCTATGACTGAGAAAAGATTAAAGGTTCTCGCTGCCTCGTCAGGCGGCGGCCATTGGGAGCAGCTGATGGCCATGCGCGGCGCGTTCGAGGGCTGCGATATCGTCTTTGCAACGACCATTCCCGGATTGCTTGCCAAATATGATATTCGCGATGGGCTGGTCCTTCCCGATTGCAACCGCGACTCGATTACCATGTCGATCCGGTGCTTTTTCAGCGCCTTCGCCATCGTTATCAAGCAGAGGCCCGATGTCGTCATTTCCACAGGTGCCGCGCCCGGGCTTTTTTGCCTGCTTGCCGGCAAATTGACGGGCAAGCGAACGATCTGGATCGACAGCGTCGCCAATGTCGAGAAGCTGTCGTTGTCGGGGAAATTGGCTGGCCGTATCGCGACGCTGTGGCTGACGCAATGGCAACATTTGTCGCGGCCTGATGGCCCCCACTACGCAGGAGCTGTGCTTTGATCCTTGTCACCGTCGGAACGCAGCTGCCGTTCGATCGCCTCGTCAAGGCTGTCGACACTTTCGCAAAGGAACTGTCCAGACCGGTTCTGGCGCAGATCGGCAAGGGCACCTACACGCCACAGAATATGAAATGGATCAAGAATATCGAGCCGGCGGACTTCGACCGGGTCTTTTTCGATGCAAGCGTCATCGTCTCTCATGCGGGAATCGGCACTGTGCTGACCGCAAAACGTTTTGGAAAACCGATCATTCTCGTGCCCCGGCAGGCATCCCTCGGCGAGCATCGCAACGATCACCAGCTTGCCACGGTAGGCCAGCTCGCGGGCCGGCCAGGCATCTATGTCGCGCATAGCGACGATGATCTGAAGAACTATCTTCTCGACGATCTGGACAGCCCCTCTCACGAGGATCCGTCCGAGCTTGGACGGGCTTCGCTGGTCAACTACCTTAAAGGCTATCTCGCGACAGTCTGAACCGGCAACGCGCTAAAGAGCGTCGCATCAAATTTCATTCATGCAACGAGCTTCGCCGCCTTGCGGACGGCGCTATCGGCAAGCAGGGAGCTTTCATTCTTTGCAATTGCCGCCGGCAATATGTTTGACAAGTTCCGGCACGATGATTTCGGCTGCAATGTCAGGCAGGGGATGGGCGCCATCAGGAATTGCCGCGGCCAGATCCCCCGGCGTCAGACGCTGCCAGTTCGGCCGGTGGTCGACAAACTCGAGACCGCGTTTTTCTGCTTCCGCCCGATGGGCCGAGATGTAGCTGCCAACAAACGGACGGATCAGTCCACGCAGTCCCGAAAATGGATTCATCGCCATGACGATGATCCGCGCTTGCGGCAGGCGCTGCCGAAGCTGGTCGAGGATGTCGCCGATATCCTGTCGGCTTTGCGCAAGCGACACGAACCGCTGCAATGCTGCGTCGTTAGCGTAAAGCTCGATCAGAACGACATCCGGCTGTTCGGCAACGACGCGATCAATCTGGGTCAGAGCCCAGAGCGACGTCTCCCCACTCTTTGCAACGCTCTCGATTTTCACCGGCCTCTGCAAGCAGGCTGCAAGCCTTGTCTTGAGAGCGGGCTGCCACCCTCCTCGGGCCGTCAACGATGTTCCGAAAGCTACTATTTTCAACGGCGAGGAATTTTCGGCATAACCGCTTTTCGGGGCCGAGAGCATCACCAGACACGCCAAAAGCAGAAGCCATCCATAGGTCGGTCGTCTCTCGATTGGCAGCATTCGCCAAAGCCGCAAACTTGTCATGGAGGAATCATATCTCAGCGGGACCGGTAGGTCACGCGTCAGAACTCCGGCTGGACGGGCAGCCATGCCCTTCTTCAACCAAGCTGCAGCCGCCTTGAGACAATGTCATGACGATGACCGCTCACGCCGCTTGTGACGCGGCACGGCCGCGCCATCACTCCTCACGAAATACATGCTGCATCTGATCGGTCAGCGGCTTCGTCAGATAGGAAATAACTGTTCTGTCGGCGATCTTGATGAAGACTTCGGCCGGCATGCCAGGATAGAGCTTTATCGACTTCAGCTTGGCGATGCTTGCAGCCTCCGGCTTGACGCGAAGGGGATAATAGCTGATGCCCGTCCGCTCATCCTTGACGACATCGGGCGCAATCGACGTGATCTCGCCGCGTACATCAGGCGTCGTGCGCTGATCAAAGGCGCTGAACCGCACGTCGACGGGCTGGCCGACGTGAAGCTGGTCGATATCGCGCGTAGCGACTCTCGCCTCAACGGTAAGATCTTCATTTTCGGGAACGACGAGCATCAGGGTCTCACCCGGATTGACGACGCCGTTGACCGTGTGAATGGAAAGCTCGTGGACACGCCCGCTGAGCGGCGCGACAATGTCGAGACGGCGGAGTTGATCGAGCGCGGTTCCGCGGCGCTCTTCATTTTCGGCGATCTTCGCCTCGACGTCGGTCAGTTCCTTGGCGATCTCCGAACGGCGATCCTCGTCCAGCTGGAGCGACTGGCGATCGATCTCGATTGCCTTGCCTTCGGCCTCGGCCTTTGCAGCGATTTCCTGGCCGCTATTGCCCTGAAGGTCGGCGCGGGCGCGCTTGAGTGCATTCAAACGCTGCAGCGTGACCAGCCCCTTCTTGTAGAGCGTATCGACGCCTTCGAGCTCTTGTTCGATCAGGCTGAGGGAATCATTGGTGGCGTTGATCTGAACGACCAACCCCTTGATCTGCTCGGCCAGCTGGTCTTTGCGCGACGCCAACTGGCTCTTCATTCCCACAAGCGCCGACCTGCGGCTGTCGAACAATTTCGTCTCGCCGTCGAGCAGATCCCGCGCCGCGGTGCTGGATGTCAGATCGCTGATGTTTTCCTCGACATCGAATGACTCGGCGTCGATCCGTTCGGCCTTCAGACGGGCACGGCGCGCATAAAGCTGAGCGAGTGTGCTTTCGACGATCGAAAGCTGTGCTTTTGTCGTCGTGCCATCGAGCTGTATCAGGATCTGTCCAGCCGTCACATGGTCATTTTCGGAGACCAGCAGTTTCGACACGATACCGCCGGTCAGGTGCTGGATCTTCTTGACGTCGCCGTTGACGACGACCACGCCTTCGCCGATGACGGCGCTCGACAGCTCCGTCGTCGCCGCCCAACCACCGATGCCGCAAACGAGAGCTATCGACAACACGCCGACAAGGGCGACATGGCGATTGAGGGAGCGCTTGGATTCACTGATGACTTTTCTCACAATCTTCCTTCCGGCCTATTCAGCCGCATTCATGCCGTCGACCACGACCTTGAGCTGAGCCACGCGATCGGCAATCGGCGTACGCGCCGCCGGTTCCGGCCGGCTGACCCGTGCCAGAACTTCCTCCTTCGGACCGAATGCGATCATTCGGCCGTCCTGCATCATCAGCACGAAATCGCAGACCGCCAGAACCCCGGACCGATGCGCGATAACGACGACGATGCCGCCGCGTGCGCGCACGCTCATGATCGCGGCGCTCAGCGCCCGCTCGCCTTCCTCATCGAGGTTGGAGTTCGGTTCATCGAGCACGACGAGGAAGGGCTCGCCGTAAAGCGCTCTTGCAAGCGCGATACGCTGTCTCTGGCCGGCCGAAAGTGCCGCACCCCCTTCACCGATTTCGGTTTCGTAACCGTTCGGCAGACGAAGGATGAGATCGTGAACACGCGCCGCCCGCGCCGCGGCGACCACTGCCTCCGGCGACATCTCCTTGGCGAAACGGCAGATATTCTGTGCGACGGTTCCTGAGAACAGTTCCACGTCCTGCGGGAGATAACCGATATGCCGGCCAAGTGCGTCGCCATCCCACTGGTCGAGTGCTGCGCCATCGAGGCGAATGGATCCCCTGACGGTCGGCCAGATGCCCATCATCGCCCGCGCCAGCGACGACTTGCCGGAGGCGCTGTAGCCGATAACCCCGAGGGCGCTTCCTGCTCTCAGCCCGAAGCTGACATCGGAAATAACCAGGCGCTGGCCTGCCGGCGGCCCGCTTGCCAGCCCCTCGACTGTGACCTGCTTGGAAGGCGCTGCGAGCGCCAGCGGTGCCGGGATTTCCGGAATGGTTTTCAGCAGGTTCGCAAGCCGCGCCCAGCTTTGCTGGGCGGAAACGAAACCGCGCCAATTCCCGATCGCCGCCTCCACAGGCGCCAGAGCGCGCGATGTCAGAATAGAGCCCGCGATGATAATGCCTGAAGAGGCCTGCCCTTGAATGACCAGGATCGCGCCGGTCGCAAGTGTTCCCGATTGCAGAGCAATCCGGAAAATCTTCGACAGGGTCGCATATCCGTTGCCGACATCCGACGCCTGCCGGGTGATGAGCCGATATTCTTCGTTCTTGCGGTCCCAGATTTCAGCCATGGTGCCCGCCATGCCCATGGCGTGAATGACCTCGGAGTTGCGGATCGAGGTCTGCGCGAAGGCATTGCGCATATTGGCGGCGTCGGACTGCTGTTTTGACAGCGTCCGCGTTCCCTGGTTGGTCAAGAACGTCAGGATGGCGAGAACCAGCGATCCACCGATCGCAATATATCCGATCGCCGGATGAAACAGAAAGCAGATCACGAGGTAGAAGGGAAGCCACGGCAGATCGAACATCGCCGTCGGGCCCATGCCGGACAGGAAGGTTCTTATCTGGTCGAAGTCGCGCAACGGCTGAAGCCCGTCCCCGCCGATTTTGACCTTCAGCGGCGCCTTGATGAGCGCCCGGAACACCCGTCCGTTCACCATCTCGTCGAGCGCACCGGCAACGCGCACGAGCATCCTGCTCCGGAGAACCTCGAACGCGCCCTGGAACGCATAAAGAGCCAATGCAAGTATCGCGAGGGCAGCCAGCGTCGGTATGCTTTTGCTCGGAATGACGCGGTCATACACCTCAAGCATGAAAAACGAGCTGGTAAGATAGAGAATATTGATAAGCGCGCTTGCTATGCCGATGAAGACAAGTCCCCCCTTGCACTTCCGCAAGGCTTTGGACGGCTCACTGGCATCGGTCGCTGAACTCTGAAACACGAATTAAATCCCTCTCTACCGCATCGCATACAGACAAATAAGCCTGCGTATATCGCAGCTACAGGCCTATCAAGGCCAGACAATGACATAGCTACTTCGAACGTTCGACACTGGTGCCGAAACCCGCTGACAAGTCCAAAGCTTATTACATGAACCCCACTGAAAAATTACCGAAAATCCCCATTTATAGCGAATGATTTCAGAGGCCCTAGCTTAACGCTACGCTAAATATATCGGCCTAAGCAAGGGAAAACCGCAAATCGCCCAATAACGGTTCAAAGAGATGAACATGACGCGCCCATAGACGCGAGATTTACTGGGTGATTAACTATAAATTCAGTCTATAGTTTGTTCTGATTATGACCCGCAGACATATTTTGCCATCTGCCATCTCGCGCTTTCGACAGCCTGGCAGCAAGCATCGGCATTGAAGCCGGGAAACGTCAACCGGGCGAACACGATCGATTGACGCTGTCTCAGCGTTGGCGGGCTTCAGACCAACAAGTGCGATGCTTGGCTGGAATGAAACGCATCGACATTGATGTAGATACCCAGCGCGTCCGTGTCGATGTGCGAAGCACCGTCGGAAATTTTGTACTGGAAGGATTCGCTGACGTTCCCGTGAAGGCCGACGAGTTTTGCCGCGTCCACGGTGTAGGTGTAATCGCCATCACTCTCAATATGGATGACACCGTATTTCCCCGTAACCGTCAGCCCATGTTTATCCACGGCATTGTCGCCAAAGCGACGCAGCAGCACACTGCCATTGGCAGCACTGTCGTTTTCAAGAAGGTTTCCATGATATGCGCTGCCGGTGTCGGCCGAAATCTTCAAGTTGTCGTGGACAGCGACAATTTTTGGGGCGGCGACCGACGGCGTGGTCGCGACCGGCGTTTCGGTCGCAGGCACTGGAGTGGTAGTCTGCGGCGCCGGCATTTCCGCAGGGTGTTCGACGACCGGTGCAACAGGCGGCTGCTCATGGCTCGTTGACGTATCGCTATTCGTGCCGCCGGCGCTGTCGAGTTCGGCCTGCGCTTGCTCGAATGTTTTGTTGTCGCCGACAAAGAACGTGTTTTGCGCAGCGATTGTGGCGGGCATCGTCAGCGTCGATACATCGCTGTCGATGATATTGTCATAGAAGGAGCCCGATGCTGGCCGGTCGACCTTAAGCGCCGAGGAGGACAGATCGTCAAAGACATTGTCATGAACATCGATATTCTCGCGAATATAGACGGGATTGCCGGCGGCGCTGACCAGAACCCCATACACCCCGTCATGGACATAATTCCCGCTAATATCGTAGTTCTTCGCATCGCCCTGATCGCCAAGGCCGATGCCGTAGGACCAGCTGTAGCCGCCATATCCCGAGATGTCGTTGTCGTGGATGGCGATGTTGGTGCCAGCCTGTGCGCTCAATCCGAAGCCGCCGCCAACGAGCGTATTGCCCTCGACCAAAGCATCTTGAGCTCGGACCAGTACCAAAACACCTTTGGCGCTGTTGGTTTGCGTTTGCTCCAGATGATTGTCCTTGACGAGAATATTGCTGCTGTCGTTGAGCTGAATGGCGTCTGCGGCACTTCCCTGGCTGTTGGTGATGGTGTTGTTGATCAGGGTGACGCCCTTGACCTTTTCCATCCAGATCCCGTCGGAATGGACACCGGTCAGCGTGCTGTTTTCGATGGTGATGTTCTGGCTGCTTTGGAAGCTGACGGATCCGGGCTTTCCGGCAAGGCCGGTATTGGTCACCTCGACATTCCGTACGACCCAGTTCGACACGTTTCCTGCATATATCGCGTTCGCTCCAGTGTCGGCGATCTTGATATTCTCGATAACGATATTCGAGGCCTTGGAACCATGGATGCCGTCATTGCTGCTGTGAATGACCGGGGCGTCGCCAAGACCGTAGCTGCCAATGGTGATCGGAGCCGCAACGCTGCCGGAGTATTTCAAATCGAATTGCTCATTGAACACGCTTCCGGCAGCGAGCAGGACACTGTCGCCGGGGTTCAGCCTCAGGGATTCGACAGCGGACAATGTCGCGAAAGCTGAGTTCTCCGTGGTTCCGCTGTTATGATCGGATCCTGTCGCTGAGTTCACGTAGTAGACGGTCATGCTTTGATCTCCCCAAGGTAATGGGAATCTTCTAAGCGTGGACCTCTCTCTGGCGGCTAAAATGAAACACTAAAATTCTTTCTATCTGCCGTTATTCTTCATCGTCAGACGCATTTTCTTCGTCGCCGATGTATTTCTATGGCGTTAAAGTTGCAACGCATGACAAGAATGTATTTTTACTAGAAAGCAATTCGATGGAAGCCCATTTTCCGTAACCGACGGATTGCCGTGATCATGTTGCTACAACCAGGCAGGTTGTTCCTCAGCCTACCCCAACTATGAGAATGACAGTGATGACCTTAATAGGATGTGAGAGAGGCTATCGAGAAAACATGACAAAATCACCAAAAGAGATTGCTAGCCCGATGTGATTATTTGACAATTTCATCTGCGGGGAAGTGACGTCCTGTATTCCTATTGATTGCTTCCGAATAAAACTTCTTACCTTGTGAAGAAATATGTTCAATTTTCCAATATGCCGCGTATTCACTTATTATTAATGCGCCGATCAGCCGGCGTTTCGCCCAATTACTCCGATTGTATGTGTGCCATTATTGCACACCGGGCACTCCAATGTTAATTTCAGGTTAATCTCAGCCTTGACTCTCTGTATTAATATATCCTTAATCGCACCCGTCGCTAAGGTTAAAATTGGCCAGCGAAGATCAATTCAAGGAGAGACAACAATGGCTATTCACGCAACCGACGATACTGCCACATTTCTAGAAACCGATGTCATCTCTGGAAATCTGCTCAGCAACGATTCATCCGACAACGGTCACCTATTCCTCCGCGCATTCGACCAGCAGAGCGTTGGCGCCAAGCAGGGCAACAGCCAGGTCACCGAGATCCAGGGCGATTACGGCACCTTCTTCGTCAAACCGGACGGCAGCTACACCTATGTCCTGAGCGATGCTGCCAAGGTCAACTTCACCAATGGTGAATTGCTCCAGGAAAAGGTCTCATACAAGATCTCCGACGGCAGCGGTCATACCGATGTCGGCCTGTTCACCCTGAACATTCAGGGCGTAACCCAGGTCAAGCCGATCGCTGTCGACGACCACTACAGCTTCACCGAAGGCAGCCCCATCGCCGGCAATGCTCTCGACAACGACATTCCCGGCGACAATGGACATCTCTTCCTCCGTCAGTTCGCCGGCACGAACGTCAACGGCAATCCGAGCGCAACGACCGACGTCGCCGGGACCTATGGCACGTTCCATGTCAAGGCGGACGGTTCATTCACCTACGATTTGGCAGCGGATATCGCTCCGGGCGATCACGTCACGGAAACCATCCAATATTACAAGATCTCCGACGGCGAAGGTCATACGGATGCCGGCGTTCTGACGCTCAATATCACGGGCACGGACTTTGTCTCGGGCGCCAGCGTCTAATCGTTCACCAGATAATCAATAGACGACGCCCGCCGCGCAAGCGGCGGGCGCTATTGCCCTTAAAGCCCTGGTTGACGGCGGTTCTGACTCTGCAGCTGTTCTCCTTAGAATGGCCGACGATTACTTGCTGCAGCGCTGCCGGAATCGGGCTGTCGCTCCATCCCCAAGCCCTGCCCAGGTTCGATCGAAGATAGGGCGGAGTTGTGGGCTGATCTCTCTAATAGCGGCGTTGACCCTGCAACGATCGCCAAGTTTCAGCATCGTCACGAGATCGCTATTAAGCGCAGCCTTTGCCGTTGATAGCGTTGCATTCGTAAAATCGTTCCAGAAGTAAAACCGCGTCAGAATCATCGACTCGTCGTGGGGCGCCAGAGCGACGGACCGCTTCATCATTTCCGCAACCGAAAGCGGATCTTCAGCAATCACGGATTGGACGGCGGCGAGACGAAGCCAAAAATTGCTGTTCGTCGGCATGCACGAGAGCGAATGTTGCAGGTAGTGTCGGGCGCTCGATGCCGCGGCAGCCCAAGCGTCGTAATTGACGTTGACGTTCTGCCGATCGAGTTGCGCCAGGACAAGTGTTACACCGGCGGCGACAATGTCGGACCGACAATAATGTCCATCGACAATATCGATGGTCCGCGCCGCATATTTGGCTTCAACATCATCGGTGACAGTCTCGCCGTGCTCGAGCCTTTCAGCGACGATAGAGATACTGGCGGTTTTTATCGAAGCGTACAGCTCTCTACCGGCCAGCACCGCAAAGACTGCGGTGACGACAAGGAAAACAATCCGTGTGACCGAAACGAACGGGCCGCGAGGCATCAGCTTTCAGTGTAGTATCGCGAGTAACGCTTATAATAATACTCACTGGAGCCGAATGTCCGGTAAAGCTTCATCTGCGACGGATCGACCTTGGTCAATATAGCGCCGACGCATTTCGCATAGAGCTCCGGCTCCGACAGCAGCGTCGACTGCACGACCTTGCGCGATGTCTTTCCCCACTCGATAACGAAAACCACTGCATCGAGCTTCGAGTTGATAGCGCGCGCATCGACGACGGGCGCCAAAGGCGGCAGGTCGACGATAATGTAATCGAAGCTTTGACGCGCAATTTCAAGAAGCTGGTCCATGCCGCGTGACGCGAGCAGCTCCGACGAATGCGGGACACGATACCTTGCAACCGTTGGAAGAAATGCAAGCTTTGTCTTGGGATCAAGAAGGATCAGATCCTTGAGCGGACGGCCATCGACGATCGCCTCGAGCAAGCCGGCCTCGGCATGACGACCAATTGCTCGGGTCGCACCGGGATTGCGCATATCGCCGTCGATCAGCAGGCAGCGGGCACCTTGCATTGCCAGAAGCTTGGCAAAATTGATTGATGTCGTCGACTTCCCCTCGCCGGGCAAGCTCGACACCACACCGATGACCTTGCAGCGCTGATCGGCCGCACTGAGGTCGATCGCAATCTTGGCGCTTCGAAGCGTCTCGGCAAACGCCGAGAGCGGGTGCTCCTCGACGTAGGTCGTGGTCTTGCTACCCCTGGCGATGCTTCGCGGGTTGCTCGGATCGACGAGCGTAGGATCATCGATGTTATCGTCAACCAGCGGCATGACGCCAAGCGATTCAACATCGAGCACTTCCTTGACGTCATCACCGGTGCGGAAGAACCGATCGCGGAACTCTCGGAAAGCGCCTATGCCGCTTCCGACCGCACATCCGAGGAACATCGCAAAAGCGACGACAAGGGCTCTCTTCGGAGCACTCGGCTTCGTCGGAGTCTCTGCCATGGTGATGATGCGCGCAGCGGTAATCGGGAAGCTCTGCTGCTGAATGGCTTCCTGGTAGCGCGTCAGGAAACTCTGATAAAGATTCTTGTAGGTGTCGCGCGTGCGCTCGAGTTCGCGAACCTGCACCTGCGTTTCACCGGCCGTCGCGGCAACGCCAGTCGCCTTCGTGACACTGTCACGCAAAGAGTTTTCCCGTGACTGCGCGACCTGCAGCTCGCTTTGATAGCTCTCGGCGATGCGGTTCAACTCATCGAACATGAGTCTCTTATATTCTTCCATCTCCGCACGAAGCCGAACGGCCTGGACGTGATCGGGACCAAGTCGCGCCTCGATTTCGGTCTCGAGCTTGGACGCCTCGAGATATTTCTTGCGCAGGTCGTTGGAAATGGAGCTGTCGAGCACGTCGGTGACGATCGCGTCGGTTTGCTTGGCGTCGATGATCGATTTGACGCGCGCATACTTTGCCTCGGCCTTCGCCGTCTCGGCCTGGGCATTGATCAACTGCGTGTTGATCTCGGAAAGCTGCTGCTCGCTGATCAGGGTACCGGATCCGGCCTCGACAAGCCCATGCTCGCTGCGGAATTTCTGAACCGCAAGGTCGGCATCAAGCGCCTGCTGCCGCAGCTCTTCGATACGCTCCTGAAGCCATTCGCCGGCCCGGCGTGTCGCCTCGTATTTCGAATTGAGTTTGTCGACTAGGTAGACGTCGGCAATGGCCGCGGCGATCTGACGCGCCATATCGGGCGACTGCGAGGTATAACTGACATCGAGAACGTAGGATTTGCCGACACGTTCGACATCGATATTACCGGCTACAGTTTCCGCAGCGTACCGCCGCAGCATTTCCCGATCGGGCGCGACTGCTGCGGCGTCGGCAAACCATGATTTGAAATTCACCATCGACTTCAGCGTCGCGACTGAAAACAGCGAATTCCGCTGGGCGTTGAACACCGGATCGTCGACCAGTTTCAACTTATCGACCACGGCATAGGCGATCGTGTCCGACTTCAACAGCTCGACCTGGCTGAGTACGGTCCCTTCGTCATCGTCCATCTGGCCGAAAGCCGCCAGTTGGTTGATCACCTGGTTATCGCTGCGGTCGATCAGCACGCTTGTATCGGCGGTGTAGACCGGCACCGACGTCAGCACATACACAACGCCGAGAATGGCGAAGGCGAACGCGCAAGCCGCAACCATCCGCCACTGTCGGCGGGCAATCGCGATGAGCTTGTCGAAATCGATGAAATCAGCGTCGTTTCCTGCATCGCGGGAGGGGTCGATACGCGGGGTAAGTTTATCTGGCGATAGCAATTTCGATCTCCAACAAATCAAGCGCTAAGATCTAAGGGCAATTCCAGCTATTGTATGACCGCGACGCTCGGACTCGTCGATTGCGTCGTGTCGGAGGAGGATTGACCGCCCCCATTTGTGCTGACGATCGTCGTGGTCGTCGAAGACGAGTCGTCGCTGGCATTCGACACCTTCAGCGTACCCGCAGTCGTCGCTGCGCCGTCGAAAGGCGTGCCATCGTCCGATCCAGGACCTGTCTGCCCAATCGATCCGGTGTTGCCGATGCCGGCGGCAGCGGCAGCGGCAGCACCCGGACCGAGCGCTGCGGTCCCACCTTCCGCGAGGACCTTTGCAAAGGCTGCAAGCAGCGGCGCAAGGTTGGGATCGGCACTTGCCGCATCGGCAACGGCCTTTTCGATCGCCAGCTTGAACTGCGGATCCGACACCTGGCAGCTGTTTGCGGCCCGCCCAAGACCGGAGCCGATTGCCGCCATCTGCGCGGCAGTGGCCGCCTTGGCCTGTTCGATCACCGGCGACAGCGCGTCATTGCTGGTCCCGACCAGGGCGCGAACACGCGACGACAAAATCAATGGATCGGACATGTCGAGCAGAACGGCGGGGTTGGCCGCAAACCCGCTGACATCAACGGAAGTCAGATTTGCCGGACCCAGGCAAGCAGCCGCAAAAGCGTTTGAATTCATGCCGGCAAACATCGCCACGGCAATTCCGCTATATGCAAGCTTACGATAAACACCAACCCTTGCCATACTTGGTCCTTCATCAAATCCGCTACATAGGCCGCCGGCATCAATCACTCGCGATCGATGCCGGCTTGCCTATTTCAATCAATTTCCGAGATCCTGGACCGCGTTGCGAGTATCGTTCGCATCGTCGGTCACGCCGGCAACAGTGGACGATACCGAGTTTACGATGTCAAGGAACTTGACCAGTTCAACCGAGTCCGAATTGGAAATATAGATAATATCCTTGTCTTCCATCTTGAATTGCTGAACGGCAAACAAGGTCGCCGGATCGCGCAGATTCGCACGGACAATCACTGGAACCGTCTCACCCGCAAATCTCGTCGTGTCGACGTTCATCGACTGAACCGTTTTCTTCGGGACCAAGCGATAGAGCAAGACCTGAGCCGGATCGGCGCGGTCGTCGCGCAAACCGCCCGCCTTGGCGATCGCTTCTCCGAGGGTCAGGTCGGATTCTTCGAAATCGAAGCGGCCGCTGACGCCTGCGGCGCCGAGCGTGAGATAGGTGCGGCGCTCATGATCGATCGAGACCGTATCATTCGGCGCGACATAGATATTCTCCGCCGGATTCTTCAACAGCGTATTGTAGGCGACGGTTGCCGTCTTGCCGCGACGCTGCAGCGTAACATTCGTTTCGATATTGTTGGTCGTCAAACCGCCGGCGGCGGAAATGACATCGAGAACACGCTCTCCGGCCGGGCTGATCGTGATGCGCTGAGGATTGTTGACGTCACCGAGCACCGCCACCTGACTGGAGCGGTTGGTCGTCGTCGTGATGACCACCTGAGGCTCGATCGCGCGGCTCGCCAGCCGGTCCTCGACATCCTGCTCCACGGTCTCCTTCAGGCGACCGGCGGCCGGAACGCGACCGGCATAGGGAATCGTAATCGTCCCATTTCTATCGATGGTCTGCTCTGGCAAGGAAATGTAATTGCCGGGTCGACTGCCGGCATCGGACGGAATGAAGAGACCGCCGGACTGAGCTTCGAAGATGGCAACCTGGACGACGTCGCCATAACCAAGCGGAATTTCAGGCGCCCCGCCGCGACCACCGCCAAATCCTTTGAAGGACGTCGGCTGGGCAGAGGTAAAATAGGGCAGAACGTTCTTGCTGAGATCGATCAGGGCGTAGTCGATGCCGACACGACGCTCCTTCGTTGTCACTTTCACTGCCGCATCTCGATCAACATCTTTGTGATCGGGACCGGATCTTGGCAACGATGTGCAGCTTGCCAATATAGTGGTTAGCGCTACAACAATGGCGACGCGTGTACTACCGATACGAGAACAACCCATAGAATAACCTGTGTTGACGCCCCTGAAGCTACTGCCCCGCAATCTGACAAAATACAAGACAAACCCCGATCAATAACACTGAAAGCCGATTAACATTCCCCTAACTGTGGCAGGCTGGCAACGCCGAGCCTCTGAGGAAGCGAATAACGACCCAGTTTAACTTTTCTGGCGCCGTAAGAACCCGAGGGCTAGACCCGCTATAAAATTTCTTGCGTTTCAGAGTCAACAGTTCGCACCTGCACAATCGCTATTTTTCAAAAACCTTCATAAACCATCTGTTTAAATTTTAGCGGCTGAGCGGCCGCTCATATGCCATATCCGCGTCTCCGTTGCTCCGCCCAAGGCTTATGGCGACGACCGCACTGAGGAAGGCGGAATAAAACACGGCAAAACCCGGTATTTGCAGCGAGAAATCGACGGCCGCATGAAGCGCGACCAGTACCGTTGCCGCCAGGCCAAGCAGCACAAAATGCCTGAGACGCCGCCTTTGGGCGAACCCCTGCCGAAACACCTTGGCAAGGACCGCGAAGGCAAGGATTGCCGTGACCGGGAACAATACCCCGAGGCCCAGGAATCCTTCGAGATAGAAATTATGCGCTCGGTCGAAGATCCCGAAAATTCCGCAGGCCGAGTCGCGGTAGGCAGGAAATACGGTCCGGAAGGTTCCGAGGCCGGTCCCGGTCAACCAATGATCCAAAATAGCACGCCATATGCCCGGCAGAATGCAGAACCGATCATCATCCTCGAGCCGACGCTCTTGCGCGCGCAAAATCGCCTGCCCTGCAAACACCGACAGCAGCACGACGATGAAAACGATCGCGGAGAGGAGTTTCAGCATCGAACGCCATTGCGGCGCCGGTTTCAGATAACGCCGCGAGCCGTTCCAATTCATGGCCAGCCATGGAAAATAAATGAGGGCGGCAATAAAGGTCGCGAATATGCCGGCGCGCGAGCGGCTCAGCATCAGTGCGGTGAAGCATGCGCAAAAGAGCAGCATGTAGATCCACGATTTTAACAGAAGCGTGTTTCGGCCCGGCTCGCCGGGCGGGTGGTTTGAACAGGAACGGGCGATGTCTCTGACCAGGGTCAGCATCAGCAGCGTTCCAAGCCCGAGGAAAGTCGCCGCGGTATTGCGGTTGACGAAGACCGCGGTCAGGCTGTCGAGGTAGGCCTGTTTCTCCACGACGATCAGGATGTTTGGGAACAGTGTAAACTGGATCAGGCCGAACACAGCGATGATGCCCGCTGAAAGCCCGAGGACGGTCAGCACTTTCCTTGCGCGCCGATCAGTATCGCATAAGAGAAGCCCCGTCAGGAAGGTGACGAAAGGCAGCGCCACCGAGAGGATCGAAGCCAGCGTGTCGGCCGGCGCGACCGAGATTGCCGCGTACTCGACACCTGCCAGGTCACGAGCAGGCCCCCAGGCCGGATTTGCCAGCCAGTTGGAAGGCAGTTCGATGGTCTGGATGAACGTCCAGCCTGTCACCACGACGAGCACCAACAAAGCGCTGCTGAAGACCCATCTGCTCTGTCTCGGCTCTCCGAACAGCAGTGCCGAAATGGCGCCAAGGGCAAACATGCCGATCGCGGCAAAGGCGAAGGGAAAGGGCGTAACGCTCCCGAACGGAATGAGCGTCAGTATAACGAGGCCGATAAAGGCGAGCAGAAGAGCTTCTCGCAAGACCTGCCGATTGATGAGGTTGGATAACATTCGATTTCCTCACCAGCGGGCAGCAATAACGGAATTGCAACCAACGCGCTTAATATGCACGTACTAACATAAGTTGCATATCAATGGCTTGCGTGTTAAAGTGCAACAGAATTTCACATCGTTTAAAATTGTCGCGAAAGACTTAAGCCAATCGAGACAAGGCCCGGCTATGCTCCGTCAAGCAGCAGGAACGGGACAGACGTTCTGCGGTCAATACTTGGCAGATCACTAAATCGCCATGCCATTGACTGGGACAAAATGCAAGCCTGATCTCAATCGGTTGCCCTGAGGGGATTTAACAGATGAAGAAAACATTCGTTACACTTCTGGCACTGGCCTTTACAGCAGGAAATGCCTGCTCGGCATTTGCCGCCGGTCCCGCAGGTTTTGCCCGCGGCCTTAATGGTAATTCTGCGGTCAATTATATCTCTGAAAAGGGCAAGATCATTCCGCCCTTCGCCCAGGTATTGTTCTGCGCCCAGAACCCGGCCGAATGCCGTGACAACAACGGTGTCTCGGTCATCGCGCTCACCGATGAGCAGATGCTGCAGCTGAAAACCGTGAACGGCGCCGTCAATCGTACGATGATCGGCAGGAACGATTCCCGCAGCGAATTGAACGGCGACGTCTGGAAGGTGAACGTCCGCAGCGGCGACTGCGAAGATTTCGCCCTCACCAAGCGCAGCCGGCTGATTGCGATGGGCTGGTCGTCGCGCGCTTTGCGGATTGCGACCGCCTATACGCCCTCCGGCGAAGGGCATGCCGTCCTGGTGGTCAGGACTGATAAGGGCGACCTCGTGCTCGACAACAGGCAAAGCAGCATCAAGAACTGGCGGGACACCGATCTGCGCTGGGACAAGATTCAATCGGGAACAGACCCCTATGTCTGGTACCGGCTGTAATAGCGGACGCAGCAAAACAAACCGAACGTACCTCCTCGAAATCGAAGTCGAGCCGCTCTGATGGGCGGCTCGACTTGTCATATCGCCCACATAAACCTATGCTTTTTGCTATCGGCAGGGCCACCGACACAAAGCTGCGGCGCCCCAAGTTCGATTTCCGATGTGGGTATCAAGCGATCTTCGATATTGTCTTTTCGCCCAGATTCAGTATGACGGACCCCATGCTGCGACGCAGCATGACGTTCTACTCTAATGATTTGAGGGAATTATGCGCATCACGATGATTGGATCAGGCTATGTCGGCCTCGTTTCAGGCGTTTGCTTTGCGGATTTCGGCCACGACGTCATCTGCGTAGACAAGGATCTGAGTAAGATCGAAGCCCTTCGCGAAGGCCGCATTCCGATCTACGAGCCGGGTCTGGAACAATTGGTCGCCGAAAATACCAGCACCGGCCGGCTGTCGTTTTCGACGGATGTCGGGGAAAGCGTCCGTAGCGCCGATGTCGTCTTCATCGCGGTCGGCACGCCATCCCGGCGCGGCGATGGCCACGCGGATCTTTCCTATGTCTACGCCGCTGCGCGCGAGATTGCCACTTATGTGGAAGGCTTCACCGTTATCGTCACCAAGTCGACGGTGCCGGTCGGCACCGGCGACGAAGTCGAGCGCATCATGCGCGAAACCAATCCTGCGGCGGATGTCGCCGTCGTTTCCAATCCGGAATTCCTGCGCGAAGGTGCGGCGATCGAAGATTTCAAGCGTCCTGACCGTATCGTCGTCGGGCTGAATGACGACCGGGCGCGCGAAACCATGACCGAGGTCTATCGTCCGCTTTACCTCAACCAGGCGCCGCTGGTCTTCACTACCCGCCGCACCTCGGAACTGATCAAATATGCGGCCAATGCCTTCCTCGCGATGAAGATCACCTTCATCAACGAGATCGCCGATCTCTGCGAGCGGGTCGACGCAAACGTCCAGGACGTCTCGCGCGGCATCGGTCTCGACGGCCGTATCGGCGCCAAGTTCCTGCATGCCGGCCCCGGTTACGGCGGCTCGTGCTTCCCCAAGGATACGCTTGCCCTTGCCAAGACGGCGCAGGATTATGACGCGCCGATCCGTCTCATCGAGACGACGATCTCGATCAACGACAATCGCAAGCGGGCGATGGGACGCAAAGTCATCTCGGCCGTCGGCGGAGACATTCGCGGCAAGAAGATCGCGATTCTCGGCCTGACCTTCAAGCCGAACACCGACGACATGCGCGACAGCCCGGCGATTGCCGTCATCCAGACCCTGCAGGACGCCGGCGCCAAGGTGGTCGGCTACGATCCCGAGGGCATGGAGAACGCCCGCAAGGTGATCGAGAACATCGAATATGCGAGCGGTCCCTATGAAGCGGCCGCCGATGCGGATGCGCTTGTCATCGTCACCGAATGGAACCAGTTCCGCGCGCTCGATTTCAATCGCCTGAAGCAGTCGATGCGCGCCCCGGTCCTGGTCGACCTGCGCAATATCTACCGCAGCGACGAGGTCCGCAAATACGGCTTTACCTACACCGGCATCGGCACCAATCTCTATCAGGAATCAAACGCCTGACAGGTTCTGGTGAACCGGTAATCGTCCTGACGCCGCGGAGCAAATCCCGCGGCGTTTTGGTTTTTGGCGCACTGCGCCAAAAGGCCTGAACGCGCTTTAGTTGAGAAGCCCGACCCGCGTTCCTTTTATCGTCAGCACGGTCAGCCGGCCCGTCGCCGAGACCGCGGTGTCGATGCCGATCCGTTGCGGACCGAATGTCGGGGTTCGCGCCGGGGTATGCCCATGGATTACCAGGACGGGAAGCTGCGGCCCGCTATCCAGGAAGGGTTGGCGAATCCACATCAGGTCGCTGTCCTTCTGTTTCTTAAGGTCGATGCCCGGTTTGACGCCTGCATGGACAAAGACCACCCTTCCCATCCGCAGCATTATTGGTAGCGATTCCAGGAATTGGATATGCCGCTCGGGGATCATGTTGCGAATGACCCGGGCAATCATTTCGCTTCCGGCCGCCGACTGCAGCAAGTGCTCGATATCGATACCGTATGAGTGCAGTGTCTCGGTCCCTGCAAAACCGAGCCATTCAAGAATGTGCGCCGGTTTGCGATATAGCTTCACCAGTTCCGCGTCGTGATTGCCGCAAAGCGCGAAACGCTGAAACCCCGGCGGCGGGCTCTTGCTCAGGAACTCCAGCACCGCGCTCGAATCAGGACCGCGGTCGACATAATCGCCGAGCATGACGATAAGTTTCGGCCCCGGAATGCGCGCTGCGTCCTCCTCGATGCGGCGATGCGCCTCGACGAGCTCCTTATAACATCCGTGTATATCGCTCATCGCATAGACCGCAGCGAACTCGCCCTCGGCAAACGTCAGCCGAGCGCGTCCTTTGCGGTTGCCGGCCAGTATCCGTATCTGTTGTCGCCACGGCCCGAGATAGTTAAACATGTAACCCATATATGAGGTCCGAGCCCTCGAGGGTGTCGGAAAAGCTCCAGTTCCTGCCCATCCTTGCATGGGTATCAGGCTCAGTGTTCAAAAAAAATTGGCCCGATCACGGCCTCAGCGAAATTGTAACCGGAACCCCGCGTGAAGAGGCTATCGGGCCGTCGCTCGTGAACCGACAGCACTTTTCCCGCGTCGTCGATCGCTGCCGGAACGGTCTCCTCCGCACCGAACACTGAGCCTCGCGTCGAATCACCCAATCCTCACTTGATCCCTTCCGGCTTTCATGCGGAGCGGCTTTCGCAGGCACATCGTGCTGCCCCTGACGCAACGTCCCCGCGACAGCGAAATTATGATTGCGAGAAACGCAATTTGTATTCGGCCGTTTTAGAAGGACATCACGGTCAACATCGCGCTGTATTTTGGTAGATGAGGGTTAATTGAGCGTTAAGCCGTATTATTCGTTCCAGCAGCGGCTGTGTCGGCCGCTAGTTCTCCAAACCACAGAACTTCCGGCGATCGGATTTCCACAGGCGACACCTCCGAAAAAGCTGCATAAATCAACTATAGCGAGAGCCTGTAGAAAAAAATGAACGCTTAAGCTTATCACGCTTGACGCTACTGCACCGGCGCATGATGATGGCGCATTGCGAGCGTGAATGACATTCTTTACCGGGATTCTCAGATCCAAAACTGCGGGGTGCAAAGTGGAAACTGCGGTTGATTCGAAACTTATCGAGGCGATCAGCTACGACGAAGACAGCCGGCATCTACGGGTCTATCTGACAAACGGTCAGAGGCGGGAATATGAAGGCGTCCCCAAGGGCGTTGTCGTCGGCTTGACGATGGCGGAATCCCCGGGAAATTTTTATATGACGGCAATCAGGGGCAAATATCCTCCCCGCCCCTAATGTGATCTTCATTTCAGCTAAAATGCGAGACCGGCATCACCGGTCCCGCAAATCAGCGTCACCGACCGCGGCACATTCCATCAGTAGCCGCTGAAGAAATCGCGAACTGCATTGATCTCGAGCGGCGCAATCTCATGGCCGCCGGGATGCCAGACCGTTCTGACATCAGCGCCGCGATCCTTCAGATGTTCCGACAGCGCCTCGGTCATCGGGGCGGGAGCGATCGGATCGCGCTGCCCGGCCGTGACCAGCACCTTTCTCCCCGCAAGAGTTGCCTGAGCTTCGGGCTGAAATGGAATGAGCGGGTGCATCAGAACTGCGGCGTCGAATATGTCTTTTTCGATCAGCACATTGGCGAGAATGTTTGCGCCATTCGAAAAACCCAGACCGAGAATTTGGGAAGCCTGGTGCTTCTCAGCCAATGCCTTGACATAGGCGGCCATCTTCTCCGTCGCCCGTGAGAGGTCGGCCATGTCGTAGACCCCCTCCCCGGTGCGCCGGAAGAACCGCGCCGCACCATGTTCGGAAACGTCGCCGCGTGGCGAGAGAACCGTCGCTTCGGGCAGCAGGCGCCGGCCGAAATCGAAGAACTGGTTCTCGTCGCCACCGGTGCCATGCAGCACCAGCAGGATGGGTCTATAAGGTGCACCGGCATGCAGCCGGTGCACATATCCAGTTTCGGTCATAGCGCCTCTCCTTACGCTTCGAGCGGCTGCAGGTGCTGCTCGAGCAACGCGCGAAGATGGGCGTGCTGCTGGGGCAGCTTCAGGGCTTCGCCGAGATGGGCCGTATCCTCGTCGCGGTTAAACCCCGGCTCATTGGTCGCGACCTCGAACAGCACGCCGCCCGGCGTGCGGAAATAGATCGCCCAGAAATAATCGCGGTCGATCACCGGGGTCACCTGATAGCCGGTGTCCATCAGCGCCTTACGCACTTCGAGCTGCTTCTCGCGGTTTTCGACGGCGAAGGCGACGTGGTGAACGGAGCCAGCACCGGGAAGCGCGCGGGCAATGTTCGGCATAGTCTCGAGATCGATGAGATGCGCGCCGTTGCCGTCAGGCTTGATCAGCCGCTTGACCCGATCCCGTTCCTCGGCGACCTCGTAGCCCATGAACCTCAGGAGTTCGGCGGTGGCGCCTTCATCCCTGAGCCGCATCGCCACGGAATGGAAGCCGCGGATGGCGTGGTCTTCGCTGATGCCGCCATGGGTCCAGGCCTGACGCGCATCGTCCTTGACCTCGACCAGCGCAAAGCCGTCACCGTCAGGACCCGAAAAGTTAAGGCGCTTCTCGCCGAAACTTTCCTCGGCCTTCAGCCCGCCAATATTCAACGCGCTGAAACGATCGCTCCAGAAGCCGAGCGAGCCTTGCGGAACGGAGAACACCGTCGTGCCGACCTCCCCGGTGCCGGGACGGCCCTGCGCCATCTTCGGGAACGGGAAATAGGTCATGACAGTGCCGGGCGCACCGGTCTCGTCGCCATAATAGAGGTGATAGACATCAGGCGCGTCGAAATTGACGGTCTTCTTGACGCGGCGCAGCCCAAGCGCATTGGTGAAGAACTGATTGTTGGTTCGGGCGTCCTCCGCCATCGACGTGACGTGGTGCAGACCCTTGATCTGATCGAGCATGTGAAACCCCTTTCTTGCCTGCAGTGCGCAGGCTTTGGATGAGGCTAAGATGCGCGCTGAACCTCCGGGGGAACAGACCCCCAGATCAAAACGCATTGTCTTCTTTTAGTGAACGAAGATGCGTTGACGTTCACACCTCGACATCTTCGGGATCGGCCGGCAACTGCCAGTTGATCGGGGACCGCCCGCGCGACTGCAGGAAATCATTCGCCTTCGAAAAATGCCCGCAGCCGAAAAATCCGTTATGGGCCGAAAGCGGCGAAGGATGCGGCGCCCTGAGCACGAGATGCCGTGTCGTATCGACAAAAGCCGCCTTGCGCTGGGCATAGGAGCCCCAGAGCATGAAGACGACGGCTTCGCACTCGTCGTTGACTTTGCGGATGACCGCGTCGGTGAAGCGCTCCCACCCCTTGCCCTGATGGGCGGCCGCCTGCCCTTCCTCGACAGTCAGCACGCTGTTCAGCAGCAGCACGCCCTGCCTTGCCCAATGTTCGAGAAAACCGTGACGCGCCGGCGCTATGCCAAGATCCGTCTGCATCTCCTTATAGATATTGATGAGCGAGGGCGGGATGCGCACGCCCGGCCGCACGCTGAAACACAGCCCATGGGCCTGCCCCAGCCCGTGATAGGGATCCTGCCCGAGAATGACGACCTTGACGCTGGAGATCGGCGTCAGGTCGAGGGCGCGGAAATATTCACTGCCCCGGGGGAAAATGCGCTTACCGCCCTGCTTCTGCGCGACAAGAAAGGATTTGAGCTGCTGCATATAGGGGCTTGAGAACTCCCCCGCCAAGGCGGCTTTCCAGCTCTCTTCGAGACTGACTGATGTATCGCTCATCCAGCAAACCCTTCGCATATGCCGAAACAACGGACACACGGTTCTAACAAAATCGATCTACGCTGCAATGCCTGTCGGCTCGGCAATGGGTCCAGGCAGATAGAATCGGCGAAAGAAGGTTGCGATGGCTGTCCGAGGCACGGCCGTCCGTGTTTAACTATATGACGGCTTTGGTATTTACGCCGGCTGGCAGCCTGAGTAGAACCTTATGATAAACCGGAGACATGTCTTCAAATGAAATTCGGCACGAGCGGCCTTCGCGGACTTTCAGTGGATCTCAAGGGACGCGCCTCTGCGCTTTATGCGACGGCGTTCGGCAGATATCTGCTGCAGACCGGCAAGGCGCAACTCGGCGACGCCATTCTGATCGGCCGCGATTTTCGCGATTCGAGCCCCGATATTTCGGGAAATTGTGCCGGCGCACTCACCGCACTCGGCTTCCGGGTATTGGACTGCGGCAATGTCCCGACACCCGCCCTTGCCCTCTATGGCCTCGAGAGCAACGCTGCATGCCTGATGGTGACGGGCTCGCATATTCCGGCAGACCGCAACGGCATCAAGTTCTATCGCCCGGACGGCGAGATCGACAAATCGGACGAGGCTCATATCACCGCATCGGCGGCCGAGATCGAGCGAACAGGTGAGACCGTTGCAGAGGCCCCGGCTGAAACCGAAGATCATGAGGCGATCTGCCGTCAGTTGTTTTTCCAACGCAACGCCGACCTGCTGCCGCAAGGCGCACTGTCCGGCTTGAAGATCGGCGTCTACCAACACAGCACCGTCGCGCGTGATATGCTGGTTGACGTTCTCGCCCATTATGGCGCCGAGATCATTGCTCTTGGACGTTCGGAGAGTTTCATTCCCGTCGACACCGAAGCCGTTTCCGACGAGACGATCACGCTAATGAAACGCTGGGCGTCCGAGCACAAATTCGATGCGATCGTCTCGACCGATGGCGACGGCGACCGTCCGCTGGTGGCAGACGAAACCGGCATGCCGCTGCGCGGCGACCTTCTCGGCCTTGTCGCAGCCAATTTTCTCGGCGCCGGCACGGTCGTGACGCCCGTGACCTCCAATTCCGGCATCGAGGCCGCTGGCTCTTTCGCTGTCAAGCGCACCCGCGTCGGTTCGCCTTTCGTCATCGCAGGCATGGAAGAGGCCGTAGCCGCCAGCAAAGATCATGTCATGGGCTTCGAAGCCAATGGCGGGCTGCTGACCGCAACCCCTTTCGATATCAACGGCAGATCCGTGCGCGCCTTGCCGACGCGCGACTGTTTTCTCCCGATGCTTGCAATCCTGTCGCTCGCCGCCCTTCGCAGGCAGCCGCTTTCGGCCGTTGCCGCCTCCTACCATCTGCCCTTTGCCGCCGCCGATCGCCTGGAGAATTTTCCGTTGGAGACGAGTGCTGCGCTGATGGAGCATCTGCGCGCCTCCGGTGAAAACCTTGCCGCTTTCCTGCAGCCGATCGGCGAGGTGGCGGCGAAATCCGACATAGACGGACTTCGCGTGACGCTGAAAGACGGTAGAATCATTCATTTTCGCCCCTCCGGCAATGCGCCCGAAATGCGCTGCTACGTCGAAGCCGGCAGTGAAACCGCAGCCCTGGATCTGCTGAAGGCTGGGCTCACCCGAATAATGCACTGGGCAAACGCCCGCTGAACATGCCACGAACAAGCTTTTTTCAAGGAACCCGCCTATGACGCAGAAAATCGTTCCCGTGATCATGGCCGGCGGCAAAGGCACGCGGCTCTGGCCGCTTTCCCGTGCCACCGCCCCGAAACAGTTCATCCAGTTCGTCGGCAATAAGACGTTGTTTCAGGAGACGCTCGAACGCGTTTCCAACCCGGAGCTCTATGAAGCCCCGATCATCGTCACCAATGAGGAATTTCGCTTCCTGGTCGCCGAGCAGGCCCGTACGCTGGGCATTCCGCTCGCCGCGGTGCTGCTTGAGCCGGTCGCCCGCAACACCGCCGCCGCGGTGGCCGCCGCCGCTACCCTTGCCGCCGAGCTTTTCGGCAAGAACACCATCATCCAGATGCTCGCCTCGGATCACGAGATCCTCGCCGACAAGAGCTATTTCGATTGCATCCGCATCGCCCGGAATGCTGCAGCCGACGGCAAGCTCGTTACCTTCGGCATCAGCCCCACCGAGCCGGCAACCGGCTACGGCTATATCGAAATCGGCGATGCGCTTGAAAATGGCGCCCACAAGGTCAGCCGTTTTGTGGAAAAACCAGCATTGGAAACGGCCGAGCAGATGCTTGCCGACGGCGGCTTCTATTGGAACTCCGGCATCTTCATGTTCCCGGTGGAGGAACTCATCGCCGAGCTGCAGGAATATGCGCCCGATGTGCTGAAAGCAGCGAGCAAAGCCGTTTCCAAGGCAAGCCGCGACCTCGACTTTACCCGTCTCGACGCCGACCATTTCGCCAAGAGCCCCGATATCTCAATCGACTACGCGATTATGGAAAAGACCTCCAAGGCCGCTGTCGTCCCCTCGCCGTTCAAATGGTCGGACATGGGAAGCTGGGATGCCGTTTGGAAATCTGGCGTGCGTGATGACAACGGCAATGTCGCTGCCGCAAACACCACCGTCGTCAACACGCGCAACTCGCTGGTCATGACCCACGGCGTGCATCTTGCAGTACAGGGCATGGAGGATGTCGCCGTCATCGCCAGCGAGGACGCCGTCTATGTCGGACCGCTCAAAGACAGCCAGAATGTCGGGCAATTGGTCAAGATGCTGGCCTCCTCTTCCGCCACGGCGAAATTCACCGAAACCCATCCGACATCCTATCGTCCCTGGGGCGGCTATACCTCGATCTTCAACGGCGATCGCTTCCAGGTGAAGCGTATCTTCGTGACGCCGGGCAAGAAGCTCTCGCTGCAAAAACACCACCATCGCTCCGAACACTGGGTCGTCGTCAAGGGAACCGCCGAGGTGACGGTCGGAGAAACCGTGCGGATGCTGCGCGAAAACGAGAGCGTCTATATTCCGCTCGGCGAAGTCCATCGTCTGGCCAACCCCGGCAAGATCCTCCTCGAACTGATCGAGGTGCAGACGGGCTCCTATCTCGGCGAGGACGACATCATCCGCATCGTCGATGAGTTCGGAAGAACATGAGGTCGCAGCCGAACGGCCGCCTCGAATAGGATAATCTTAGGTTCGGTTGGCCTAAAATCTGAATCCTGTCTAAATTTAAGAGTTAGAGCATGATGTCATGAGAAACCCACTCACACTCGGCATCATGCTCGAGGCCCAAACAATGCCGCCTTTTCCGGCGCGACCGCCATCGCTGTTGAATTCTCTATCGGACTTCTCGTAGAATGGACGCACCGAGAGACATGACCGGAGATATCCCCTGATGCGCATCCTGCCCGCCCTCGCCGGATTTCTTTTAATCATGGCCCCGGCAATGGCGTTTGCCGAAGCCGGAAAGATGCGAACCGCAAGCGAAGCTGAAATCCGCGAGCACCTGCCGGGCACGTCGGAGCTGAAAGAAAGCAGCAACGGTTACGAATATCGCCAGGGCAACAGCAATGGCTACAAGATAACCAATGGCCAAGTGTGCGTCCGGTTTGCCAATAAGTCGACCGACTGCGTCAGTGTGAAGACCGACGGCGAGAAATTTCAGATGATCGACAAGAAAGGCGGCAGGACGAAGTTTTGACTTTGACCGGCAGCTTATTTTGCCGGTGAAGTTTCACCGTCCCTGTCGAGAACGAATTCTGCGATCAGACCGGAATGGTTCGAGCCAAGATTGTCATCGAGACGTTTCAGCGATGTCAGATGAAGCGGCGCGCGCGCAAATATGTGATCGATGGCGATCCCCAATGAGCCGGCAGCAATCGGCCATGTCGCCGGTTCGGGCACGATTGTCTTCAGTCCCTGTTTGCGCAGGAAAGCCTGGATGCTCGGGGCAATCGACGAAGAGTTTAAATCGCCTGACAGCACCACAGGGCCGTCGATCGAGCCGAGCGTTTTCGCGAGATCTTCCAATTCAGCCATCTGGAAATCGTCGAAATATGGTTTGCTCAGATGCGCCGATACCAGATTGACGGTTTCGCCGCCGAAGTCGACGCTCGATATAACCAGCCTGTTTTTCCGCAGACTGCCCATGCTAACGACCTGCTGGTTGACGAACGGGCGTTTGGACAGCACCAGCGTATCGCACGTATCCTTCCCGGTGTCGCAACCGATATGATAGGGATAGGCCTTGAACAATTGCTGCAGATGGAAGGCCAGCGGCTTTGCTTCAAGCAAATTGACGACATCGGCATTCGACGCGATCACCATGTCGGTAATGGCAGTCGAGTTTTTCCAGTTGTCGATCGCGATGTTGAACGACATCAGACGAAAAAGCGGCGGCCTGTCCGTGCCTCTACCGTCCTCCGAAAACTCGCCCAGCATGATGACGCCGTGAGCGATGAGAAGAAGCGAGACGAACAGAAGGACGAAGCCGTAAATCTGTCGCCTGACAGCCAGAATCACAAGGCTGGCGGCAACAAAGAGGACACCGAGGTGAAGCTGAAAGCTGTAGAGAAAGGACAGCAGCCAGAAGTTCGTGACATAGCGCAAGGATACGATCGCGATTGCAACGGTCAGAAACGCGCAGAGAATCCAATAAATTATCTCTCTCATCGATCCTGACCTGCTTGCAGACGACCCGCCGGCCATAACATGCAGGCCGGGATGTTGCAACGCAGCATAACGGCCGATGGCCGCGGCCGGGCTTTGGACGATACCGGCGGCCCTGCGTTATCCTGCAGGGCAGCGGGCAAAATGCCGTCAACCGCAGCAAAGGCCGCCGCCGCCTTCTCTTTCAAAGATCTATCGACTCGGCGTCTTCTTATCTTGTAAGTGGGGTCACGCGATACGGAATCGGCTTTTGCCGTCGGCAGCGAGCCGAGAGAAGGTGGGAATGCGCTACTTCATTACCGGGACGGCCGGCTTCATCGGTTTTCATCTGGCCAGGCGCCTGCTGCAGGAAGGCCACGAGGTCACCGGCTTCGACGGCCTCACTCCCTATTACAACGTCAAGCTCAAGGAGATGCGCCATGCAGCACTCTCCCAGTTCCCGGCCTTCAAACCGGTCATCGCTATGCTCGAAGATCGCGAAGCGCTTGAGGCAGCGGTTGTCGCGGCCAAGCCGGACATCCTGATCCACCTCGCCGCCCAGGCCGGCGTGCGATACAGCCTGGAAAATCCCGAGGCCTATCTTCGATCGAACGTCGAAGGCTCGTGGAACATCATGGAAATCGCCCGGCGCGTCGAAATCCGTCACCTGATGCTGGCCTCGACGTCATCGATCTACGGCGCCAATGCGACCGTTCCCTTTCACGAGACCGATCGCGCCGACGAGCCACTGACCATCTATGCGGCGACGAAGAAATCGATGGAACTGATGGCGCACAGTTATGCCCATCTGCATAAAATCCCGACGACGGCCTTTCGCTTCTTCACCGTTTACGGGCCGTGGGGCCGTCCCGACATGGCGTTGTTCAAATTCACCAAGAACATGCTTGAGGGACAGCCGATCGAGATCTACGGCGAAGGCAATATGAGCCGTGACTTCACCTATATCGACGATCTCGTTGAGGGGATCGTCAGGTTATCGGCAATCGTCCCTGGTGAGGATAACCGTCTAGACAACGTGGCTGTCGAAACGCTTTCGCGCCAGGCGCCCTTTCGGGTCGTCAATATTGGCGGCGGCCAGCCGGTCAGCCTGATGGATTTCGTCGAAACGGTGGAGAAGGCGCTCGGCCGTCCGGCCATCCGCAAGATGCTGGCGATGCAGAAAGGCGACGTGCCGCGCACCTTCGCGGCCCCCGATCTGCTCGTTGCGCTGACGGGTTACAAGCCGGACACGACTTTGGATGTCGGCGTCAAGGCCTTCGTCGACTGGTATCTCGACGTCCGCGGCCAACTCGACGCCTAATTGGGTTACCCCAACGCCGACCCGAATTGTTCCCATAACCGGAATATCAGCGGAGAAACGTCACCGCCTCAACCGCGTCGACCGCCTTCGAAAACACATAGTCGACGACAACGGTCAGCTTCTGCGAGTAGGCCTTGAGCTGATAACCCTCGCCTCCGATTTCAGCAGGGCTGCGCAGGACGAAAGGAACGCCCGGGCGCACGAAACCGGCGCGTGTCGTCAACGGATTTTCCGGCGAATGGCCAATGGCGGAGGTGTACATCAGGTCGCGGCCGAGGCTGGCGGGGCCGATGGCGAGCGCCGGCCCGGCGGCAGTGATGCTCAGAGTCAAAGCGATGGTGGCAAGAATTTTGTGCATGTCGAAGTCCCCGTTTGCGGATCGGCGGGCTTCGCTTTGCCCGTCTCCAAACGATCGACGCGTCTGTCCACGCTTCGGTCGCTTTCATGAGACCACTCTACACATCAGTATTTGCAGGGCTTTTAAGCGGATCAGTCAAATTTTATGAAATTCGGCTTTCTGTCCCGATAGGGCACACGGGAAACGCCCCGAGGTCGCCAAGGCAAGATCGGCGGAATAAAGAGGAACGCTGACCGCAATCTAGAGAACGCGATCCAGCTTCTTGTTGATATGCAGGTTCGGCATCAATCCGGCACTTTGCGCGGCATGATAGGATTCGCGCGCCGCATCGAACGAGATCGACCACATGATGGCGCTCAGGAGCAGCGCAATAATATAAATTTGAATACGCATCTCATCGGCGATACGGAAAGAGCAAGGCAGTTTTGTGTCAAAAAATGACCGCGAAAATAGAAAAAATCGGCGGACTTTTTCCCCGCGCGTTTGGCATCAGACATATTAGTATCGCGCGAATTTGCGTTGATGCGTGGCTACTGTTAGCAGCCAACCCCGAGGCTCGAGAGCCCTCGGAGGTCCGTCCGCCACGGGCCTCTTTGCCTTTTTACCGACATTGACCGCAGGCGGCTGACATCCCCGATATATCGAGCTTGGCGAAAAGTATATCAATCGATTGACTTATTTCGCGATCGGCGTTATATAACTGCCATGAGTCAGGAACACGACACCCAAAACCCGCCAGCATCCGCCCGCGCCGAGGCCGCGCGCCAGAAGATGTTGGCCGCCGCTCTCGACGTCTTCGGCCGCTACGGTTTTGACGGCGCCTCGACACGGCAGCTGACCGAAGCCGCCGGCGTCAATCTGCAGGCGATCCCCTATTATTTCGGCAGCAAGGAAGGCCTCTATATCGCCACCGCCGAATATCTGATGGCCCGCATCGATACCCATGTCGGCGACATGAGAGCGCGCATCGGCACGCGCCTCATGGCGCTCGACGCCGCCGGCGAAACGCTTGGCGAAACGCAAGCCCGTCTGTTCCTCACAGAAATTCTCCAGACGATGGTGACGCTTTTCGTCGGCAAGGAATCTGAATCCTGGGCACGCTTCCTGATCCGCGAGCAGATGGAGCCGACCGAAGCCTTCGCACGGATCTATCAGGGCATCATGCGGCCGATGATCGAGATGGGCCGGCGGCTGATCGGCGCCATCCTGGGTGAAGATCCCGCCTCGGAACACGTGCGCCTGCGCACCTTCAACCTTATCGGCAGCATCCTTGTGTTTCGCGTCACCCACGCGGCCGTGCTTGCCCAGATGGAATGGGACGCCGTTGGTCCGAAACAGGTGGAAACCTTGCGCGGCCTCGCCGCCGAACTGGTCGATATGCTCGGTCCATCGACGAAGGGAGGCGTAGCATGAAACGCCTCGTCTTCGTCGCCCTCCTTCTCCTCGTTGCGGCAGGCGCCGCCGCCTGGTGGTACGGCCTGCCTGAAAAGTTCGGCTGGCTGCCCGAGACCCGCCGCGAATTCGTCCTTTACGGCAATGTCGATATCCGCCAGGTCTCGCTCGGCTTCCGCGTCAGCGGCCGCCTCGCTGAACTCGGCGTCGACGAAGGCGATGTTGTCAAGAGCGGTACGGTGCTGGCGAAGCTCGATGCCGCACCCTATGAATTCGCCGTCCGTTCGGGCGAGGCCAACGCCGCGGCCCTTCGGGCGACGCTCGACAAGCTGAAGGCGGGTCCCCGCCCGACCGAGATCGCCCAGGCGCGCGCCGCCTATGACGAAAGCCTCGCCGATCTCGAAAATGCCAACCTCGCCTATGACCGAGCCCGCCAGCTTCGTCCGCAGGGCACGATTTCCGAAGCGACGCTCGACCAGGCGACCGCTGCAAAGGCAATGGCCGCCGCCCGCTCCGAGTCCGCCAACGAGGCGCTGAAACTGCTGCAGGAAGGTTCGCGCGTCGAGGATATCGCCGCCGCCGATGCACAGCTGAAGGCTGCGGAGGCAACGCTGGCCTCGGCCCGCACATCGCTTGCCGATACCGAACTGCGCGCACCGAACGACGGCGTCATCCTCTCGCGTGTGCGGGAGAATGGAGCCATCGTCTCGCCGGCCGATACCGTCTTCGTGCTCTCCCTGACCGAGCCCGTCTGGGTGCGCAGCTATGTCGCCGAGCCCGATCTCGGCCGCATCCACCCCGGCATGAAGGTTTCCGTCGCTTCCGATACGGCGCCTGACAGGCCGTATGACGGCATGATCGGCTTCATCTCGCCGGTCGCCGAATTCACCCCGAAATCGGTGGAGACACCGGAACTCAGGACTGATCTCGTCTATCGCCTGAGGATCGTCATCGACAAACCAGGCCCGGATCTGCGCCAGGGCATGCCGGTCACGGTGCGTCTTCCGACACGTGCGGCAGACGGACGATGACCGCCGCCGAAACCGCCCCCCAGACAGAGCGGGACGACAAGCCGCTCGTCCGGATCGACGGCGTCACCAAACACTTCGGCGAAGCGCCCGCAGCCCTCGACGCCGTCTCCGGCATCATCGGTGGCGGTGCGATCACCGGCCTCGTCGGCCCTGACGGCGCCGGCAAGACGACGCTGATCCGTCTGATGACCGGGCTGATGCTGCCCGATGCGGGGACAGTGGAGCTTCTCGGCTTCGACACCAGGAAGAACGCCGCCGGCATCCAGGCGGCAATCGGCTACATGCCGCAGCGCTTCGGCCTCTATGAGGACCTCTCGGTGCAGGAAAATCTCGATCTCTATGCCGATCTGCGCGGCCTGCCGAAAAGCGAGCGCGCCGGCGCCTTCGACGAACTGCTCACCTTCACCGACCTCAAGCGCTTCACCGGCAGGCTCGCCGGCAAACTCTCCGGCGGCATGAAGCAGAAGCTCGGCCTTGCCTGCGCGCTTTTGAAGAAGCCACGCCTGCTGCTGCTCGACGAGCCGGGCGTCGGCGTCGATCCGATCTCGCGCCGCGACCTCTGGAAGATGGTCGAGAACCTGACGAAGGAAGGCATTGGTGTGCTGTGGTCAACCGCCTATCTCGACGAGGCGGAAGCCTGCGACCATGTCCTGCTGCTGAACCAGGGGAAGCTGCTCTTCTCGGGAAAACCCGCGGAGATGACCGAGCGCGTCAACGACCGGGTCTTCAGGGTGTCCGATGTCACCGGGCGCCGCCGGCAGGTGCTTGCCGAGCTCCTGCAGGCCGATGGCGTCATCGACGGCGTGATCCAGGGCGAAGCGATCCGCTTGGTGGCCGCCAAGGCCAAAAAGCCCGATATCGGCAAGGCGGGCGATGGCGCATCGCTTAGCCCCGCCCCGCCTCGTTTCGAGGATGCCTTCGTCGACATGCTGGGCGGCGGCCCCGGCGGCCGCTCCAGCCTTGCCGAGGCGCAGGAGCCGCTCACGGCTGAGGACGACCGGCCGGTGATCGAGGCCAAGAGCTTGACGAAACGCTTCGGCGATTTCACCGCCGCCGAGGATATCAGCTTCGATATCCGCCGCGGTGAGATCTTCGGCCTGCTCGGCCCGAACGGCGCCGGCAAATCCACCACCTTCAAAATGCTCTGCGGCCTGTTGAAGCCGACCGGCGGCGAAGGCCGCGTCGCCGGCTTCGACCTTCGCCGCGATGCCGGAAGAGCCCGCAACCAGCTCGGCTACATGGCGCAGAAATTCTCGCTTTACGGCGATCTCACCGTCATGCAGAATCTCGAATTCTTCGCTGGTGTCTATGGCCTGCGTGGGCAGCGCAAGCGCGAACGAATCGCGCTGATGGCCGGCATTTTCGATTTCGGCCGCCACGCCCGCGAGCCCGCCAAGGACCTGCCGCTTGGCCTGAAGCAGCGCCTGGCGCTTGCCTGCGCCGTCATGCACGAACCACGCGCCCTCTTCCTCGATGAACCGACATCGGGCGTCGATCCGATCACCCGCCGCGAATTCTGGGCGCATATCAACGCACTGGTCGAAAAGGGCGTCACCGTGCTCGTCACCACGCATTTCATGGACGAGGCGGAATATTGCGACCGAATCTCGCTGATCTGTCGCGGCCGCTCGATCGCGCTCGGCTCGCCGGATGAATTGAAGGCGCGCGTGGCAACGAGAGAGCAACCGGACCCGACGATGGAGGATGCGTTCATCGCCCTGGTGCAACAATCGGAAGCGGAGGATGCCGCATGAGCGCCCCTTCCGGTCGGCGTCGGCGTCTTTTTGCCCTCGTGCGCAAGGAGAGTTTCCAGGCGATCCGCGATCCGAGCAGCATCCTCATTGCCTTCGTGTTGCCGCTGATCCTGCTCTTTCTCTTCGGCTACGGCGTCTCGCTCGACACGACCCGCACCCGCATCGGCCTCGTGACCGAGGAACTGACGCCGCTGACACAGGACCTGTCGGCGAGCTTCCAGGCCTCGCGCTATTTCGATGTTGCAATGGGCCGCGACCGGCGACTGTTCGAGGAAGATCTCGTACTCGGCAAGGTGCGCGGCATCGTCGTCATCCCGGCCGATTTCACCACGCGTTACACTGCAGCCAACCGTCCCGCCATCCAGGTGATCGTTGATGGTTCCGACCCGAACACCGCCAATTTCGTCCAGAACTACGCCCAGGGCGCCGTCGCCAACTGGGAAGAGCAGCGGCAGGCCGACGCCGCCTCCCGTAGTCCCGCCATCGCGGTCGAGCAGCGCTTCTGGTTCAATCCGGAGCTCAAGAGCCGCAATTTTCTCGTGCCCGGCTCGATCGCCATCGTCATGACGCTCGTCGGCACGCTGCTGACCTCGCTCGTCGTCGCCCGCGAATGGGAACGCGGCACCATGGAGGCGATGATGGCGACGCCGGTGACAGCGGTCGAACTGCTCACCGGCAAGATCCTGCCCTATTTCCTGCTCGGCCTCACCTCCATGACGCTCTGCGTGCTACTGGCGGTCTTTCTCTTCGGCGTGCCGTTCCGCGGCTCCGTCGCCGCCCTTTACGCGCTTTCGGCCGCCTTCCTGATCCCGGCGCTGGGGCAAGGCCTGTTGATCTCGACCGCAACGAAGAACCAGTTCCTCGCCTCGCAGCTGGCGCTGATATCAGCCTTCCTGCCGGCCTTCCTGCTCTCGGGCTTCCTGTTCGAGATCAATTCCATGCCGAGGATTATCCAGTGGATCACCTTCATCGTGCCGGCGCGTTACCTGATCCCCAGCCTACAGACAGTGTTTCTCGCCGGCGACATCTGGCCGATGTTCGCAAAGGCAATCGCCGTCATGCTGGCGATCGGAGCCGTCATGTTCGTGCTTGCGGCCCGCAGCACCCGGAAGAGGATCGGTTGAGATGGGATGGACAAGGCTCTACGCCCTCATCATCAAGGAGCTGCTCGCAGTGCTGCGCGACCCCAAGGGCCGCGCCATCCTGATCGGCCCACCGATCGTCCAGCTTCTCGTCTTCTCCTATGCCGCCACACTCGAAGTGCGCAATGTCGACGTGATGATCCTCAACCGCGACAGCGGTCACTGGGGCCAGGAGCTGATCGAGCGTATCGACGGCTCGCCGACCTTCCGCCGGACCGCGATGGCGGGAAGCCAGGCGGATATCAGGATGGCGATCGATAACCAGACGGCCATCGCGGCAATCGAGATCGGCCCGGACTTTTCGCGCAATATCGAGGCGGGAACGCCTGTTGATCTGCAGGTGGTGCTCGACGGTCGCCGTTCCAATGCCTCACAGATCGTCGCCGGCTACCTCTCGCAGATCGGCGGCGCCCTTGCCGCCGAAACACCGGCAGGCAGACGCGCCGGCGCCGGCATTGTCTCGTCGGTGCCGCGCAACTGGTTCAACCCGAACCTCACCTACCAATGGTTCATGGTGCCGAACCTGATCGCCAGCATCGCGCTCTTGATTGGCCTGATCGTCACGGCCTTGTCGATCGCCCGCGAGCGCGAGCTCGGCACATTCGACCAGTTGATGGTCTCGCCGCTGCGCCTGCACGAAATCCTGATCGGCAAGCTGATCCCGCCGATGATGATCGGCCTCTTCCACATCACCGTCTATATCCTGGCCGCCGTCTTCCTGTTCGAGGTGCCGCTCCGCGGTTCGCTGTTCCTGCTTTACGGCAGCGCCATCTTCTATCTCGGTTCGGTCGCCGGCCTCGGCCTCTTCATTTCGGCGCTGTCGATGACGCAGCAGCAGGCGATCCTCGGCGCCTTCCTGTTCATGGTCCCGGCCATGCTGCTCTCGGGTTTCGCGACGCCGATCGAGAACATGCCGGCATGGCTGCAGCCGGTGACGCTGATCAACCCGCTGCGTTATTTCCTGGTGATCGTCAAAGGCGTTTTCCTCAAGGATATCCCCCTGAGCGAGGTTGTGAACCAGACGATCCCGCTGGCGCTGATCGCCGGCGTCACACTCAGCGCTGCCGCCTGGCTCTTCCGCCGGCGCCTGGAATAATCCAATACCGCCGCATGCTTCGGTCGCCTCACAGAATGTGAACCGGCCTGCCAAAGCGTGATTCTCCTGCCGGAACCTCGGATTGGCGTGGTCGTTACCCAAACGCAACCCCAGCAAAGGAGAAGCAAAATGTACAAGATCCTACTTGTCTCCAGCGCCCTTGCGCTGTCGTCTTTTGCCACCAATGCGTTCGCTGATGGCGCCGTGACCGGTGCAGCCGGCGGCGCCATCACCGGCGCGATCGTCGGTGGCCCCGTGGGTGCTGCCATTGGCGGCGTGGCCGGCGGTGTCGCCGGTGCCGTTGTCGATCCGCCGCCGCGCGAGGTCGTCACCTATGTCCAGCAGCAGCCTGCCCCGACCGCCTCGGTGGTGGTCCAGGAGCCGATCGTCGTCGGCAAGCCGCTTCCGGCTGATGTCGTCGTGACGCCGGTGCCCGACAATCCGAAATATGCCTACACCGTCATCAACGATCGCCATGTGATCGTCGAGCCGCGCACCCACCGTGTGGTGCAGGTGATAGAATAATCAAGCAACCGAAGCCGCCTGCTGCGGCTCGGCAACTTCCGGCCTCGCCTCGGCGGGGCCCTTTTTTGTGAGATTGCGGAAACGCATTATGCTTGTCGCCGGTTCATGCCCTGTAAGCGACGAGCACGGCGCCGCCGGCGATCATGATAACGCCGAGCCAGTTGGGAAGCGTCAGGCGTTCACCCAGGAAGAGCACCGCGAAGACGGCCACGAAGACGACGGATAGCTTGTCGATCGGGGCGACCCGCGCAGCATCTCCGAGCTTCAGAGCCCGGAAATAGCAAATCCAGGATGCGCCGGTGGCAAGGCCGGAGAGCACCAGGAAGAGCCAGCTCCTGCTCGACACCGAAGACGGTTCCTGCCAGTTGCCAGTGATGGAGACCATCATTCCCGCCGCCAGCAGGATAACGATGGTGCGAATGAAGGTCGCGAAGTCGGAATTGACGTTCTCGACGCCGACCTTGGCGAAAATCGCCGTGAGCGCTGCAAAGCCCGCGGAAAGAAGCGCCCAAAGCGGCCAGCTTGTCAGAAGGCTTTTCATGCGGCTTGTCCTTGCGCGTTACACCTGATCGGAAAGCAGATCAGACCTTCAGCTCGCGCCGCTCGCGCTCGGTCACCATGGCGAGATCCAGCACCTTCTGCAGGTTGGCGGCGTGGCGAAAGTTCGGGTCGGGCTGGATACCGGTTGCCACGGCCTCGGCAAAACGCTCGTAGTTGGTCGCCACCGGTTCGACCTCGATCTGCGTCCAGGTGGCGGTTTCGACACCTTCGCCGAGGCAACCATGCAGCTCGGAACCGTTGGGACGATGGATGACCTCAAGGCTGCCTTTTTCGCCGTAGATGCGCAGCTTCAGCTCGTTCAGATGACCCGTCGCCCAGCGGCTGGCATGGATGACGCCGAGTGCACCATTGGCGAAATCGACCGACATGGTGAAGCTGTCATTGGCATCCAGCATATATTCGCCGATCTGTCCGCCCGGCGCCTTATTGAAGGTCTTCAATCGTGCAAAGACGTGGTCGATGTCGGTCGCTGCGCCGTAGGCGGCGAAATCGAGGATATGGATGCCGACATCGCCAAGTACGCCGTTCGAGCCGTGGCCGGTGGAAAGCCGCCACAGCCAGGTCGACTCCGTGCGCCAATCGCCCCAGGCACGCGACACGAGCCAGCTCTGCAGATAGGAGGCTTCCACATGCCTGATCGTACCGAGCTCGCCTGATAGCACCATCTCGCGGGCGCGCTGCAACGGCGCGACATTGCGGTAGGTCAGGTTCACCATGTTGATGACGCCGGCCTTTTCGGCCGCCTCCGTCATCTCCAGCGCCTTCGCATAGTTCTCCGCCAGCGGCTTTTCGCAGAACACATGTTTGCCGGCAGCAATCAGCGCCATGGTCGTCGGGTGGTGGATCCGGTCGGGCGTGACATTCGTCGCCGCATCGAATTCACCCCAGGCGATCGCCTCGTCCAAGGAAAGAAACCGTTTTTCGATATTGAACTTGTCGGCGAAGGCGGAAAGCCGTTCGGGATCGGTGTCGACGGCGCCGACCACCGTCACGCCGTCGATGAGAGAGAAGCGGGCAAGCTGGTTTTTCGCCATCACTCCGGTGCCAAGAACGAGTAGTCGCATGGATGCTCCTTAGCGGTAACCGGCTTCGCCGGCCTGATGCAGTTTCGGGCCGCGTTCGACGATCGGCTCCAGCGCCTTTTCTACCGGCACATTTGGGGCGTCGGTAATGCCAGTCAACGACCCTTGCGGGTTGTACGCCCATTTGACGCCGTTGATCAGCACCTTATGGATGGTGGCGTCGTGATAGGTCGGATAGGTCTCGTGGCCGGGCCGGAAGTAGAAGATGTTGCCGGCGCCGCGCCGCCAGGTCAGGCCGGAGCGGAACACTTCGCCGCCCTGGAACCAGGAGATGAACACCGTTTCGAGCGGCTCCGGCACCGAGAACTGTTCGCCATACATCTCCTCGTTCTCGAGTTCGAAATGCTCGCCGATGCCGGCGGCGATCGGATGGCGCGGATTGATGGTCCACAGCCGCTCACGCTCGCCCGCCTCGCGCCATTTCAGCGCGCAGGGCGTGCCCATCAGCCGCTTGAAGATTTTCGAGAAATGGCCCGAATGCAGCACAAGCAGGCCCATGCCTTCCCAGACGCGCTTGGCGACGCGCTCGACGACGACGTCGGAGACAGCGCCGTGATCCTTGTGGCCCCACCAGGTCAGCACGTCGGTTTCGGCAAGCCGGGCTTCGCTGAGGCCGTGTTCCGGCTCCTGCAGCGTCGCCGTCGTCGCCGAAATGCCGGGGTCGCTATTCAGCGCATTGGCGATCGTCCTGTGCATGCCCTCGGGATAGATGCCCCGGACGATTGCATTGGTAGTCTCGTGGATATTCTCTCCCCAGACGACGGTGCGAATGGCCATGATGTGCTCCTGCGGAAACTGGAAGTATCGAGAGGTGGGAAGGCGGATTCAAAGCGCTTTGGAAAACAGCGCCGGTTGCGCCTCGTCTCCTCCACGTCTCAGCAACACATAGACCTTTGTCAGGAATTTGACAAAGGGGAAAATTTATCGGCGGGATTCTGGCAATGCTGCACGCAATATCACAGCAATATCAATGGGAAACGGATTTGGAAAAGAGATTGACGACGACAACGCCTGAAATGATCAGTCCAAGCCCGACGATAGCCGGCAGATCAAGACGCTGCCTGAAGAAGACCAGGCCGACCCAGGAAATCAGCACGATTCCCAAAGCGCTCCAAATCGCATAGGCGATGCCGACGGGGATGCTTTTCAGCGTCAGCGACAGGCAATAGAAGGCGGCCGCATAACAGGCGACGACGAGCGCCGTCGGCCCGATGCGGGTAAACTGCTGCGACAGCTGCAGCGCGGTCGTGCCGATGACCTCGAGCACGATGGCAGCACACAACAGCCCGTAGACGGCGGTTTGGCTCATGGCGAAATTCCTTCGGATTATTTCCCGGTCAGTTCGATAAGGCGATCGATGAGGTCCCGTCTCAGAACGCCGTCGATATCATGGCTTTCCAGCGTATCCGCAAACCACAGCCCATCGGCGGCGAAACGCACGAGCTGTGCGTCGAGGGAAGAATCGGTGCCCACATATTCCTCCGCCCGCACCCGCACCCATCGGCGCCAGCGAAGGCGTAGCCGGGGTTCGGCAAGAAGCGCGATCGTCACCTGCGTCCAACTCCTGGAATCGTCGGGACGATCCCTGAGGCCGGATACGGCCCTCACATAGGCGCGGGTGAAGCGGCCTTGCGGCAGCGGATCGCCGCGCATCAGTTCCTCTATATCGGCGTCGAACTTTTCAAGCAGGCTCTCGAACAGGGCATCAAGCAGCGCATTCTTCGTCGGGAAGTGATGCAGCAGCCCGCCCTTGCTGACGCTGGAGGCGGCGGACACCGCATCGAGCGTGACGGCGGCCATGCCTTCGCTGGCAGCAAGGCGCGCCGCGACATCCAGCAACTGCTGGCGCACAAGGACGGGTTGCTTCTTGCGATGGTGAGCGTTCGACATGCGATTAAAAGATACCGTCCGGACGGTTTTGTCAAGGAGAATCGGTCGAAACCCCTGTGCTACAGGCATTATGTGCAAAATGCCGCGGCAGCTTGATGACAGTTGCGATCATTTTACCCCCGGTGCATGAAAGAGATTGTGTGGGGAATGACATTTGGGATGGTTTCGTGACGGAGAAGGTCACCACCCTATATGAAGCGATCGGCGGCGATCCCGTGGTGCGGGCGCTGACGCACCGTTTCTACGAACTGATGGACAAGCTGCCGGAGGCAGGCAACGTCCGCGCTGTGCACCCGCCGAGCCTTCACGGCAGCGAAGAGAAATTCTACGAATATATGAGCGGCTATCTCGGCGGCCCGCCGCTCTATACCGACAAGCGCGGCCATCCACGCCTGCGCAGTCGCCATTTCGTCGCCGAGATCGGCCCCGTCGAGCGCGACGAGTGGCTGCTTTGCTTCCGCCGCGCTCTCGACGAGACGATATCAAGCCAGGCGCTGCGCGACCTCATCTGGGCGCCGGTGGAGCGGCTCGCCTATCACATGCAGAACAAGGAATGACCATGAGCCTGAATGCGCGCCTGGAGCCAGTGCTCTATCTTTTTGCCGGCCTGTTCGGCGTCGCCGGCGTGGCTCTTGCTGCACTTGCCGCCCATGGCGGCGGCGAAGCCAACCTGGCGGCATCCGCATCCGCCATGTGCCTCGCGCATGCTCCTGCGCTGCTGGCATTGGCTCTTGGCACCGCCAAGCTCAAAACCGCCTGGCTGGCCGGTTTGCTCATGATTGTCGGAACGCTGCTCTTTGCCGGCGACCTCATGACCCTGCGTTTCACCGGCGCCGGCCTCTTCTCCTATGCCGCCCCGACCGGTGGCTGGGCGATGATGCTGGGGTGGCTGGCCGTTGCCGCCGGCGCCGTCTTGCGCGAACGGCGTTGAGGAAGTTGGGAAGCTTGACTTCCCGGTTCTGAGGATGGGCCACATCAGAGTAGCCATCCGCAAATTTGGCGGCTGTCGGGAAGCCCTACCTCTCCTCCCTCATTCCTGTGCTTGTCACAGGAATCCAGTGCGCCCAAGTCTTTGGGCGCGGGAGACCCAATTCAGGTCCTATATCATTCACGGCGCGGACGCGTCGTGGCTGGATTCCTGTGACAAGCACAGGAATGAGGGAGGGTGAGGAATGCCTCGCCTTCCCCCTGCAAAATCGCTCGAACCCCGTTATATGCCCTCGACGACGTTGAAACCTTCGAAAACAGGCGGGCCCTTGTACATGGCCTTGCGGTCGCCGGCATTGCGGTGCGCCGCGCGAAAATTCTCGGACTTCGTCCATTTCTGGAAATCCGCTTCGCTCGTCCAGACCGTGTGCGAGGAATAGAGCGTATAGCCCTCCTCTTCGCTGGCCTTGCCGCGCAGCAGGCGGAATTCGACGAAACCGGGTACCTTGGCCAGGCTGGAATCGCGATTGCGCCAGACTGTCTCGAAATCACCTTCGTTCCCGGCTGTGACCTTGAAGCGGTTCATTGCGATATACATGCGATCTCCTTACGCCTTCCTCTTGCCGGCCCTTGCCGCATACGAGGGAAAGGCGACAACATTATCGCCGTGTGCCGCCGCCGGGCCAAGCGGCCTCGTCGCCGCTTCTCCGGGCATGCGCGCTTCCCAGGTCGGGAACAGCGCCACATTCTGGTAGATCTCCTGGCGTTCGGCATGCTGCCGGAAAAGTTCGTGGAGCTCGGGCACGAGGCCCTCGCCCGTCTGCGCGGCAAGCTTGTGCAGGCCGATCATGGTGAATCCGTCGGGACGCTGGTCGCTCATCGGGAATTGTCTCGCTCGTTCATCGTCTGCAGCGCACGCTCAAGGCTGGACTTGCTGCCGTTGCGCAGCGGGATAAAGGCCTTGCCGAACTTTTTGCAGCCGGTCTTCACGCGCAGGCAGGCATCGTGGCTGATACAGTCGATCGGGCAGAAGACGCAGTCGACCGAAGGCAGCACGGTATCGATTCGGGACACCGCTTCGCGCAGGCCGCCGTCATGATGAAGGAGTTCGGCGCCGAAATTGCTGGCGATCTGGCGAAGATGCGCCACCTGGCAATCACGCCCGCCGACATAGAGGAAACTGCGGCCATCCAGTTTGGAACGCCCGGCGGACGCCTGAGCAACGCCCTCGCCCGCGACGTCGCGGACCTCCCGGTTCGATCCCTTCTTGCCCTTGCGAGCCATATACCCCCCAGTTCACTCGTTGATCGTCACACGATTCCTGCGTGTGCGAGCGGACCTTATTAAACTTGATTTTTGGAGTAAAGTATAAAGTTGATTATTTTTATCATATTTATCGCGAGGTGACCTGAACCTCCTGGATAAAGCTCCAACTGGCCTTACCCCACTCAGGCGGCAACGGCGGAAACGGCGCGGCGCGGCGCACACCATCGAGAGCAGCCTTGTCCAAATCTGGAATACCCGAGCTGCCGGCGACGGAGACTGACGACAACCTGCCGGTTCCATCGATCGTCAATCTGAGACGCACCGAAATCGCCTCGCCCATCCTCTTGTATTCGTCAGGCACTCGAACTGCGCGGCGAATACGCTTCTGCACTTTGCCAGGATAATTGGCTACAGCGGCGCTTCCAACGCCATCACCTCTGCCTGATGTCGTTGACATGCCATTAAATTCAGGCGCGTCCTGACCAGTCGTTACGCCTCTATCCGAATCCCGCCGGTCCGTGCCGTTTTTTCCACCTGTAGGCTCCGCCTTTTTCCGAGACGGCTTTTTTTCATCCGGCTTCGGCTTTTCGACCTTCTTGGGTTTCGGCTCCAGCTTTTCTTCGGGTTCGGAAAAAACTTCGGCAGTCTCGACGGGCTTCACTTCCTCTGGTCGAACTTCAGTTGGCGGCACCGCAACCGCCGTCTGTTCTGGTGCCGCAGTCGGCAAGATATCGGGCACCGGCTGTTCCGGCACCACCGTTGCCATGGGCTGAGCGACGAAAGTGTCGGCGGGATTCTGAGAAACAAGAATCTCCGGCTCCGCAGCCACAGCTGACTCAGGCGAAACACGCGTTACTTCTTGAGCAGGCTGAATCGCTTCTGCAGACTCGATCTCAACTGGTTGTGCCTGCTCGGGCTGCATCTCTGTCGGCTGAAGTTCGTCAGTCTCAGTCGTCGATTGAACCGTCTCCGGCTTGACTTCCTCCGCGGCAATTTCATCTGGCTTCAATTCCAGCTCTGGATCACCTGCCGAAGTCTGATCGACATCGGAGTCGCCATACACGATGACGCTGACGGCCTCCCCGGCGTCTTCAATCACTTCGGTCGGTGGCTGCGGCATGACCAAGGCAAGAGCGACCACCAAACTTACATGGAAGATCAGGGAGCAGATGCAGGTCAGCGTCAGCCGCCGTCGCACCGGCTTCTTCTCGTCATCCTGCTTTTCCACCGCCGCATCCATCGGCGGCGCGGAGAGCGGAGCGACCGGTGCGGTTTCCGGATGGTCGGGAAAGGAGGATATCTGCGCAAAACGCGTGTAGTGGATCACCGTTTCGCCGGCTGGCTGCAGCTGGGCATTGCGCAGTTCGGAAAGCTCATGGCCAGGATGCATGCCGGGCATATTGTCGTTCAGGCTACTATCGGCGTCCGCCTCCCCGATGAGCACCTGTCTCGATCTGGACTTCGCTGAAATCGCCATTGTGTACGCCTTAGACAGCCTGAAACATGTCCGCCGGAGATCATCCCCGGCGTTATCTTAGCCCTCGAAGGGAACCGAAATCTGCGAGCGGGTGACGAGACCCTTCATGCATTCGCCCGCAGCCGGCCCGTCGCAGACTGGCGTGTCGTTGATCAGGATGCGGGTCACGCTCTCGCATTTGACATTCGGCATATCGAACTGGCGCACGCGCTTCTTGCCCTGCGGCAGATCGCGGAAATCGAGCACGGTGATGCGGTCGACGGCATTCTTGTCGTTGAAGAAGGCTAGCTCGAAGGAGACCTTGTTGATGGCGGCGGGCAACTGATTCAGCGCCACGAAGGTCATCATGCAGCCCTTTTGCGAGGGCGCGAGCGCATTGAGTTCGACATCGAGGGAAGATGCCGGTGCCGCCTCCTGCGCCTGACATACGCTTGAAATCGCCATCGCCATGCCGGCTGCAACAGCCGCAAACCTACCTGTCATAAAACCTTCTCCGTCATCGGCCCGAGCCGCCCGCAGGCAGCTCCTATCAGCAATTTCGAAAACTTGATCGTAATAGTATCCTATTGCGTCTTTAAAAAACTATGAGTAAGAAAGTCAAGATAAATGTCATCGCAACCGGGCCTCAGATCCCCGGCCTCACGGAATTGCCAACCGAAATGATGGTTGAAAAGCCAGATAACTTTAAGCACGTGCCGCTGCCGAGCGAGCCCGCGGCGCAGCACCGGATCCTCGAAAGCGCAGATCTTTTCCGCGGCACGAACGAGATCATGATCAGACACGAGGGCGTGACCTATCGCCTGAAGATCACCCGTCAGGGCAAGCTCATTCTCAATAAGTAAGGCCAATAGTAGGTAAGACATGACCGAACAGACAAGACCGGCGCCAGCCGAAATCCGGGCGTTTCGCGCCAAAAATCCGAAGATGCGCGAGCGCGATATCGCCGCCCAGCTGAAGATTTCCGAGGCGGCCCTCGTCGCCGCCGAAACCGGCATCAGCGTCACCCGCATCGATGGCAGTGCGCTGAAATTTCTCGAACGCGTCGCGAGCCTCGGCGAAGTGATGGCGCTGTCGCGCAACGAAAGTGCCGTGCACGAAAAGATCGGCGTCTTCGAAAACATCAAAAGCGGCATACAGGCCGCAATCGTTCTCGGCGAGAATATCGACCTGCGCATCTTCCCGAGCCGCTGGGAACATGGCTTCGCCGTATCGAAGAAGGATGGCGATCAGCTGCGCCTTAGCCTGCAATATTTCGACAAGGCGGGCAACGCCGTGCACAAGGTGCACCTGCGCCCCAATTCGAATGTCGAGGCCTATCACGCGCTGGTCGCCGCGTTGAAGCTGGAAGACCAGTCGCAGGACTTCGTCGAGGCCGAGACCTCAGAGACCGTCGATGAAACCGCCGACGTCAGCCGCGACGAGCTGCGCGACAACTGGAGCAGGCTCACTGACACGCACGATTTCTTCGGCATGTTGAAGCGCCTGAAGATCGGCCGCCAGGCGGCCGTGCGCAGCGTCGGCGACGACTATGCCTGGAAGCTCGATAACAGCGCGACCGCGGAGATGATGCATGGCTCGGTGAAATCCGGCCTGCCGATCATGTGCTTCGTCGCCAATGACGGCATCGTCCAGATCCATTCCGGCCCGATCTTCAACGTTCAGGCCATGGGCCCATGGATCAATATCATGGACCCGACCTTCCATCTGCATCTGCGCCAGGATCACATCGCCGAGACTTGGGCGGTGCGCAAGCCGACCAAGGACGGCCACGTCACCTCGCTTGAGGCTTACAATATGCAAGGCGAGATGATCATCCAGTTCTTCGGCAAACGGAAGGAAGGGTCCGACGAACGCGCCGAGTGGCGCGAGATCATGGAAAACCTGCCGCGGGCAGCAAGTGTCGCCGCATAAAGGATTGCAACGATGACGATGCGTAACAATCTGCGCCGGATCCGCCCCTGGCAATTGGCCCTGACGGCGGCCGTCATGGCACTGCCGCTGATCCCGTCGGCACCGGCGCTCAAAGGCCTCGCCTTCGTCCGCCCCGCCCACGCCGAGGAAAAGAAGCTCGACACCTCGCGCCTGGTTTCCGTCGGCGGCGATATCACCGAGATCGTCTATGCGCTCGGCGAGGAAAGCCGGTTGATCGCCCGCGACACGACGAGCACCTATCCGGAGGCGGCGCTGAAGCTGCCCAACGTCGGTTACATGCGGGCGCTCTCGCCTGAAGGCATCCTTGCCATGAACCCGACGGCGATCATCGCCGTCGAGGGGTCAGGCCCGAAGGAGGCGCTGGCCGTCCTGAAAAATGCCAGCGTGCCCTTCGAGACCGTGCCGAGCCCTTTTACCCGCGATGGCATCATCGCCAAGATCGATCGCGTCGGCGCGCTGCTTAACGTGCCCGAAAAGGCGAAGACGCTTGAGGAAAATGTAGCGGCTGATCTCGATGCGGCGATCACTGAGGCCGAAAAGCGCCCGGAGGCCGAACGCAAGCGCGTTCTCTTCATCCTCAGCGCCCAGAACGGCCGGATCATGGCATCGGGCACCGGCACGGCGGCCGATGGCATCGTCAAGCTCGCCGGCGCCATCAACGCCATCGGCGCATTCCCAGGTTACAAGCCGCTGACGGACGAAGCGATCATCGAAGCCAAGCCCGACATCATCCTGATGATCAACCGTGGCGATGGCGCCGGCACCACGAACGAGGACTTGCTGGCTCAGCCGGCGATCGCGTTGACGCCGGCTGGCGAGAAGAAGGCGATCATCCGCATGGACGGCATCTACCTGCTCGGCTTCGGCCCGCGCACCGCAGCCGCCGCGCGTGAGCTCAACGCGGCGATCTACGGGGGCTGATCATGGCCCTGCCGCAAGCCATGATGGTACAAAGGCGACCACTGCCGATGGCGGAGATCAGCGCAAACCGGCAGGCGGGCGACAGAACGAGGCTCGCCTCTTTGGTCATCGTGTTGCTCGTTATCGGCTCGGTCTTCTCGATGCTGTTTTCGGTAACGACGGGCGCCTCGGATGCCTCGATCCTCGACGTTGTCGGCAACATGGCCGGTTCCGAGGCAGCACTGAGCACACGTGACCGGATCATCATCTTCGACATCCGTCTGCCAAGAGCGATCCTCGGCTTCCTGATCGGCGCCTCGCTGGCCGTTTCCGGCACGGTGATGCAGGGGCTGTTCCGCAATCCGCTAGCCGATCCCGGTCTCGTCGGCGTCTCTTCAGGCGCAAGCCTCGGTGCGGTCACCATGATCGTGCTCGGCGGCAGCCTTGCAGCGCCGCTTCAGGCACTTCTCGGCGTCTATGCCCTGCCGGCGGCCGCCTTTGGCGGCGGTCTCTTCACGACGCTGCTGCTCTACAGGATCGCTACCCGTCACGGCCAGACCTCGGTGGCGACGATGCTGCTGGCCGGCATCGCGCTCGGCGCGCTCACGCTCGCCCTCACCGGCCTGCTGATCTACCTGGCCAACGACCAGCAGCTGCGCGACCTGACATTCTGGAGCATGGGATCGCTGGCCGGCGCCACATGGACGAAGATCGCCGCCGCCGTGCCGATCATCCTGTTGTCTTTCACCGCCCTGCCCTTCATGGCTCGCGGCCTCAATGCCATCACGCTCGGCGAGGCCGCCGCCTTTCATATGGGCGTGCCGGTGCAGCGGCTGAAGAATGTCGCTGTCGTCGGCGTCGCCGCAGCGACCGGTGCGTCCGTCGCCGCCAGCGGCGGCATCGGTTTCGTCGGCATCGTCGTGCCGCATATCCTGCGTATGGCGATCGGCCCGGACCATCGTTTCCTGCTGCCGGCGGCAGCTCTGCTCGGTGGCTCTCTGCTGATTTTCGCCGATGTCCTGGCGCGCACCTTGGTCGCCCCGGCCGAGCTGCCGATCGGCATCATCACCGCGGCAGTCGGCGGGCCGTTCTTCCTGTGGATTCTGCTGAGGCAGCGTGCGCGCCTTGCCCTGTGAGCGCTGTCGTGAGTGACGAGATGATCGAAGTGTCCGGCCTCTCCGTGCGCCTTTCCGGCAAGACCATCATCAGCGACGTCACTTTTACGGCCAAGGCCGGCGAGCTGACGGCGATCGCCGGGCCGAACGGGTCCGGCAAGACGACGACGATGAAAGCCATATCGGGCGAGCTTGCCTATGGTGGCTCGGTGCGCATCGGCGGCGACGAGGTGAAGGAGCTGAAACCCTGGCAGCTTGCCGCCATTCGCGGTGTGCTGCCGCAGGCAAGCACCATCTCCTTTCCCTTCACCGTGCGCGAGATCGTCCGCATGGGCCTCACATCGGGCATCAACCTCAATTCCGACAAGGCCGAGCAGACGGCAGCCGCCGCACTTGCATCAGTCGACCTGACCGGCTTCGAAGGCCGTTTCTATCAAGAACTATCCGGCGGCGAGCAGCAGCGCGTTCAGCTTGCCCGCGTGCTCTGCCAGATCGCCGAGCCTGTCGTCGACGGCAAACCTTGCTGGCTGCTGCTCGACGAGCCGGTCTCAAGTCTCGACATCAGCCACCAGCTGACGATCATGACGCTTGCCCGCAATTTCTGCGAACGCGGCGGCGGCGTCATCGCCGTCATGCATGATCTCAACCTGACAGCGCTCTTCGCCGACCGCATCGTGCTGATGAAATCCGGCCGCCTCGCCGTTGCCGGCGGCATCGGTGACGTGTTGACGGACGAGACCATGCTCTCGGTATTCGGCTGCGCGCTACGAATCAACCAGGTGCCGGCCGACGGCACGCCGTTCGTACTCGCCCACAGCGCCGTTTCCCAGCGCTGACCGCCCGCGCGGCGGAACTTTTGCCCGCCCGGGACGTTTTCGGCAGTGATTTGGGTCAATGCCGCGCGATATCTTTCATGCAACGGACGGTGGTGACCCCAGTGCGAAATAGGCGGGCTTGCGCGCGCCCCAGCCAATGGAGACAGCCATGAGCTATTCTATCTTCCAGTCCGGCCGCAGCCGCCGCAACGGCACCTTCCACAATCTGGAATCCGGCATCGAGGAGCAGGTCGAGGCGCTGCGCGACGAACTCGCGGAACTGACGCGCCTGGTCGGCAAGAATTCACGTCACCAGAGCGAGAAAATCCGCAGCCAGGCTGGCGCCGGTTATGAGGAACTGCTCAGCCGCAGCGAGGATCTCTTACGCGAATTGCAGCACGGCTATGAGCGCGGCACGACCGAAATGCGCGACACCGTGCGCAAACATCCGCTGGCAACCCTCGGTGCGGCAGCCGCTTTCGGCCTCGCCATCGCCTTCCTAGCCCGCCGCTGAGGAAGCGCAATGCTGTCGATCCTCAGTCTCGTGACGGGCGCAAGCGTGCACCGAACCGTTGCACGCGCCAAGCGCAATAGCATCATCGTCGCGCTCGCCGCGCTTTTTCTCCTCACCGCCTATGCGCTGGCTGTGACCGCCGGCGCCATCTGGCTCGCCGGCATCTACGGCGCGTTAGGCGCGGTTCTCTTTCTCGCCGCCTGCGCACTGCTGATCGCCATCATTGCGCTAGTGGTGATGGCGGTTATCAATACCCGGGAAAAGCGTCGCGCCCGCGAGCGCCGCGCCGCACTGGAATCGATGGCAGCAGTCGGCCTCGGCCTAATCCGCGCCCAGCCGCTCCTGACCGCCGGCGTACTGGCGGCCATCGTCGCGGCCAATCTGGTGGGGACGAAGCGGGAGGATTGATGGTTGGGACAAGGCGTCCACCCTGAGCCCTTTGCCAAAACCAGGGAGAAGACCACTCAATTGGTATGGGATGGATGCTTTAACGGTTCATCCCATCTCTCCAGCCTTCAGTTTCCTGGTGTCCGGAGCGGCAGTCCACTCATGCTTCGGCCGTTGAGCATCAAGCCGGAGGAGTCTGGGGCAGGCCAGAGCCGGATAGCTGCTCTACAGTCCGATTGCCAGCCCCTCGGGAGAGTTTTATCTCGAGTGGGTATTGGCTATGCCACGTTGTATGCGGTTTAACAGTTCGTGGAGAACTGCTCATGAACGCCGGTACTCCTCCTCGTGCGCCAGTGAAAAAATAGGCAAGGACGGTCAGCCCATCCTCCCTCGTTCCTGTGCTCGTCACAGGGATCCAGCCACGGAGCGTCCGCGCCGTGAATGAATTGTTCACCGAAAAAAGTCTTTCGCGCCCAAGGACTTGGGCGCGCTGGATTCCTGTGACGAGCACAGGAATTAGTTGGAGAGGGAGTGCCCTGATGGCGTCGGCCAAGCAGATGCTCGTTCTGCTCGGCAACCGACAACGCCAGAAAAGCCGGAGCCTAACAGAGCAACCGGCTTGCTCAAAACGCAAACGCCTTCGACGTCAGCGGTGCAGAGGTGGCATCCGGGCCGAAATCGGCTTCGCCTGAAATCTGCAGCAATTCCTGCAGCCGCTGGCGGGCGCGGTTGACGCGGCTCTTAATGGTGCCGACGGCGCAGCCGCAGATTTCGGCCGCTTCCTCGTAGGAAAAACCCGAGGCACCGACGAGGATGATCGCCTCGCGCTGATCCGGCGGCAGCTGGTCGAGCGCCTTCTTGAAGTCCTGCAGATCGAGGGCGCCGTATTGCGAGGGGTGCATCGCCATCGATTCCGTGAACAGCCCGTCGCTGTCTTGGATCTCGCGGCCGCTCTTGCGCATCTGGCTATAGAGTTCGTTACGCAGGATCGTGAAGAGCCAAGCCTTCATATTGGTGCCCATCTCGAAATGATCCTGCTTGGCCCAGGCCTTCATGATGGTGTCCTGGACGAGATCATCGGCACGATCATGCCGCCCGATCAGCGAAATGGCGAAGGCGCGGAGACTTGGGAGGGCCGCCAGCAGTTCCCGCTTGAAGCTGGGTTGCGCTTTATCTTCCATGCGCATGATCCTATTCGGCCATCTTGGCAGAAGCCATCATTTCGGCATGGTCAAGCTTTTCGAGAAGGTCGAGGAAACGATCGGGAATCGCCTCCTCCTGCGCGGAGGCATAGAGCGACCGTAGCCTGACGCCGATCTGATTGTTCGGGTCCAGGATATCGCTTGCCCGCAGCTCCAGCTTGCGCTGATCGGCTGCATCTTTCTTGCGTGTCGTCATCAATTCGTCTTCTCGCCGGTTGTCTGTTGGGGCGCGCACGGGGCTGATCGCGATTTCAACCATCGACACCGAGCCTTCGCTTGTCGATGTCGCTGGCATATTTTGCTGGATGGGTCAAAACGCTACGCCCTTTCTTCGTCGGCTTGATAATGCGGCGCGACAAAAAAAGTTCCTGCCGTTCCGGAACTTTTTTATCAAGGCGGCGTTAGTCGGTCATTGGAGCCAATGACCGGCCTGCATACGGGAGCCCTTAATGACACTTTCCACTCGAATTGCGCCGCACCTGCCTTATCTGCGCCGCTATTCCCGCGCCCTTACCGGCACTCAGACTTCGGGCGACGCTTATGTCGCCGCCGTTCTCGAAGCTATCATCGCCGATCTCACCATTTTCCCGGATACGGCGAATGACCGGGTGGCACTCTACAAACTGTTTACACAATTGTTTGGTTCCACCGCCGTCCAGATTCCAGAGCCGACTTCGCCCTATGCCTGGGAACAGCGCGCCACCCTGAACCTATCCAAGGTTTCGCCGGGCGCCAGACAGGCCTTCCTGCTTGCCTCCGTGGAGAATTTCCGCGTCGCCGAGATCGGCGAAATCCTGGAACTCGACGAACAGGACGTCATGCGTCTGCTCGACATGGCCTCGCAGGAGATTTCCCGTCAGGTCGCGACCGACATCATGATCATCGAGGACGAACCGCTGATCGCCATGGATATCGAGCAAATGGTCGAAAGCCTCGGCCATCGCGTCACCGGCATTGCCCGCACCCATGCCGAGGCAGTGGCGCTCTACAACAAGACCAAACCGAGCATGGTGCTGGCCGACATCCAACTGGCCGACGGCAGCTCCGGCATCGACGCCGTCAACGACATTCTCAAGACCTCGAGCGTGCCGGTGATCTTCATTACCGCCTTCCCGGAAAGGCTTCTGACCGGCGAGCGCCCGGAACCGACTTTCCTTGTTACCAAGCCGTTCAACCCAGACATGGTCAAGGCGTTGATCAGCCAAGCTCTTTTCTTCAACGAATCGACCAGAGTGGCCGCCTGAGACGCAATTTTCCGGCCTTCGGAACCAAATCGCCAAAGCAGACGTTCCCGTGCTACCGGGACGCTCCGCTGCTTTAACGGTTTTTGCAGCGCTTTGTTCTAAAGTGACGGGCGGCGTCTCTATGGGCGCTTCCTTCAGCAACGTTCAAGATGTCACAAGGAAAGGCGGCCGAGTGAGTACGACTGAACCATTGTCCGGCATGCCTTTTACCTTCGAGGGCAAAGCCGCAATGATGGAGCGCGCGCTCGGCAGCGCCGGGATTTCAATCCTCTGCCAGGATGCCCGGCTGGCAATCTTCTATGCCGAAAATCTGCCGCCGCATTTCGCTGCACTTTTCACGCCCGGCGACGGTGATGCTGCCCTGTTCGGAGACGCGCACGGCCGGTATCTGACGACGCTGAAATACAAGGTGCTGGAAACCGGTATGCCCAACAATGCCGAGGTCGAGATCGACGTCGACGGCGAAATGCGCACCTATGAGTTGAAGATCCAGCGCACCGGCAAACGCGGCACCCATGGACTTCTGTCGGTGATGGCGGAAGTCACCGAAAGCCGGCATCGTGAAAAAGTCCTGAAATCGCTGTTGCGCGAACTTTCGCACCGCTCCAAGAACCTTCTCGCCATCATCCAGGGCATCGCCACGCAGACGGCGCGCAACACGCTCTCCCTCGACAGCTTCCTGCTCAAATTCCGCGGACGGCTGCAATCGCTGTCCAACTCGCAGGATCTGATCACCGATTCAAGCTGGCGCGGTGCCTATCTCTTCGAACTGGCCGAAAAGCAATTCGCTCCCTACTGGCCGGAAACGGCCGGCTCCATGCCGATCTACGGCATTAATGCCCATCTGACACCGAATGCCGCCGTGCATCTCGGGCTCGCCCTCCACGAACTCATCGTCAACTCCGCCTCCTATGGCGCGATATCCGGTGGCGCCGCCTCGATCACCTTGAATTGCCGCGACGCCATGATCGGCGACAGGAAGGCGATCGAAGTCACCTGGGCCGAGGTGCTGCAGAACCAGGCGGAAATCCACGAATTCAGCGACAACAGCTTCGGCCGCACCGTGCTCGAGCGTGTCGTGCCCTCGTCGGTCAACGGCAAGGCGGAGCTCAATCTCGTTCCCGGCCGCATCGAATATCGTCTGACCATTCCGGAAACCGAATTCGAAATCTTCAAGCGCGTGTGAAAGCCTGACGCCTAACGCGCGTCGCGTCAAATTTGATCATGCGACGCGCTTTAGCTCTTTGTTTTTACGCATCTCGTTGCCGCAAAACCGCTGCACACTTTTGCGCGACATGCTCCAGGAAACGGGACTGCCGAACGGAAAAACAGCCGGTGCGAGGGCGGCGCACCGGCTGTCTTCACTCACCGGGAGGGGACCGTGAGTACGTCCGGATAGTGGGTTGGGGGCGCGCATGTTGGGTCGATGCGATCACCATCCGGATATCGCAATAACGACGACCTCCGACATTGGTTCCCTCCACCGACAAAAATATTCGACTTTTTTGAATCTTTTTTCGGATGTGCTTCTGCCGCCGCCCGCGCAATCATTTTGCCGATAGGCACGTGCATAAATTAAGGCGATAAAACAGATACTTGCCTCGATGCGTCGAAGGCAAGTCCGTCAAAATTTTACCGTTTGATAAATTTTTAAACCTGAGTTACGCTTCCCTCACAGGCCGTTTACCAATAATGAGGGAACTTCAATGGAACGACTGGAAACTGGGATTCATGCCGGCCGGCTTTCGCCCGCCGAGTATGAGGCTAATTTTTCCGATCTTCATCCGCGCCTCGACAATCACGAGGCGCTGGTCGCCGCCGACCGCTGTTATTTCTGTTATGACGCGCCGTGCATGACGGCCTGTCCCACCTCGATCGACATTCCGCTGTTCATCCGCCAGATTTCGACCGGCAATCCGATCGGCTCGGC